>WNGN01011775.1_pt1 | contig 10113 bp, 9 predicted proteins | sample 5400561 | NCBI WGS metagenome assembly WNGN01 (sample SAMN13153379, study PRJNA577476) | soil metagenome | isolation source: 115 cm soil or saprolite under Garry oak tree replicate 2 | place: USA:California | collected 2016-06-15 | reverse complement strand
GAGAAGCGTTGAAGAAATACCTGATGGAGCCTACATGCACAATCTGCGGCTTCAAGACAGGCTACATTGGACAAGGATCCAAAACCGTTCTGCCCGGAAGCGGGATGTTGAAGATCGACTTCCGCCTCGTATACAACCAAAACCCGAAGAAACTTCTTGGGATATTGAAGGATCATCTGCACCAACATGGCTTCGATGACATCCAAGTCAAAGCTCTAGGATTCCTGGAACCCTCCCGAACGAAACCTTCTGCACCAATCGCCCGGGCGGCCGCCAAAGCCGCAAAGATAGCCTACGGGCGCGGCCCAGTGGTTCTACCGAGAAACCCGGCATCAGGCCCGGATTACCTTTTCACAAAACGACTAGGCTTAGACAGTATCTGGACGGGAAGCGGGCCGCCCTCGGCCTACAGCCACGCCCACGCGCCAAACGAGTATACAACAACAGACGACTTCATAGCGGGAATACGATACATTGCCGCGATCATGCAAGAATACGCCGGGACAAGCTAGCACTGGAGTAGTCTACGGCCCATTTCTTTCCCTAAGGAATCTCTGTCGTTACGAGACGCCTCTCCTCGGGCTTGCCTATTGCAAGCTTCCCGTAGGACCTTCTTAGAACAAGGATTACGAGTAGATAGCATATCGTTGTTCCAAGTCCGAACCAGAATAGATCTCCATAGACACCGGAAACATTCACACCGCTAGTTTCGAGGACCCCGATCCAGCCGAGAGCATTCAGAAACTTGCCGCCGAGATGGTATGCAAGATAAGTGGAGAGGAACACGCCGGTCAGAACATACTGCCACCTCCAGCCCCGTCGAGATGAAGCAGACCATGGTAGCCCTATCACTAGAACTGCCATGACTCCTTGAAAGACGAGACCTGATCGGAGAAAGTCGAGAAAGAGGCCCGTGCTGGAGCCATATTGAGTGATCAAACTGGCCGTCGTTCCATTTGGATTGATGCCCAGCTCGAGGGCGGTTCTGACCGCGAGATATTGCGGGATGGACAAGAGAAAATTCGCCAGGGTCGGGAGAGCGTAAATCGAGAGATGTTCGCGTGCATTGACTCTCAACGGCTCCCGCCATGACAACGTACTCTAGATGCCCTGTTTCTTGTCGACTTCTAAAAGGACTTTCATCGACATTCCAGATCGTTGAAGAAACTGTCAATGATCGAGTAATGTAATAAGTAACCCGAACCTGTTTGGTTATCTCTTGCCCTCCCGTCTCATCGCGCTAGAAGGAATTGACCAGGCTGGGAAGAAGACTCAGACCAGACTCTTGTCGGCCAGCTTGCGCCGTGAAGGATTCAAGGTTGGCACTCTAAGCTTTCCAATCTACTCTACCAGTTCAGGACGACTTATCCGATCCTTCCTCGCTGGGAGAGCAAACACTTCACCGCACGCACTCCACATGCTCTATTCTCTTAATCGTTGGGAGAATGTGGAAACTATCAACACCGCTCTGAAGAAGAATGATTTTGTGATATGTAACAGATACACATCTTCCAACCTGGCTTACGGGGAAGCAAGGGGCTTGAGCGTCCAGTGGCTGGCAGGCCTTGACGCGGGTCTCCCGGAGGCTCGCGCAGTCTTCGTCCTGGATGTCCCCATTCCCAAGTCGTTCTCGAGAAAGACCCAGCGTCGCGACGTCAACGAGAAAGATCGCTCACAAATTTGGATGGCATCTCGTGGATGGCACAAGGCCTCCTATCGAAGTTCACCATCGAATACTTCTGGGTCTACGAAGCGCCTTCCTCTAGACCCCAACTCTGTTCCGATAGGATGGACCTGAGTTCTCAAGGCGGGCTAGTCTCTGGATCTTCTTGAGAATTCTCCGAATTTTGTGATCTCTTCTGCCATTTCAGCCAGTCGTTTGTTGACCTTGAAATGGACAGTGTCTGCCTCATAGTTTCCATCGTTTTTCAACGCTCCAGCCTTTACGCCCGTTAGAATCTCAATACCTTCATCTATCGTGCTTACTGGATAGATGTGGAACCGTCCTTGCCTGACAGCTTCCACCACTTCCTCGCTGAGCATCAGGTGCTGGACATTGCTCCTTGGAATGAGGACTCCCTCATCACCCTTCAAGCCTTTGGCCTTGCACGTATGATAGAAGCCTTCGATCTTCTCGTTTACTCCTCCAATGGCTTGAACCTCTCCCTTCTGGTTGACAGATCCGGTGACTGCGAAGTTCTGCTTTATTGGAATGTCCCCTAGGGCTGAGAGGATCGCGTAGAGCTCTGTGCTGGACGCACTGTCACCGTCCACTCCGCCATAGCTTTGTTCGAAGACGAGTCTACAAGAGACGCTCAAGGGTTTGTCACGGGCGTACCTGTTCTCGAGGTACCCCGATATTATCAGGACCCCTTTCGTGTGTATTTGTCCCCCGAGCTTGGCTTGGCGTTCGATATCAATGACTCCCTCTCTTCCGAGTCCAACGCTAACGGTTATCCTGGACGGCTGGCCGAAGTCGAAATCGCCTAGGCTGATAACCGAAAGACCATTCACCTGGCCTATTCTCGTACCTGAGGTGTCGATGAGGATGACGCCTCTCTCAATCATCTCTTTGGTTTTTTCGTCGAGAAGGTTGGAGCGGTAGATCTTCTCCTCTAAAGCCTTCAGGATGTGGGTGTCCTTGATGTACTTGGAATCATCCTGAGATGCGTAAAGGTTGGCTTCTCTAACTAGGTCAGCGATCTCAGGGAATTTCGTGGAGAGCTTGGTCTGATCCTCTGCAAGTCTTGATCCGTACTCCACGACCTTTGCTATGGCCGCTGCTTCAAGATGGTTCAGATTCTCTTTCTCGCAGAGAGTGTGGACGAACTTTCCGTAGGTTTTCATGTTCTCGTCATTCCTATCGATAGTGTCGTCGAAGTGGGCTTTGACCTTGAAGAGCAGGCCAAAATCGGGGTCGGCGACGTAGAGAGCTTGGTATATCTGATGGTCGCCCGCCAAGACAATTTTCACGTTCAACGGTATAGGTTGCGGGATGAGGCTCTTTGTACTTGCAACGCCAAGCCTCTGGCCCGTTTCTTCGATGGCGATGTTTCCGCTCTGAAGTGCTCTCTTGAGCCCTTCGTATGATAACTGGCTAGTTAGAAGCTCCCTGGCTCCGAGTATCAGAAAGCCACCGTTAGCTTTGTGGATCGATCCCCCTTTGATCAAGGTGAAGTCTGTTGAGAGAGTTCCGAACTTGGCCTCGTTCTCGATTCTGCCAAGCAGGTTCGTTACCGTCGGGTTGTCCTCAGCGATAACCGGTGCGCCTTTCAGTTCGGAATTGTCGACGATGACGTTGACCTGGTACCTTCTGAATAGGATGTCAGGCAAACCGCTCTCAGTGAGACTCGGCGGCGCGTCAGGATCCTTCTTCTGCTGTTCCGTTCCACTAAGAGTGAACAGTTCGGTGTTTTCTAGAATGTCGTCTCTCATATCGTCGAGATACTGTATCACGTCTGGCTGGTCCTGATAGCGAGAGGTTAGCGTGCTGATTAGGCCGCCCATAGCGTAGTGGACCGTATCGTCTCTGAGTTTCTTCAGCTCATCGAGTGTCTTTGCTTCGAGTTCGTTGACTTGTTTCCCGGCTTTGTCCAGTGCGTTTCTAACCGTCTCTCTACTCTGCTCGAATTTTTTCTTCACGCTCGGCGGTAAGGCGTCAAATTCCTCTTGGCTCAGAGGCTTTCCCGCGCGGATAGGGACTATTCCGATGCCTAGCTGATTCATTCGGACGGCGTAACTGGACTCTTTGGCCTCATCGTTGAGCTCGTTGAGAATCTTATCTCTCTCTTCCACTGATTTCTTTGTTATGCTGTTTGTCCGGGCCACAAATTCTTCGCTCTGAAGAGCTGCGGGAACAGCTCTCTTGACCTGGTCTATGAGATTCTTCAGGTCCTTCTGGAAGGTCTTAGCTTTGCCAGCGGGGAGTTTGAGGGCTTTCGGCTCGTAAGGATTTTGGAAATTGTTTACGTAACACCAGTCAGGCGGAATAGGTTTGGTTTTCGCGATTTTTTCAAGATAACTTCTAGTCGCAGGCCTCTTACCTGTGACAGGAGGACCAGCGGCGAAGATGTTGAATCCTTTTCCCTTCATCTCCACGCCGAATATGAGAGCCTTGAGGGCGCGATCTTGTCCAACGATCCCTTCGAGAGGAGATAGTTCTTCACTGGTTTTGCATTCGACCTTTCCAGGCGGACACTCCAACCGCAATTTTTCCGGAGGAAGCTCACTAATCGCCAATTAGGTTCCAAGACTCATCAACTACGAGCAGTATCTAAAGAAAACTCGCTAGATGATGGAGGATTCTCGCTTGCTTTCATCGTCGGACCTTATACGGCGTTGTTGACATTTCATTTTGAAAGGGCTTGAGCGACATCTTGGAGAGGCCTCCGCCTCCTTTCGACAAGCGTCTCCAGTACGGCCAGAACCCTCTGCACTTTGCTGAGTTGCGATTACCCGATGGCCGGGGGCCCTTCCCGTTCCTGTTCGTGATCCATGGCGGTTTCTGGCAATCCGCGTATGACTTATCGCACATTGGCCACCTCTGCGCCGCCCTCACCCGCAAAGGAACCATTACCTGCAACGTCGAATACAGACGGCTCGGAAACCCTGGTGGCGGTTGGCCAGGAACGTTTCAGGATGTCAGCCTCGCGACTGGCCACATTCTGAAAACAATCTCTTCAGACCCACGCGTCGACGCGGCCCGAACAGCTGTCCTAGGACACTCGGCTGGAGGGCACCTTGCACTATGGCTGGTGAGCAGACACAGCATATCCAAAGCTTCACCCCTACACAATGCTCAGAAGTACCGTCTCGGCAGTGCAGTTTCGCTTGCGGGCGTGTGCGACCTTCGGAGAGCCTTTCAGCAGCGGCTGGGAAACGGCGTCGTTGCAAGGCTCATTGGCGGAACACCCGACCAATATCCAGAAAGATATCAAGCCGGCAGTCCTATCGAACTCCTCCCCACTGGAACAAGACAAGTCCTAGTCCACGGAACGGCCGACAACATAGTCCCCGTCTCTCAGTCCGAAAATTTCGTCAAGAGAGCTGAACAGGTAGGCGAACACGCCACCCTGGTCAAACTCGACGGTGTTGGCCATTTCGAGCTAATTGACCCAGAATCAGACGCATGGCCCGCCGTCGTTGGAGCTGTTCAGTCCCTATGGGCCTGAGCTAGACGATCAGAGGGGTCTGTTGCGCAAGTCTGATTTTGTTTCTGCCGTATGTCGAGATTTTGGGTACTCTCGGTTATTTTACGTACGTTTCGACTTCGATATTGCGTGGCTCGTAGTCGATGAGTTTTCCTGCCAAGAAATCCTCGTAGGCTTTGATGTCGAGTAGACCGTGGCCACAGTTGTTGAAGGCAAGGACTTTCTCCTCGCCGGTCTTCTTGCACTGGATAGCTTGGTCTATGATGTATTTGATGCAGTGGGCGGTTTCGGGGGCTGGGATGACTCCTTCTGTCTTGGCGAAGGTCGTTGCGGCTTGGAATACTTCGTTCTGGTGGTATGCTACGGAGCGCACATGGCCTTTGTTTATGAGATAGCATAGTGATGGCGCCTTTCCGTGGTATCTTAGGCCTCCTGAATGGATGGGAGGTGATTGGTACTTGTGGCCAACAGTGTACATTTTCAGGAGTGGTGTCATTTCGGCGGTGTCTCCAAAATCGTACGTGTAGATTCCTCGAGTCGTGGATGGGACGGCTTTTGGTTCGCAGGCCACGAACTCCGCATCTAGCTTTCCATGGAGTTTGTCTGCGAGAAATGGGTAGGCGAAGCCTGCGAAGTTGGAACCACCCCCGATACATCCTGCGATGACGTCCGGCCGGACGTCAATGGAGTCGAACTGTTTCTTTGCCTCGAGACCTATGATCGACTGGTGTGTTAGAACATGGTTCATGACAGAACCTAGACAATATCTCGTGTTCTCGTGGGTCACAGTGTCTTCAAGCGCTTCGCTTATTGCGATACCGAGCGTTCCCGGATGGTTCTTGTCTTGGGCTAGCAAGGACCTTCCAAAATTCGTGTCCTCGCTGGGTGAGGGCCGGACCTCCGCTCCGTATGTCTCCATCATGACGCGTCTGCCAGGCTTCTGCTGGTAGCTAACCCGGACCATGTACACTTTGCACTTCAATCCGAACATCTCAGAGCCTAGCGCTAGCGCAGATCCCCATTGGCCTGCGCCGGTTTCTGTCGCTAGTCTTTCGGTTCCCTGTTTCTTGTTGTAGTAGGCTTGCGCTATGGCGGTGTTGGGTTTGTGGCTGCCTGTCGGGCTGAGGTATTCTGCCTTGTAGAATATCTTAGCGGGAGTCTTGAGAAATCTCTCTAACCGGGTCGCTCGGACCAGAGGGGTCGGCCGGCCGATCTCGAGATATGCTCGTAGGACTTCGTCTGGTATAGTGATGTAACGCTCTGAGCTGATCTCTTGGCGGATGAGTTCTTTGGCGAAGATCCTTTCGAGGGTAGCTGGGTTGACTGGTTGCTTGGTTTTCGGGTCGAGCGGTGGAGGAAGAGGTTCTCTAAGGTCAGCTTGTATGTTGTAGTATTGTGTTGGGATCTCATCTTCCTCTAGATTGACTCGGTTCTGGGGGTGCATCGTCCGTTCGGTCTCGTCCATGGCAGTTATTGTGACTTTACGTAAAATTTTAAGCTTGCTTGTACAATCTAGTACATAGGTCTATGTGGAACAAGATCCAGCAACAACTGGGACCTAACCATCCTGAACGACTCAAAGTCGCCCGGCTATGCATAGAGAATGGCTTGGCCATACGCGATGACGGAATCTATCTTAACCAAATAGAGATCCCGACAGCCCGAATCGCTAGAGCAGCGGGAGTCGACAGGAGGACCGTTGTTGAAGCTGTGCGAATGATACAACGCGATAGGGATCTACGAGTTATCTTCGAACAGCTACAGTCAGCTGGACTCTCCCTCAAAGGGATAGCTAAGCAGTTGGGCTTCGGCGTCGTGGAGATTACCGCGAGCGATCCGAAAGATGTCGGCATACTCGCCGGTGCGTCCAAGCTCTTAGCTGACGCTGGCATTAGCATACGTCAAGCCCTTGTTGACGATCCCGAACTGTCCCCCGAACCGAAACTTACCCTCATCGGAGACTCAAGCGTGCCGGGCAACATAATCCCTGAGATGCTGAAGATCAAAGGAGTTGCTCGAATCTCAGTCTATTGACTCCCGACATTTTCCTTAATCTTTCCAGAAGCCTTCAGAGATGGAATCCGACTAGGAAACCACTTTTCGCATCATCCATTTACTTGTACCGAGGGCACCGAGCGGACGAAATCCAAGCTCGGCGAACATTGCCTCAGTTCCACCCCACAAGAACGAACTCGAGTATGGTTTTCCTCGTGTGTCGATCGGATATCCGTCAACCGTCCCGCCCCCCTTGGTGGCGATAATGCGTAGCGCGCCCTCTAGGGCTGCCTTCGCGACTCCCTCCCGCCGGTGGTCGCGGTCGACGAAGAAGCACGTAATCCTCCAGTCGGGCGGAGCCTCATCCAATTTGCCGTAAACCAACAACATCCGCACCGTCATAGACGAGGGCCGCGTGGGACTGATTCGCTCGAACAAGCTTCTCTTTCAACGCCCTGTGCTTTCCAGTCCACTGTTTCTCCTCGCTGCGCCTGAGGTGGAAGGCGACGCACCAGCACCCGCCCCAGACTCCATTGTGTTTTTCGACCACTCGCTCAAAGTCGGGCCATGTCGCAGATCCGAGCTCACGGACAGAGAATCGTGGAGTGGACCCTTTCCGGTGCTTCCGATCAGACCGCGGGTCGCGCTTGGACCCCACACGCGAGGTAGTTGACTTTTTCATGATTCGGATATCCCGACTCTTCGAAGCGATCCGCATATCATACTAGGGGTCTGCTCTAGGAGCGGCCAGGCCGGCTTTAAAAATAGAAAGACCCAATATTCCGAACCAATACGTTCCAACCGATGGTTCTCTCCACCTCAAAACAACAGTTTTCTTTCCGAGAAGAATGGTTGAAGAACGGAAGCGTCCGCCTCCACTACGTTGAGAGCGGCTGGGATTCACCCACCAACCTCACGCCTGTAGTCTATGTGCATAGCGGGTTTGGTACTGCTGAGGTCTTCATCCCAGAAATGAAGGCACTTTCACCTAGGAGGTGCGTTTCGTGCAGTCTGAGAGGACGAGGCAATAGCGACGCTCCAGAGGCGGGCTACTCCTTCGACGAGAACGTCTCGGATCTTGACGCGGTCGTCAACCATCTAGCTCTCAATAGGATTTGCGTCATGGGCTGGTCTCTCGGAGTAACCTACTCAATAGCCTACACCGCTCAGCATCCGGAACTTGTCTTAGGACTAGTCCTCCTAGACTATCCCGCACGGCATCCCAAGTTCTCGGCCGGATGGGCGGAGAGATGGTCATCCGAGCCATCAATAAAGGACAACCCCCACAGGATGAGAGGAATGCGCGGGCTGGAACGAGACTCAACAGAGATACTCCTCTGGGACAGGCTGGACACGATACGATCTCCAATTCTTCTAGTAGGCGGAGGCTCCGAAGGAGCCCTGCTCAAACAAGAACACATCGAAATGTACCGACAACACTGCCGAAACTTGGAAGTTGCCATCTTTCCTGACTCTGGCCACATGGTCTGGCAACCCGACTACGACAGGTTCATCAGCAGAGTAAACAAGTTCCTCGATCACATCGACGACCGGCGTGGTCGATAGATTCCTGGCGCGCACCCACCGGGTTAGTTCATGGTGCCGAGGGCAGTATCTAAGGAGGAGCTCATGGTTCCGGATTTTTCAAATCACTTTCCTCACGCTTGGCCTTCCCAAGAAAAAGTGTCACGAAAGCACTCTGGACACACTGATGTAATACTTCAAAGTCTAGACACACACGGCTAAGAGTCCGGACGATTCGTGACCACAAATTTCCCTCCTCCAGCCCTCTTCAGCGACGTCGAAGCAGGGCCGCAATTATCCAAATCCATTGAAAAGGGAGGGCAAGAAAGAGCCGTTGCAAAAGTCCCACCTACTGGAACGAAGTTAGGACAGCTATAGAAAATGCAGTGAAGAGTCCGATACTTGCTAGTCCAGTTACTAGAGAGTAAGAGCGGTAAGATGACCAGAACTGATCCCGGTTCAAACCAATCCCTACGAACAGTGGGAATATTCCGACCGAGCCAAAGAAGACTACAGCGATTCCCGTGTGAATTAGCTGTGAAGAAGACCCCGTAAGAGGACAGCCGGGATCGCAGGGAAATATTCCGGTCGCTACTTCTCCTACGCCAGCGATTGCAAGGAAGATCAAACCGACTTGCGACCATTTTCCCGCATCGATATTTCTCAGAAGACCGAAGCAGAATATCAAGATCAGCAGGCCCGTTACGACAAAATTAGCATTCATGACGAGAGAATTCGCACCGGTGCCTAGCTCGCTCCCCTTCTGCGTCAACTGGTCGTAACCCGGTCTGAGAGCACTTGCGAATGCCCACAGACTAACCATGACGGGTGGGGCAGCCATTCCACAGATCGCTGGAACTGTAAGTTCTCTCTTCAACCTTGGAATCAGTTGGTTAGGCTCGTGAGGTTGTTCTTTGGTGCCGAGGGCAGGATTTGAACCTGCGACTGGGCCGGTCTCTGTTAAGGGACCGTCAGCCCGGTATCAGATGTTACCATCTTCAGCCGGGTGCTCTCCCTCGCCTCCCCTTCATCAGAGGATCAGGCTGAGCTACCTCGGCGGGCCTCGGCAAGAGCGACACTTTTCTAGATCAGAATTAAGCTTTCTAGATGGTAACTGAGAGTTCGGAGACGAAAGGGGCCGAAGCATGGCCGAAGTATCAAAGGCCTTAACCACGCACTCCTTTCAGCTTCCTGAACCTTAGAAACGTGTCCATCCGTTGATTGTCGACTCTCAAGAGAAAGGACCCGGTCCAAGTCCCGGGTGGTTGTCCAAGCTAGAAACACTGTCCATTCTCTACCTCGCCGTCTTTCTAACCCGGATAGGGTTTGGTGTTATCTTGGTCCTCTTTCCTCTTTACCTTCCGATTCCAAAAACCGAATCCGCGCTCGCAGCCGGTGTAACGGCAATCTACCCCATCGTCGAGGGGGTCTCCGCTCTACCCGT
>WNGN01009284.1_pt1 | contig 10113 bp, 13 predicted proteins | sample 5400561 | NCBI WGS metagenome assembly WNGN01 (sample SAMN13153379, study PRJNA577476) | soil metagenome | isolation source: 115 cm soil or saprolite under Garry oak tree replicate 2 | place: USA:California | collected 2016-06-15 | reverse complement strand
TCGTGATCCTGTTTTTCTCGCGGCCCCGCTCCTCGCAACCCGGAATCCGTAGAGCAGATCACCAAGTTGCGTTTTCGAAACATCTGCCCTACTTTCAACCCAAATGGAAGGGCGTCACGGAGTATCATACGTGCGGACGAACCTCCGCGTCCGGTCCGGCACGCTCCCGCAAAGCGTCGCCGGGCGTGCAGCGCCAGCGCAACGCCTCACGTCACGAGGCCTAACCCGTGCGCGGCCGAATCGTCGGCCGGCGCGGCAGGATGGAGGATCCCATGAAACGAATCGTTGTGTCTTTTGTCGTTGTAGTGTTGCTACTTGCTGCCGCCGCGATCCCAGCGCGCGCGCAGTCCCACGAACTTCTGCAGGGCACCGAGGTGCACCTGCGCTTGCTCACCGGTCTAAGCACCGCCGTGGCAAGAAGCGGTGATCCATTTATTGCGGAAGTTGCCCAGCCCGTGTACGTCGGCAGCCAGATGATTTTGCCTGCCGGAGCGCGCGTAAACGGCACAGTCGGCGGAGTCATTCATCCTCGGCGCTTCTCGATCTTCCGCGGCCAGGCCGCCATGAACCTTTCATTCCGCGACCTCGAAGTCGACAGCCGCGTATTTCCGGCGAAAATGAGCATTCTGGGCTTGCAGAGCCCCGCTTCAGGCGAAAAGGAGGGGAAGACCCGGAAGGACGTCAAGGTCGATGAAGGCCGAGTTGTCGAAGCAAAGCACGACATCAAGGGCGACGTCCTGGCCGAAACCATTGGAACCGGTGGAGGAACATTGGCCGGGGCCATCTTCAGCCATGTAGCGCGGGGTTTCGGCATAGGGTTGATCGGGAGCACCGCCTACATCATGTCCCGCAAAGGGAATGAAGTGGACCTCCCGGCACAGACCCTCATTACGGTGCGAATGGACAACACTGTGAATTTGCCGAGGATCACTGCCGATAATGGGGCTCTCGCAGAGGGCAGGGCGGACGCGCAGTAGGGCGCCGTTGATTTGCCTGGTTGAGGGAGGAAGCATCGCGCTGATCTCGCGCGCGGGACCCGCGCGATGCATGAGGATTCTTGGCAGGCTATTTCGATGTGGGTGAATGGGAGTGGTTCGCTGGCGGAAATTTGACGTTGGCTAGCTTTTCGCCCGCAAGTTTTCGGGCACCCACGGTCCAACTGGTTCCTTGGGGGGCGGCCCACATAATCTCATACAGTTGTGGTTGCTCGTCCGCCCGGTTGTTTTCACCTCGACCAAGCGCTTTGACCGAAACGATTTCGCCGCGCCGCAGTTCTGCTTGGGTTCTGAAGCGGCAACCAACACTCGTAACATCTTCAATCCTCGTCCGCTCCAGGAGCATGTTCCCTTCTGGGTCATACCGCGTGATTTCCACAGGGAGATCTACCGTGATGCGCTCTTCCGCCCGACGACTAATAAGCCGCGTGTCCGAGGCTTCCGTTTTTTCTTTACGAAGAATGTCCATTCAGCTCACATCTCTTGTATGTGCACATGCCTTGCCAAAGGCACGCCTGGCAAGCTCAAGAAAAAAAGTACTTTACAGCAAGTGACCCAGACAGGCGCTCCAAAGTGGGACAACCTATTCGAATGTGAAACAGAAGCAACAAACGCGTAACGACCAGACCGGGAATACAGCCGACCGATCTGCCCACAATGGGGTAGGAAAAGTTGCGCGGACCAGATTCAGCGTCAGTAAGACACAAATGGATCTTAGGTAGGGCATTTCGTGGCTTCCTCGGGAGAGTGGTTGGCCGGGGAAGATCCACGATTCACAGAATTTTCGCTCTGAAGGGCTCGTGCACCGACCGTCCAGCCCGTGGTGCGGCGGACGGCCCACATAATTTCAAACAATTTGGTCAGTTCGTGCGGCATGCCCTCTGCATCTTGGCCGAGTGGCTTGATGGCGACGGTGCCCCCGCGCCGAAGAAGATTCCGCGTCCAGAAACGGCACCCCACATCGCTAAAATCTTCTACCTTTGTCCGTTCCGTGAATGGATTGCCAGCATGGTCAACGCCGGTGATCTCAACCTGCGCATTTATTAGAAGGCGCTTATCCCTGCGACGCACGCCGCAGGTCACATCGGACCGAGCCCCTTCGTGTTCCGACAAAGTGTCTCCTCGACTGGCGGCTCTTGAGAGAGCAACCGGCGTGCCAAAGAAACGTCTGGCAAGCCAGAATACGAATCGGTCTCTCTGGTTGCATCCAAAAATTGTGGGTTGCGAGCAAGACCGGATGCGATTGTAAAACCACGGGGATATGCTTTGTGGGCAATAATAATGAGGTTGAACGAGGGGTTGGCCTTGCCATTCCTAAGAAGGAAGCGTCGCGCGGACCTGGGTCTAGGATAGCGCGACGCAAATGGGTTTTTGGCAGGCTATTTCGCGGGGCGTCCAGGAGAGTAATTGGGTGGCGGAAATTTTACTTTTGCAAGCTTTTCACCCTGAAGTTTTCGGCCGCCAACTGTACAAACTGTCCTGTGGTGTGCGGCCCATACCACTTCAAACAGGTGGGGCTGCTCGTGTGTCAAGCTCTTCTCGCCTGGTTCAAGGAGCTTCACGGCTATAATGTCGCCGCATCGCAGCTGTGTCCGAGTGTCGAAGCGGCACCCGATTTCGGTAATATCTTCAACCAAAGTGCGCTCGGTGAATCGATGGCCTGCGCGATCAACCCCCGTAATTTCAACAGGGATGCTTACCGAGAGACGCTCTTCTATTCGTTGCTTGTCATAGATTGCGACCGGCTGAGCGTCTGGGTGCTTCCGCAATGTATTCGTTTGGCTCACGGGCTTCTAAATTGCAAATAGCGTGCCAAAGACGCGTGAGGCGAAATCCAGAAAAGAAACGACTTACGGTAAAAGCTGTGTGCAAACTGTACCATTGCGACTGGTCCGTGCGCTTGTGAAACGCGGGTCATCCGGAACCTGCGGAACCGCGCCGCCAGAAGGCTACGAATTCGGGGCGCCGGCAATCTTCTTCTCGGAACGTTTCAGGAACCGGTAGAGACTGGTGCGGCCAATCCCCAGCATTTGCGCTGCGCGGACACGGTTACCTGCGCAAGCGTCGAGAACACGCCGGATATGCTGTCGCCGGATTTCCTCCAGTGGAAGCGGTCGCCAGGAATCCTGAGCATGACCGTCGCGGCCCGCTGGCTTTTGAAGGTTTTCGGGTAGATCGTCCACGTCGATGAATTCATTCACGGAGGTGAGGCAGGCGCAAGAAATCACATTTTCCAGTTCGCGGACGTTGCCAGGCCAGGCGTGCTGGAGCAGGACGGCTTGCGTTCGGCGCGTCAGCCCCTGAATCTGCTTGCTGTAGGCCTCATTATATTTCTTCAGGAAATACTGGATCAGCAGGGGAATGTCATCCAAACGCTCGCTCAGGCTGGGAACACGAATCTGAATGGTGCTGAGGCGGTAGAAGAGATCTTCACGGAAGCGCCCGGCAAGAACTTCCGCGCGAAGGTCGCGGTTCGTCGCGGCGATCAGGCGCACGTCCACGCGGCGGACTTCCGGTGAACCCACGCGCTGAATTTCCCTGTTCTGAATGACGCGGAGCAGTTTGGCCTGCATCGCCAGCGAAGTTTCTCCCACTTCGTCGAGAAAAACGGCTCCGCCATTGGCATATTCGAACAGGCCGGGGCGCGTATCGGTCGCGCCTGTGAAGGCTCCGCGCAAATGGCCGAAGAGCTGGCTCTCCAGAAGCGTGTCCACCATGGCGGAACAGTTGCACACCGCAAACCGCTGCTGCGACACCGGGCTCATCTGATGAATGGACTTGGCGACTAGTTCCTTGCCGGACCCCGTTGGCCCGACCAATAAAACGTTGGTGTAATGGCGCGCCACCTTGCGGACCATTTCGAAAACCTCCACCATCGCCGGGCTTCTCCCGATAATTCCGTGAAACTCCAGGTCCGTGAGGAGCTGTTGCTCAAGGCTGCGAATGCGCTTGCGGCGATGGAAGGAGTCGGAGAGTTCGTCCAGGGATCTTTTGAGCCGGGAGCGGTCCACGGGCTTAGGAATGTAGTCATAAGCCCCGCGCTTGATGGCCCCGATGGCATTGTCGAGCGAGTAGAACCCGGTCATGAGGATGACGTAGACGCCGGGGTCATGGCGCAGCGCCTGTTCAAGGAATTGCAGCCCATCCATCCCAGGCATTTTGATATCCGACATGACAACGCGCACCCGGCCTTGGTCAATCATCTCGAGCGCGTATTGCGGATCGCTGGTGCCGATGGAACCGAAACCGAGGCAGCGAAGCGATTCCTGCAACATCTCGACCATGCCCTGTTCATCGTCCAGGACGCATACCGTCAGTGCCTTTTCCGAACTCCCAAGGACCAAATGTCCCTCCTTGGCGGGGGCTGTCATAGTGTTCATGCATGGATCATGGGCAAGGCCAATGCCAGAGCAGAAGCGTTATTGCGCCCGATTCGCGATGGTCAATCTGGATTTTTTGAACTGAGGTCGAAACTGCGTAACTCTATTGCAGGTAATTAGTTAAGGAGAACTCACTGACGTTTTTGCCCGGCCGTGCTCAAAGTGCGTTTCCAGCAACGAAAGCAGATCCAGAATCCGCGCATGGGTTGCGTTCCATATTGGGGCGATCCCCCTGCAATTGTGCCAAAGGTGAATTTCTTGGGAAAGAGTAGCCTCGCTCAATTTACTGCAGAGCCATGCATCTCGCTTAGATACGCGAAGAACTCGAACTCCTCGGCGGGGTAGCGGATCGTGTCGCCCAACTCCGAATCAATCTCGCAGTGCGTTCCCTGGGTACAGCAGAGCTCGAGGACACGATCGGGCGTAGACGACGTCGCGCGCCGAATTTCTTCCCAGGTGGCAAGGCGGTCTTGAGTCGTCAAGATTGCTGGTTCAGGCTTCATGAAGGACCTCCTCGAGTTCTGATTGGATGGCACATTCTTTCGGTTCATAAGCTTTAGATGAACTTTCCGCCGCTGGAGATGCTATCTGTCTCCGGGTGTGCGCCTTTGATCTCGGTTGCAGCCGCAGGAGCCGCATTTCACAAAAGCCAGTGGAGTTCATAGGCTGAACGCTTTCCACTTGATAGGCCACAGGAACCGAACCAAAGGAAGTTTCCGGCGCGATCAACCGGACGAAAATTACAGCGCCGTCGGGCAGGGCGTGGCGGAGCAGCAGTTTCTTCTCTCCACCTTCGGTCCAGTGCAAGTCAGTCTTCTCAACGAAAAAGGCATCGTTCAAGCCCCAACCTGAAACTTCGATTCGGTAATTACCAGATAAAGTAGCTGCATCGGGCATCGCTTTTGTGCTCCCTGCCTATCTATTGCAGGCGGTGGGCCAGACCTGCGGCATTTCCCACAATTCATATAAAAGGACTTAGCTGCGCGCAGGCAACGGCGATGCGATGCTAAGTGTGCAATATTCGGGACACGTGTGCAGTTTTGAAACGATTACTTGTGCGGCCGGAATGGTTTTCCGAGGGTCGATGGATCCTGCCGCGGTTTTATCTAACCGTAACGAATTCCGGGATAGAGAAGGCGAAGCGCGACCGTAAAGATCACGTCAAAGATCTTATCGAAGGCATACCAAGCGACGATCAGTCCCATCATTGCGTATCCGGATTGGTGGACCCAATCCAGATAGCGGTGCGCCGTATCCTCACTCATAACCAACATAATCCCGGCGTGACCGTCGAGCGGGGGGACCGGAAGAAGATTAAATGTTCCGAGGATCAGATTCAGAACAAACACAATGCTCAAAGCGGTGGCGGCAAAGGTCGGGTCGGCGGAGTGCGACGAAACTGTCACGCTCGTGTAGCGGATGATTTGCGGGGGTTCCAGATAGCCCATCGCCATGCCTCCCCGGATAGCGATCCCGGCCAGAAGCATCAGCGTAAAATTGGCCGCCGGACCCGCCAAGGCCATCCAAGCCGAGCGTCGCGGGTATCGCCGCTGCCAAGTGGGATCGAATGGAGCGCTCGCCCAGCCGAACATCCAGCCACCCAGAAGATACGAAACGATCGGCACCACAACCATTCCAAGTGTCGACCTGCGGATGTGGGGAATCGGGTTGAGCGTCACCTGGCCGCCTTCGAACGCGGTGAGGTCGCCGCCAATTTTCGCGGCGAGCGCATGCGACGCTTCGTGGCACGTCGTCGAAAACAGGAAGACGATGTACCAGATGACGCCAAGCGCGAGGTCGGGAGTCTTCATCGTCGCAACAAGTAGAGAACGGGCGCAGGCTTTACTTTTTTTACGCTGAACTCCCCGGCATGGCCGGGGTGTAGAGCCCACCTGATAAAGGATTGGCTCCGGGGCCTGGACTCGAACCAGGATAACCAGCTCCAAAGGCTGGCGTGCTACCAATTGCACTACCCCGGATTAGTTTAGAACCACCACAGAGTAGCGTAACTGGCGGAATCAGTCCAATGGGGTGTCTTGTTTGCAAGCGTAGCTATAGGCTTCGCGATTCACTCCTGGGGAGGCCATCGCTGTGCGCCGTGTGTTACGCCCGCAATTTCAACGGCGTCTTGAATTACCCGGTAAACGACGATGAAGGGGAGCGACGGCACCGGCAATTCCCGCGTGTTTTCCACGCGTCCCTGCCGTCCGCGAGCGTTGCGCGGCAGGAGCGTTCTCTTTGCGGATGTATTCAACAATGCGGAGCAGGTCTTCCGCCGCGGAAGGTGACCAGCGAATCTGCATTTACGAACGGAACATCTGGTCGATGCGTGCGCCAATTTCTTCGTGGGTGGCAAACTCTCCTTGGTCGAGCTGGCCAAGCCCCCTCTTGACCTTTTGGCGGAACCACGCGTCATGGTCAAGGTAATGTTCTACGAGCTGCCGGATATATTCTTCCGCCCCGCTGTTATTTTCTGCCGCGATACGGGCCAGCTTTGCTTGGAGTTCGGGACTAAGATTCACTTCCATAAAGCAAGCCTAGGCGCTGAAGCAACTGGTGTCAAGTGCCCTCAAACGGAGGGAGTAGCGTACCTGACGGAATCAGTCCAATGGGGAGTTCAGTGTCTATGCAAGTTAGCAAACGGAATTTACCGGAGAACAGGGCGGTCTGTGTTCGAAGAGCCGCTCGCTTGGTTCACAATCAAGAAAAACCTGGCCTTCGTGCCATCTCATCGCGGGTGATCACCGGGTGGCGGCAAAGTCGATTCTGGGGGATTCCATCATGAGGATTGACTGGGGTGGGTAGGCGCAGGAGATCCAGGTAACGAAACGATCGGCAGACTGATTTATTGCGGAGTACACGTCAATTCTATATTCCCGTTCGGCTTCATCAGGGAAGCGCAAATCCCGGCTCATGCACAACAATGCATCCACCCGGTAATTGCCAAGCCATTCACACCAATTTCTTACACGTCTTACATGGACTCAAATCTTCGCCTAACTTGAATTGTCGCTAAGTTGCGAAGATACAATAGATTCCGGTGGTGGTTCAAAAATAGTCTCGAGCGGTCGGTGTGGTGAAACGATTGCACGTACCAGATACAACGGGGGTTCCTCAACAGATTGGCGTGTCGCATCTCGATTTGCCAGGGCTCGCTGTGGGAGATGTACAGCGGCGCAGGATATCACGCGGAGTGCTCGGATTACTCGCTTTGAGCAGACACGCCTCTCGCCCGATCTGTCACCAAAGAAGGAGAACGTAATGAAAACACAATCTTTTTCTACGGGAAGTCTATTTCAGAATCAAACATCTTCCGAGCAAGTTCGATCATCTTCGATGAGCACACGAAAAAGGGTCACGATAGCGATTGTCACTCTAGCGGTCTGCAGCCTCGGGTTGTGGGTAGGTGTTGAACAGGCCCTGCGGCTGACATCAGGAGCGAGATAAACTCAACAGGCCAGCGCTGCGCAAAAATTCGGGGGAGGTTCATGACGGGTGGGGCAAGCTTTAAGTTATCTTGAATTTTAGGGAGCCGCGTCCTCGTCAGCCGCAGCGGAGAAGTGCGATGCTCCTGACTTACGTCCCCTTCTCCAAGCATACCTCTGGCGCACAGCGGCGACATTGTCCTAAAGTCCAGTGGTCACCACGACGCGGAACCGCGCGCTGCCGCTCATCATTCGTTCGTAGGCCTGGGCGGCATGTTCGAGAGGAAACACTTCGGTCATGGGGCGCACGCCTGTGAGCGCGCTGAAGGCGAGGGTATCCTGTGAATCGATCGGACTGCCGGAAGGCCAGCCTGTGATCGAGCGGCGTCCTCCGATCAATAGGCGTGCGGGCACTTCGAGGGGCTGATCCGGGTTGCCGACAAGGATCAGTTTCCCGTTGATCCCTAAGCCGCCCAGGACAGCGTTCACCGCTTTTCCGCTAGTCACCGTTGACAGAATAATCATGGCTCCTCCCAAATTCTCGAGTTCGGCGGCAACGTCTTGCGATTGGCTATCGATGTAGTGCTTCGCGCCGAGCTTTTTCGCGAGATGCTCCTTGTCTTTCCCCCTGGCGATGGCGACAGTTTCGAAGCCCATTTTCGAGGAAAACTGAATGCCCATGTGGCCGAGGCCCCCGACTCCGAGTATGGCGACCCGGTCGCCTGGCCGCGCGCCGCTGTTTCGTAATGCATTGAATGTCGTGACGCCCGCGCAAAGCAGCGGCCCTGCCTCTACTGCGGAAAGTTCGCTGGGAATCAACGCGAGCGCCGCAGAGGAGGCGATCATGTAGTCCGCATAGCCTCCATCGCGGGTCAGACCCGTGATCTGCCTTGCCTTGCTGCACGTCACGAAATCGCCGCGACGGCAGGAGTTGCAATACCCGCAATGTCCACCGTGCCAACCCACTCCGACTCGTTGCCCCACTTCCCATCCGGAAACGCCCGCGCCCACGGCGTCGATGATTCCGGCGATCTCATGTCCCGGGATTCGCGGGTACTGGATGCCGGGCCGTGAACCCTCTTTGGCGTATTCATCGCTGTGGCAGACGCCGCAAGCTTGCACCTTAATTCGTACCGATCCGGCAACCGGCTCCGGGATGTCGAGTTGCACGAGCTGAAAGGGTCCCTTCGCGCTCGGCACCTGGACTGCCCGCATCTTCGGCATGATTCCTCCAAAATGAAATTAACGCGTCGCAAAAATTAGCCTGCATACGATAGCACGCGTCTCTCGCCCTGGACGAATGCGAAGGTTCGGCCCACAGCGGTTGATCTTCTTCCCGCCGCAGCTTTCTGTTAGTCTGAATATGCTTTTGACAGCACGGAGAGGTGTCCGAGCGGTTTAAGGAGCACGCTTGGAAAGCGTGTGTTGGGGAAACTCAACCGTGGGTTCAAATCCCACCCTCTCCGCCATACCTAAGACAGTCCCATCCAGCAGTACTATTCACATCCGTGCTACAGAATGCTACATTTTTGGCGGCAATTGTACGGCCTTGCATGGCCTTGCAACGAGGAAACTATATGGCGATTCAAACTGTTTATTACCGGCAAAAAATAGAGGGAACAGGCTGGCGGTATCGACCGCTCGCCGTAGGTCGGCGGCCTCAAGCGGCCAAAAACGGCCCCTACTTTATTCGAATACGCAACAGCGCCGGGAAATACCAGTGGGTTAAGCACGACACGGAGCAGGCCGCGGAGAAGGCTGCTAAGGCCGCTCCGGTGGCCCGACAAGCGCAAGAGTTGGGTCTGACTGTTGACGACCTAACGAACGAAGCGAACAGCAATCGTATTTCGATCAAAGCCGCCGTCGAAAACTATTTGCTAGACCGCCGTTTCGGTCGCCCACGATCAATCGCTGCTTACCAGAACGCGTTCGACCAATTGCTGGAGAACCTGCCCAGGGGCGTCAGGTTCATCGATCAGTTGGCAACATCTCAGGCGTTGAACTCTTATGTCGAGTTCTTACGCGAGCAAGACTACAGCAACAAAACCATCACCATTCGGATGGGTTTTGTTTTCTCTCTACTCAAGGCGAACGGTGTTGAAAAGTCCTCAAAGACAATCAAGCTCCCGAAGGTTCAGCGGACCCGGACGAAGGCGTACAACCCCGACGAACTATCCAAACTCTTCGCGGCGATGACGCCCGAGGAGTATCTGCGGTATCTCTTCTTTGTCCGCACCGGATGCCGCGAGCAGGAAGTCCAGTACGCCACTTGGAAAGACCTCGATCTGAAGGGGCTCCGTTTCATGGTGAGCG
>WNGN01012573.1_pt1 | contig 10115 bp, 10 predicted proteins | sample 5400561 | NCBI WGS metagenome assembly WNGN01 (sample SAMN13153379, study PRJNA577476) | soil metagenome | isolation source: 115 cm soil or saprolite under Garry oak tree replicate 2 | place: USA:California | collected 2016-06-15 | reverse complement strand
GTGGCGATCGTCGCTTCCATCTGAGTAATACTGCGCCGCGCTTCAGTCACCAGTCCGGCGGCAGAGATACTTGGAATCGCGAGCAGCGCGTCAATATTGTTGCCGGCTTGCTCAACTTGCTGAAGCTCGCCTTCAAGTCTGATCTGATCGGCTTTCGCTCCGGTCAATTTGTTGTTTAGCTCTTGTAGTTTGTCCTCCACCAAGCCGCCGCGAGATCCGCCAGCGCCAGCACCAGATCCCTCCTGTGAGCCCGTCGCGGCTGTACCGCCGCCAAGTTGCAACGCATCTGGATTCTTTGCCTTATATTCGGCGACAGCCGCCTCGCTTTTTTGCAGGTTCGCCTTCAATCGTTGTTCTTCTTCCAGCAAATAACGCAATGCGTCCTCGCTGAACGAAGCGCGCTGCTCGATCGAGCTGCGGATGTACTCGCGACCGATTGCGTCGGACAGGCGCTGTGCCATGGCTGGATCGCGGTGCGTCACGTATAAATCGATCAGGCGTGTCCCGCGCCGGATTATGGGTTTGACCATGCCCACGATCGCTCGTCCCAATACTTCTTCGAGCGGCGAAAATATTGTGATACCAGTCGCACTCTTGGTCTTGTTCGCAGCTTGTGAGGAATCGCTGGGCTGCGCCGAGTTGGAAGTTTTATCGGTCACGATATTCTGACCCACAAGCGCGCGTCCACCGTCTTCCGCTAAACCCTCCGAACGCACGACTCGGGAAAGAAGGGTTTGGTTAGTTAGGTTTTGTTCGATGGTTCGCAGGGCTTCCTGGCTGGCCAGAAACGCGGAGCGCATGCGAGCGGAAGCGTCCGCAGCGATGACACTCGGCTCTTGGAAATCCACTTCCAGAACTGTGTGCCCCTGATAAAGTTTCGGCGTCCGCGCGAGGTAACCCAGCGCCAGAAAAAGGCCGGCCAGAACGCAGATGGCAACGATCCAAATACGCTCGACGAAAGAATGCCAGTAGCGCCGAAAATCAAACGTCTGTAGTCCCTCGGCGTAATGCCCGGTTAGAGAAACGACTGGTTTCTCGGGATTTGTGGGAACGTTCGTTCCCCTCACAGAGTAGGCAGGATCAATCACGGTAAATATTGGCCCGAAGCTTACACTCAAGCAGCGCGCTCGGAAAGGCGAAGGCGCAAAATTTTCAGCTAACAAATACTTTCGCCAACGGTAATGGTATCGCCCGGCTCGACAAGAAAACCGCCGCCGCTCCCCTTGGTGAAGCGCTTCGCATTCACTTTGAAAATTTGATCGCCACTGGCGTTATGTCGTCGCACCGTAATTCTTTCCGGTGCGGCGATGCGCGTATATCCGCCGGCCATGGCGACCGCCTCCAGTAGGTCGATACCGCCCGGATTGGTATCGGGCATTTCGATACTGCCAGGTCGATTTACCTGGCCCAATATCGAAAAACGCCGCTTTGCGTAGCTCAGGACCACGACATTGATTTTTGGGTTGACCAGATAATCGCGGCCGTACAACTCTGTGAGTTTTGAAGCTGCCTGAGTCAGGGTCAGTCCCGCCAAATGGATCGAGCCCAGCAATGGCACACTCAAGTTGCCCTCGGGGTTCAATCGTCCATTTGTGCGTAGATCATCTTCGCCGAAAACCTCGACAGCCACTTGATCGTTCGGAGTCAAAATGTAACCAGCCGGTGCGCTGGCTCCGCCGCTGAAAGCAGAAGATGAAACAGCCGCTGGCGTGTTAGGGATAGATGTGCCCGGCCGAGACGACCCGCTGGTTGTCGGCGCGATTTGGGCTGACAGAAAGCCTGGCAGCAACCCGAATGCAACTACAATCGGCAAGCACCACCGCGGCATCCCAGTTCGCAAACGACTGAATCCCTTTTTAAAACCTGACCGTCGCCCGAACGCCCACCTGATTATCATAGAAACTGAAGAAATCGATATTACTGCTGTCCTCGCGATAGAGATAATAGACGCCAGCACTTAGCCACCTGGTAATCAACACGTCAACGGACGGTTCGATAAACCAGTAATTATCATTCCGCGGCGCACTGACGTCGCGGTCAGTGGCGATGTAGTCTGAATTTTCATAGCCGCCGGCCAAGCCCAAGTAAACGCGCCGAAATAAACGCTGCTGAAACCGGCCCACAATGTATGTGGTACCGAAATCCTGGTTAGCAAGGTACCCGGAATTGTAAATCCGCCGGCCAGCAGCCAGCGTGAGAGTGGTACCGTTGAAGGGATTATAAATCGACCCGACTTCAAACACCGGCGAGGTGTAGGTGCCGCGGTTGCCGTCGAACTGGCGGAACTCAACACCCGCCGAAGCATACAAGAAAAATTTGTTTGTCACCTCATAATTGAGGCGCACGTTCACCTGTTCGAAAGTTTGGTTAGTAGTCGGATCGTCCACCCAATCGTACCCGACGGTGCCGCCAATGCCGACCGTCACTTTTGGCAGCCAATGGTAGTAAACATACAGCCCGCCGGAGATCATATAGGAACTGATGTTATCGGGATAGAAGTAGATCAAGGAATCAAGCTCACCCTGCAGAAATACTTTTCCGGTTAGCTGATAATCTGCCCTCAAGCGCGTGCTGAAGATGTTGACCCGCGTTGGCGCGCTCGCATCGAGGTTTGCCCATAGCCCCGTCGTATCGACGAAGCTGTTGAGATTGGCCGACTCCAGTAGCGCGATATCCTCCGACAAGCTCAGCCTCAATCGGCCAAAATCGTACCCGCCCTCGACGTGAATCAGCTGGTTAAATGCGTCTTCATCTGAGTGATCTGCGAACAGAATAACGCTGGGCATGTAATCCAACCGGAGATAGCTCTTGTTGCGCCCCTCGACGTCGCCGACTCCGACGGTAATATACGGTTCAATCGCGAAATAATAATCTGAGACCCGATTGGTATTGCTGATAAAGATGTTGTCATCCCACACACCTCGCACTGTCATCCCCAGTTTGTAGTAAACGCGACGCGGTTCACTCGAATAAATCGTTTCGCCACCTGGAAATACCCTGGTGTCCACTACGCCGTTAGGACCCGCCGGTACCGGCGCCGGAACAACGGTTGTGTAGCCCCCAGTGTAGTTCATTGATGACGACAGCGGCTCGCGTGAAGACGGAAACGCCTCCTCGGAAGAAGGCAACGGCGGTTCTGATGAGGGCAATGGCTCCGCGGTGTTCGATGGCAATGATTGAGTTGAGGCTGGCAATGGCTCTGCGGAGGTAGACGGCGGCGGTTCCACTGACGAGGGCGGCGGCTCGGCCAACGAAGGCAGGATGTCCGGCTCAATAGACTCCTGCGCTTGCGCAGCAAGAACAGCCGCAAAGAAAATCCCCGCCACAAACACGAGGGTTAGTCGGGCAATTGGGCGGAGTGGAAATGGAGCAAAACGGCAAGAGGTTAAGGCGAAACCGGAGCTCATGGCCGCGAGAGTAGAGTTGCGCCATGAGCCCGTCAATCAAAAATCTTAGTAAAATTACCAAACGAGAAACCGCCGTTCCCACGGGCGTCGAGGCATCCGCTACGCCTGGGAGGAGAACCGGAAAAGACGCTGACTATTAACGAGATTTATCACTCGATTCAGGGCGAGAGCACCTGGATGGGGCGACCGTGCGTTTTTGTGCGGCTCACCTTCTGCGATCTGCGCTGCAACTATTGCGACACAGAGTACGCATTTTACGAAGGGAAAAAGCAAACACTTCGGGAAATTGTTAACACCGTCGTGGCGTTTTGTTGTCCTTTGGTCGAGATCACGGGCGGGGAGCCTTTGTTGCAGAAGAACGTGCTGCCGTTGATGTCGATGCTATGCGACGCGGACTGCACGGTTCTGCTCGAAACGAGCGGCGCGCACGATATTTCGAAAGTCGATCCGCGCGTTCATCGGATCATGGATCTAAAGACACCGGGCAGCGGCGAAGTGGACAAAAATCTTTGGTCCAACATCGATTATCTTACGCTGCGCGACGAAGTGAAATTCGTAATGGGATCGCGCGAAGATTACGACTGGTCTCGCGACAAGGTGCAGCGTTACGATCTCCCTTCCCGCTGTCATGCCGTGCTGTTCTCCCCGATTTTCGGAAGAATTGATCCGCGCGAAATCGTTGAATGGATTCTGGCCGATAAACTCGATGTCCGGTTTCAACTTCAGATGCACAAATTCATCTGGAGCCCGATACAACGGGGAGTCTGAACGATTGACGGACGACCTCTGCGGTCATCCTAAGCGGAGCGAAGGATCTCACAATGGGTGATCGGTCACGCAAAGTAGCTGAGTGATCTTCCGAGTTTATGGGAGGTCCCTCACTTCGTTCGGGATGACAATGCAGATGTAGAGATGGTAATGTGGGCGTGATGCGTGCACGATTAACGAAAGATTTCACTTTCGAAGCAGCGCAGACTTTGCCCAATGTGCCGGAAGGACACAAATGCCGCGGGTTACATGGGCACAGTTTCAAGGTCGAAGTTTCAATCGAAGGCGACGTCGATCCCCAAGCAGGTTGGGTTTACGACCACGCGGAGATCAGCGCCGCGATGAAACCGCTAATGAAAATGCTGGACCACAAGTATCTCAACGACATCGAAGGACTGGAGAATCCGACGATCGAAAATATGGCACAATGGTTCTGGAAAAAGTTGGAGTCAGCATGTCCAGGTCTTTGCGAGATCGTGGTGCACGAAACACCGACCGCGCGCACCGTTTATAGGGGCGAGTAACAAGTCTGTCTGCACGCGCTCTCCTACAACTCGATGGCGTAACGCTTCATTTTGTTGTAGAGGGTGGGGCGCTGGATGCCGAGTAGTTCGGCCGCCTTTTTCTTGTTGCCGCGGCACTCTGCAAGCGCCTGAAGAATGGCGGTTCGCTCGAGGTCATCAAGCGTTTGTACGCCGCTGCGCGGTAACGCGCCGCGCTCGGCCTGTTGCAGCTCGGGAGGCAACTGTATCTCTGTCGGAAGCTCTTTTATGCCGATTATGCCCTGTCGCGCCAGCACCACCGCGTATTCAATTGCGTTTTGCAATTCGCGAACATTCCCCGGCCACGAGTAATCAAGTAGTTTTTGAAACGCGTCCGGAGAAATCTCTGGCTCCGGTTTGCCGAGTTGTTGCGAAAATTGTTTTACGAATTGCGCGATCAGCGGTGGGATGTCCTCTTTGCGCTTCCGGAGTGGAGGGACTTCAATTTGAAAAGTGTTTAGCCGGTAGTACAAATCGGAGCGCAGCCGGTTCTCTGAGAGCGCTTGGGCAATCGGCCGATTGGTCGAAGCGATCGCGCGGAAGTCTGCTTTCATTGTTTGCGTGCTGCCAAGAGGCCGGTACTCGCGCTCCTGGAGCACGCGCAAAAAGCGCGTCTGCAAGTCTGCCGGCATATCGGATATTTCGTCTAAGAAAAGGGTGCCACCGTCAGCCGCTCCGATCATTCCAGGAAAATCGTGCATCGCTCCGGTGAACGCTCCTTTCACATAACCGAAAAGTTCTCCCTCGATCATCGTTTGGGGGAACGCCGCACAATTGAGCTTGACCACTGATTGTCCCGCACGCCGGCTCCGCGCGTGGATAGTGTTAGCGATCACTTCCTTGCCCACGCCGCTTTCACCAACGATGAGAACGTTGGCATCCGATGGCGCCATCGCGTGAATCAATTCCTCGATCTCCTGCATCTGTTTGCTCTTGAAGATTGGCGTGGGCCGCGCCTCCGCGATCTCAAGACGCTTTTCGAGCTCCTCCGTTTTTTCCCGGAGATGCTCGGCTTCCCGCAAGAGGAACTGTTTTTCCAATGCTTTCTCCACCAGACTGAGCAGTTCTTCGGGTGCGTACGGTTTGCTAATAAAATGGTAGGCGCCGCGTTTGATCGATTCGATCGCATTGTGCAATGAGTCGTGTGCTGTCAGGATAATCACCTGCACTTCTGGTAGCTCGCCCTTGATACGCTCCAGCATTTCTAATCCGTCCGCATCCGGCAGTCGAAGATCGAGCAATACGAGCGTTGGCGATTTTGATTTCAGCAACTTGAGTCCTTGTGCAGCAGTGGGCGCGGTCTCGACTTGATAACCATGTCGCTTCAGCAGAGCCTCGAGCGTCATGAGCACTGGCCGCTCGTCATCGATGATCAGGACACGATGATTTTCTGTCTTCATTCAAATTGCGCTGCTCGTGCTACGCACGAACAGTGGGCTCCAGTTGCTTAAACGCTGAGAAATGATCGACGTTTCAAGCTTAATCGGAGGCCTCGTTTGGGACGGGAAGAGTAAGCGTCGTAATGAGCTCTGAAACGTTCGGATCATATTGAGCATGCAGTTCGCCGCCGTGGGCCTCTACGATAGCGCGGACGCGATTCAGACCAAGACCATAATGGCGCAGACTGATCTTCCGAAGCGGTTCGCGCCCCCAATTTTGCGTAGCAAACTCAAAACGATCCTTTGGTTCATGGAGAGTGAAGCGGAACCGGTCGTTGTCGATTTCGGCTTTCGCCAAAACCCGGCCTTTGCCACGGTCATGCCGGAAAGCATTGGCGAAAAGCTCGGTAAATACTTCCTGCAAAAGTTGCGGATCAACGTTCAACATCGCGTTGCCAGGCTGAATCTCCCAGGTGATCTCGGTATTTTGCCTTGGGAAATCGTTGCCAATCTTCCTGCGCAAGTCTTCCATAAAATCCGTGGCTCGGTAAGAGATCAGGGTGGGTTTAACGTCGCCGACAGCTCGGGAAAGCTGTTGTAAAGTCGAGGCCATCCCTGAGACCATTTCACGCAAACGTTTGATTTCACCGAGAAGTTCTTCATTCGTCTCGAGCTCACCGATGTAAGCGGATTGCAGTTCGATCGCATTTAAATCGTTGCGCAGATCATGACTGAGTTGTCCGATAAAGCGAATTGCGTTGCGCCACGGGATGCTTAGAGAATCTTTTGCATCCTGCGAAGTCTTCTCTGCCATAAACGGTACACTACCGCTATCGTTCGAGTGAAAACTGGTCTTCCGCCGCTTGCTCACTGGGCGCGACCTTAACGTGCGGATTGTTGCTCGCCATATGTCGCAGCGCATGAAACACATCTTCCGGTTCTGCGTCGATGGAGTACGCAATTTCTTCGGCGGTTTGTCCGCGATCGGTGGCGAGTTTCTCGCTCACCTGTTTCTGAAGCTGCAACAGTCTCGTCGCCGCCTTTTTTCCTGCCTCAACGCCGGGTTGATCGTAGGCGTTGATGTTAACCAGCCAGGCATAAAAGCCCACCGCACGTTCGTAAAGCGCAATCAACGCTCCGAGGTTAAACGCGTTCACCTCGGAAATGCTAATCGTGATTGATTCACGCCCGCTCTCGTAGAGCGCGCTTCGCGTGCCGCGCAAAAAACCCTGAAGATAATCGCCGCTCGTGACGTCGTCCTCGACTTCGAACCGCTCAGCGCTCCGATCTTTGCGCACTTCGATGAACGTCACGAAAAAATTTAAGACGCCGTCGCGCAACTGTTGAACATAAGCGTGCTGGTCGGTCGAGCCTTTATTGCCATAAACAGCAATCCCCTGATGCACGATCATGCCGTCGAGGTCCTTTTCTTTACCTAACGATTCCATCACGAGTTGCTGCAAATACTTGGCGAACAAGGCCAGCCGGTCTTTGTACGGAAGGATCACCATATCTTTGTCGCCCTTGCCATTGCCGGCGTAGTACCACATGAGCGCCAGAAGCATCGCTGCGTTTTGTGCGACATCAGGTGCGCGGGTCCGCTCGTCCATGGCCGCCGCCCCGGCTAGAAAACGATTAATGTCAAAGCCTTCCAGCGCCATCGGGAGAAGCCCGACCGCGCTCATCACTGAAGTGCGCCCACCGACCCAATCGTGCATCGGGAATCGAGCGACCCATTCATTTTTTTCAGCAGGCTTGTCGAGCTCGCTCCCCACGCCGGTGACGGCCACTGCATGTCTGTTGAACCGAAGCGCCTTTTCTTTGAATCGCTCTTCCGCCTCGAGCATTCCATTTCGTGTTTCCTTCGTCCCGCCGGATTTGGAAACCACAACGACAAGCGTTTGGGAAAGCAGATCATTCATCCTGTCGAAAACGCGATCGAATCCGTCCGCGTCCGTATTATCGAAGAAAAAAATGTCCATGGGAGCACTCGCCGAACCCAGCGCGTCTGCCACGAACTGCGGCCCCAGCGCCGAGCCGCCGATCCCAATCAGCAGCACGTGCCTGAAGCGTTTTCCATTTTCAGCGGTGATTTTCCCAGCATGAACATCTTCGGCGAATTTTTTGACGCGATTGAGGGTGTCTTCAATCTCGTTCCGAATTTCCGCAGTCGGCGCAAGCGCAGGATTGCGGAGCCAGTAATGACCCACCATCCGGTTTTCGGTGGGATTAGCGATCGCTCCCGCTTCCAATTCTCGCATCGCCGCGAACGCCTTCTCGATTTTCGGCTGCATTTTCTCGAAAAAATTCTCCGGAAATTTCAGCCGGCTGATGTCGAGAGAAAAATCAAGATCGCGGTAGTACAAAAGATATCGTTGGAAGCGCTGCCAAAGCGATGAAGAAGCCATTGTGTTAAGAATGCGATGATTGACCAATATTAAACGATATAAGCGCGTTAACTCCAATGTCAGTCTTTGAATCCGTCAAACTCAGTCGTTCTCACAAGCTTGTAGGGTGAAATCCTACACGAAATTCACATTGCAGCCTTGGATCGCGCCAATAACTTCGCCGCATTATGGCGCGCGTCCACGCCAACAAAGAGATGCCCCATTTGTTTGCAGGCCTGATCGCGCTTGGCGTGGCGGGGACCATTTTGTTCGCTGCTGGAATGGCTGTCATTCATCTCGAACGTTCCACCATTCCCTCGACCGCCCCCGATCTATTTCTCCTAAAAAATCAGGGAGTGGCCTTTCAACGTGCCGCTGCGCATGCGCCGAATGTATTGCCGATTTATGGCAGTTCGGAATTGCTAGTCCCTGCGGCTCCGGAGAAGGGGAACATTTTTTTTCGGACCGCGCCAACAGGTTTTCAACTTTCGCCCGTTGGCGGCGGAGGCACGACCCCGCTGATCATGTCGCAAAAAGTTGCCGCACTCAGCTCCGACTTGCGCGGCAAAGAACTTGCGATCTCGCTTTCGCCCGGCTGGTTTTTTGCGGCCAAGCCGGGTTGGCGAGGCTACACGGGAAATTTTTCGCTAATGGCAGCAAGCGAAATGGCCTTCGGAACCGCCCTAGATTTCGAGCTAAAGCGAGACATTGCTTCGCGGATGCTGGAATGTCCGAGCACTCTTGAGAAAAGTCCCCTGCTTGAATTCGCGCTGAGGCGGCTGGTAGAGCGGCGCTCAATCACATTCGGCGTGAGATCAAACCTGCCCCGCAGCGGCATCCAGAAGTACTCGATTGGCCCAAGCTCATTGCAAGGGTAGAAGCAACCAAAACCACCGATTGGGCCAAGGTCTCAAAAGCCTCGGGCCTGAACGTGCAAATCACCCCAGGTTCTCGTGACGTGGCATTTCGCAACAACGTGAAAGCGTCCGCGAGTTGGGCCGATTTGGAATTGCTCTTGCGCACACTTGAAAGAGTTCACGCGCGGCCACTAATTCTCAGCATGCCGATTGCCGGGGATTTTTATGATCACGCCGGCGTTTCGCGGTCGGCTCGCGAAGAGTATTACACAAAGCTTCGCGCACTCGTGCAACGATACCATTTTGCGGTAGTCGAATTTGAGGAGCATGACGAAGACCCGGCTTTTCTTATCCGTCACCAAAGTCATCTCACTGCAAAAGGCTGGGCGTATTACGATCGCGCCCTTGACGATTTCTTTCACGGGCGTATGCCACGAAGCTGACAACGTGATGATCTTCGATTCATTCAAGCGGCGGCACGATAGTGCTGCGCCTCATCCATGATAGCTGCAGATTTCTCGGACAAAGTATTGCAACTTCTCGCTTCGGTTGCCGAAACCGACGAGGTGTTGAACAATCTCGATCTGCCGCTTTACGAGTATCAGGTTCTCGATTCCATGAGAACCGTTCAGCTCATCCTAATGATCGAAGAGGAATTCGGCATCAAAGTTTCTCCGGCGGAATTTGAGCGCGAAAGCTGGCGAACGCCGCGTGACCTGATCGCTGATCTCCAGCACCGACTGCACATGTGAGCTGGCTCGAGGAACATCCGACG
>WNGN01011783.1_pt1 | contig 10117 bp, 9 predicted proteins | sample 5400561 | NCBI WGS metagenome assembly WNGN01 (sample SAMN13153379, study PRJNA577476) | soil metagenome | isolation source: 115 cm soil or saprolite under Garry oak tree replicate 2 | place: USA:California | collected 2016-06-15 | reverse complement strand
GGCGTTTCCTACTCCTATACCTTATGTATGGCCTATATCATGATCTTGAGTATAAATTATCTGTGCATGTATTTCAAGAACTGTACATAGTTTCTCTCGCCAGGAGAGGATTTGTGAATGTACAAACTCTAAGGTATCGTTTTGGTGTGACTTTCTTACTGGTGCGAACGTAGTATATTGTAGAAGTAAATATCTTCCAAGTGAGTGATTATTGTTGTTATTTCCTAGCTTCAAATTGATGGGTTTGATACACCTCTGCGCGGGATACCAGGGTGGACTATTTCGTAAGGAGTCGTTCAGTGCTCTGCAAAGATCGGGTATTTGAAACATTTCGATCATTGTATACACAACGGCCAACACAAAGTAGTGTATTGCGTCGTAGTTTAGGCTTCAACGCTGAAGTAGCGGAATATGCCAGTATAAGTCGTATCGCCTTCCGTGACCACAATATGCTGGCTCAAGTAGGGATCGTCGAACGCATCCCTGGGCTTTCCGCGCAATTTGTAATCAAATCACCTTCAACAGATCCAGACTGCTCGCATTACAGTTACATGGGGAGAAGTTTTTATACTTTTCCGATTTCGCTGTTTGTGCTCTTTTCTACTCTTTTTTCAAGACGTAGGAGCGCGTTTTCGTAGTGCGGAAGGATGTCGTTGTATAATCAACGGTAGAAGCTCACATGTGAATATCGAAGGGTATTCACATAGGCTCATCACTGAATGAATGCTCACCTATCGTGTGACGGTTTTTCAGCCTGGAAAGCCGGAAGAGGTGAAGCGTGAAAGGAAAAATCACGATGAAATTATTTGGTCAAGGACGCAGGATGTTTGCCATGATGGCAGGCATTCTCGTATTTTCCCTGCTGCTTGTAGCTTGTGGTGGTACCTCTACAACCACTGGTACGACTCCTACTACCGCTGCTGTGACCAATGGCAAAGGGTGCATGAAGGTTGGCGTACTCTTACCGGAGACCGCTACTTCTGCTCGCTGGGATGGCAAAGACAGGCCACTGTTGGAGAGTTTGATTCCTAAACAGCTATCTGGTGCAACGGTAGACTACAACAATGCTGAGGGTAGCGCTGATACCCAGCAGACTCAGGCCCAGGCAGATCTAACAAAGGGGGATTGTATCCTGGTACTTGCCTCTGTCGATAGCATTAAATCGGCTGCGATCGTTTCATTGGCAAAATCGAAAGGCGTACCCGTCATTGCCTATGACCGCCTGATTTATAGCGCTGATCTCAACTACTATGTCTCTTTCGACAACACGAAGGTAGGAGCACTCCAAGGTGGGTACATTGCGGCTCATTACCAGAGCTATGTCACTGCTAATGGCACGAAGAATACGGTCATGATCAACGGTGCCCAGACGGACAACAATGCTCTCCTGTTCTCAGCAGGTGCACATAGCGCGCTTGATCCCCTATTCTCTGCCGGGACTCTCAAAAAAGTCTATGAGCAATTCACGCCTGGCTGGGACAATGCGACCGCTCAGACCGAGATGCAAGCGGCATTGACTGCAAATAGCAATAAAGTTGCCGTCGCGTACGTTGCCAACGATGGTATGGCAAACAATGTGATTGCAGCGCTCAAAGCAGTAAAACTCAATGGGAAAGTGCTTGTAACTGGACAGGATGCAACGGCTGCTGGTATCCATAATATTCTTACTGGTGACCAGGCGATGACGGTCTACAAGAAAATTGATCTCGAGGCCAACGGGACGGCCCAACTCGTTGCTGCGATTAGCATGGGGACGGATACCAGCACGTTGACCGCTGGTGTAACCACCGCTATTCCTTCAGGTGGCGGCGCAGCTGCGGGCACGAAAATTCCCTCAGTTCTCGAGGTACCAGTGGCGGTGGACAAGTCGAATATTGCGACTACAGTCATTGCCGATGGATTCGTGACAGCAGCAGAAGTTTGTACAGGTCTACCATCAGGTACTGGCGGTTTCTGTCCGTAAGCTGTAATGGTTTAGCTTTACCTGGCCCTGCAAGATGCTTTACTTAATCTTCTTCAAGAGAGAATATTATGAAAGGTATCCCAAAGGTGTCAGGTGATTGAATCTGAAATTGCCGATACCGTATGGAAACCTCGAGGTTTCCATACGGTATCGGTCATGTATTGTACTTTTAAATAATAGTAAAGAATGGTATACTTTGCATATACCTCAAAACTGTGCTGTCTACAGCCACCTTTGATTTGATTGGAGGGCCAGATGGCCGAAGATACTACACCTGCGGTAGGTGAAACCACGTCTCCTCCACCGGAGCAACCACCGAGCGGTGAGCCAAGGCTGCGTTTGCGCGGCATCAGTAAATCCTTTGGCGCGGTTCGCGCACTTTATCAAGTAGATTTTGAAGTCAATGCAGGCGAGGTCATAGGCCTGGTTGGGGACAACGGCGCCGGTAAATCAACGCTGATTAAAGTAATTTCCGGTGTCGCTCCTGCTGACGAGGGCGAAATATTTCTGGAAGGCAAAAAGGTCAATATACCCAATCCACAGTCTGCAAACAATTTAGGCATTGAGACAGTCTACCAGGACCTCGCATTGTGCGATAATCTGGATGTAGTCGCTAATTTATTTTTGGGTCGTGAAGAGCGCTCATTTATACGATCTTTAAACGAGATTGATATGGAGAAACAAGCGCTGAATGTGCTACGCACGCTCGATGTAAAACTCCCTTCGACACGCACACCAGTTGCAACACTCTCCGGCGGTCAGCGCCAGTCAGTTGCTGTCGCCAAATCCATCTTACGTAAGGCGAAGGTGGTTCTGCTGGATGAGCCAACAGCGGCGCTGGGGGTAGCTCAGACGCGACAGGTGCTTAACTTGATTCGTCGGCTACGGGAACAGGGATTAGCTGTAGTCGTAATTTCCCATAACCTGGCAGATGTATTTGAGGTCGTGGATCGAGTGATAGTCTTGCGTCTTGGCAGAAGGGTGGGCACATTTGATGTCAAAACCACCACACCTGAACAGATTGTAGCATCGATCACGGGAGCAGAATTTGGCCAGTTGATGGCGACAAATGGCGCGGCCGACGACAACAACTCGGTAGGAGGAAAATGATCCATGAGTGACATTATCGAGAAAAATGATACTCCTGAGCCATCAGAAGCTTCCCAGGTGGCTGCCTTTGGTGGCCAGGCCACTGAAGCTGCCGCTGTAGAGGTACCATCTTATATGCCTCGCCGCACGCTGGGCCAGTTACTACGCGGTGACCTTGGTTTTATACCGGTAGCGTTGACGCTGCTCGTAGTGGTGATCTACTTCACAATCACCACTCACGGATTGTTTCTGACACCGCAGAATCTCACAAATCTGGTGGGACAGATTGTGACCTTCGGTATACTCGGATTAGGCGTCATCATGGTACTGCTGCTAGGTGAGATCGATCTTTCGATTGCTGCGGTCAGTGTATACTGCGCAGTGGTCATGGCAGTGCTTGCTGATCCTGCGCGTCCCTACAAACTTCCAGCTCTAATAGCCATACTGGCGGGTCTGCTGGCTGGTGCTGTAGCAGGTCTCATCAATGGTTTCTTTGTTGCTGTACTGCGCGTTCCCTCATTTATCGTGACACTGGCTGCGTCCATCTTTTATTCTGGACTGCTGCTCACTTTGCTAAATGGACAAAGTACGCTTATCATCTCCAGTAGCCTCATCCTTAACATTGCGGGTGGTTTCCTGCCTACTTACTTGGGTATCGCTTTGCCTCTCATCGCCGTCGTGCTGTATGCCTTTAGCCTGATTATGAGCTACGTGAGACGAAAGAGAGCTGGCCTCAGGACCATGTCACTTCTACAGGTTGTTGTGCAGATTGCGGTAGTTGCATTACTCGTCGGGGGGGCTGTTGCGATTTTTGTGAGCTACAATGGAGTGCCTTATGAAGTTGCGATCCTCTTTGCATTGATCGTGCTGTTCTGGCTGATCATGACGAGAACCTCATTCGGCCGCCACGTCTATGCTGTCGGCGGTGGCGCTGAGGCGGCCCGCCGCGCGGGTATTAATATCGTGGGTATCCGCGTTGCGTGCTTTACCTTGTGCTCGACACTTGCCGCTGTGGGTGGCATCGTATTTGCTTCATATGGTACTGCTGTTGCCAGTGCGATTGACCCAACGCTGCTGCTCAATGCGATCGCAGCGGCTGTGATCGGTGGTGTCAGCCTCTTTGGAGGTCGGGGAACGGTCTGGGCGGTTGTGCTCGGAGCGCTCATCATCGGTAGCGTGGTAAATGGCCTTGCTTTACTAGGTCAGACTGCGAACGTGTCAGAAATGGTTGAGGGCGTCGTCTTATTAATTGCAGTAACCGTTGATGCTCTTGTACGCAGGGCTCAACAGCGTACCGGTCGTTAAGCTCTCATTTGGGACAATACTATTAAGGCCAGGCGCCTCAGCCTGGCCTTTTTTAGGCCAGAAAGTAATAGTTGGGGTTAGAAATAGCGTGCAAAATGCGCTATGTGAGCGGTATTTTTGATAATGAAGAGAAAATCGGCGAGCAAGAGTTATAAGTGGGAGAGTATAATATCTCTAGGGAAAAGAATATAGATTGGTGGGAAATATTATTGCTTAAACAGGCCCTTTACCAGGTATTGAGGAAATCAGTTGGTTTTTCCTTTAACTGTCTGAATGTTTGTCTGTTTGGAAACTTACCCCCGCAAGGCTGTATCAGTGTGATTGTCGAAGACCAGGGTAGATTTTTACTGCTTAAGCGTTCTAATGGAACTCTCGTTTTTCCAGGTGGCTTTATGCGCTGGCGAGAGCATCCAACGCAGACAGCATTGCGTGAATTCAAAGAAGAAACTGGTTTGCGTATAAAGTTACACCATGTAGTTGCCTGCTATTCAAATACCAGTAAGGGCTTTGGAAGTATGAGCACTTTGATGCTTGTTTTTTGTGCTGAAGTGAATGGTGGTGATATGCGTAGCAGTGTTGAGGGGCACCCTTTTTGGATCGAAGAATCCGATTTACTTGAGATGGTTGATTTTGACTATGAATACATGCTCGATGATTATCGCGAGCATCGTAAGCAACACGATAAAGGGGAGTTTTGTGGCGCTATTGTACGAGAAATGGCTGAGAAGAACCTTTAGTTTGCCAGGTGAATGAGGTAGTGAGAATAGGGGTCGCTCCTGAATTTCTCTGTTTAGTTTGAGAATTGACTCAGGAAATTCCAGATTACGACACTGGCGTCAATTGTGTGCGAGTTATAGCCTATTCCAAGAGTTGGGTTTGAGCCTGGCCATACATGGCCGCCATCACTGATACGGTAATGCTGGATGACACTGCCGTGAGCGCATTGAGACCATTCCAGAGCCGTAACATCTGCCTTCTGGAAGATGACTTTGCTAGCTGGTTTACACCGATCATGAACAAGCCAGAAGTTTAAATACGTCTGGACAGCTGTCATACCCACAGAGATATTTCCATCATATGGCGCAAATTGATCAGCCTGCCCGTGAATTTCCAACACTGGAATTGGTCGCGATGGATTACAGCCGCCGGGTATGCGATAAAAAGCGCCTGCTACCGTAGCAATTGCTGCGATTTGATTGCTGAGCGCACAGGCGATACGATACGCCATGCCACCCCCTAGCGAATAACCAGTGACATAAATGCGGTGCGCATCAACGCAGTAATTGTGCTCGAAATAGCTGATAAGGTCGCTTGTGAACTGTACATCGTTGGCATTACCAGTCGGGCCGTATGCTCCTACTCCAGCATTCCAGGAGGGTGGGTTATCGACACCCTGTGGGAAAACCAAAATAAATCCAGCTCTGTCTGCTTCAATACCCATATTTGTACGCTGAGCTGTACGCAGCGCTGTATTTTGATAGCCATGATAATTCATCACCAGCGCTTGCGGTTGATAACCGTAGGATGGTGCAAGGTGAACGATGAAGGTACGACTGAGTCCGCCGGATTGAATTGATAGTGTTTCATCACCGATTTTATGAGGTGGAGTGTGGCACTCGTTATGTATAGGGGTGAGGTTAAGAGCAGACTTGACTGAATTCGTGGAGGATTGCCTCATTCCAGGAATTGTGCCTGCGTGTGCGTTAAAAACAATTATGCCCAGGATTATAATGAGAGAAGCGCCAATGCCAATTAAAGCTACAAAGCGACGATTAATATGTAAAGACTGATGATTAGAATCGTGCATCTACTCCTCTCTTCATAAGATCTAATTCGTAATTGATTGAAGCCGAGTATAGCATGTATGTGTGATGTGTCGCAAGTAATGCAAACGTGCTATACTCCTACAAATATCTCTTCATTACACTTAGCCATTGAAAAGCTGGGAAGCATTTAACGCATATGGACTATATACGTACGGAAATCATTGAGGTTAATGCTAAATACCCTGAGCAAACGGTGATTGAGCGTGCTGCTAAATTATTACACGATGGTGAGCTTGTCGTTTTTCCTACTGAGACTGTATACGGCCTTGGTGCTGATGCTTTTCAACCGGCAGCATTGGAGCGTATTTTTGCGGCCAAGGGGCGACCTTTTAGTGATCCGCTGATCGTGCATATAGCTGATGAACATGAGCTTGAACTTTTAACGACAACTATTCCCACAGTAGCAAAGCGACTGGCACACGAATTCTGGCCCGGACCTCTCACTTTAATTCTGCCAAGAGGGCCGCGCGTGCCACTTCTGGTGACAGCAGGATTAGAGACAGTTGCCATTCGTATGCCTCGACATCCTGTCGCGCTGGCATTGATCAGCGCACTAGGTATAGGTGTAGAGTCAACAGTCCTTGATCTTTGTTCCGATGAGCCGAGGATTCTACGCCCTGGAGGAATCAGCCTGGAAGCCTTACGCACCATATTGCCTGATTTACAGCCACCGATACAGCGGATTAGAGTAGATGAAGTTGAGGAAATCCTGGCAAAGAAAGCTCCAGGCCAATTGCTTACCCATTATGCTCCTGGCGTTCCGTTGTTGCTATTTGATGGCACAATTGAAGAAATGCATACCTCAATGTTGGCTGAGATAGAGCGACGATACGCAAGGGGTGAACATGTTGGCATTCTTGTAGCAGAGGAAGATATTCCCACGTTTCAGGATTCTAATGCACTCGTTTATGCTCCTGGCAGCGAGGACAATTTAGTACAAGTAGCTGCTAATTTGTTTGCAGGTCTGCGCTCTCTTGAGGAGGCACATGTACAGGTGATCCTTTGTCGCAATTTTGGAGAGCAAGGCCTGGGGCTTGCCATTCGTGATCGCCTGCTAAAGGCAGCAGGTGGCAAATTCAGAAAATGATTCTGAATGGTTGCCCTTTGTTTATCACTGTACCCGGTGTTATGCACAGAACTCTTCCGCCACGGCTGATAGAATCTCAGCACAGTGTTCAACGTGCTCAAGGTTGGACCACTCAACCACCGCGTGCGCGCCCTCTCCACCGGGGCCAAAAATAACTGTGGGGATACCCGCAGCAGAAAGCAGGGCCGAGTCCATCCAACCTGTCTGGCCGATTTCTACTGGCTCGTGTCCAAGTATCGTAGTGGTTTTACGGAGTAACGTCCTCACAATAGGTTCGTCCGGGGATATTTCGAATGGTTCGCGTACCATACTGGTCTTGATAGATGCTTTAAAGGTTGGATCAGATACAGCTATCTGTTCGAAGATCCCAGGTATTTCGGATTCAACTTTTTGCAAAGTTTCGCCTGGAACGGTTCTTCTCTCGACGCTCAAAAAACAGTGTTTGGGGTAGCTCGATAGTTCCTGCCCGCCCTGGATCAAAGAAGCGTGGACTGAACCACTACCTAGTAGAGGATGGGTCGGTGCAGAGCGCAGCGAGCGATCCAATTCCTCCAGGCCAATCAGAACTTTACCCATCTTCACAATGGCATCGACACCGAGATCGGGGCGAGAACCATGGGCAGCAACTCCTTCCGTCTCGATATCTAGCCAGACAAAGCCTTTGTGAGCAGTGCAAATATTGAGCTCGGTTGGTTCGGTTACGATGGCTGCATCCGCATGCCAGTTTTTGACGATAGAAGCTGTGCCAATGCTGGCAAACTCTTCATCTGCGACTGCTGTGATGATCACGTCTCCACGTAAGGCACGTTTTTTCGCGGCAGCTCCTGCGGCCATGATTGCTGCAAGTCCACCTTTCATATCGTATGCCCCACGTCCGTATAAACGGCTGTCTTGAATAAATGGATCATGAGGCCGTTCCATTCCTACGACACCAACTGTATCCATGTGAGCGTTAAGCAGGAGTGAACGACCGCCGCCTGTGCCACGCGCGATGCCGATGACGTTTGGGCGTCCAGGTGCAGGTTCATCCCATATGACTTCTAAGCCTGCTCGTTCAAACCACTCTGCGATGAAACGTGCAATTTGTTCTTCACCTGCTCCTCCTGGTACCAGGTCAGGATTGATGGAGTCGATTGTAACCAATTGTCGTAGAAGCTCGATGATTTCGCTCATACTGGTGTCTCCTTCCTGTTTAACGCTCTCACCATAAAAGCATCTGAAGTTCCTCTACTTAGCTTTTCAGCATGTGCCGTATCTTTAGCGCGATTTGTAATGAGAGTCTCAACTCCGCATCCTCCAAAGATCTGCCTAGTAATTCCTCGCGTGCTGTCTCGCTTAAGTTCCCGTTGCAGTTAAAGAAGCATTCTAAGGTCTCTAGTAATGCACTGCTATGACTGTCAGATTCAAGCAAAGGGGCAAGTGTCTCTTGATAAAAATCCGACAGTTCTTCATGCTCGTAAAGATGGAAAAGTAGTCTATAAATGCCCAGACGAGCAAAATAGTGGATGCTGCCCTCACCGAAAAGTCGTCGTCCGATCTCCAATGCTTGCTGCGCTTCACGATAGGATTGGGATATTTGTTGTACATCATCTGCAATGCGTCCGATACCTGCTGTAAAGATGGGTAAGTTACCATTACCTATTTTGCCCTGTTGTAATCTAGCCTGAACTCGATCCATACGTGTGAAGATAACTTTTTCAATTTCGCTTTCATCGATCCCAATACTCTCATTTGATGGTAGAAGAGCTAGCACACGTCGAGCTTCAAAGGATACCCAACAAGTAGGCCAAATACGTTGTAATTCATCACGAATTCTTTTACTCCATTGAGCCTGAAAACTGCTCGTGGGATATTCAGGTTCATTTTGTCCAATTTCAAAAATGGCCACTATTTGTGGAACCAGTAGATCGTAGCCGAGTAAACGAGCGCGTGTAAGAATTTCATCAGTTTGCTGATAATTGCCTTGCAAAACATCCATCAATGCTTCTGCTGAATAGCGGCTTTCAACCTCGTTGCGGTCGCGCTCTCGTGCAAATTCCAATGCAAGAATGGGTGTTACCTGGCCTAGAATGAGCCTTTCAAGGTAGTCGAAATCGGTATCCTTGCCGATGATCGAGAGGTAGCCAACCTCTTCGTGGCGAATCTGTATGGGGACTGTGATGCGCCTTAATCCTTTTCGCAAGAGATTCTCATCTGTGAGTGATGCTTGTAGCGTTTGAGTTTCGCTGTCAGATGGGGAGGCCTGGCAACGTAGCTCTTGATCGGCGTCTTGCACGATCACCCATTTGTTGAGAGTCACAGCAAGATGTTCACAAATGCCTTGGAGACCAGCTCCCTGCAGGCTTAATTGCATCAATTGATGGGAGATCTCGGTAGCTTTACGTTCATTTTCACCCCGAAAGCTTACAATAAAGGTAATAACTTCACGCTCGATTTCTTCAAGTGGAGCTGTTAATGGTAGAAGGAGTAGCGGTAGGTGGAGTTGGTCTGCGAGAGATAGAGTTTCTTTTTCTAAACTTTCAAGTGAAGAAGTGGCTATTGCTATAGCTGCAACACCCTCTTTATGCAAACTTGTCAACAGGTGGGGCAATGTTTCATCAAGGCGATGCAATTGTGAAAGTGCAAGTAGTGCAAGTTCACCTCCACGCACGCGTTCAAATGCTGGAAGGCGTGCTCTCATACGAGTAGCCCATGTTACTCGGCGATCCAAACCTTCCCCTCCTGCTACAAGTTGCGCATCCCGTGGAATGAGCAATGAGAGGATGTTACGTACAGACGCCGAAGAGATTGGGGATGTTGAATTATTCATCACTCATGCAAAAAGGGAAGCGCGGCGATTATCGCCGC
>WNGN01011390.1_pt1 | contig 10120 bp, 5 predicted proteins | sample 5400561 | NCBI WGS metagenome assembly WNGN01 (sample SAMN13153379, study PRJNA577476) | soil metagenome | isolation source: 115 cm soil or saprolite under Garry oak tree replicate 2 | place: USA:California | collected 2016-06-15 | reverse complement strand
TGGACGTCCGCCCCGAGGCGATGCGCGCATGGAGCTGATCGGCGATCTGGGTCAGCTCGGCGATATGCCGGTCGCCCTCCGCCCAAAGATCGATGACCGCCGCCATGAAATCAAGGCGCCGGAAGCGCCGGAACAGCATGATCAAACCGGGAATGTCGTCAGGATGATTTCGCCCTTCGACAAACCCCTGCCATACTACGGCGTAGTCCGGATCCGGCTTCCCCATCTCCACGCGCGCCTTCTCGTCGCCCAGCGGCACCGAAATGGCCTCCAGATATTTCCGGTAATCATCTTCGGAGTGGGTTTCCGAGTAGCGCACGAGGTGGAACATGGCGCGCTTTTGCCCTTTGGACCAGAGACTCTCCCCTTCCGAGTACGCACGGGCCGCGGACAAGATGTGCATGCTCTCGTTCGCCAGCAGCAACAACACCAAAACGATGACGAGGAACGGCCAGATGATCTGCAATAAGCGCCCGCTCCCGGGAAGGAGGACGAACATCCTTTGCAGCGGGTTTCTTCCCCGGCGAGTGCCGTCGGTTTCCATTGGTCTGCGCCCCTCCTGCGCGAAGCATAACTCGTTCCGTCGCGAGGGAGGACACGGAGATCGGGGATGTCAGTCAATCCCTACACCGCGCGTCAGGTAATCCCTTGACGTGTTCGACCTAGCTCAGCATCCGGTTGGACTGGCGCAGGCGGGCGGAAAGCTCGGCGCCGAGATTGGTCAGCAGCTTGATGGCGATCTCGGGCATGTCGCGCTCGATGCGCTCGTAGGCCGGCCGGTCGAGCACGTAGCAGACCAGGCCCTCGTCGGCCTGCACCGTGGCCGAGCGCGCCCCGCGATCGAGCAGCGCCATCTCGCCGAACGGCGTGCCGGCGGCGAAGCTCACGAGGCGCTGCTCGCGTACGCCTTTTTCTTGCCCGCCCCCGGCGATCGTATGCTTCGCGCTCGCGCTGCCCCTTACGATGATGTAGAGCTCGTCTTGGGCGGCGCCTTCGCGGAACAGGATTTCGCCGGCGGCGTACTCGCGCCGCTTGAGCAGCGCGCGAAACTGCTCGCGTTCCTCGGCCGTGAAGCGCGCGAGCAGGCCGAGCTGCTCGAACGGGTATTCGCCGTCCGCCGCTTCGGCGGGTCGCAGCGCCGCGACCAGATGGTTCTCGGCCCACTCGAGGGCGTGGTCGGCGTCGGCGAACACCGCGCCCACCGCGGCGACGACTCCCATGCCGCGAAGCACGACCTCGACATGCGGCGCGGCGTCGACAGAAGCGAGCAGCAAGTGCACGCCCTGCGCCTTGAGCCTTTCGTGAGTTTGCAGCAGGATGCGCGCGCCGGTGCTGTCCAGGTCGTTGACGCGCCGGAAATCCAGCACCACGTACCGCACCCCGGAGGCGACCCCGGCATCGACGCGCTCGGCGAGCGATTCGGCCGAGCCGAAGAAGACCGGCCCCTCGAGCTCGATCAGCACGATGCTGCGGCCGTGCGCGTCGAGCAGCGCGGATTCCGCGGCGGCGCGCGCGCGGCGCGAATGCACCTCGTCGCCGTACTGCTCGCGGCGCACGATCGAGCGGCTCATGCGCAGCACGAACAGCACCACCGCCACGCCGACGCCGATCAGCACGGCGATCACGATGTCGCCGGCGATCGCGGTCACCGCGACCGCGAGGATCACCGTGAGATCGAGCGCCGTCGAGTGCCAGTCCACCGTCTCGCGCGAGATCACCTTGCGCACGAGCTGCAGCGACCACCGGTCGACGAGCTGCACCCCCGTGACGACGAGGACGGCCCCGACCACGACGAGAGGCAACTTGGCGAGCAGCGGCGCGAGCACGGCGACGACTGCGAAAATGACCGCGCTGTGGACGAGGAGCGCCAGCGAAGTGCGCGCGCCGCCCTTGTAGCTCGCGGTCGATGCGGCCACGCTGACGCCGCCGCAAATACCGCCCAGGAGCGGCGTTACTAGGTTGGCGCCGCCGATCAGGCGCAGCACGCGGTTCGCCGCGGTGCGCTGGCCGGTCATGCCTTCCACGATGCGCGAGCAGATGAGCGTGTCGAGTGAGGCCACGACCGCGAAGCTGAAGGCGAAAAGAAGAAGGGTCGGCAGCATATCGATCGCGGCCCGGTGAACGGCGAACGCCAGCATGGCGCCGAAGTAATACCCGTCCGGGCTGCCCCCGGAGATGGGGCCCAGGGTCGGTCCGAGCCTCGCTTCCAGCCCGGCGGCGACGAGCAGGTAGTACGCGAGCGTGCCGAAGAGCAGGCCGAGCAGCGCCGGGGGCGGGTGCCGCAACAGGCGTTTGCCGATCCAGATGACCGCGACCGTGGCCGCGCCCAGCGCCAGGTTGAGGGGCTTCGCGTCCACGAGCGCCGCGTAAAGCGCCGACGGCGGCAGCCGGTGCGGCAGCCCGAGCATGATGTGCAGCTGCGAATAGAGGATCAGCAGCGCCGCGGCGTTCTGGAAACCCGCCATGACCGGCGACGGGATGAACCTCACCAAGGCGCCGAGGCGCACCGCGCCGAAGATCATCTGGATGAGGCCGGCGAGCGAGAGGGTGGCGAGCAGCGCGCCGGCCAGGTAGTACGGCTCGAGCTGGCCGAACGGCCCGGCGGGCGGTTTGGCAAAGCCCTGCATCGCGATCGAGCCGATCATGAACGCGATCAGGCTGCGAGGCGCGTAGATGGTGACGGTGCGCGCGCCCAGCAGCAGCGCCACCAGCCCGAGGAAAATTGCGCCGTACAGGCCCGTGAGAATTCCGATCGACAGAAACCGCTCGCCGAAAGGCGCGAAGGCGAGCAGCCCGAAACCGATGCTCATCGGGATCGACACCACGGCTGCCACGAAACCGCCGGTCAGATCCCCCCGAAGATTGCTCTTCCAGCTGCCCAGAAAAACCGCGAACGCGGAGCCGCCCGCGCGAGGCGTGGACTGCTCGGCGCGCGGCAGCTCGGACCGATCTCTGGCTTCAACGACCTGTTTTTGTCCCATAGCGCTACGGAATGCCCGCGATGTTCACCCGGATCTTGTAGACGCTCGTGCGCGCGGCGATGTACAGGGTCTTGTGGTCGGGGTCGCCGAACTCGACGTTGGCGACGAGCTCGGGCGTGAGGATCGTGCCCAGATGCTTGCCCTCGGGCGAGACGATCCACACCCCGCCCGCCGCCGATTCCCAGACGTTGCCCTCGACGTCGACCTTCAGGCCGTCGGTGATTCCGGGGGTCGGATCGCCGCTGATGTCGATGAACATCCGGCTGTCGGCCACCGTGTCGTCGGGCAGGACGCGATAGCGCCGCACGTACTTGTCGCGGCTGCCGTTCGCGTACAGAATTCTTTCGTCGGGCGACAAGGCGAGGCCGTTCGGGTTGGGGATGTCGTCGATGATCCGGCTCACGCTTCCGCCCTTGATCATGTAGACGCCCTGGAAGTCCAGGCCCCTGCGCGGGTCCTTCTCGCGAAGGCGCAGGCCGCCGTAGGTGTCGGTGAAGTAGATCGTGCCGTTCTTCTTGACGATGACGTCGTTCGGGCCGTTGAACTGCTTCCCTTCGAAGCGGTCGGCGAGGACGGTGCGCTTGCCGTTCTTCTCGATCCTGTCGATCGACCTCCCGGCCCAGGTCGCGATGATGAGCCGGCCCTGCCGGTCGAGGGCGAGCCCGTTCGAGCCGATCATGTAGAACTTCTCGAACAGGGGATCGCTCGGGTTCTTCCCGTTGGTCTGCTCGAAGCCCACGCGCCAGATGTCGGGCCGGGTGTAGCCGCTGCGGTGCATGTAGATGGACGCCTCGCCCTGGGGCGTGAGCTTGTAGATCACGTTTGCGGGGATGTCGCTCAGGAGCAGGTAGCGGCCCTGCTCGACCCAGATGATGCCCTCGGTAAACCCGAAGCCGCCCTTCACCAGCTGCAGCCTGGCGTCGGGGGACACCAGCGCGTCGAGCGCCGGGTCGAACCTCACGACGGCGGGCCTGTCCGCCTGTGACTGCGCGCTGGCTCCGCCCCATTCTCGATGGCGTGGCGCAAACCGTGCAAGCCTTCCCTCACCCAATGAGGTCGGCGTATGGGCGAATTGAGGACGTTCTTGAGGGTCTCCACCTCGTCCCTCAGCAGCTGAACGTCGCGGGACCCGCTCTGGACTTTCGCGAGATCGCGTTCCAGGGCGTCGATGAGCTGCGCCACTTTTTCCAGATCGATTTTCGTGGGCGCTTCGTCGCTTGCGTCGTTCCTGGCCATTTGGCAATACCTCCGATATGCGCCGAATCCCGCTTCCTGGGGTTGGGGATCCGCGGGATCCGAAGGCCTCTATCTTATCGCCACCGGCGAAGATTGCCCGGACGGAGCGGTCGGTGTTTGACCTAAGTCAATCAAGGGAGACCAAACAGCCAGAAGTAGCCGCTGTCATAAAAAACGTGAAGGGCGATTGGGCTGATGAGCGAAGAGTGGCGATCGCGGAAATAGCCGAATACGACGGACGGAAGAAAAGTGGCTGCGCCCCAGAGAGGCGCGTGCGAAAAAAGATGGAGAGCGGCAAATGCGGCACTCGTCATGACGTTTGCAAGGGTAAGACCTCCCCGGCGCGCGCTGCCTCCGGCATAGCGGAGCAGAAACGTTTGGAGGCCACCGCGAAAAACGACCTCTTCGAGTACGGGATAGATGAGCGCTGCGGTGGCGAAGCCCAGCGGCTCACGCGTGATCCACAACAAATCGAGCGGGGACGGATTCCACCACCACAGACCGGCCCAAAAAACCGGGGCGGCCGTGAAGGCCGCCCCCAGATGTGCGTCACGCCAAATGACTATGTTCGTCTGCGCCGCCACAACACAATTGTGGCGAGGACAAGCAAGCTTGGCAACGAAGGATCGAACTTCCCCTCCGTGCCAATCGTGCATCCGCCGCCACCCCCTCCACCGCCGCTGCCGCCGGAACTGCCCGCCAGGACAAACGCGGCACCGACCGCCTTGGCGGAATTCATCGTGATAGCGCACGGATTGCCCTGTCCCGCGCAGGCGCCGGACCAGCTAGAGAAGACAGAGTTCGCCGATGGGGTCGCGGTGAGTGTCACCATCACATTTGGGTCATAGGGTTCCGAACAGTCAACGCCGCAGTTGATTCCGGCAGGGCTTGAGGTCACAGTGCCGGTCCCCGTCCCGGAAATCGCGACCGTCAGCATTAGCTGCAGCGTGAAATTGGCCGTCACCGACTTGGAAGCATTCATCGTCACATTGCAAAAACTCGAGGAACCGCTACATGCACCAGACCAACCGGAGAAGGAGGACATGGCCGACGGGGTCGCTGTAAGCGTCACCACGGTGTTCGCGCCAAAAAACCCGGAACAAGAGACACCACAATCAATGCCGCCTGGAGTGGAAGTCACCGTACCACTGCCCGATCCGGACTTGGCGACCGTCAACTGAGGTATCGTGAAGTTCGCCGTGACCGACTTGGCGGCGTCCATCGTCACGCTGCAGGGATTCACCGAGCCGCTGCAGGCACCGGACCAGCCGGAGAACAAGGAGATAACCGAGGGCGTTGCAGTAAGCGTCACAACCGTGTTTGTGTCATAAAACTCGGAGCAATCGATCCCGCAATTAATGCCGGCTGGATTGGAAGTCACCGTACCATTGCCCGATCCGGAATTGGCGACCGTCAACAACGGCTTGAGTGTGAAGGTCGCGGTGACCGACTTGGCGGTATCCATCGTCACGCTGCAAGGATTTGCCGAGCCGCTACACGCGCCGGACCAACCGGCGAAAACGGAAGTGGCCGAAGGGGTCGCGGTAAGCATCACCACCGTGTTCGGGTTATACGGCTCGGAGCAATCGGTGCCGCAGTGGATGCCCCCTGGACTCGAGGTGATCGTGCCGGTCCCGGCACCTGTCAGGGAGACCGACAGCAAACGTTGGGTTGAGCTACTAAATTGGGCAACTACCGCGGTATATTTCTGGATCGAGACAATGCAAGGATTTGTCTGTCCTGCGCACGCGCCGGACCAACCCATAAAAGTTTCTCCGTTGGCCGGCGTTGCCGTTAGGCTCACTACCGTACCCTTCGGATACAACTCGATGCAATCACTTCCGCAATCGATGCCTGGAATGGTGGAGCTGATCGTCCCCGCTCCGCGAACCTCGGCTGTCAAATACGCCTGGTTGGGAAGATTCTTTCCGGTCTCATAGTAAGCGTGGTGTTGCGGTCCTTCCATGAAGTGTCCCCACTCGATCGGACCGTGAGGTGTAGACCCGCCCAAGCCGTAGACCCAGACCTTGTTGTAGAAACCGGGTATGCCATTCCAGAAATCGGATGTAACGACAATTTCATTACGTCCATCGTTATCGACATCAGCTATCACCGGAGTAATGACAGACGCATTTCCAGAAAGGTCGTCTATTTTCTTGGGGAAGCCCGAAGCATAAGTCCCGTCATGCTTCAAAACCTGAAGGGCACCGTGGGCAACGATCACTACTTCGGGCATGCCGTCGCCGTCCACGTCACCAACAACTGGGCCGGAACCATAGTCGTTGGTCAGTTTTGTCAACTGCACAGGCCAGCCGCTGAGTGGTGTGCCAATCCCGTTTACCACGTGTACAGACCGATTATTATTGGCGTCCGCAGTCGTGATCACGATCTCGGGTATGCCGTCCTGATTCATATCTGCCAACGCTCCACCCTCCGCGCGGCCACTATTCAGCGGTATGGTCCGCTTGACGGTTCCGTCTGGTCTGTATTCAACGATAACTTGGCTTGTCACCGACGTGTTTTCATAGGTTATCCCGACAATTTCCAGTTGCCCGTCCCCGTCTACATCACCTATTCCAATCAGGATTATCGGCGCAGAACTTGTAACGGGGAATCCACTGACCTGAGTTCCGTCGTGGTGAACGGCAAACATCACACCGCCTGCGCTGTTGCCTGAGGTGGTAATCAATTCGGGACGACCATCAGAGTCGATGTCCGCCGCTAATGGAGTAGTGACAAACTGCCCTCCGTTAATCGAAAATGGAAGCGTCGGGAACCCCGACAGGACGGTCCCATCGCTTCGATAGCCATGCAGGTGAAAGTCTTCCTCTCCAACAAAAATTTCATCTATCCCATCGCCGTCGATATCCAGCAGCGTCGGCACTGCAGCCACATAGTTGGCCGAGCTTCTTGGCCAACCATTGAGCAAAGCGCCGGATCCGTCATACATCTCAATTGGTCCGGGAAGACCGCTGTACCCTGCGGCCACCTCGAGCTGATCATTGGCCCCAATAAGATTGCCAAGCCCCAGCAAGCTGACACCGCTTGGGAAAACACCTCCCGTCACGTCTACCGGCCAGCCCGCCGCCAACGCACCATTCGACTTCCACGCGTAAGTGGGTCCGTCCGCAAGCGCCGGTGCGACGATCTCCAGATCGGGCGCATCATCAATATTGCCCACAACGGTGGCCGGACGGCCTAAGATCGTTCCGGGAAGGTGAAGAGACTTTACCGGAAAGCCCGCCCGCAAATGAGCATCAACGTTAACCGTGATGGTATCTGTGAAGGTTCCACTGCCGGGAAGAGTCAAGGTCCCCGGGAACGTCAGCGTATAGGTACCGGCGGCCGTCGGGATCCACGTGTTCGAGTAGATGCCATCTCCCGCGACGCGATCACTGCCGAGTCCGTCGTCCGACAATGTGACGGTCACGTTTCCGGGAGAGATGGATACCGAGACGGCGCCGTTCGGATTCGCGCACTGGATGTTCAGAACAGCCAGCGTCAGTGGCTCCCCGACACGGTGGTAGTTGATGATCTGTTGCCCACGCGTTCGCGGCTGAACGCGTCTTGTAATGGAGGCGTTGTTGCACGTCAAAGCTCCATTAGCATTGAGTCGCCGTCCCGATACGGTCGTCAAGTCAAAGCCAAATTCCGGGATGTAAAATGCTTTCACATCACCGCCTGCCAGGATCAGATTCTTCGCGGATCGCCAATCGAGACTGCCATTGGCCGACTTCAGGAGCGCAATAGCGCCCGTGACGTGCGGCGTGGCCATCGAGGTGCCTGAGAGCATGCCGTAGGAATTTCCGGGCAAGGTACTCAAAATCTGATACCCGGGCGCACCGAGGTGGACGGTCTGCCTTCCGATGTTGGAGAAGAAAACGCGGGTGTCGTCAGCCAGGCTCGCCGCGACGCAGATCACGTTGGGTAGGTAGTACGAGCATGGATAGAAGGAAGAGTCCGGATAAAATGGTGAACCGGGCATTTCTTCACCGTCGTTTCCTGCCGCCGCCACGAATAAAATACCGCGTTGCAGCTGTGCCTCGATGGCGTCAAACAATGCCTGCGAATTGTTGCCACCACCCCAGGAATTGTTGGTCGCAACGATATTGACTCCGCGATCTTTCATCGCGGCAACGTAATCGAGACAGGCGATAGCGTCTGCGGTGGTTCCGGAGCCGGTGGCGTCAAGGAATTTGCACGGCAGAATTTTCACGTTCCAGGCGACGCCGGCGACGCCTTTTCCGTTGTTGCCGACTGCACCGATGATTCCGGCTACGTGTGTCCCATGACCGTTGTCGTCCATGGGATTGAAGTCATCATTGGCCGTATCGATACCATGACAGTCGTCGATGTACCCGTTGCCATCATCATCAATGCCATTGTTGTTGCAGTCGGCTGCGTTCTGAAAGATGTTGGCTGCAAGATCCTCGTGGTTGTAGTCAACACCGGTATCGATCACCGCCACGACGACATCACTGCTCCCCGTCGTGACATCCCATGCCTCGGGGGCATCGATATCCGCATCGACGGTGAAGCCGGTTTGGCCGGTGTTTTGCAGTCCCCACTGCTCGGGAAATCTCGGATCGTTCGGAGTGGCGTTGATGCTGACGATGTAGTTGGGCTCGACGTATGCCACATCCGGGTGCTTGCGGTAGGTGGCCATCGCCTGATCTGCCTGCACTCCGGGCCCAAGCTTCACGTGATGCAGACCAGGGATAGATCGATAAGCGCGTGCGGATTGGAGGGACACCTGAGAAAGAGCACTCATGCTGCTCGCCCGGGTCACGTGCGGCTTGAATTTGACCAGGAGTTCTCCGGGAACGGCGCGGAGCGACCGTGCCCGCGCGCCGTCGGGTCGGGCAGAGTGATACGTTATGGTCCCGTTCGGCTCGCGCGTGACAAACGGGCCGGAAGAGAGGCTCGGTGCGACCTGAGGGTTGCCTGTGATTTGCGTCGTGCCGCTACCGGACTTCCCTGACTCGGGAGAACACGCCACTAGAGCGGCGGCGGTCGCCACAACGACCGAAAAATAAATTACCCTCCAGAACAAGAGTCCCCCCTCCCCGCGCACCCTTTCAACGAAATTCCGAGGCTGAAAGGGGGTCTTTCTAGGTTTGTTGGCGGGGCGTTACCTCCAATAATGCTCTGGGCGCACGAAGCGGGTCAAGCGCTGGCGTGCTTAGTCGCGTTTCAGGCGAAGCCGCTTTGCTGCGTCCCGCTTCAGCGCGGCCGTGCCGAATTTGAAGCGGGTTCTGGAATGTTCTTGTTTTTCGCGCTGTTTATTACTTTTGCGGCGTACGCCCGAGGCGGTCTTCCGCCGCGGCGCGCCGCGCCTGAAAGCCGCGGTCACCTCGGCGAGCGCGGGAGGAGTGCTGCCGTCCTTGAAGCCTTCGAGCCTGCGATAGAGGTCGGCGGCGGCCAGATGAAAGCCTCCGGGCAGGCCGGCGGCCTCGAAGCTCGCCGCGATCTCCTCCATCTCGCCGATCCAGCGCCAGGCCTTGCGCGCCTGCGCGGTGACGACCTCGGAGCGCTTCGGCAGCTCGGGCTGCGAGCGTTTCCATTCCTCGAGCAGCGCCGCTTCGACCCCTTCGTCCGTCGCGAGCGCGCGGATCGCGGCGAGCAGCGCCGTCGCGCCTTTGGTCCAGGCCGCGTAGCAGGCCTTGAGCGCGGAGGCGGCGCCCGCGGCGCCTTCCAGTGGAATCGCTTCGAGGTTGCTGCCCGCGAACACGGCCGCGATGTCCCTCGCGCGCGCCCCCGACAGATAGATGCGCGAGCTCACTCCTGGAACCGGCGGGGGACCGATGATGCCGCCATCGACGAACGTCGCCTCGGCGGCTTCGAGCACGCGGCCGATATTGCGCACCGTCGCGGGCGAAATCGCGTTCGCGTCGACATAGACG
>WNGN01010659.1_pt1 | contig 10120 bp, 5 predicted proteins | sample 5400561 | NCBI WGS metagenome assembly WNGN01 (sample SAMN13153379, study PRJNA577476) | soil metagenome | isolation source: 115 cm soil or saprolite under Garry oak tree replicate 2 | place: USA:California | collected 2016-06-15 | reverse complement strand
ATGGAAACGCATTTCTGGATTTTGCCGCGGGCATTGCCGTTTGCTCCACGGGGCACTGCCACCCAAAGGTGGTGGAAGCGGTGCAGAAACAGGCCGCGGAACTGATTCACATTTCCGGCACGGATTTCTATCACCATCATTTGCCGCAACTCGCCGAGAAGCTTGTGGCGACAATGCCGGGGAGAGAAGCCAAGAAAGTGTTCTTTGGAAACTCCGGCACCGAAGCAGTTGAAGGCGCGATCAAGCTCGCGCGCTACGCAACGAAGCGCGACAAGCTCATCGCCTTTTACGGCTGCTTCCACGGACGCACGCTCGGTTCGCTGTCACTTACGGCTTCGAAAAATACGCAGCGCAAGAATTTCGGCACGCTGCTTGGCGGCGTCGAGCACATTCCGTTTCCCTACGCCTACCGTTGCCCGCACGGCCACACTGCGGAAACCTGCGGCACCGAGATTTTGGAACTGCTCGAACAGCAAATGTTCAAACGCCTGTTCGCGCCCGAGGAAATTGCAGCCATCATCATCGAGCCGATTCAGGGCGAAGGCGGCTTCATTCCCGCCCCGGCGTTTTTCCTCCAGGAATTGCAGCGCATCTGCAATCGCCACGGCATCCTGCTGATTGTGGACGAAGTGCAATCGGGAGTCGGCCGCACCGGAAAGTGGTGGGCCTACGAGCATGCGGGCATCGAGCCGGACATCGTTTGCGTCGCCAAGGGCATCGCCAGCGGCATGCCGCTCAGCGCATTTGTCGCCAAGGAAGGCGTGATGACCTGGAAAAAGGGTTCCCACGGCACAACATATGGCGGCAATCCCGTGTGCATCGCATCGGCGCTGGCAACGCTGGATCTTATCGAACACAGCTACCGGGAAAACGCGCGCAAGATGGGCGACTACATCTTCGGGCGCCTCCACGATTGGACGAAGCGCTTCAAGATCGTCGGCGATGTGCGCGGCAAAGGCCTGATGATCGGCGTCGAAATCGTGCGCGATCAGAAAACCAAGGAGAAAGCAGCGGATTTGCGCGACGCGGTCGTCAGCAAAGCGTTTCACAAGGGATTGCTGACCCTTAGCGCCGGCGAGAACACGATTCGCATGTCGCCGCCGCTGCTAATCGACGAAGAGCAGGCGGACTTTGCCATTCGCACGCTCGAAGAATGCTTCCGCGAAGTCGAGAAGACCATTTAAGACAGAGACCACCGAGAACGCAAAATTCACGGCCAAGAGATCGACGAGATCCCACGTCTCTCGACGGAGGCGCGGAACTATTTCGGCTTGCTCCGATTCACATAGGGCTCCTTGAAATACGGGGCACGTTTTTCTCTGGCGGAGGCAGTCCCAGGGTTGCCTCTTATACGCCCGTTCAACACACCTACCCCGGAAATCCTTTACCGCCGCCTTGCTGGATCAGCCAGTTTTTCGATCATGTGACTAACGGTAAGACACATCGTGCGCAGGACGTAGATTATTACAACTCGAACACAAATAAGGGTCTGGCGACTCCCTACGGAACGCCTGTTTACGCCGCCGAGGGCGGGACAGTCGTGGCGGAAGCTTCAGGAAATGGCCCGGCTGCTCAGGGCTATCCTGCGTGTGCAGGCCAAAATATGGCAGCGAACTACGTTAAAATCCAAGGCAGCGACGGGTATTATACGGTCTATGTTCATGTGACCCCTACGGTGGCAACGGGCGTAGGGCGTACACGTCAACCAAGGCCAACAAATCGGCGTGACGGACAATTCGGGATGTCAACTCGGTGGGCACATTCACATGAGACGCACGGACCCGAGTGGCACCCCGGTGAACTTCAAACTTCCTTGCGTCAACCCACTACCGACGAACAACTTTGCCGATGGGGTGGTCGACGATGACGTGCCGGACAACATTTAATCGCGGAGGTGTGATTTGCACAGAATACTGTTGATCGCAATTACTCTCGCTGTGCCATCAATCAACCAAGTCACACTTCGCATTCCCCTGCCGCCGGGGGAAGAGATTGCAGTCGTAACCTTTGACCAAGACCGCGTTTCGGCCACGGACGTTAAACGATGGATGCTTCGCCAGGAGAACGCATACTACGCCACTCCGAAGGTCGGGTACTATGGTGATTGAAAAAACAAAATAACCGACATTCCCAAGCTGGAAGAGGACATCAAGAAAACACAGCAGATTGTGAACGATCTCGATCCAAGTAATTATCCTGCGGCGCTAACCGATGTCGTCCAATACCTGAAGGATTTGCAATCCTTGTGGCTTTGGCTGGCACAGCAGGAGTTAGCATTCCTCAAGAGCGGCAAGCTGCCGCAGACCGAATACAACGGAGTAGACCTTCGGATGTGCGAGGTGCGCACTTCCGAGGATAAGCCGCGAATGTGTCATGAAGTATTCCATCGTTGCCACAACTGCGCTATCAATACCGTGGGGAAGCAGCTCGGGAGTTACCCCAAAGAAAAGTGGAAAGCGTTCTTGGACTCTTTTGGTATCCAAGAGAGGATTGAATCCACTCTGGATGAATAATAGCCGGGGAGCTTGAGAAATCAGGCTCCCCTTCCTTTTATCGGATGCCCTTGAACAGATCACCAGCCACAGGTCCACCAGAGACGGATTAAGCCAAACAATTAGGCGCAGTAGAAGCAACTGGAAATTCCGCCACAACCAAGACGGGTAAGCCAAACGATAAAGCGCACTACAAGCATTCGGAACTTCCGCCCTCGTTGCTCATGCTCTACAACCAAGCAGCAACGGCAGGCCACTCTAGTTTACTTGGCGATCGCTCTCGCTATTTCACAAGGAATTGTTGGGATGCACGACGACGCTACCCCACCTGGCTTAGCTGCGGTCGCTTCCATCAACGTCAAGACCGCCGTTTTTTGAGTGTCCGTCCATGATGAAGAAGGGCGCAGTCGGATTTCCTTGCCAAATGGGGGTGAGGCAGTAGAATGCAGGGGCAAAATCCCTTCGGGAAACCTGAACAGGAGTGTCCTCATGATTTGTGAAGGCAGGTTTAATTTCGGGAGCATTGCGAATCCTGCTCGCATCGCCTTGTTTGTCTTTGCGCTGGTGGCTCTTGGCGTTGGTGCGCGAGCGCAGGAAGCGGACGTCGCGAAAAAGCTGCAAGGTTTCGACGCGTACATGGAACAGACGCTGAAAGACTGGAACACGCCGGGCGTGGGTGTCGGGATAGTTGTTCAAGACAAGCTGGTTTTTGCGAAGGGCTATGGCTATCGGGATTATGAGAAGAAGCTGCGGTTCACGACGAAAACGATGCAGCCGATTGCGTCGAACTCGAAGTTGTTCACGGCGGTGGCAGCGGGGATGCTGGTGGACGAAGGAAACCTGGCCTGGGACAAGCCGATACGCGACTCCGTGCCGGAAATCCAGTTTTACAACGACCAGCTCAACAGCAACGTGACGCTGCGCGACATGCTGTCGCACCGCACCGGCGTGACGCGTCACGACCTAATCTGGTTCAAGTCGCCATTCACCCGGGAAGAGTTGTTCAAGAAGCTGAAGTACTTGGAGCCGCAGGAGCCGATACGCACAACGTTTCTCTACAACAACCTGATGTTCGCGGCGGTGGGACAAATCATCGAGATCAAGTCCGGGAGGAAATGGGAAGATTTCGTGCGCGAAAGAATCTTCACTCCGCTCGACATGAGCACGACTTGCTACACCATTGCGGGCATGTTGAAGCAACCGGACTACGGCGTGCCGTTCCGCGAGAAGCGCGATTCCTTCGAGCTGTACAAGATTCCTTATTACGAGGATACCGAGGGAGTGGCTCCGGCAGGCGCGATCATTTCAAACATTGATGAGCTATCGCACTGGCTGATTGCGCTGATGAATGAGGGAAAATACGACGGCAAGCAGGTGTTGCCGCCCGGTGCGTTGAAGGCCACGCTGCAACCGGCAATCGCATTGCCGAACGCGGGAGGCGAAGCTCTGGGCTTCTGGGAGTTGATCAATTCAGCTTATGGGATGGGCCGGTGGACTGCCTCCTATCGCGGCAAACTGCTGACGTACCATGGCGGCGACCTTCCCGGGTTTCACTCGCAGATTTCGTTTATGCCCAACGACAAGATCGGTGTAATCGTCCTGGTGATCAGCGATCACAGCGCACCGCTCTACAACATCGTCAGCTACAACGTGTACGAGCGGCTGTTGGGCATGGACCAGACGCCTTGGAGCCAACGGCAACTCCAGCAGCGGCTTGCCAACAAGAAAGCCGGGACCGAGGCGCGGGCGAAGGCTGGTGGCGACCGCGTGCTCAACACGAAGCCATCGCACGCGCTGGCCGACTATGCGGGCGAGTACGAAAACGCCGCTTACGGGATTCTCAAAATCGGCCTGCAAGGGGATCAATTGCAATTCGGTTTTCACGAGTTCCATTTTCCGATGAACCATTTCCATTACGATCGCTTTGACACGCCGGACGACGAGCAATACGGAAAGTTTTCGGTGACCTTCCGGACGAATCCTCAGGGGGATATTGATAGCGCGGTGATTTCGCTGGACCAGGCCGAAGCGGTGTTTAACCGCAAGCCCGAGGCTCTGGACGCTATTCTTTTGGAGAAACTTGCGGGCGTATACTTGACGCCGAGCAAAGTGAAATTTGAAGTGCGTTATCAGCCTGGAACGGGGCTTTCGATTGCGTTCCTCGGCGCGCCTCCCCAAAAGCTAATCCACGTTAAGGGAATGCAATTCCGAACGCCGCTCTTTGCCGATGACATTTACGAATTTGTGTTGGAGAACGGACAGGTGAAGGCTTTGAAGGAGCGGACACCCTCCGGCGAATACACGTTCCAGCGTCAGTGAGAGGTTGTCATGTAAGGGCTCTCTTTTTCTTGCATTCGGAGGAAGGGGATCCCTCGCTTCACCTTGGAATGACGGCAGAAGACATTTTTGATAGGCCGTTCAGATGGCAAGAACAAGCCGTGCGGGAAAGCGCTGGAGCATGAGATGATAATGCGCAGGGGGTCGGACGAAGTCGGTAGAAGTGTTTTGCGCAGTCACCTCCAGGGACAACCCAGAATCAAACTATTGGGAAGGAGAGAGAGTTGCCGGAGTTGCGGAAAGACCCCATCACGGGTCGCTGGGTGATTATTTCGACGGAGCGCGGAAAGCGGCCGAATGATTTTCTGCGCGAAAGCGTAATCGCGAAAGAGCCGAAGAATTGCCCGTTCTGCGCGGGGAATGAATCCAAGACGCCGCCCGAAGTGCTCGTGTACGGACGAAACGGCGGCGGGGCGAACACGTCCGGGTGGAAGCTGCGCGTGGTGCCGAACAAATTTCCCGCTCTCGGCATCGAGGGGGATCTCGACCGCGAGGGTGAAGGCTTGTTCGACAAGATGAACGGTATCGGCGCGCACGAAGTGGTCATCGAATCGCCGGACCACGCCGCAACGCTCGCGACGCTCCCCGAGCGCGCGGTGGAAGATGTGCTGTGGGGATACCGGGACCGCATGTTGGACCTGAAGAACGACAAGCGCTTCCGCTATATCTTGATTTTCAAGAACCATGGAGAAGCGGCGGGAGCGACGGTGGAACATCCGCACTCGCAACTGATCGCGCTGCCGATCGTGCCGCGGCGCGTGCGCGAGGAAGTGGACAACTGCTGGCATTATTACGACGAGAAAGAAAGATGCATTTTCTGCGACATCATCCGTCAGGAGCGGGACACGGGTGAGCGCATGATCAATGAAAACGAGCAGTTCGTCGCGTTTGCTCCGTATGCGCCACGGTTTCCGTTTGAAATGTGGCTGCTGCCGAAAGTGCACAGTTCGTCGTACGAGAACAACCAGAGTTCGATTTACGCCAGCTTGGCAAGGATGCTCAAGGACACACTGATGAGGCTCGACGAAGTGCTAGACCGACCTGCGTATAACTTCATGATTCATACGTCGCCGATCGGGGAAGAAATCAACGATCACTATCACTGGCACATCGAGATAATTCCAAAGCTGACGAAGGTGGCGGGATTCGAGTGGGGAACGGGCTTTTACATCAATCCGACGCCGCCGGAAGAGTCGGCGCGGTTTTTGCGGGAAGCGAAGGTCCCCGCAACAGCCGAGAAAAACTAGGAATTTTCGCACGAAGCAACGAGTCAGGGCGTCCGGGAGGATTACCGAGTTTTGTTATAATGACGGCGTTGGCGCGGTACCCAAGCGGCCGAGGGGAGGGGTCTGCAAAACCTCCATTCGTGGGTTCGAATCCCACCCGCGCCTCCAATTTTCCCGCTTTAGAATGTGTGAGTTAGAACCCTGCTTTTTCTCGTGTACCCGCCGTGTACCCCGTGCTTGCGAAGTTTGGGCAGCAATAACAGGATCGAGGCCAGGGCGCGTAGTTTCTCTCTGTGGTCCGCACGCTTTCATGTCCAAGCAGGATGGAGACCCGCTCAATTGGAACACCTGCTAGAAGGAGTTCTACGGCGAAAGTATCGCGGAAGCGGTGTGGTGGCCGCTACTGACCTCCGCGAGTTCAAATAACCTGTTCAATCGTTTTCTCCAACTGCCGATAATGGTTTCCAGCTTTGATTGGCCATCCCAAAAATAGTAATTGGCGGCAACCTTGGGAGTACCATCCAGAACCTTCAAAACAAAATCTGGCAGAACATTGTTTACGGGAACGCCCGTTTTTTGCGTGTAGAGAAGTAGCCGATTCTCTTCGATCCTATCGCCGGAGAGACTGACAGTCGACCGCACAGCGGAATCAACTGCGGCGCAGCAAATTGGGCCCGCTTCTTCTATGAGCCAAGCAGTCGAGCAGACAATTCCTCAAGAGTTCACTGTCGAGCGCTAATTGTTGGTCTTCGCGTTTTGTCTTTTGGCATCAACACCGTAGTCGAAGATTTCTGAAACCACTCTGCCTTTCATTGGCTTCGGGATTGGAACTCCATAAATGCTCAAAATCGTGGGCGCGATGTCCAGCACGCTCATTTGGAGTGTAGACTCTCTCGGTGACACTGGTACAAAGACTCGGTCTGGTCATTTGAATTTGCAGTAAGTCCTTCCTCCTTGCGACCATGCTACTTTATCCTGCAACTTCGGAAAGGTCGTTCGGAGTGGAATTCCTATACGATACTGCTGCGATAAGAGGAGGCCCTTCGTCGTTTTCACGAGTTGCAGTTTCAAAGCGTTGCGCACAACGTTGACGAGGATGCGGAAACCAGGGGCTTGAAAGAGGTTCTCAGTTGGTGTAATCGTGGAATCAATATTGCAATATCGGCTCCAGGAGCGAATCACTATGTGGCACGTTTGGCAGAATCTGCGCTACACCTCCCGGGTACTCGCCAAGAATCCCGGCTTCATGAGCGTCGCGGTTCTCTCTCTTGCGCTGGGGATCGGCGCAAGTACTGCCATTTTCACCTTGATCAATGCGCTCCTCCTGCGCGACCTCCCGGTCCGGCAACCGGAGCGGCTCGTGGAGCTTTCAGCTGTCCGCCGAAATGCCGAGACCCCTTTCTCGTTTCCAATGTTCCGCGAAGTCGAGCGCGGGCAGCGAGTTTTCACTGGCCTAATCGGCTGGGGCGGCACATTGGTCAACGTCGGAGTGAATGGCTTGCTCTCACGGGCATATGTGCTCGGTGTTACTGGCAATTATTATTCGGAATTGGGCGCGACCCCTTTTCTTGGGCGGTTGATTACGTCGGAAGACGTGAACCTTTCGAATGGCACGAGATATCCCGTGGCCGTTCTCGGCTACGCGTTTTGGCAACGCTACTTCAGTGGGGCTTCGGACGTAGTCGGAAAGGAGATTCGGATTGAGGGACAGTCCTTCACGGTTGTCGGCGTGACAAGAAAGTGGTTTACCGGAATGATGACCGGTGAGCCACCGGAGGTCACGATTCCGATTTCCTTCGAGCCCCTCATTCAAGGTGGCACCTTCAAAATCGACGACCGCTCGGTGCTCTGGCTTTCAGTCACTGGTCGGCTGAAAGATGGCGTTACAATCGCCCAAGCGCGAGCGCAACTCCAATCGTTCTGGCCTGAAGTGCTCGCAGCTGCGGTATCAACGCAAACTCCCGGACCGCGCCGGCAGGCATTCCTCTCGATGGGTCTAGTTGTCGCACCCGTAGCAACCGGCGTTGCGGCCGATCTCCGATCCCAATTCACTAGGCCGCTCTCAGTGGTGATGGGCATTGTTGGATTGATTTTACTAGTTGCCTGCCTAAATTTGGCGAATTTGATGCTCGCCCGTACTGCCGCGCGCAGCCACGAGATGAGCGTGCGAGTGGCTCTTGGAGCAAACCGCTGGATGATCGTTCGGCAAGTGTTGACGGAGAGCTTGGCGTTGTCGGTAGCCGGAGCCCTGCTAGGGCTGACATTCGCCTACTGGGGGAGCCGCTTGCTTGTGACTCTCATGACACAAGAATACGTGATACCCGTCACGCTCGACTTGGCTCCTGATCTCCGCGTGCTCTCCGTCACCGGATTGACAGCAATCGTTACCGGAATTCTTTTTGGCGTTGCGCCAGCCTGGCGTTGCGCAAGCGAAGACCCGGCTTCCTGCTGGGTGCAGGGCTCTTGTTGCGCAGCTTCCAAAGATTGCGTTCCATCGACCTTGGTTTCGAAAGAGAAGGTCTGCTCGATGTGATGCTCTATCCCCTGCCAGGCGGCTACCGCAACCTGGACATGAATAGTTATCACAAGCTGCTCATCGAGCGTGTCTCCAACATACCGGGGATGCGCTCGGTTTGCTTCTCAGGGGATTCAATCCCTAACCCGCAAGCCTACCGGGACGAGGTTTCGGTGATGTCCACAGATTCGAGCGCGGGCGTCAACGTAGTGACGAGTCAATTAATGGTCTCGCCAGATTTCTTCGGAACACTTGGAATTGGGCTGGTTCGTGGCCGTGATTTTACCTGGACAGATGATGAGAGGCACCCACGCGTCGCGATCGTTAGCAGAAGTCTCGCTGAACGCCTTTTCCCGAATGGTGATGCAATCGGAAAGCACATTCGCTTCGGCGTGATGCCTGACTTCCAAAATATTGAAATCGTGGCTGTCGCCAGCAATGCCCGAGTCTTCGATCTACGCGATGGCGCCGCATCAGTTATCTATCTTTCTTCGCTTCAAGATCCGAACCGGGCAGAGTGGGGCGACCTTTTCGTGCGCACCCATGAGGCTCCCGAAGCGCTCGCAAAGACGCTGGGCCACGAGATCGAGTCGCTTGGACACGAATATCCTCTGCGCACGAAAACCATGGAAGAAAAGATCAGTCACACACTTGTGGAGGAACGTATCACCGCCATGCTCGCCAGTTTCTTCGCGGTTCTTGCCCTCTCGCTGGCCTCAATCGGCTTGTACGGATTGATGTCCTATACGGTTACCCGCCGTACGCGCGAAATCGGCATTCGCGTTGCCTTGGGTGCGCAGAAGGAGAATGTTCTCTGGATCGTGCAAAGAGAGACGCTTTCCCTGGTACTGTTGGGAATAGGGCTTGGAATTCCATGCGCGCTAGCTGCCAGTCGGCTTATTAGGAGCGTGCTCTTCGGACTTTCACCGAACGACTTCCCAACCATCGTCGCGGTCTCCTTCTTACTTCTTACCGTGGCTCTCTTCGCCGGTTACCTGCCAGCGCGGAAAGCGTCCACCACTGATCCAATCGAAGCCCTACGAATGGAATAAAGAAGCGACCGAACAATTTGTTTGTGGTTCAGAAAAGGCCTCCTGAGAAACGAAAGCGAAGTTTGGGACGAATTGTCGGCATTCCGGAATTGGCACAACTCGGCGTGGACAACGGGAGCTAAACGCATTCCCCCTCGCCGAAGAGCACTTCGAGGCGACAATCCCTCATCGCTTCTTGCGACGGGTCTTCGTCATCCGCATTGCCTGGCCGCGGGACTTCTTTCAGTGTATGTCACCATATTTGTGACCTGGTCCGCGTTGAAATCGTGCTGTTCGCGGCGGAAGACCTCTCGAACGACGCCATCGCTGCTCGCCCCGGAAACGTCGCCTCACATTGTCGGCCGTGGGGCGGCCTTGTGGCGCTGGCTCGGCGCCCGTCCTCGTCCACGCGCCCGCTCATGCCACTTGGCTCCATCAGATTGAGATTTACTTCTCTATTGTTCAGAGGAAGCTACTCACGCCCAAGGACTTCGAATCCCTCAGCGAACTCGAACAGCG
>WNGN01006477.1_pt1 | contig 10124 bp, 9 predicted proteins | sample 5400561 | NCBI WGS metagenome assembly WNGN01 (sample SAMN13153379, study PRJNA577476) | soil metagenome | isolation source: 115 cm soil or saprolite under Garry oak tree replicate 2 | place: USA:California | collected 2016-06-15 | reverse complement strand
ATGGGCGATAACTCGATGTCGCGGTGCCGGGCGCCCGCGCGCATGCGCAATCCGTCTCTTTCATTATAGGTGATTCGATCGAAATTCGGAAGCTTAGCCAGGCTGATCACAATTTTAGGCATCAAGAGTCGCTGGCGCATCCAGATAATTAGCGAAGTTCCGCCGGCGATGACGCGAGCGCTATCGCCGTGTTGATCGAGCAGCTCAAAGGTCTCGTCCAAGCTCTCCGGCTCTAAGTAGTCAAACTTGATCATCACTTCACTCTGTACGCAGTAAACAGTTACCAGTGAGCAGTGTAGAAAATGTCGCCTCACCACGAAGCGCACGAAGGCCACGAAGCAAACATTGTTAAACTCCGAACTTCGTGCTCTTCGCGACCTTCGTGGTGAAACCCTTTTTTGCTGCCGCTCATCGGCGTTCGGCCTACTTTTCGCTCTCTTTCTCGCGCAGAGCGCACAGAACCTTCTCCGGCGTAATTGGCAGCGTTTTCATTCTCACGCCGACGGCGTCAAAAATCGCGTTGCTGATTACCGCCGCCGTGGGATCCATGTTTAATTCTCCCAGTCCCTTGGCACCGAATGGACCGGTGGGCTCATAAGAATTGGCAAAAGCGTATTTGAGCGGAGGCATGTCTCGCATAGAAGGGATGCGGTAATCGGAAAAATTAGGATTGACAGGTCTGCCTTCGTCAAATTGCAGACCTTCGGTGAGCGCATAACCGAGACCCTGTGCCAATCCGCCTTCGACTTGCCCTTCGGCGCCGATCGGATAGATCACGGTCCCGCAGTCCGAGGCGATCACGTATTGAAGCACTTTGACCTGTCCGGTTTCTCTGTCCACTTCTACATGAGCGGCCTGGACGCCATAGTTATAAGCTCCCGATTCGTTGCCGAAGCGGGTACTGTCGGGCAGAACCGAGTCGGCGTCGAAGCTTCCTGAAGCGACGATGGGCGCGCCGTTGTGACGAAACAATCGCGCGCGCGCCACGTCGGCCACGGTGACGGACTTACTCTCCGCGCCCTTAACTGAAATGTGGCCGTCTCGGCAGATCAAATCGTCCGGATTGGCTTCGAGCATTTCCGCGGCTTGGTCGAAAAGCTGCTCTTTCACCTTGGCCGCAGCATTTCTGACGGCGTTGCCGCTTATATAAGTGAGCCGGCTGGCGAAAGCGCCGAGACAAAAAGTCGTGAGATCCGTGTCAGCGCGCGAGACTTCCACGTCTTCCACCGGGATGCCCAGTTCTTCCGCGGCGATCTGGCACATCACCGTGTGCGACCCCTGGCCACATTCCCCTTCACCGCTCAGAATCAGCGCCTTACCATCTTCATTGATTTTGATCGTCGCCGAGCTGCCGTCGTAATCGCCGAAGTGACGTTTGCCGCTGACATGGACGGTACAGGCGAGACCAAGCCCCGTGTTCGGTTCCTTGCTCGAGCGCTTCTTTTTCCAGTCGATCATGGTTTCCGCCATGTCGAGACACTGCTTTAATTCGCAGCTCGTGACGCGATTGCCGTGGGGTGAAACGTAGCCGGCTTCGGCGGCGTTGATACGCGCGATGTCTAGAGGATCGATGTCCAGCTCATGCGCTCCTTTGTCGATCGCTTGCTCGACCGCCCATTCGGCGGACGGATTGCCGAATCCTCGAAAGGCTCCGGTGGGGATTTTGTTTGTGTAAACCAGATAGGCCTGGGTTTTTACGTCCGTGTACTTGTAACAAGTGTCATGGCGCATGGCCGCCACGCCGGTGATGGCGGGAGCTTTCGCCGAGTAAGCGCCGTTATCGGCAATCACGCGGATATGCTTCGCCCTCATTCGCCCGTCTTTTTTGAAACCCAGCTTGACGTGGATCTTCATGAACACACGCGGGCGACTTCCGGCCAGAAACTCTTCCTCGCGGGTATTGATGATCTTGACGGGCTTTTTGGCTTTGCGCGCGAGGATCGCGGCAACCAGGGCGTTGTTGTCATCGCAGGATTTTCCGCCGAAACCGCCGCCGACGGCGCTTTGAATGATGCGAATATCGCTTTCGCGCACGCCGAGTGCCGTGGCGATGCGGAGACGGGCGCTGAACAAGGTCTGCGTGTTCATGTAGATCGTGTACTTGCCGTTCAGCTCATGCTCGGCGACGCTGCCGATGGTCTCTATGGCGCAATGCCATTGGGGCATGCTCTCGAAAGTGTCCTCGACGATTAAGTCCGACTCCGCGAAGGCGCGCGCGACGTCGCCTCGTTCAATATCCATGGTCATGGCGATGTTGTTCGGCTTGTCGTCATGAATCAGCGGCGCGCCGTCTTGCATCGCCTCTTCGGCATCGAAGACGGCTGGCAGCGGCTCCCATTCGACGTCGATCAGGTCGACGGCTTCGTCAGCCGTGTCTGAATCGACTGCCGCCACCGCCGCGACTTCCTCGCCGACGTAGCGCGCTTTTCCGACCGAGAGAATGTATTGATCCGCGAAGAAGGCGCCCCACGGACGCTTGAGACTATCCTCGGCGGTCACAACGGCACGCAGGCCGCGCAACCGTTCGGCCCGGCTGGTATCGATGCGCAGGATTCTGGCGTGAGGGTACGGACTCCGGAGAATCTTGCCGATGAGCATTCCAGGAAGAGCGATGTCGGCGATGTACTTGGATTCGCCGGTAACTTTGTCGTAACCCTCCACGCGTTGAACGCGCTGACCAACGACGGAAAAATTTTCTGCTTTTGCCATGGGAGGTGCTTCTTAGCGTTGGTTTGGCGCTCTCAGCCGGTGAACATTTCTTTGAGGCCCTTCGGCTCGTCAGGGCGACTGACTCACTCTGGTGAGTCAGTCGTCTTGGCCACCGATTTGTAAACGTCCAGGCTTTGGATCTTCGCCTGCTGCTCTTTTTTTCTAAATTGAAAGTCGGGGCTGATCTTGTTGTTGACCACGGCCATCACAGATTCAAGAATTTTATAATAGCCGGTGCAGCGACAGAGATTGCCCGACATCCACTCCCTAACCTCTTCCTCGGAAGGCTTCGGATTTTCATCGAGGAGCGCTTTGGCGGCCATGATTTGCCCCGGCGTGCAAATACCGCATTGAAAGCCGCCGTACTCAATAAACGCCTGCTGCAATGGATGAAGCTTGCCATCCTTTGCGAGCCCCTCGATAGTTTCAATTTTCTTTCCCTGGCAACCAACGGCGAGTGTCAGGCATGAGCTCACCAGCCGGCCATCGACGATCACGCTGCACGCGCCACAAACGCCGATGCTGCAACCTTCCTTGGTACCCGTGAGGCCGATGTCATCGCGGAGTGCGTAGAGCAATAATCGATTCGGCTCTGCCTCTATTTCGTGATCTTCGCCATTAACCGTCAGGATTAGCTGTCGCTTCATTTTTTCATGCCTGGATTTTGTTGCCGGATACGTATTCAGTCAGCCCAGCGCGTTAGCCGATTGTCCAGCGTCTGGATCAACCAGTTGCTTATAAGGCCGATTATCAGAACTACCATCGCGATAGCAAACACTTTTGCCGCGTCAAATTGGCTTCCATACCTTTGCGCGAGCGCCCCGAGACCGACAAATGCTATGAGCATCTCCCCATTGATCATTCCCTTAACCGCGCGCCCTATCCCGAGTCGAATACCAGCGAAAACAAGCGGTAGAGAAGCGGGGAGCAAGATTCTCGTGAAAATCAGCCGCTCACTACAGCCGAACGAGCGCCCCATTTCAACCAGAGCCGGATCGACCGTGCGAATCGCGGTAGCCGTGTTAATGACAATGACGAACATGGAATAGACGACGATGATCGCGATTCGTGCGGCGTCGGATAAACCAAAAATCGCAAAGAAGATGGGCGCGAAAATGATCGAAGGACAGATAAAGAGCGCATGGACATAGACATCGAGGGCCTTTTCGACATAGCGATAGCGGCCCATGAGCGCTCCCACAATAAGGCCCATGATCAGTGAAAGGCTAAAGCCAATCACCAATCCCTGCAAACTTATTCCGATGTTGGCCAGGATGACGCCACTTCTCACGAACTGAAGCAGAGCTTCCATTACTTTAGAAAAAGGGGGAAGCCACTGAAACCCCAGTCCCCAACCCAGCGCTTCCCATAATGCCGCACCACCAAGAAGGGCAAGAACCTCCAAAGCGTTGTCCCGCATGGACCGTTTTAGGGCTGGCGGCAAAGCGCTGCTTCGCGCGGAAATCAATTTGACGGCTGTTGCGGCTTCTTGCTTCACGTTGACTCGACTTGCATCGCCTTGAGGTTCTCCCACAGGTATTCCTTGACCTCGAGAAAGGCAGTGGACTTCTCCAACTCCCGCCAGCGGGGCCGCTTCAAGGGAATATCGATCATCTCTTTGACCCTGCCGGGGCGTGGTGTCATTAACATCACCCGATCGCCGAGCATGACGGCTTCATCCATGCTATGGGTTATAAAAATGACGGTCTTTCGCCTATGCTCCCAGAGGCGGAGCATCTGTTCCTGCAAGAGGCGGCGCGTCTGCTCGTCCAAGGAACCGAAGGGCTCATCCATGAGCAGGATCTGCGGATTCACCGCTAGCGCCCTGGCGAGTCCGACCCGTTGCTGCATGCCCCCGGAAAGTTCTTTGGGTAACCGCTGCTCGAATCCTTCAAGGCCCACCAGTTTGATCAGCTCCTTCGCCGTGGCTTGGCATTCCTCCTTCGGCGTGCCGCGAATCTCGAGCCCAAAGGTTACGTTCGTCAGTACATCGGCCCACGGCATCAAGGCGAAGTTCTGGAAAACCACTGCGCGGTCAGGTCCCGGTCCAGTAATCGGTTGGCCATTGATACTGACCTCCCCCTGATCGTGAGAGATGAGGCCCGCGATAATACGCAGCAGTGTGGTTTTGCCGCAGCCGCTTGGGCCGATGACCGTGAGAAATTCATTGTCACGGACTTCAAAGTCTATATTGCTGAGCGCGAGTACGCCGCCGCTGCTTCCATTATCGAGCGTGCCGAACTCCTTGCTCAATCCTCGCACTCGTATCATTCGAGCTCTTCTTACCTACGCTGTCAGCATTTACCCAAGCGAGATGTCAGGGGCCCAACGGGCAATCCTTCTTTCGATCGCCTGCATCGCGGTTAGCAGGGCGAGCGCCTCTATAATGACGGCGAGAACAGTCGCAAACACCAAATCAGACTGCATTCGACCGGAAAATTCCAATAGCAAGCGCCCAAGCCCGCTCGCTACCAAGAGGAGCTCCACCATAACCATTCCAGTGATGGAGCGACCGAGACCGATTCTCATACCGGCGAAAATGGCCGGCGTGGCACCTGGAATCACAATCCTGCGCCATATCTGACTTTCGCTCGCCCCAAAAGATTTGGCCATCTCGATAAGCGAAGGCTCCACGTTGCGGACTCCTGCCCGCGTGTTCACGGTTATAAATATAAAAGCGAACAGAACGACAATGAATACCCGGGCGGAGAGTCCTAATCCCAGGGCAATAATCACAATGGGGATAAAAGGCGCAATGGGCATAGCAAGAAGAACGCCGACATAAGGATTCAGGATTCTATCCATCCACCGAAACCTTCCGGCAGCCAGCCCCAAAGGGATGCCCACCACCACGGCTATAGCGTAGCCCAAGAGCAGCGCCTGGTTGCTCACATAGAGAGCCTCCCAGAACCGATCCTCAAAGAACAGCAGCCGAAAAAGGGCACCCACAATTTCGCTAAACCTAGGCAGAAGAAAATTTTGCGAGTAGCTGCGAAAAAGCTCCCATAGTCCAACGACGGCGGAAAAGACCAACAGCCGAAGACCCCAGTCCCGCGCAGTGCTATTTTTCATGGGGTGCACACCCGGCTTGCGCCATCATCTCTCCAGCCTTTCTGCGTGGAAAAAGTAGAGCATGTTTTTAGCGCGCTCCGGTGATTTTACCCACCCTGTTGATCGCCATGGTGAGGATCTTCGGTTCCACCATCTCCCTGGTGTTCACTGCCGATTTCAACTCTCCACTTTCGGTAAAAAACTTGACCGTGTCGTCGAGGATCGAGGTGTCGCCGCCATTCTGGGGCCACGCGCGCACAACTTCAAGATAGGCTTTAATGGTAGGAGCAATGATGTGCTTGGGCATATCGGGCAGATACTTCGCGACCACCGGCTCCATTATCTTGGGATTTGCATGGACCATGCGAAAGGTTTTCAGTAATTCGGCGAAATAAGCGGTGGCCACTTCTTCATTCTTCCTTAACCACTCTGCATTGGCCCAGAAACTGGATCCGCTGATGTTAAATAGGCTACCCGTTCGGATGATGTGATAACGACCCGGCGCTTGCGAGTCCAGATTGAGCCAATCCCCGAGTTGCAGCAACGTGGCGTCGATCTGGTTGTTCTGCAAAGCGACAATCCGGTTCTCGCCGCCTGGAACGACCATAATATTTGGCTTGACCTTGCAATCGTTGAGAAGCCAAAGCTTGACCGCCAAAGACGTCGTAGCGGCTTCCCCATGAATGGCGAACTTTTTGCCGTCCGTGTCCTTGCAGTCCTTGATCTCGTTCTTGGCAACCATCACAAACTCGCCGCCGTTGTTCTCCATCACGAAAAAGAGCTTAGCGCCCTTCTGGATGGCCCGCACCGGGTCCATTACCTGGGAATTGGCGATCTGAACCGTTCCCTGGGCGAGCGCTTGGACGTTAAGATCGGTGCGCGTAAACTCGACGCTCTTGATGTTCCATCCATGGCTGTTCAAGCGTTCCTGGGTCATAACTGCGGGCATGTCATAGAATGAGATCGTCGATGGATGACCCAGCTTGATCTCTAGATTGCCACGCGGTTTCAGTACTTCCACTTCCGCTGCCCACGGCGCAGCTGCCAATAAAAAAATCGCCAGGACGGCAAAGCAAATCCTTTTCATCTCATCCTTCTCCTCTCGCTCTAGAGGTTACTCATACGGTTTTGTTTTCCGGTTTCAGTATCTGCTATTTCTGAGTCGGTAGATTGCCGTCGTGAGCACGTACTCGAGCGGCCGCGTCCAGCACCGCTTCCTGTATCTTCACGTAGCTACCGCAGCGGCACAGATTGCCGGCCAGATAGGCGCGTATCTGCTCAGCCGTAGGAGCGGGATTTTCCTCCAGAAGGCTCTTTGTGCTTAAGATAAAACCGGGCGTGCAATAGGCGCATTGAAAAGCATTGTGGTGGATAAATGCCTCCTGGATGGGATGAAGCTTCCCGTGCTCGGCCAGCCCCTCGATAGTCAAAATCTCTTTTCCTTCGGCCAGAGCTGCAAGCAGAAGGCAGGAGCTAGTCGGTTTGCCATCCAAAAGCACCGTGCAAGCGCCGCACATGCCGATGCCGCACCCCTCCCGCGCGCCAAAGAGTTTGAATTCAGCCCGCAAGACCTCAAGCAAAGTATGATGAGTGTGAACCGCCGTCTCGTGCTCTGCGCCGTTGATTCTGAGGTTGACGATTTGTTTCATTTTATTCCTCAAAGGCTCTCCAGGATTGTTGATCCGGCTAATAGAAGCGCCAAGATCATCTCCTGTTTAACTCCCGCAGCACTTTTTCAGGTGTCAATGGGAGATCTCGAATGCGAACGCCGACTGCGTTGTAGAGCGCGTTGCCGATAGCCGCCATGACTGGAGGCAGCAAGGTCTCCCCGATCCCATGGAGTTCTCGCGACCCTTGATGTTCCAAAGCCAATGGAATTAGTTTCCATGGTATATCGTCGAAAGAGGGGACGTTATAGTCTCCCAAGTTTGTGTTCATGAGCTGACCGTGATCTCCATAAATCATCTCTTCAAAGAGCGCTTGACCAACTCCAAAAACAGCACATCCTTCCAGTTGCAATTCGCACAAGCGTGGATTGACGACCCGGCCGGCAAAGACGCAGGGGTTAAGATCAAGGACTTTGATCTTTCCCGTTTCTGTATCGACTTCTACCTCACAGGCGATCGCCCCCTGGTGCCAGTGGACCGAGCCGATGCCCTGTCCGGTTTCCAAATCCAGGCCGCCGCGGGTGCTGAAAGCCCCGCGCCCGATGACTGCGCAGCACGATCTCAACGTAGCGCAGCGAACGGCCGGGCGTTCCCCGGACTGTAACTCTACCCTCTCCTATGCTCAGATCACTCCCGGCGGCCTCAAGGAATTCTGCCGCATGCTCTAACAATTGCCGCTTGAGGTCTTCCGCGGCCCTGCCGATGGCGCCGCCCATCGAATACGTAGTGCGGCTCGAGCTGGTCTGCTGATCATAAGGCGTAATATCGGTGTCCGGGTCCGACACTGATACGGAGCTAAGAGGAACCTGCAGAGCCTCAGCGGCGAGCTGAGCCAGGACGGTTTTTGCCCCTTGTCCGAGCTCCACGCTGCTCGTCAAGACATTGAGGCTGCCATCTTCATTTAATTTGAGAACCGCCTCGGAGGTCGAAGGCGTAATAGTCGCCTTGATAACCAGGGCCAATCCCTTGCCCCGGCGTAGCGCGCCGTTTCTATTTGACCCCTGATTTTTATCGAGCCATCGAGCATCGCTTGCCGTCCATTTCACCGATTTCGCGGCCCGGTCCAGGAGTTCCTCATAGTGCAGGTCAGCGAGTTTTTCGCCGGTAGCGAAGATGTCTTCATCCCGGAGCAGGTTTTTCCGCCGGAACTCAACAGGGTCCAGGCCCAGTCGTTCAGCGATCATATCCATCTGGCTCTCGTAGGCCCAAACTGCCTGAGGCACTCCAAAGCCACGCAAGGCCCCAGCCGGGACTTGATTGGTCCATACGGCGCAAGAGTCGATCTTCACATGTGGGACCTTGTAAGGACCTGACATGGCGGAGCCGCCGTTTCTCGCGACCACCGGTCCAATATCACTGTACGCCCCGGTGTTGAAGTAGGCGGTCACCTGACGGGCGGCCAGGGTGCCATCTTTCTTCACTCCGGTTTTTATGTGGATGGTCGCGGGATGTTTGCACACCGTAACGAATTCTTCTTCTCTACAGAGAATGATCTTGACCGGCCGGCCCGCCTTGAGCGCCAAGAAAGCCGTGATCGGCTCCACTCTGAGCGACCCTTTCGATCCGAATCCGCCGCCCAAGGTCTCGACGACAACTCTGACTCTCGCCAGCGGCAGGTTGAGCAGCTCAGCCATTTGGGAACGGATAGCATGCGGCATCTGCGTCGAAGTCCAGATGGTAAGCTTGTCCGGAGAATATTGGGCAACGGTCACATGGGGCTCGAGCGGAACATGTTGCGCTGCAGGTGAATGAAAGGTGTCTTCGTAGACAAAATCGGACTCGCGAAACCCTTGTTCGACGTCTCCGCGGCGCAGCTTGAAGTGACTGCAGAGGTTGCTCCCGCCAGGGAGATCCTGGATTAGCTTACCGAACATCGGCTGTTGCTCCGGCCGAGGATCATGCACTAGCGGCGCAGCTGGCTGCAGCGCTTCCTTCTCATCGAACACAGCGGGAAGTTCTTCGTAGTCTACTTTAATAAGTGATAAGGCCTCCTCCGCGATCTCTTCATTATCTGCAGCGACTGCGGCAACGGGATCGCCTACAAACCGCACTTCATCGAAGGCGACTACCGTCTGGTCGCGAAATACGCGCCCATATTTGCCAGTAAAGCCTGTCTTAGAGCCGAAGTCATTCCGCGTCAGCACGGCGCTCGCACCTGCCAACCGCTCGGCGCGCGAGCCATCCACCGTTACCAGCTGCGCGTGCGGCAACGGGCTCCGCAGAATTTTACCGGTGAGCATTCCCGGTAGCTCGAAATTCAGCACGTAGTTGACGCGGCCTGAGACGCGTTCTTCCGCATCGAGCATAGGTAAGGCCTGGCCGACAACCGACACGCTGAATCTCCGTCTGTATTAAGCGCCCGCGAGCGCTTGCTTGATTGCGCGACGCGCCATCACACGAATGATCTGTTTTCGATACCAAGCCGAGCCGCGCAGATCCGAAAGCGGTTCGACTCCAGAGGAACAGGCCTCAGCAATTTCTTCTATCAACGGATCGGTCAAACGCTTGCCGCATGCCATGGCGCCGGCAGATTCGAACGATTGAGGAGTTTCAGTAACCGCTCCCGCGACCAAGCGCAGCTCTTTGCACGAGCCATCTGATTCAGTTTCCAACACGGCGGCCATACCTACGCAAGGACGATCTTCGGATGAGCGTGAAACATATTTGAGGTAGATCGAGCGGCTTCCAGGATTCAGG
>WNGN01003928.1_pt1 | contig 10128 bp, 6 predicted proteins | sample 5400561 | NCBI WGS metagenome assembly WNGN01 (sample SAMN13153379, study PRJNA577476) | soil metagenome | isolation source: 115 cm soil or saprolite under Garry oak tree replicate 2 | place: USA:California | collected 2016-06-15 | reverse complement strand
GGCAACGTAGTGCAGAAACTCCAGCGTCGACAGGCGGCTATTGAAGACATAGGCGCAGGCGATGTCGCTATCTTTGAGCATTCGCAAAAGACAGCGGACTAGCAAGGTCTTGCCCGTTCCAACGTCCCCGGTCAGTGCCAGGAACCCCTTGCGCCGGTGAACACCATAGTAAAGCGCAATCAAGGCCTCTTGATGTCTCCTGGTGAGAAACAGAAAAGAGGGATCGGGGGTAATTTCAAAGGGATTGAGCCGCAGTTTGTAAAATTCTTTATACATGATTTTGGGTGAGACTTTGTGATTTTGACTTCACGATGCCCTCACTGTCCTCTCCTTGATGTCCAAAACTTGTTGCTGGTGTATGTGGTAGATACGGAGAACTTCGTTCTCAAAAAATACATCGATATTGGAGTGGTATTGCCGGTAGCTCTCACAGAGTTGTTGCGCCGCTGCCTCCAAGCTGGCTCGCCCTCCCGGTGAGCGATAATTGCGGTAGGTGGGGTCGGCCAGCACGGAGAAAGAGACGGTTTCAGGTTCGCGGGGGAAAATCTGAAACGGCTTCTTCTCCACGTAAATAAATAAATCTTCACGTGCATCCTGAAAGCGAAACTCCGGGCTCGATACCTGGCTGCGATATTTCTCCACAAATCCTGCCAAATCTTCATGCCCTCCCAAGCCAAATGTTTCGGCTAACTGTTCTACAGGCGCTGCCACAACCCATGTCTGCCGGGGAAATCGATACGCGATTTCCTGGGTCGCACGGGCTGCGGCTTCATACTCCAGGCATCGGCCAAGCGACCTTTGCGGTCGTAAGCAAATCACGGCAGCGCACAGACAGGCAGCGAGAAGTACGGTTTCAGCCCTCCTGCTGGCGATGGCCACTAATTTCGCTTCTATAAACGCAAGGATGCAACCCACGAGGATGGCGGCGGCAACCGGTAAGCTCGTGAGCATTTCTTCGGGGATAGTGATGCCGGTGGACAAAGTCGCGCAAGCTACCAATCCATAACCCAGCATGGCGAAAGCGAAGAGGCCCGCCATTGGTCGAAGCAGCAGAACCCCAGCCGCCATCATCAATACTACGAGCAAGGGCTGCGAAACGATGCCTGTCAACAACAGGCAGCACGCGAAATCCAGCAATGAATCCCAACCCCGTGAATTCCTATACCAATCCGCGAGAAAAACGAGAGCTAAGAGAAGGAATAGCAAGCCGAGCGCAAATTCGGGCCTGGCTTGGAGGGTTGCCGGGGAAACGCTGAAGACACTCACAATTTTTTCCGTTGCGGAAATTGCCACGCCCGTTTGGCTTCTCGCAGGCGGCAACACAGCTGCTCCCAAGCAGTAGATCGCCGCGACGGACGCAACACCCACACGGGCGCATACCTGAATGAGCAAGCCGGTGGCCAGAACGACAAACAGGCCAATTGCAGGCGTCAGGAAACGCGTTACCTGCGTGGGATCCGTACTGCTAAGCAAAGATGTGGTTGCGATCACGGCCGGAAATACGAACGGTCGGCCGGCGGGGTGGGTATTGAACATCAATTCTCGCGCACGCAGCAGGGCAGAGTATTGCTCAGGTTGATCAAAACGCAGTTCCCGGAGCGCATGCTCGGTGCGCAGAACCACGGTAATCCCCAGCACCACAACAAAACATGCTCCCAGAAGTTCCCTGCCTTCCAGGACTTTCAGCAACGGGGTTACGCGTAATCCCCAAGGTAAGCGGGCCGAAGTGGGGGAGCGCCTGCGGGGCAGAAACAGGCCAAGCGACCGAGATTCAACCTGGCACATTATACTTACCGTTGCTGCTTGCAGGTTCGTCAACAAACGGCGCGGCCTCCCAGCACGCTTGCGAAACCAACTGACGGCTATCGTGCCCAAAAAAAGCAAAACAACGGTGATGGCACCGAGAACCCTCAAACTACTCAAGAGAAAAACCAAGATGGTCACACACAGCACGGTACGGGCCCAGTTGCCGGCAATCCGAATGACCCCGGGAGAATTCGGCCGGCCCGAAAAAAGATGTGTTGGAAGCCAGAAAAACGTTGAATGGAAGACGCCCAGGATCCAAAAAGCCTTTAGTGCATCCATAGCAGCCATTAGGAAAGCTCACGAAATGGAATAATGATAATCAGGGTGGCGCAGGATACGTCTAACCGCTGCGTTGGATATCCACAAAACGACAGCGGATCCAGCGAGCAGCCCGACGGCGGCATATTGCACCCCCCATAAATGGCTGAGCCCATATCCAGTTAGCAGGTTCACTGCGACCCCCAGTGCCAGAGCCAGCGAGGCCATCGAAATGGCGTTTATGCTGGCCAAAATTATGATTTCTAGCAAAGCCACGCTTAGCATGAGATAACCGAGACCCCCGAGCACAGCCGTCTGCAATAATCTGGGGGCAGGGGCCAGGCTGCTCGAACGGGAGAAGGCGAACCAAGCGCTCAAGGCAAGCACAACGAACGCAGTAAAGATAGCCAACATCGATTTCGAGTGACGTTTCCACAGACTTGCCATCAGTCGCTCGCTTGCGGCTTGCGGCAGTTCCGTGGCCAGCCTCTGCCAGAACCGCAAGAATGAATCAGCGAGGTATTCGACAAGTGCGGCGGTAATCAGGAAAGCGAGCAGTACCAGATCCGTACCCTTCTTATATGCGGCGTCTATGCCAAAATTTAGTCCGGAAACCCAAGGAACCGCGCTTCCCGCAGTCAATCGGTCGGCGAAGAGAAAGCTGAAATAGACGGTTCCGTAGACATAGAATTGCATTAGCGAGATGAACATCACGCCGCCTCGTGGACGCGCGCTATCCTTGCTCTGCGGGTTCTTTCTCTCCGCGTGATAAGAACCTGCCAGCACACAACCGAGCGCCAGCGACGCTGCCAGCAAGGGGCAGAGTATCAATAGAATGGTTGTTCCCGAGTTTAAGAGAATTTTTATCGAACCACTCATTGCAATGCTGAGGAAAAAAATGAACGGGATACACCACCCGGTACCCTGCACAGAAAGCACGGCGCAAAGCATCCACAGAAGACTCAAGGCCAGGTAGTTGATGGCAGCCAGCATAAGGTAGTTGCCGGCAAACAAATGAAAGTAAGAGCCCACCATTATCCCAAGCAACGTGAGAAAAAGACTGCTCGTCAGCCCAATGTTCAGGAGTGAGGTGCAGGTACGATGCGCCAAAACGGGCTCTTTTAGCCCGTAATAGAAGTTCCCGCTGCGGGAGATCATCTGGACGAATCCGCCGGTGGTTATAAGACTGGCGATCAGAGAAAGACTCAAAGCTCCCCCGATCTCGGGGGAAACCCGCAGGGCGTCCGGCCGCAAGTACTCTAAGATTAGCATCACCATCCAAGGGATAGCGTAGGCCAGGCTGAGTGAAAACTTGCGCAGCGCGCATCTTGTTTCTGCCCAGAAGGAAAGCCGCCCGCCCTTCTGACTGGCCCTCTCATCCCGAGCAGGGACTTGCTGGAGACGTGCGAAGAGATGCTCGGCTAAGGAAAAGATATCCGGGAAGCCCCACTCTCTCGCGGACCGATCGGTATACCCCAAAGACTCAATCAGAGCCGCAACCTCGCGGGCATGCACGGCCGGTAGCGTAGCTTCGCGACCATTCATCAGCAGGTTTTTGTCCTCCTTCTGATTCATGCGCCTCCCCCGCAGGTCAAAAGTGATCCTCCTCGAGGGGAAGTTAACCAAGCTCCGACATTTCTTGGTTCCACGGAGCCATCGGAGGGCACACGATGAACAGAATGAGTTACGGTATCTCCGACGACCAAAAAATTGCCCACCCTCCTCCAGAAGCGTGTGCCATCAGAACCGACCGTGGATGACTGTTCAAAAGCGCGGAGCATCGTACTTTCCAAGCCGCAGCGACGATCAGGTAAAGCGTTGCTCAAAGCGGCAAAGTTCGGTTCTCCCCAGCCAAAACCGTCCAGGCCATAGAGATGGGCAGTCCACCATGCATAATTGAACTTTTCCGCACTGAAGGGTTCCTGTTCCGTCGTTGTGGTGGTGGCAAAAATGTGGGCCCCATACCGTCGACGATATTTGAGGGCCTGGTTCAAGCGTGCCTGCCATTCGGAAACACTCTCATAGCTTCCATTTCTCACTTGAAATGATTCCAGCAGGAAAAGATCACGCCGGTCTAAGAGCGGCGGCAAGTGTTCGGGATTCTTCGCCGTACCATCCGCGTAAGGAACCCTGTCTTCCAGGCTGAACAAATGGTCCAGAAAGTACGCATTCATGAACGCGCTGAGACCGAGCTCATGGATGATCCTGACGGCCATATTCTGTCGCTTACGAGTAACTACGGTAAAGTCGTAGCCAGCCTCATCCAGAAAGATTCCTGCCACGCCCATATGCTTCCACAGGCGCACGCGCTCTTCCAACTGTTTGGGCGTGATATATATTTTTTCTGGCTGGGAAAAGGGGATCTCACCCAAGCAGACGTAGCCATAAAAACGCGTCCCGGATCTGCGATCCCGGACGGCCGCGATTATCCGGAGGGTCTTCTGGTGCTCCTCTGGGTCCCCCGGAGGGAAGCGTCCGGACTGCTTGTCCGGGAACTCAAGGCCATCGCCCAAGATCACCACGTCGTAGGCGCTGAACACACTGGCTGCTTTCTCCACATCTCCGTTGGCCCCATTAACCAGGCTGGGATACCCGTAATAGATTGCCAAGCGCGCGGCAGCCCCAGCTACGGTAGCGGCGGGCACGATACTCCTGCTGAAGAGCAAGCTTGACCCTGCAAGCGTCATAGTGGCCAACCCTAGCCGAGACAACACCAAGCACACTCCGATCACGAGCTGTATGCCGGCAAGAGCTGCTGGGGCCGGGATGACAGCAATTTGCAGTAAGTGCTTTCGTATGAATTCAAGAATTGTTCCTCCGTAAAATGTTTGAGGACGCGCGCCCGAGCCATCTGGCCCAATCGTTTGCGCTCCGCCGCATTGTTGAGTAAGAAAGAAATGGCGTCGGCCATGGCCTCGGGCGTCCTGGCGGGCACAAGCAGCCCACAATCCCCCAGGGCTTCTCTCACCCCTCCCACGTCCGTGGCAACTATCGCGGCGCCGCACGACATTGCCTCCAGCAGGGCGTAGGGAAAGGCTTCTGAAATGCTAGGGAAAGCGATGACGTCGGCGTCGTTGTACACTTTCCACGGTTCGCTTGTAGACCCCGCAAACGTGACGCAGTCGTGCAGTCCGGACTCAGCGACCTTGCCCATGCAGGAGTCGAAATATTCGCGGTCGGCAGGCGTCCCATAGAAGCGTACGTCCAGGTTGTCGAACTGCGGTCTTAGCATGGCAGCTGCATCAATCAGATCGAGCTGCCCTTTCAGGGGATAAATAAGGCCGACACTCGAAACCCGTGCTCGGCCACTTTTTTCCTGTTCATAGGGATAGAATTTCTCGGGATCAACTCCGTTGAAGATTACCTTGATGCGGCTCTGGGGCACGCCTAGATGCTTTTCCCAACGCGAATTGTAGGCGCACACCGGGACGACCAAGTCGGCAAAGTAATAATTCAGTTCGACCACGTTTTCAATCACGCGGTAAAGAAACCAACGAACAAAGAATGATTTCACTTGACGACGTAGGTTCAAGTATTGCTCACGCAGATAGACCCCATGCTCAGTCAGCATATAAGGTGTGCCATTCGCAAGTTTTGCCAGCACACAGGGCAGACCACAGAAAGACGCCGCCGATGAATGTGCGATGTCCGAGCAAGGAATGGGGAAGTGAAGCACCATCAGCAAGTGATACAGCAAACGGTAGACTTGCTTCACTTCTTCGAGAGTTGGCTGTTCCGTAGGTGGGGGACGACACGCCCATACAGCGCGCAGCGCGTACTGGAGCACATTCCACGCGTCCATGGAGTTCATGGTTTTCTGGTAGTCGAACCATTGAAAGTAACCATGCAATTTGATCAAAACTTGGCCAAGGTCTTCCTTGTCACAATTAGAAGAGAGCAAGAGAACAAGGAATCGTTCGAAGATTGGTTTGAAATGGGCAGCAATGACTTGTGGCGTGGTATTCCATAGATTGCGCAGCACCACAGAAGGAGGTTGATGACATGAGTACTCTGCGGGTTGTAAGAGGCCCCATTGCGGGACTTTAATCACATCCCGCACATTGGGCGCGAGTTCGTATTTTGACTGTGGGGACGGGTTGGTAACCACCGCGAGCACAGTGAAGTCAATGTTTGGCAACTCGTGCGTGAGCCGGTGGCACCAGGTGCTCACACCCCCGGTGTAGAAAGGGTACGTTCCTTCCGTTGTCAGTAGAACGGAAATCGGCTCTTGGCGGCTCATGGCCTCACAAAGCTAACCTCTGCCGGCTGACCCGCCACCAGCAAGAGAGTTGGATTATCGAATTCGACTTCGACGATGTGGGTCATGTTCTGAGAGGGGAGCGGATTGATGGCTCGAATTCTGCCCTCCACCTTGCGAGAGGGCAAGGCAGGCAGCCTCACTTGAGCCGATTGGCCGACTCTTAGCTCCGAAACCATCTGCCCTGCCACCGGGACTTCCACGATCATCCGATCCAGCTTCGCTAGCCGCGCAAGGAGCGCGCCACCAGGAACACGATCTCCTAGGCGGATCGGGATTTCGGAGACCACCCCGGCTGTCGTGGCACGCACGACTGCTGCATCAGCCTGCTGCTTGGCGCGCTCATAGTTCACCTCCGCTTGGCGCAATTGCGCTTGTAATTCCTCTCGCGTGACCTTGGCTTGCAGGTTGGCCTGGTCAGCCTGATCGTGTGCCAGTTTCGCTGATACAGCCGCCAGTTCCTTGGCGTTTTCCAGGTCGTCCCGGGCCATGCGCAGTTCGGTACCTCGAGCATCCAGCTCTTGTTGCGCAATGAGACCGGCTTCGAGCAGTTTTTTCGCACGGTTGTAGTTGAGCAAGGCCTGGTCGTAAGCGGCCGCAGCCCGTTCCGGAGAATCCCGCCATTGCCGCGTAGGAACTAACTGCTCTTGGCGTTGCGATATGGCCACACGGGCATCCGCGTCGACCAGCTGTACACGAAATTTATCAAGTTTTGCCTGGGCCGACGCGAGCTCGACACTCGCCTGTTTGATGATCAATTGCGCTTCGCGATCATCCATACCCAGAAGCTGCTGACCTTTTTGCACAGTATCGCCCACCTTGACCGAAATGTTGGACACCGTGCCGGTTGACTCCGCAGTGATCCGGATCTCACTTGCCGGGCGAACTGTGCCTTCAAACGCCACTCCGTAGATCGACTGGCTGTTGGCAAACACACTTCCATGCGGGTGGAATGCGTGGTTCGTTCCCAGCAGCACCAGCCCGGTAACAAAGAAAGCTAGGATCAAGTAAGTTCTGACCTTCTTGTGTGACAAGTGGATGGTGTCAGGAGGCTGGGCGGTATGGTTTTTCAGCCTGCCGAACAGATCAGCGTTTGAGGGAACGACGACCGTCGGCAAGAGTTCGGAGGAGCCATCCGTGGACTCCCACTCCCCCCGGGACGATAAAGATTCCAGCTTGTCCACCCCTGGGTCGTGCGCAACGCTCAAGGCCTCGAATATCCGGCTCACGGTTACCCTTTCTACCTGGTTAAAGCACGGGCAATACTATCGTTTGGCCCCTGCTCACCTGTACGTGTGAGATGTGTTGTCCTCCATAGGTTTCCGCTCCAACGCTGTTCAGGCCGGTGATCGGAATGATCGCGCTCGGAACGGTAGCCGTCGCAGGCACAGTGATGCTGATCGTCAAATTCGACCCGGAGGCGCTCGTCAGGCTTGCAGTGGCGGTCGACAGGTTATAGGCGTTGCGATTTTGCATGTTCTGCCCCAACTGGTCGAGCGTTGGGCTGACCACCGGCAGTTTGTAGAGCCGTTCGTACTTAGCGAAAGTCTGATCATAGGTATCGCTGAGCAACGAGTGACCCTGCCCGTCATAGTCGTGCAGGTTGTTCTGATGGAACATCTCCGGATCCATGTCTCCTATCAACATGTGGGTGACGAAGCCGGAGCTCACGTAATCGAGAATCTGTGGTGCGGTGAAGGTGTTGTAGGGTGACTGTACGGGATTGTTGTAGATGCAGGAAAACTCCGCTTGATCGTCAGCCCAGTTCACGGCGTTGAAGAAGATATCGTTGGGATGTCGCGGTACTTCGTAAAGGCTGGGGGCATAGCTGTTCACCATGCCTACATTCGGCGAGGGATTTGGACCGTTATTGGCCTGCCCAATGACCGAGGTGTCGGTCACCACGTAGCGGATGCCATCTTGAACCAGATAAGTGGGGACTAAAGTATCGTTCAGACCCGTGACGCCCGGAGTAACGAGGTTCGCCGGGTTGAAGTCGGTTAGATGGAGAGGGTTGACACTGTCACTGGGGTCGGGGTCTAGGTTCTGCCCCGCGCCGGTGGCTACATACTGGTTTGTAAGGATCTCCAGGTCGATCGAGTCTACTTGCGGGGTGTCAGGATCACCACCAGGATCGGACTTATGCAAACCGTTCAGCGTGTTGGGGTGGTCATAGGTGTGACTGATCCAGTGAAAGTGCTGTTGGTAGTTCTGAACATTGGTGGTCAGGTTGTCATTGGCAACCCCGGCGGCGGGGAGGCTGGTCCAGTCGGCGTTGCCGGTGGTGCCCACGCCGTTGAAGGCTAGGGTCAGTTTGAAATTTGCAAGTAAGGAGTCACTTTGTATCTTGTTCTGCCAGGCCACCAAAGAAGTCATGTCCGCGGAGTTGATCCTAAAAAACGGCAGCGAGGTGGCATCCGGTGGCGTGCGGTCGTGAGTTATGGGATTGGTGCACGGCGTGCCCGGTATCCATTCCGAGCCATTAATGAAAAAGTCGTCCACCTGCGCGGCGGCGTGCACGTGGTATTCGCCGAGGAAGATGCCCTTGGTGACCCAGTTGATCAAACCGTACGCCAAGACTAAGTCGTGCATCAGATACGGACTGCTGTCGAAGGTCTGGGTGAGATATTGCCGCCCATCGCCCAGGGTATAGAGCAAGGAGAGGGCATTACCAGAGGCGTCTGTGAGCAAGGGCGTTACCGAAGCCCCCGCCGGCAGTGCTGCAGCACTGAGAGGCGTGCCGAGATAGATGTAGGCATTTGAGATGGCAACCGGTGTGGCGGTGTTCGCGTACCAGAAAACGGTCGTCCCTGCCGGGGTAAAGCTAGCGCTATCCGTACCGGCAGAGCTAATCGTCCCGTTATACGGATAGTTGAACCCAAAGTCGTTGTTGGGATACATGTACCAGTTCAGCTGCCGCACCCCGAACGTTTGCTCATAGGAGGTCAGGATCGACATCCCGGATAGCGTGTAGACGTAAGCGCCATAGGCGAAGATCACGCCCTGGTAGTAGCCGTGGCAACTGCCATCGGACAACATTGAGGAAGTGATTCCTCCCGGGTTGACGGCCATGTCCAACACGTCGTAAGGCGTGCCCAAATAGTCGAGGATCTGCTTGATCGCCGGGAAATCCGCTTCCGTTTTTCCATTGCTGACCACCAGCAGCTTCATGTCGATCGTCGGCGTCGAGCAGACGGTCGGGAGGGGCGTGGGAAGCCGGGCTTGCGCGGTTTGTATTGCGGCCGAGAAGAGCACGAAGGAGAGGACAAGGACTGCGGTGGAAATAATACAAAAGCGGGATAGCTGCTTCATAACAATACCTGCGTTAATTCAGAAATCGGGCCTAGACTTCAAACCAAAGGCTCGGCAAGTTGTACGGCTACGTCCGAGTAGGCCAGCCCAACGGAGGAGGATGCTCTCTGGCCGGGTAGAGTCGTATACCCAAAACTTGGCCGGGCAAATCACAGCCAGGCTAGCGAACAACAAAGCAGCCCGCAATCCGGTGATTGTTCCAATTGGCTCAACGAAAAAACCTGCCTACCAAGGGCTTAGTCGATCAAATTAGTCCATTGGATTACGACAATGGACTACGCCATTAGGCCCTTCCAACTTCCTCGCAGAAAACCAAGAAGAAAAAATAAGGGTTTGGGTTATCGCGGCAATGGCGGTCGGATTTCATAATCGTTGCCCGCCCGTCGAAATTCTCAGAATTACACAAACATCAGTGGGCGAATGGCCACGCCAGCAAAAAGGAAGGGAGGATCGAGCCACAAATACGATTGCGTCATGATATTTCTCGCTATAAT
>WNGN01006841.1_pt1 | contig 10131 bp, 7 predicted proteins | sample 5400561 | NCBI WGS metagenome assembly WNGN01 (sample SAMN13153379, study PRJNA577476) | soil metagenome | isolation source: 115 cm soil or saprolite under Garry oak tree replicate 2 | place: USA:California | collected 2016-06-15 | reverse complement strand
TAGCGGTGCCCGCCGGCAGGATCAACCGGAGTTGATCGTGCACGACGCACATTATTGCCATCTAAAGGAATCTTGGCGAGGTAGCTCGAACATACCTCTGCCTTGATCGCGAACGTCGGGTTCGAGAGGGCACGCACCCGGCAACGGATGCGGGTTTCTCAAACCTCCACAGTGTCGGCCACATCAGAATGAGGCCCGTCACAAATCGGGGCCTTCGCCGAAGGCGGCCACCACGGACTCGGGCGACGGTGACTCGAATAGTTTCGTCGCCTTTTCCGAGTCTTCCAACAGATACCGGAGCGGGATATATGAGTCTTTCGACACGACCGCTCCCCAGGTACTCTCGGTCCACAAAGTGGAGTCAGCAGTGTCCGTGCACCGCGCTGAATGATTGCGGACTCATGGTCCCCACGTATGTTCTCCGACGAAACGCCACAGCATCAGGATCACGCCGAGCGCCTGCAGAATCGAGAGGAACAGGAGGAGGGCCCAAATCCGCCCAACGGTCGCGCGTCGAATGAAGACGGCGTAGAACAGGACCTGCAATGCGAGGAACGGCCACAAGTCCGCCATCGAATTGTATGCCGCTCCGTCGAAGGGGAACAGCCGCAACGACCAGCCCAACAGCAGGAACGCCACCGAGAGCACCTGGAGGACGAAGCCGATCAGCAGGGTGCGATTCACGCCCAAGCGAACCGCCATCGTCCGGATGCCGAACGCGCGATCCGCCGCGTAGTCCGAGGCCGTGGTCGGTGCGTAGAGCGCGCCGAGGAACAGGGCCATCGTTCCGATGAACCACCATGGGGCGGATTCAATCGGACGGATCAGGACCCAACCGGCGAGGGGACACAGGACGCCGAAGCCGACCATGTTCGTCAGCAGATCCAGTCCGGCGACCCCTTTCCAGTGGATACCCGGGACGGAATAGGCGAACGACGGAATAGGCGAACGAGAGCGCGATGATCAGGATCGTCAGGACGAGGAAGCCTTGCGTCCCGACGACGGACGTGAACGGTCCACGCGCTTCGGCGGGATTGTACCCCACCAGGCTCCCGGAGACGTAGGCGGCGAGGACGACGCCCATCGCCGCGAAGCCGAACGAGGCCAGGAGGAGCGTGTCCCGCTCCATCAGGCCCTCGCCGATCAGCTCCTCGACGACCTGGACGTATTTTTTCCGGGGATTGACGCGGTCGGTGGTCCCCATGTCGTGGTAGACATTCAGCAGGAGCGTGAAGGTCCCGAGCAGCGGACCAACGACGATGATGCCCAGCACGACGCGGAGGTCATCGACGAACAGGTGCCGTTGCGCCGGGGCGTGCGCAAGCACCCATCCGATGTAGAGCGGCGCCACGGAGACGATCCAGAACTTGACGCCGCCGAGGCTCACAATCAATTCTGAGAGGTCGCTCGGCGACAAATGGATCGACTTCGTCGCGTACAGTTCATTCGAGGCGGCCATCGCACGGACATCGACAATCGCCGCTTGAAAATGCCCCTCGAGTCGGTCGGTTCACGCACGAATGGTCGGCATGGGCGGCTCTGACCGCAGCGCCCGCTACGCGCGACGAAATCTGGCAGGGCACGGAATGGAGCCGACACTTTTAAGGCCCCTTACCGCAACCGAAATTCCAATTCCCGACTGAGGAGCGGTACGAGCTCGGTCAGGGGAAGCTCGGCCTCTACACGAGGCTCCCGAGGTGGTCTCGATGAACGAACGGATGTGCCGTGCAGCAGTCCTCCTCGCCCTAGCCGTGGCCTTGCTGGCTCCTTCCGTCGGGGCTCTCCCGACGGTGGGCGGACCGCTCGCCTGGGGGGCCTCGGGAGTGGCCTCCAAACCGGCCGTCCCGGTGACGCCGGTCGCAGAGTCTCAGCCCTCGATTGTCCGAGACGCCGTGAACCTGATCTCGGACGGGACCTTCGACACGATGCCGGGTCCTTGGACCTACGCGAACGGGACGACCGGAGCGGTCACCGCATCCCGCGACCCGACCGCCCGCGCCCGGATCGGACACACCACTCCCGTGCTCGAATTCGATTCGATGGACAACGTAACCGGACCGACGCCCTGGACCAACGTGACGTCCGGGCAGACGCACGCGTACAGCAACTTATCCCAGGAAACGGTCGTCGGGGTGGAAGGCAACGGCTCCTTGAGGGCCAACGTGACGATCCTAAAGGACAACGAGTGGGCCGGTGCGCTGCGAGATGACCCGCTCCCGTGGAACTGGTCTGGCTTCAACCGCATGGCGATCTGGATGGACAAGGCGACGTCGAATCCGCTCTCGGCCTGGGTGTTCGTCCAAGACCAAGCGGGCAGGGGCGCCTGGGGCCAGTACGCCCTGGTGACGGGCTGGTATCGATACGCCCTCGACCTCGACGCGCCGCTCAATGTGAGCGGTGTGGATTTCGTTGCGATCGTGTTCACCGGGCTGGCGGGTCCAACCGCCACGGTCTACGTCGACGACATCGTTCTGTTCAACTCCACGACATTCTCGGAGCGCGCGAGCGTGGCCCAGAGCTTCACGAAGTCAACCCCGACCGGAAGCGGGCCAAACTCGCTCCGCCTCGCCTTCGATGTCGAAACGACATCGCCGTTAGACGTCGTCTCGTCCCTTGAGGTGACGATCGGAAACACGGTTGAGTGGTCGGAAACCCCCACGGCGGGGAACCGCTCCGTGGACGTGGATATCAGCGGCGATGTCGGCTTGGGAAGCACGGGATCGTTCACCCTCACCATCACTCTGTGGCTCAACCGAACGGGATGGGAAGAGGCGTCGATGACCGCATGGATCGACAACGTCACGCTGATCATCCCGGGGACGCTCGCGCGCATCACGCTCACGCCCCAAACGGCCCTGGTCCCCGCGGGACAGACCGCCCTGTTCACCGCAGGCGGCCGGGACGCCGACGGAAATCCCGCTCCCCTCGGTGCGTTGAACTGGTCCTCAACAATCGGTCAGATCGTCCTCGTGAACGGGACCCTTGCGACCTTCCGAGCTCCGGTCCTGCCGGGGACCGGCGTGGTCTCCGCCCGGGTGGGGAACATCAGCGGGTTCGCGAATGTGACCGTCGACCCCTCGGCGCTGCCCGGCGCGCCGCCCCCCGCCACTTGGGGCGGCACCCTTTGGACCGGATTGTTGTTGTTCGCCGGCGGACTCGGAGGAGTCGGAGTCGTGTGGCTTCACCGGTCCGCCAAACGCGCGTTCCGGATCGACGACCTCTTCTTGATCGATCACGCAGGCCTGCTCGTGGTCCACGCGGCGCGCCGCCGCGACGTGCTTGGCGACGAAGACATCCTCGCTGGCATGCTGACCGCCATCATGTCATTCGCCCAGGACGCGTTCCAAGCGGAAATCGGGGGGCTCAAGCTGTTCAAGATCGGCAACAAGACGGTCGCGCTGGAACGGAACGAGCACATGTATCTGGCCGCGATCGGCTTGGGCTCGATCCGGAATCGTCTGCCGACCAGCCTGCGGCACTTCCTCGCCGACCTCGAGGAACGGTACGGAGACAAGCTCCTGAGGTGGTCGGGCATGATCACGGACCTGCCCGGAATCGACGTGATGACCGAATCGTTCGCCCGCCGTGGTCGGTATCGTCGCGGCGACTGGAAGCGCGCCGCCGATCGCGAATCGGAGTGGCCTCCCCTCGAGGATCGCGGGCGGCGTGAGTCTGGAATCGATTTTATCATCGTGCCGGAAGAGCCGCTGCGGCCGGCGTAGCGTCCTACCGGGCGAGTGCCTCGAGGAGGATTACGCCGCCGACGAGGAGATACAGCGCGTATACGTCACCACCGGATGCGAGCACGATGAGCCCCGCGAACAGCGCGACGCTGCGACTCGCGTTCAAGATGAACTCCCGTGTCGCGGTGACGGCCGGGATCGAGTCCTCCATGCGATCCACGAGGATCGTGTAGATGAACGACGGCGCGACCACCGAGGTCATCGAGAGCCAGCCGATTGCGAACGCGAACGATTCGAGATTCCGTGAGAAGAATGCGAGCAGGCAAGCCGGGATCGACAGCGCCGGTCCCAGGAGCAGGAACGGACTCCGGACCTTCACCCGGTCCGATACGCGACCGAGCACCACCGCGGCGATGCCTGCCGCGAGCGAGAACAGAGCGAACAGGAGACCTAAGGTGAACGAATCCCTCGTCAGAAGGAACGAGCCCAGCGGCGTCGCGACCGAGAGCAATCCGTCGACGCCTCCTTGCCCGGCGAACGCAAGGGCCGTGCGCGAGCCCATCCTCCGCAGGTCGATGACGTATGAGAAGGACTCTTCGCGCCGTACGAGTCGCCGGGCGCGGATCAGATTGCCGACGAGAATCAGGCCGCCGAGAGAGAAGAGGAACGGGAAGCCGACGGTGTCGGCAAGATACCCGCCGAGGACCGGTGCGACGACGGCGACCGTCATGAAGGTCGCGGTGACGCCCGCCAACCGGCCCGCACGGTTCGCGGGACTCGTTTCCCGGACGAGCAGGGAGTTCATGGGGAGCCAGAATAACGGCAGGTAAACGCCGAAGGCGAGCCCGCCGAGCAGTACGACCCAGTTCGCCGGGAGAAATGCAAACGCGAAGTGACCGGCGGCCATCGTGCCGAGGCCGACCGTCATGCTCGTCCTCGCGGCAATGCGGCGTCCACGCGCCATCAGGAGGACCCCGAGCGCCGCGGTGAGAAAGGCGATGACCCAGAGGAGCGTGGCGACGCGGAAGTCGATCGGTTGCGGTCGGCTCACCAAGTAGACAATCCAGAAACTGCCGGTCATCTGGTTCCCGAACGATTGCATCGCGACGAGCCCGAGCAACTCGCGGTACCGGAAACGCTGCGAGATGCGAAACGGTGGCGGGGCCGGCGGGGCGGAAACCATCCAGGCCGCACCGACCGATGCCCCCGTACAAAGAGACTTCGTTTCGAGTTTCGCGTGTCAGTCGAAGAGGCGAGTCCTGGCAGTCGGCGGCGCCCCGGGTCCAACGCGGACAGACGTGCCGATCGCTCGTCAATCCCGCTATGGTCTCGCCCGTGAACCGTCAGCGACGTGCCGCAAGAAGGGATTCGAGCAGATCCAGGATTGGTGCGACGCCCTCCGCGTTGAGCCGGGCCGAGGACGCCGCGATGCCAACCCGGATGGAAAACGCATTCGGAGGGAGCGAAGCGAACAGCGCCTCATCCGTCCAATCGTCGCCGATCGCGAGGATGAAGTCCCACGATTCCCGTGAGAGCTTCGTCGCAAAGTGGCTGCCCTTGTTCACCCCGGCGCGGCGGATCTCGACGACCTTGTTCCCCGGCAGGACCTGAAGATCGAGGTTTGCCGTCAGCGTGGTCAGGATGTCGACGAGGTCCTTTGCCGCGAGGGTTCCGGATTCCACGTCCGCCGAGCGATAGTGCCACGCGATCGAGAAATCTTTCTCTTCGAGTGAAGACCCGGGGACACGGTCGAGGAACCGCTCCATGACGGGCCGAAACCGGCCCTTCCAGCTCTCCTCGAGCGGGATCGCGGACCTCCACTCTCGGTCCCCGCGGTCGCGGACCCACGCGCCATGTTCGGCGATGAGCGTCAGAGGGAGTTCCCCGAACCACTGTTCTAATTCTTGTCGCCGTCGACCGCTCACGAGCACGACGTGGTTCGCGGGATCGGCGCCAAGTCCTTTCAGGATCCCCCACGCCCGGTCATCCGGGCGTGCCGTGTCCCGATGCGGCGAGAGGGACACGAGCGTTCCGTCGTAGTCGAGGAGCAACAGCCGTTGGGCCGCCTTCCGATACGCTTGCCGGATCTCCTTCCGATGCCCTTCCGAGAGGCCCTTCGCCGCGAGATCCTGGGATACCCGAACGGCGTCGTCGAGGCGCTCGAGGAACCGCGCCGCCCAGGTCCGGGCGTCGTAGCGCCGGAGCCGCTCTTGCATCGCCCGGATTCGCGCGGCTTGTTCGTCCAGGGGCATCGTGAGCGCTCGATGGATTGCGCCGACGACATCCTCGACATCGTTCGGGTTCACGATGAGGGCCTCGAGCATCTCTTTCGAGGCGCCAGCCATCTCGCTCAGGATGAGCACACCACGCGGCTCCTGCTTCGCGGCGACATACTCTTTCGCGATGAGGTTCATCCCATCCCGCAGGGGAGTGACGACCGCCACATCGCTCACTCGGTAGAGTGCAAGGAGCTCGTCGAAGTCCAGCTGCCGGTACACATATCGAATCGGCGACCACGCGATCGTGCTGTAGCGGCTGTTGATGCGCCCCACGCGCTCGTCGATCGTCCGTTTTAACCGCGCATATTCGGCCACTCGCTCGCGAGAGGGCACGACCGCGAGGAAGTACGTAATTTTCCGACGCCACTCCGGGTGCACTTCGAGGAATCGGCCGAACGCCTCAAGCGCCTCCGGGATACCCTTCGTATAGTCGAGGCGGGAAATCGAGAAAAGCAACTTCGAGGGCTCCAGCCCTTTCCTCAGTCGTGCGATCGAACGCGCGGCGGGAGGGCCGATCGACGTCGAATTGAACTTCGCGACGTCGACCCCGAGCGGGAACACGTCGACTTGCACCGCTCGCTGGCCCGCGACGACGGTGCCGATCCGGTTGTCGAGGCCGAGGTCGCGCAGGAGGCTTCCGAGGAAGGCACGGGCGTAGTCGTATGTGTGGAAGCCGATCAGGTCAGCACCGAGCACGCCTTGGAGGATTTCCTTGTGCCACGGGAGGAGACGGAACACATCGTACGGCGGGAATGGGATATGGAGGAAAAATCCGATCCGGGCCTCGGGCAACCGTTCACGAATCAACCCGGGAAGGAGGAGGAGATGATAGTCATGGATCCAGAGCTGATCGTTCGGGCGGAGAGCACCCGCGATAGCGTCCGCGAACCTTGCGTTGACGGTGCGATACGCCTCCCATTCGGAGGCCGAGTACCTCGCGTACGTCGAGAATGAGTGGAACAACGGCCACAATGTCCCATTCGAGAAACCCCCATAGTAGAGGCGGGCCAGATTGGAAGGCAGAACGACGGGATGGCAATCGAATTCTTTCTCTAGGCGCGCGGCGACCTGCTTGGAGTCGCCAGAGGCGATCGAGCCGGGCCATCCGAACCAGCGACCTCGCAATTCCCGGTGAACGGATGCGAGGCCCGCCGCGACCCCGCCGGGATTCGGCTGAACATCGAGGCGGTGCCCGACGCGCCGAACGGTGACCGGGAGACGGTTCGAGACCAGGATAAGAGTCATGTCCGCAACGAGCCCATCATGCACCCAATGGCCGCGTAATCGTCGTGGATGGCACGATTCGATCTGATTCGGGGATACGGGCTTGTCGAAGCCGGGAGTACATCGCGCGTTATAATGCTGTCTCGCGACGGCGTTCCGATGCACCGGTCGAGCGCCACGAAGGCAGCGAAGACAGTATTTTCCCGCAGCTCGAAACGATTACGCGGATGCATCCCCGAAAGCGTTTATAGGTTGTCCCTTGATAGGCGCCGACTGCGGGGATCGCCTAGCCTGGTAGGGCGCGGGATTGCTAATCCCGTGCGCTCTGCGCTCGGGGGTTCAAATCCCCCTCCCCGCGCGGTTGCTCCATGCGCGTGCGTACGTACGATGAGATCGATCCCCTTGCGGCATTCCGACTTGGCGTACTAACATTCGGAATTGCGTGGGATGAAGCCAAGGTGCGCCGAGTTCGGTCTCACGACCGGACGTACCTCGAAGAGTTCGCGCTGTACGCGGAGGAGCATGGCCGGGTTCTCGCCCAGGTCGTCCCTCGGCGCTTGGCCGTGAGGACGACGAGCGGAGTCGAAGAAATCGGTGGCCTCGCGGCGGTGTGCTCCCATCCGGCGGTGTGGGGACGAGGCTTCGCGCGCCGCCTCATCGAGGCGACGCACGATCGGTTTCGGGAACTCGGCATGCGCGTGTCGGCCCTGACGACGAGCCGCAACATCCGCGGGTATGGCGTGTATGCGAAGCTCGGCTACGTGGACCTCGCGCCGTTCCGACAGGCAATCCGGCCGGTGACCCGGCGCAAGAGCCCGAAGGGGTACCGACTTCGATCCGCGAGGCGCTCGGACCTGGCGACGATCCATCGCCTCTATCGAGCCCAGACGCGGCGGATGCTCGGCTGGACCGAGCGGCCGGAGCGGGCGCTCGAGTGGGCCGTCATTCGCAACCGCGAGTATCTCGACAAATATCGAATCGTGATGCGTGACACCAATGCCGTGGGGTATCTCCGCACACGTCCGCACGATGGGATCACGATGGAAGAGGTCGTCGCTCCGGACGTTCAAGACTTCCGCGCCGCGGTCGCGCTCATGGAGGCGAAGGCAGAGGCGGGAATCGCAACAGTCAACTGGATCACGGCGCGGTCCGATGCCGCGCGATTCCGGCGCCTCGGATACACGATCGACGGTCCGTTTCCCGACACCACGATGGCGGTCTCCCTCGTCAAGAACATCCGTACGACCGATTTGCCTCGACGGTTCGGAGGAACATCCGGGAAGTTCGTCCAGTATCCTACCGATGACTTCTAACGGCGATCGAGCGCCGTCATCGCTCATGAGTGTGCTCCTGAGGGATTAAGTGCTCCCGATGAGAACCACGGGGAACGGTTCAAGAAGGGGGCTCGGGGATTAGCCTTCGTCCTTCGATGCCGCGAGAGCCGATGATAGCCTTCGTCCTTCGATGCCGCGAGAGCCGATGAAGTCGAAGGTCGTCCTCCTGGGCGATGGCGGCGTGGGGAAGACCTCGCTCGTCCGTCGATTCGTCGTCGACCAGTATTCGGACGACTACATCACGACCGTTGGGACGAAAGTCTCGAAGCGGAGCCTGAACCTCGGATCGCCCCTGGCCGAGGTCGAGATGGTCCTGCAGATCTGGGATGTCCTCGGGCAGAAAGGATACAGTGGCGTGCAAGAGACCGCAATCAAGGGCGCCCAAGGCGTCCTGCTCGTCTACGACGCCACAAATGACGAGAGCCGTCGGGCCCTGGAGGACTACTGGATCCCAGCCGTGTGGCGGCTCGCAGGGAGAATCCCAACGGTCTTCGCAGGGAACAAGTCCGACCTCGTCCCGGATCGGGTCTGGGCCGAGGAGTACCTCTACTTCTTGACTCAGAAGTACTCGTGTCCCGGGATCCTGACGAGCGCGAAGACGGGGGACCGGGTCGAGATGTCCTTCAAGGCGCTCGGAGAGCAGATCCTGCAGGCAGCCGGCCATCCGATCCGACGGATCGCGCTCGTGACGCCCCCGCAGGAACCCGTCGACCGACTGATCCGGGTAACGGACAAGATCATGACGGACTTCTGCTACCACATGGGCGGCGTGGAGACGGGCATGCCGATCGTGAAGCGTCAGCTCGGCCTCGCCGGCCTCGATGTCCGTGCGCCAACGACGGATGCCATCCGGACCCTCATCGAGAGGCTCGCGGTCGTCGAACAGGACTTCAAAGGTCCGGAAGAAGTCCTATCGAACCGCGAACGCCGACTCGAGTGGCTCGATGGAATCGACGCGTGATGTGCCGACGAACGCTAGTGAGCTAGCGGGAAGTTCTTCTCGCCCGCGCGGATCGGCATCGTGAGCCAGTTCTCCCGAGGCGGGAACGGGCATACGTAGTCCTCGCTGTACGCGCAGTACGGATTGTATGCGAGGTTGAAATCGATCACATAATCGTCCGTCGGCTGCTCTTCGATGTCGAGGTATCGGCACGCACCGTACGTCTCCTTGCCGGACGTCGCGTCGCGGAAGGGGATGAACAAGCTCTCGTCGGCGTGGTGGTGACCGGGCTGCGGGACCGACTTGAACGCGGCGAGCCGTTGCTTCGTGCCCTCGACGTCGAACTCCAACACGCCATACCGGATCATTTCCCGGGGGACTCCCTTGGAGGTCGCCAGGACCACCCGCTCGGGGTTCGGGTCCTTGATCAACTTTGCCTGAACCCGGTAGTTCGGATCGGGAGGAAAGTACGCGAGGCCCTTGAAGTCGTGACGAAGTCGATGCGGGATCGGAGACTCGACGTCTTCCTTGAAGAAATAGTCCTTCTCGCGACGCATCGCCTCGGTCTCTTTCACATACTCGTCGGTGGAACCGATGGACGACATGGGCCCCCGACCGTGATCGTCCGCGATAAATCTGTTCGAATCACATCGAGTACAGGTGCTCTTTCG
>WNGN01009146.1_pt1 | contig 10135 bp, 5 predicted proteins | sample 5400561 | NCBI WGS metagenome assembly WNGN01 (sample SAMN13153379, study PRJNA577476) | soil metagenome | isolation source: 115 cm soil or saprolite under Garry oak tree replicate 2 | place: USA:California | collected 2016-06-15 | reverse complement strand
GGCTTATCGTCATTTCAAGCTGGATTGCTGCTGGCCCCACAAGGGCTGGCCTCGATGGTGGGAACCATTGTGGTAGGCTTGCTCTACAGTCGTCTGGGCGCGCGTCCTCTCGTGATCATGGGAGCGATTGCCGTGGCTCTTGCTACATATCTGATGAGTCAATGGTTGTCGCTCACCTCACTGTTTGCCGAGTTGATCCCACTGCTGATTGTACTGGGATTTGGACTCCCTTTTCTTCTTCAATCAACGAGCACCGCCGCCTTGACAGGCATTGAGGGAACGACCTTACCAGGAGCCAATACGCTCCTGAGTGTCTCGCGTTCGGCGGTCTCCTCCCTGGCCGTTGCCGGATTGGTCAATCTTGTGCAAGCACAACGTCTTAACCATCAGGCAGCACTTGCACACAACGGGCCAGTGAGCGCGGCCGTAGCCCAACAGGCACAAGTTCTGGCCTATCAGGATGTGTATCTGCTTTCGGCTCTGTTCACGCTTCCGCTCATTGTCCTCGCGTTTTTCCTGAGGACGCCGCGTCGCGCTCAGAAGAAAGAAGAGACAACCACATTTGGCGTGAGTCCACAGACCCCCGAAGCAGCCATTGAGACTCGCTAATGGAACAGGTATGCTGACCCCGAGTGCAGGTCTTTCCTGGGGAAACCATGCTGCTCATAGCCCCCATTTATGCAGGTATCACCCATTCCCGGTGTAAATTTTGGCATTATCCTGGCGAAATTTTGCTGATTATTCTGTGGATGAGCTATTTCCTATATCCTCAATTGGCCCGTCTTCCCGAGGCTCGCGAAAACCGTTTCTCAACAGAAGAAAGGGCAAAATTTCAGCAGGGTAATCTCAAAATTTACATCCAGGGACTCTGTCATCATTACTCCTTGTTAGTAGAAGTACCTTTAGCGCTTTATCACTTGCCACATTTCGCATTAGTGGAAGTTTATCATAGATAGACTTCTAATAACAAGTATTAGTCGCAGTCGACCCAAAGGATTTTTCTCCGTCAACCCCACACGGTGTGGATTGGTGTTGCCTGGGCAAGACACTTTTCCTAGCACTACGCTCTTTGCTTGCTCTTTAGCCATAGTTCCCTTTAGGATGCGTCTTGGCCCACCTCTATGGCCCGCTGACAGCCATAGCATTTTCTGTGGGCAAGGAGAACTTGGTTCATGACATCCATTGAACGAACAGCCTATCCCCGCTTTACGCGTGCTCCTTCCGTCAAAGAACTCCGTGAGCTCTTTACCCCGACTCCGACCGATGTGGCGTTTGTGGCCACCAGGGCGCGCGGGCCAGCCCAAAAGTTCGCCCTCATGATCTTCCTGAAGGTCTACCAGCGCCTGCATTATTTTCCTGACCCCCAGAGCATTCCGGGGGCCATCATCAGCCATCTGCGTGCGGTCATGAAGTACCCTCCAGACCTGGTGCCAGATATTGCCCCTGCCACCCTCTACCGCTACTACGCCGCCATCCGCGAACACCTGGACATCACGAGCCAGGGAAAAGCGCTCCGCCATACCGCTGCTCGCGCCATGCATACGGCGGCCCAGGTGATGGAGAGTCCGGCTGACCTGATCAACGCCGCCATCCAGACGCTGCTCTTGCAGCGGTGTGAGCTGCCTGCGTTTAGTACCCTGGACCGCATGGCCGGGCGCATTCGTCGCCTGGTGAATCACAGCATCTACCAGACGGTCTTCGCTCGCTTGACTGCCGCAGAGCAGGAGACATGGTCGCGCCTGCTCGAGCCGGAGGGGTCGACCCCGTTAACCGCCTTCGACCGGGTCAAAGACGCCCCCAGGAGCGCCACCCTGACCCATCTGGATGAATGGCTCAGCCGCCTCGTCTGGCTTCAGTCATTCGGTCAGGTGGAGCCGCTGCTCGAAGGGGTGCGTCCGGCGAAAATCACCCACCTGGCACAAGAGGCACGGAGTTTGTACCCGTCGGACCTGCTGGATTGTGCACATCCCAGACGCTTCACTCTGCTGGCCTGCCTCCTCTTTCAGGAGGTCGTCTCCACCCGTGACGAGATCATCCAGATGTTTCTCAAACGTATGAGCAAGCTGACGGAGAAGGCGAAGCAGGAACTGGAACGGCTTCGCCAGGCGGAACGGGCCCTCACAGAGCATCTGGTCGAGGTCTTAGCAGACGTGGTGCAAGTCAGTGCTGATGCGAAAGACGAAGCGGAGGGCGGCGCACAGGTGCGCCAGGTCCTCAACCGGGAAGGCGGCGCGGCGAAGCTCCTGGAGCAGTGCGAGCAGGTGAGCGCTCATCATGGAGACCGCTATCAACCCTTCGTCAAGAAATTTTATGGCAGTCATCGCAAAGCGCTCTTCCGGGTCATCAAAACGCTGGAGTTCCACTCCACGAGTTCGGATCACGCGCTGATCGAGGCGATGCAGTTCATCTTGGCCCACGAACACAGTCCGAAACAGTACCTGGAGGCCACCTTCGAGCTTACCTTTGCCAACAAGAAATGGCAGCGCACAGTTCAGGTGAGACGCAAAGGGAAAACCTGGTTCATCCGTCACCACCTGGAAACCTGCGTTTTCTCTGCCCTGGCTGACGAACTGAAATCGGGCGACATCTGTGTGGCCGGCTCGGAGCAATTTGCCGATTATCGGGACCAGCTGCTTTCCTGGACGGAATGCGAACCCAAAGTGGCGGCCTATTGTCAGCAACTGGGTCTGCCCGCCACTGCCGAGGGCTTTGTCACCCAGCTGCGTACCTGGCTCACGGAGGTCGCCGCCGAAGTGGATCGCACCAGGCCGGAGAATCACTCCTTGATCATTAACGAGAAGGGCGAACCCTCCCTCAAGAAAGTGAAAGCCAGACCGCAACCTCCTGGGCTCCCTCACTTAGAGCAAGCTTTGCACGACACGATCCCGGAGCGGCACCTGCTGGATGTGATCGTCCGTATCGAGCGCCTGACCGGCTTCGGCCGCCATTTCGGACCGCTTTCGGGCAATGAGCCGAAAACGGACGATGCCTGGGAGCGGCAGGCCCTGGCGATTTTCGCCTATGGCACCAACTTAGGTCCGCATCAGATGGCCAGGCATCTGCGAGGCCAGCTTTCTGCCGATCAGATCGCACATATCAACCGGCGACATTTCACAGTGGAGAAGCTGGATGCCGCCTTGCGCGATGTCATCAATTGCTTCAATCGCTATACCCTCCCTCATTATTGGGGGGAGGCGAAACGGGCAGCCGCCGATGGAACGCAGTACGAGTTAGCGGAAGAGAATCTGCTGGCAGAACAGCATATTCGCTATGGAGGCTACGGCGGGATTGCCTACCATCACGTGAGTGATCGGAGGTCTCCCCGACGACGATCCACGCGGACACCCAGGGGCAGAACCTGCCAGTGTTTGGCCTGTCGTTCTTGTTGGGGATCAAGCTGATGCCGCGCATCCGCCATTGGAAGGCGCTCAAGTTCTATCGCCCGTCGAGCGAGACAGTCTACCAGCATATCGATGCCCTCTTCCACGACAACGTGGTGGACTGGGGCCTCATTCAAACGCATTGGCAGGACCTGCTGCGCGTGGCCATCTCGATTCAAGAAGGCAAGGTCTTGCCTTCGATGCTGCTGCGCAAGCTCACGACGTACAGCCGCAAAAATCGGCTCTATCAGGCATTTCATGCGCTGGGCTGTGTCGATCGGACCGTCTTTTTACTGACGGTCATCGCCGATGTGAAACTCCGCGAGGTGATTCACCGGGTCACAAACAAGGTGGAGCAATACAACGCGTTGGAGGATTGGGTGAGATTTGCGGGAGGAGGCAAGATGTATGCCCAGGCGTTTGAGGAACAGGAAAAGTTGGTCAAATACACGGGGTTACTGACCAACTGTATCATTTGGACAACACGCTGGAGATCAGTGCTGCGCTCAACGCTCTCGCTCGGGAAGGCTATCGCCCTTCCATCGACGAACTGGCAGCGCTCTCGCCCTACCAGACACGACACATTAAGCGTTTTGGCAATTATGAGATCGATTTCTCGGCAGTTCTGGCACTCAGTGCGGATGATTTGATCTTTCAACTGGAACCACCTGCACCAACAGAGCTGGTTGAGGCAGAGCAAGAGAACTGAATACCAGACGAACAAGCGCTATCCGAATGGGAAACTCCTGCCAGATACTCTGGCGGGAGTGCTCGCTCTCTCAGGAATTAGAACAAAGGTGCGTTGTGATAGATTTTTACAGTGATCCTAGCCTTACCTCTATATGCGCGGAGGGCCGATAAATCGGCGCTGGGCACGATAAATCGGCCCCTACGGTTGGCTGGTTGAATGTATTCATCTGCATAATTGCACCCCTACAGTTATTGTCGTCCATGCGGTTATTGTGTTTTGTTCTGGGCGTTGGTATGGATGGCGCGCAGGACACGTTCGGGTGTTAGCGGGATTTGATTGATACGGATGCCGATGGCGTCGGCGACGGCGTTGGCGACGGCTGGCGCCATGCCATCGATGGGTATTTCAGCGATGGCTTTGACGCCGAAGGGACCAAAGGGATCGTGAGTCTCAACCAGGTACGATTCCATGTGCGGCATATCAACGGCGCTATAGATACGATAATCGCTGAGGTTGGTGGTGAGCAGGGCACCCTGCTGGTCGTAGACCATTTCTTCACAGACACCATAGCCAAGAGCCTGGGTAGCGCCTCCTTCGATCTGGCCTTCGGCCATCAGTGGGTTCACGACGCGGCCTGCATCCACAGCTGAGACGGCCTTGAGGACACGGACCATGCCAGTTTCGGTGTCAACCTCTACTTCTACGCCCTGGGCTGCGAAGGGCGGAGGCGAATTATAGCTCATCCAGGAAGCGGTGGCCATGATCTGCTGCTGATTCTCAATATGGAGTGAGTGCAGTGCCACCTGCGAGACGGTGACAGCCTGGCCATTGGGAGCGTTGATGACGCGATCACTGATGGTTAAGGTTTCAGGATTGGCATTGAGCATGCGGCCCGCTACGTTGAGTACCTGCGTGCGCACCTGTTCGGCAGCCTTCTTGGTGGCGCCTCCACTAATATAAGTGGTTGAGGAGGCATAGGCGCCGGTGTCGAATGGCGTGAAATCGGTGTCGGAGGAGTGCATAATGATATCCTCCATGCGCACACCCAGGACCTCGGCGGCTATTTGTGCGATGACGGTATCGGAGCCTGTACCGATATCGGTCGCGCCGACGAGGACGTTGAAGGAGCCATCGTCATTGAGCTTAATGCTGGCTGCGCCCATGTCGAGGCCGGCGATAGCGGTTCCGTGCATAGCAAGGGCGACACCAACCCCACGGCGGAAGCGACCTGTGCCGCTCTTGCCGCGCTTCTCTTTCCAGTTGAGCTTCTCCTCAACAATCTGTAAGCATTGTGGCAGACCGCAGCTTTCGATGATCTGGGCATAGCCTTCTTTGCCTTCTCCAAGGGCCCTGGCGAGGGGATTTTCATCGCCCTCTTTGAGCCAGTTCTTGCGGCGAAGTTCCAGGGCATCCATACCCAGTTGTCTGGCAATTTCATCGATATGGCTTTCCAGGGCGAAGAAACCCTGAGGGACACCATAACCGCGGAATGCTCCGGGAGGCGGCAGGTTGGTGTAGACGATATCGGCCACAAAGCGGATATTTGCACAGGGATAGAGCGGCAGGGACTTCGAACCGGTATTGCTCTGTACGGTGAGCGCGTGTGTACCATACGCGCCAGTGTTGGCCAACAGGGTCATTTGATTGGCAATGATGGTGCCATCGCGCTTGACGCCAGTCTTCATGCGTAAAATCTGTGGATGGCGCGAGCGGCTGCTGCGGAACTCCTCAGCGCGTGAAAATTCCAGCTTCACGGGGCGATCGGTGGCGATCGTCAACAGAGAGCAGATGTCTTCGAGCAAGACCTCCTGCTTGACACCGAACCCACCGCCGATGCGCGGCTTAATAACATGGATGCGGCGCGGCGGCAGCCCAATGATGGGGGCGATAATACGGCGCACGTGATACGGGACCTGCGTGCTGGTGCGAACCACCAGGCGATCATCTTCATCCCAATAAGTGATAACGATATGATTTTCGATAGGGGTCTGCTGCACCTGCGGGACGATGTATTCGCCTTCAACGACCAGGTCTGATTCAGCGAAGCCGCGTTCCACGTCGCCAATTTCAGCGTGCAGGTGTGCAGCGATATTGCGCGAAGCATCGTGGATACGGTACGACTCCGGCTCGGGATGGATGCGCGGAGCGTCGGGGTCGGTTGCCAGGCGGGGATCAAGCAGGTGAGGTAGAACCTCGTAATCCACACGGATCAGGCTCAAGGCTTGCTCGGCGATCTCAGGCGTTTCAGCGGCGACAGCCGCGACGCGGTCGCCGACGAAGCGCACCCTGTTGTCCAGACAGTACTGGTCGTGGGGACCTGGTTCGGGCCAGGATTGTCCAGCCGTAGTGTATGGAATACGAGGCACATCTTTATAGGTCAAAATGGCATGGACGCCGGAGAGCGCTCGCGCCTTCGATGCATCGATATCGCGAATGATCGCGTGCGCGTGAGGGCTGGTCAAAAGCCGAGCATGTAACATATCACGCAGATCGATGTCATCGACAAAAGCGGGTTTGCCCGTGACCAGCTTGACGGCATCGACCTTGCGCTCGGGTTTGCCTACAATACTCAGATCAGTTGAGGTACGAGTGCCAACAAGGGTTGCTGTTCCTCCTTGACCAGATGTTTCGTCAGGCGGCGGAGAGTTGGGCGCACCGGGTGCGGCCCCTACATCGGGATTGTTTGCACCGTATTCGGCATGTTCAAGGGGAGAGCGGCCAGGGTCCCAGGGTTGAAAGTTCTCGGTTGAAGCAGGGCCGCTAATGGGCGGCACCGTCTCGCCCCGCAAGACGGCGGCGGCGCGCATGACCGCCTGGACGGGTTTGACATAGCCAGTGCAGCGGCATAGGTTGCCCGAGAGAGCATCACGCACCTCGTCTTCCGTTGGACGAGGATTTCTTTTGAGGAGTGCGTGAGCGGAGAGCACCATGCCCGGAGTACAAAATCCGCACTGGATAGCGCCTGTGTCAATAAATGCCTCTTGTATGGGATGCAGTTTGCGCGCTGTCCCCAGATTTTCAACGGTGGTGAGCGTACAACCGCCGGCCTGAGCGGCCAGCATAACGCAGCTTGGGCGCGGCACGCCATCGACCAGCACGGTACAGGCGCCGCATTCGCCGGTCTCGCAGCCATGTTTGACGCTATAGTAACCCTCATGGCGCAGAACAGTCATCAAGGATTCGTTGGTAACAACGTCCAGGCTTTTGATAACGCCGTTAATACGTAGTTCAAGTTCCATTTTCACATACCTCCCTTAGACGGAGCGGCACCAGGCAGGTGCGCAATATTGATCGCCTCTTCAAGCGCACGGAAAGCGAGATTCTGGCCGCTGGTACGGCGGTAATCGCTGCCGGCGCGGAAATCAGAAGGCGGACTGAAGTCTGTCATACCTGCTTGCAATACAGGCAGGATAGTTTGCACCAAAGCATCAGCATTCACTGCGGCCTGGCCTTCAAGCCTTTTTTCGATCGCCCATAGACGCACTGGTGGCATGTTTACTCCACCGAGCGCAAGGCGCACCCGTTGGTAATGGCCATTAGCTACTTCTACAAGGGCGACGGCATTCAAGAGAGCGACATCGGTGGGCGTACGCCCAATACGCAAAAAGGAGGCGCCACAAATGGAGGCCGGGCGAGGGACGACTACTTCAAGAATAAGTTCATTCGGGCGGCGCTCAAAATCAGATGGATTATAGGAGACGCGACGCTCCTGCTTGCCTTTATAGGTGACGCCTGCAAGAGCCAGGCCTGGGCGTTCGAGCGTTCCCCCACTGAGGTTGACCTGCGTTTTGGAGCCGGAATGAAGCACTACTTCGGCATCCAGCACGGCAAGGGCCGTGAGTAGATCCGCCTGAGAGGCAACTCCCGCGCCGAGAGTACCGCCAAGGGTAGCGCTGTTGCGCACTAAACGGGAGAACGACGAAGCAAGGGCTGCGCGCGAGAGAAGACCTGATGCAAGGCTCTTCAGCACGGGGGAGTCGACGATGTGCTGGAGGGTAGTCATCGCGCCGATATGGATGCCGCGCGCATCTTCAGAGATATAGGCCAGTTCGAGATCACGCAGGTCTACTACAGCCTGGATACTGTCATCTTTCTGGCCAAGAAGATAGGTACCGCCCGCGAGAGGCACAGTTTTTAGATCGCTGCGAGAGAGCAACATCAAAGCGTCGTCAAGATGCTCTGCCCAATGATATTCAAGGAGATTCAATAGCATGGTATTTACCCCTAAATCCAGCCCTGCAACTCCGACAGAGATTCTTCGCTATCGCTCAGAATGACAGCTGCAAGGAATTACCTCTGTAGCGGCAACAAAGTGAACGTTTCAACATCGATTAAACCCTGGTCGGTCAGTTTCAGCGAAGGGATGACCGAGAGCGAGAGGAAACTGAGCGTCATATACGGATGCTCCAGCTTACAGCCAAGTTCAGCGGCCGCGGCGTCAAGTGCACGCAATCGTTGCACCAGTTCATTGACAGGAAGCGGTGAAACCAGCCCTCCATAGGGAAGTGGTACGCGAGCGCGCACCTCACCATCGACGACGCAGGCAAAGCCTCCTCCCATCTCCTCCAGGGTACGAGCAGCTTTGAGAATATCGCTGTCGCTCGCGCCCGCGATGACAAGGTTATGGGCATCATGTGCCACGCTGGAGGCAATGGCGCCTTTGCGCAGACCAAAACCCTTGACCAATCCCAAACCGACACGCCCGCTGGCATGATGTCGCTCAATGACAACCAGCTTGAGCAAGTCACGAGCCGGGTCCGCGACAATCTCGCCGTCATGCAGGAGAGCCTCTTCGCGCAGATGGGTTGTAGTGATCTGTCCAGGCTGGATACCGACGACTTCAACAAGGCCAGGTTTGCCAGGAATACATAAATCAGACTTGCGCAGGTGCCCAAGGTGTACAGTACCGGTAATACCTGGAAAGGCGAGAGTTGGTACATCAACAAGCAGCCTTCCATCTTGAGCGACCAACTTGCCATCCTTGTAGACCGATTCTACCTGGAAGGTATCCAGATCATCAAGGACGACAAGGTCGGCTACGAAACCGGGAGCGATGGCCCCACGATCATATAAGCGAAAATATTGGGCGGTATTGTAGGAGGCGAGACGGATGGCCTCAACGGCATCAAGCCCCAGGGAAATGGCGCGGCGCACCATAGAGTCGATGTGGCCTCGCGTGGTCAGGTCCTGCGGATCACGGTCGTCGGTAACAAAGAAGACACGCGGAGGGTGAAGTTCTTTGACCAGCGGGAGTAAGGCTTCCAGGTTACGCGCGGCCGAACCCTCGCGGATCATCAACCACATACCCAGGCGAATGCGCTGGCGAGCCTCTTCAAGCGAGGTGCATTCATGATCAGACATAACGCCGGCGGTTGCGTAGGCGCAGAGATCACTGCCACTGAGGCCGGGGGCGTGTCCATCTACAACGCGGCCTTGCTTCTGCGTGGCGACAATCTTCGCCAGTACCTGCTCATCGCCTTGCAGGACTCCTGGCATATTCATCATCTCGGCGAGACCCAGTACACGCTCATCGGCCAGGAGGGGCAAGAGGTCGTCGGCCATGAGCACGCGATAGGGGCTTTCAAATGACGAAGCCGGTACGCAGGATGAGAGCATGACGTAGGCTGAGAGGGGAAGGCCGCGACTGGATTCGAGGACGTAGCGAATGCCGTCAACACCCATGACGTTAGCAAATTCGTGTGGATCAAGCATGACAGCGGTGACGCCGCGCGGAGTGACGATATGGGTAAACTCAGAGAGGAGCAACATGGTACTTTCGATATGCATATGGCCATCGATAAGACCGGGGGCAAGCCAACGACCCTGCAGGTCGCGTTCCTGGCGGCCATGATAGACATCACCGAGAGCGCTGATACCAACGACGAGGCCGTCGGCGAGAGCGACATCGGCGGGATAGCATTCACCACTACAGACATTTACCAGCCTGGCATTGCGCAACACCAGGTCGGCTGGCTGTTGGCCACGCGCGATCTGAATGCGGCGTTGAAGTCCGTCCATAAGAAATTTCCTCCGTGAAATATTCGTTTGTGTTTATCTCAGGACT
>WNGN01005345.1_pt1 | contig 10138 bp, 12 predicted proteins | sample 5400561 | NCBI WGS metagenome assembly WNGN01 (sample SAMN13153379, study PRJNA577476) | soil metagenome | isolation source: 115 cm soil or saprolite under Garry oak tree replicate 2 | place: USA:California | collected 2016-06-15 | reverse complement strand
CGGAGACGCCGACCCTCATGGTCCGGAAAGTCCGCCGCAAAGAGGAGCCAGTCCCAACGCGGAGTCCGGTGCCGCTTCCGTCGCCGCCTCCGCCTCAGCCCTCGTGATAGCCGACTACCACTGCGCGGTCCCGCAACCGGGACAATACCGGTCCGTGGAGGGCATCGACCGTCCGCAGTTCTTGCAGGTGTGCAACGCGCCGGGCGGGGGGACCGGCGGAGGAGCCATCATCATCGTCGGCGCCGACGGAATTTCTTTCATGATCGCGCCGGCCACGGACAGGACGATGCCTACCAGGAAGAGCGCCACCATCCCGAACGCGAGGGTCCGATAGGTCGACGCCGAGGACAGCAGCGCCGCACACCACCCAGGATAGGGCTCCGTCGGAGGGCTCGATGTGCAGGTGAACGCGTGCGTCGCCTCCAGACTGGATGCGATGAACCAACCGTAGAGGGCTCCGAGGAGACCGATGAACAGGAGCACGAGCCCGAGCACGAAGACCGCGACTTTCACGCGTCCCTCTCGGGCTTGGAACGGGGACGTCCGCTTATCACTTTTGTCCTCCCGGAGGTGAGTTCGCTCCCGATGCGACCGATATAAAGACTCTTTTATAGAGCAACGCATATTTCTGACGCCGCGTGGGTGGCATGGGCGAGGCGCTCAAGATCGGGATCACGGGCCTCCCCGGCGCCGGCAAGACGTACTGCCTTCTCAAGGTCATCGAGATGCTCGAGGGCGATGGCCTCAAGGTCGGCGGGATGATCACGGAGCCGATCGTCAAGCGAAACCGGCGCGAAGGATTCTACGTGATGGACTGGGCGACGAAAGAGAAACGCGTGTTCGCCTCGCGCGAGATCACGTCGAAGACGATGGTCGGCCGCTACGGGGTCGACATCAGCGCGCTCGAGGAGGTCGGCGTCAACGCCCTCCGGGGTGCGACGGCCAACGCGGACGTGATCGTGATCGACGAGGTCGGCAAGATGGAGGTCGAGTCGCCGAACTTCGTCCTCGCGGTGAAGGACGCCCTCGACGCGGACAAACCGCTCCTCCTCACCCTCCACAAGAAGTCCCGCAATCCGTTGCTCCAGGACATCCGGCGTCGCGACGATGTGCGGATCCTCGAGGTCACGATGGTGAACCGCAACTTGCTGCCCTACAAGATTGTGAAGCTGATGAAGGGCGAGGTCCTCTGAAGACGAAGGGATATCTGGCCCCGCCCCCTTCGCGACCGCCGTGGAGTTTCCGTTCCCGACCATCGCAATTTCAGAGGGGGCCGCCAACCTCCTCGTCCCGGATGTTCCGCGCCGCAAAGGCCCTGGGACCGCCGGACCGTGGCCGTTCTACAATCCGACGATGGCGGTGAACCGCGACCTCAGTGCGATCGTCCTAGCCAAGTGGCCGCGTCGGCTCGGGTCTCTGCTCGACGGCCTCGCGGCCACCGGTGCATGGGGGATCCGGATGGCCCTCGAGGTAGGCGCCAGAGACGTCGCCTTAAACGATCGGTCACGGGACGCGACGCGGTTGATCCGCGAGAACCTTCGCCGCAACAGCCTCACCGCCGACGTCCATATGGGCGAAATGTCCGACCGTCTGAGCGAATCGCGGTACGATTTCGTCGACATCGATCCGTTCGGTCCACCCACTCCGTTTCTGGTCGCGGCTTTCGACGCCGCGAAGGAGTCGTCCGGGATCGGCATCACCGCGACCGACACCGCCGTTCTCTGTGGCACCTATCCGAAAGCCTGCGAGAAACGGTACGGCGCGCGTCCGCTGCGCTCCGCGCAAGGTGCGGAGATCGGACTGCGAATCTTGCTGGGCTACTGTCATCGTCTCGCCGTGGAGGGAGGCCGTCGGATCCGACCGGTCTTGGCGTTCTCAGCCGAACACTTTCTGCGGGTCCATGCATTGGTGGAGTCCGGATCGGCTTCGGATTCGATCGGCCAGGTGGTCCGGGCGGGCCCGGGTCGTTTCCGTGTCGCGTCCGGAGCGGATCGGAATGCAATCGGCCCGTTGTGGCTCGGCCCGCTTGGTGAGCCAACCATCCTGCGCCGGCTTCAGCCCTCGGGCTGGAGTTCCGTTGCATCCGCGAGACTGCTTTCGCTCTTCAAAGCTGAATGCGAGATGCCGCCTTTCTTCGTCACGACGGACGAACTCGCTGCAGGAGAACGTCACTCGCCGCCAAGGCTCGACCGATTCATCGACGGCCTGCGCGAGATTGGCTACCGCGCGACGCGGACCCACTTCCACCCGCGCGGCGTGAAGACCGACGCATCGCCGCAGGACACCGTCCGGGTATTCCGGAAACTTTCGCCTACCGGATCCACGGATGATTCAAAGCCTGCCAGTTGAAGCCGAACGATGCCTCGCTGTCGGTCGCGTAGTGGTAGAGCGTGGTGACGAGAATCCCGTGGACGACGGACCAGAGGGCGCTCAGCACGAGCCAGTACAGGACTGCGGCCACCGGCCAGGTGAGGCTGCCGGGCTCTCCGACGATTCCCCATACGAACGGGACGAGGCCGACCGCGAACAGGAGGAGGAACACGAGACCGGTCCCCAGGACGCCACTCTGATGGGCGCCCCAGCGCTCCCGCAGGAGGGCGCGGCTTCGACGGAACGCCTTCACGGGCCCGACGCCTTCGAGGACCATCGTCGGGAGGACGAACACGGTCGCGATGGGCCAGCCGTACCCGAGGACGCGCGACACGAATCGTCCGCCGGCCTCGGAGCGAATCGAAGTGAACCGGAGCAAGGCCCCGACCGTCGCGGCGAGGAACGACCACACGAGGATCTGAAAGATGCTCGCATTCGCCGCGCCGATTCCGTCCAGCACGTATGGCCGCTGCCCCTGAAGTCGGACGGCCGCGGCGCCGATGATCGCCGCCATGAAGTACATGGAGAGGAAGTACGTCACCAGGTATGCGACGAAGATCTCCTGGTACAGGAAACCGCTCGACGGCGACGCCGGTGGGAGGCCGAGGGCGAGGACACTGAGCACGACGATCAGCCAGACGAAGCCCGTGAAGACGAGGGCCAAGAACGGCAGCGCCATCAGCCGCGGCTCGGTCGCAAGGACGCGAAGGCTCCCGAGCGTCAGGTGGAACCCGCGGGCGAGTTGGGCACGCACTCCGGTTTTCGGAGCCGGTTCATGGTGAGTCTTCCGACCCCACTCCGTGGAGTGCATCCCGCGTTCAAAAAAGGGGGAAGCGGTCATAAGTTTATCGCCCGGCTTTCCGGTATTGACAAAGGAAAAGGTGGACCTGCACGTAGAAAAAGAGACCCCTGCGTCTGGCCATCGATCGTGGATCGTCACTTGGACCAGATGGAACAGCCCATGATACCAGTCTGCGATGCGGTCGCCCATCGACACGAACCGAGTTCCACTCCTTCCGGGAATGATGTTCTCCGGTTGTGAAAATCAACCCCGTCTTTGGCACCGAAACGACTATCCGCTCCACAGTCTATGATGAGTACGCCCACGCAGCTTCGTCCCAGAGTCTGAACGGAGGAGCGGACGAGTCTTTTCCCTTTGGTCCCTTCGATTAGGTCACGGGAGACGGTACCGTTATGCACAGTCAGGACAGCGCTCAAATCGCCCAAGCTTTGTTCGATGCGTTCAACGCCCACGATCTCGACCGCCTCGAGGCGCTGACATCGGAGGGGTTCCTGGGAATTGGACCGGACAGCCATGACCTCCGGATGGGTCGTCGTGGCGGGAGGGCCTGGGCGGCCGCATACTTCGCCGGGTTTTCCGATTCGAAGTGGACGAAGGAGCGGATTTTCGCCCAAGACGCCGCGTTCGTCCTCCAAGTGATCTACACAGGAACGCACACCGGCGCCTTCGACGGAGCCGAGATGGTACCGCCGACCAAGAAGCCCTTGAGCGTTCCTGCCACGTTCATCGGCATCGCGCGGGATGGCAAGATCGAGGACCTTCGCGGGTATTGGGACCGACTGTTGGTGCTCCGACAGCTCGGCCTCGTCCTTGACGGCTCGTAGTCCTGGCCGATTGTTGTCGCACTCCGTGCCGCGTGCCCCGATTGTGACTGCGGAGCACGAGAGTCTATGGTCAACCGTCGGCGTCAGACCCGTCGTCCTCGAGGTTTTTTTGGTCTCCCTCGTAAGGCGCGTTCGAGAGCCGCACGATCTCGGCGGCCTTGATGTCCCCGATCTTTGGCACCTTCTTCAGGTCCTCTTCCGTCGCCGAGAACACCGCGCGGACCGATCCGAATCGCTCGAGCAGACTCCGCGCGAGCGTCTCGCCGATGCTCGGGAGGCCTTCGACGACAAACCGCTGCCGCTGCTCGAGGGACATCCGTTTGGGCTTGTGTCGTAGGCCGTATTCGGCCGCTCCCTTCTCCTGGCGTTTCCAGAGGATGCTCAGCAGGAGCGCGGTCTGTCCCTTGTCCGCGGTCGTGAGCACGGGGACCCGTTCCGTGGTCTCGAGCACGAGGAGCGCGCCCAAGATCGCCTGCGGGCTCTTGTACGTCGAGATCTCCGCCAGGTCACCTTCGAGGATCACGAGCGGCTGCGGGTAGGCATCGCGGAGCCGCTGGACCTGCTCGAACAAGCGTTTCCGGACCATCGAGTTGAAGAAATCGTAGAGGGTCTTGCGTTCGATCCCGACGGGTCCTAGGACATAATCTCCTGGCGCGATCTTTCGCACCTCGATCTCCACGCCGAGTTCCCGGAGGCGCTCGGGGATGTCCTCGGGCTCGTTCGAATCGACGACGAGTGGGATCCGCACGGATTATCGAACCCTCCCGCCGACGTAAACGTTCCGGTGACCCCGGCAAATCAGCGGCGTTAGGTGAATCGTGTCGGCTCATCTTTTTGAACGTCGCGCGCGTCCCGCCAATGATGGCCGCGCGGCGGACTCTGAATCTGCTCGCCGCGACGATGCTCGGCACGATGGACTCGAACGCGCTCGTTCCAGTGATCGCGCTGTACGCTCAGCATGTGGGCGCGGACCTCGTGACGATCGGGATCATCGTCGGCCTCTTCTCCGCGGTCCATGCCCCAGCGAACCTGCTCTTCGGCCGCATTGCCGATCGCTTCGGTCGAAAACTCCCGCTTCAAGTGGGCCTCCTCTGGGATGCTACCTCGTTGTTCCTGTATTCGCTGGCGACGACGCCGCTCCTCCTCGCGCTCGTCCGGGTGAGCCATGGCATCGGAAGCGGACTCGTCGGGCCGAGCTCGATGGCCCTCATGGCGGACACCTCCACACGGGAGCGGAAAGGCCGGGCGATGGCCCTGTACGGGATGTCCCTCGCCCTGGCCGTTGTGATCGGCTTCGGGATCGCGGGTCCGATCGTCGCTCGATTCGGGTACGCGATTCTCTTTTACGTGCTGTCCGCGGCTCTGCTGGCAGGCGTCGTCATCGCGGTCCCGATCTCGGAGCCGCCCCAGAGGCCCCCGACGGCGATGCCCTGGCACAGGCTCCTCTCGTATGCCGGACGACCGTCTCCCGCGGCCGGCTACGCGGCGATCTTCAGCCTCTATTTCATCCTGGGCGCGTTCGTTGCGCTCGTTCCGCTCCACCTCCAACAGGAGCTCGGGTACGGAGCGCTTGCCGTCGGACTGAGCTTCACCGCGTTCGCGATCCTGTCCTTGCTTCTCCACTATCCTGCGGGAATCCTGTCGGATCGGTACGGCCCTGCGACCCCCGCGACGATCGGCCTGGTTGCGGTCGCGATCGCGATGGCCTGCATCCCGCTCCTCCGTGACCTGCCGACCCTGCTGGTCCTGATGGCCCTCTTCGGAGTCGGGCACGGGTTCATCTTCCCTTCCGCTTCCGCCTTGGTGTCCCGCGGCGCGGATCCGGAGCAGCACGGTCTCGTGACCGGATTGTTCTACGCACTCCTCGTCGCGGGCGTGGCTGTCGGTGCGCCGATCATGGCCGCGGTCGCGAGTGTGTCCACCTTCGGCGCGGGAATTTGGGCAAGCGCCTGGATCTCCCTTCTCGGACTCGCGTTCCTCGGCCGCGCATTTATATCTTCTACGTCCCGGGATCCGGCGGAGACGCGCATTGCGAGCGCTACTGTTCCGAAGTAACTTTCCGCCGGTGCTTAGCGGATTCGGATGAATTCATGGAATCAGGGGGGCTGGATTCGGCTTCGAACATCGACCAGCGGTTAGTAGTGATCCGGGATTGGACCCTCCCAAGGTTCTTCGGGATGGTCGTAGAGGCAGAAGAAGATGCCATCCGGATCTTGAATGTAGGCGATCCGATGGCCGTTCCGCGACGTCCACACATCCTCCTGCATGAGCTTCGCAAACTTCGGATCGTCTTTCAGTTTCGCGACGGTCGGGCGGTTGACCCAGAGCTTTTTCGTCGCGGGCGAGACGCCCAGGGTCTTGAGTCGCTCGAGCGTCTCCGGAACGCTTTTCACGCGGACCTCGAAGTGGTCTAGCGCCTCCCCCGGAACGTACGGGGTCCAGAACGGACTCCGCTCGGCGTACCAGTTCAGTTCCACTCGCTGCCCCGAGCGTCGGTCCCGAAACAGGACATACTTGCCTTCGTCATCCCCACCGCGGTCGACTTCCTCGAGATCAAAGACCTGGGTGTAGAACTCGATCGACTTCTCGAGGTTCGTGACACGAATGCCGACATCGCCGATCCAGAGATCGGACATGGCCCCGAGAAAACGGTTCGACAGAAAAATCCATCGAGAGGGTCGGCCGCGCCGATCGAACTCGCCGAAAATCACAGGAGCGATCATGTTCGTCCTGTTTGACGGGATGGCCACGTGCCACACGTGGCATTCAAGGGTCTTCGGCTCGCAGGTCAAGCCATCCTCGTTTCCGGCTGTTCAAGTCCCTCTCTCCGGCGCTGCTGCAATCGGCCAGCGCCTCGAGTTTCAGGAACGACCTCAGCTCACGGCTCTCTTCACGAGCGCGCTGATCCTTGCCTCTTCGGTGGCAGTCAACTCCTTCAGAGCGAAGACGACCGGCCACATGGCGCCTTCGTCAAGGTTCGCCGCGTCGCTGAAGCCGAGCGTCGCGTACCGCGTCTTGAACTTCTGCGCGGGTTGGAAGAAGCAGACGACCTCGCCGTCCTTGGCATACGCAGGCATCCCGTACCAGGTTCTGGGCGAGAGGGCCGGCGCGCTGGCTTTGATGATCGCATGGAGCCGCTTGCCCATGGCGCGATCCGGTTCCCGCATCTCGGCGATCTTCGCGAGCACGGCGCTTTCCCCGTCCGCCTTGTCCGCGCGCGGGCCGCGGCCCGCGGATACCTTCTTCTCTTGGAGGTACTCCTTCATCGCGGCTCGTTCCTCGTCCGTGAATCCTGTGAACTTCTTGTTGACCGCGTTACTGCTCTTGGCGGACTTTTGGGTGTCCTTCTTTGGGCTCATAGAAACCTCCGCAAATCGTGATTGATTGTCGGCGACATGAAGTTTTCACCCGCCCGGCCCTCTGTATTTAGCCAAAAAACCGCAGATTCGGTAACTTCCCCCATTCTCGTTGTGAACGTTCAAGTATCTCCGCGTGCCCATGCGGGCCTGCATGGGTCGGCCATTCCGCGAGGCGCTCGCATCCACCCCGGTCGTCCTGGAAATCGTCCCGCCCGGGAGACGGGTGAGCGAGAAAGCGGTGAACGCATTCGTCGAGCGGGTCCGAGACTCGGTCCGCTCCCTCGAGAACCTGAACGGAGTGAACATCCCGGAGGTCCTCGAGGAAAACCATGCGGGTCAACCGTTCTACCGCGATTTGGATCCCCGCGACTTCGCGGCGATGCTGGGGGACCTCGGGGTCGACCCAATCATGAACAAGGTCGTCGCTCACGTCCCGTCGGAGTCGGTCCTTCGACGTTGGATCCGCGAATCCGTCGAAGACCACGGGTTCCGCAACTTCGTCTTGGTCGGAGGGAACAGCAGCCGAGTGCGCTATCCGGGGCCAACCGTCGTCGAGGCGAACCGCATCCTGCGGACGGTGACGAAGGGGCGAGACGACATCGCCCTCGGGAACATCACGATCGCGGAACGCGATCACGAGGTTGATCGCCTCGTCGAGAAGACGCACGCGGGATGTGATTTCTTCACGACCCAGGTCCTCTTCGAAGCCGAGCCGATGGCGACCGTCCTCCGGGCATATGGGAGGCGATGTTCCTCCCAGAACCTGAGGCCCGCGACGGTCCTGCTGAGCTTTGCACCGGTCTCGGACTACCAGGACATCGAGTTCCTCGTTTGGTTGGGAGCCACCGTGTCGCCGCGGACCGAAGAAGCCCTCCTTCCCCCGGGAGGCGCCTCCGGACGGGCGTCCCTCGAGGTCGCACACACCTTGTGGTCGCATCTCCACGCGGCCGCAGCCCAATCGCGACCGCCCGTGCCTCTGGGTGTGAACATCGAGGAGGTCTCGGCCCACAACTTCGACCTCGCGGTTCAGATGGCCCGCGAGTTCCCCTCGTGGCGTGGAAGCGCCGCCGCCACCCGGGAATCGATTTCTGGAATCGGGCCGAAGCCCGGGAACGCGTGCCGGACGCGCGGTTCACGATGATCGAGTCGCCTGGGGAATCGCTCGCAAGATGCGATCCGGAGTCCGCCCGGCGATGTTTAAATAGCTCCGCGAAGCTCTGCGCTGCACGCCTGTCGGGCCATCATCGGCCGGGGTGCCTCGGGGGAACGAGGGGAACGAGGATGGGGAAAAAGGACCGGGACGAATGGATCGTGAAGTGCCCGAAGTGTGGGCGCATCCGCGAGTCGTGCCGCCACGTTTCCCGAGACGACGTTCGTCGGATCATCCGGCTCCTCGATGCCGGCGTCGAGGTGTACCAGGCGGAGGACGAGCGAGAACCGGCCGAATCGCACGTCCATGAGCCCCCGCGGCCCGTCGCGCAGGTCGTTGCACCTCGCTTCACGATGGGGGACCTCGTCCTCGCCGAGCCGACGCGGGAGGGCTTGCTCGACGCCTTGACGGAACTGCGGCACAAAGGTCTCATGTACCGCCGCTGGGGCCTGAAGAAGGTGATGAAGAAGACGAAGGGGCTGAGCCTCCTCTTCGCGGGCCCGCCCGGGACCGGCAAGACGATGGCCGCGGAAGCGATCGCGAGCGAACTCGGAAGGCCGCTGCATGTCGTCAACTACGCGCAACTGGAGAACATGTGGGTCGGCGAGACGGAGAAGAATATCGAGCATGTCTTCCACACGGCCCTCGAGGCGGGGGCGCTCCTCTTCTTCGACGAGGCGGACGCCGTCTTCCAGCGACGAGGCGTGATGGCGACTCCGTGGATGAACCGCGACGTGAACGTCTTGCTGGCCCAGATGGAGAGCTACCCGGGCGTCGTCGTCCTCGCCACGAACCTCGCGAAGGTGATGGACCGGGCCTTGGACCGGCGCGTGGACATAGCCGTCGAGTTCCCGATTCCCGACGCGGACCTGCGGGAGAAGATCTACGCCCGCCTGGTTCCAAAAGAGGCCCCGCTAGGCAAGGACGTGGACTTCGAGACGCTCGCCAAGAAGTACGTGATGAGCGGCGGTTCCATCCTGAACGTCGTCCGCCAGGCAATGCGGACGTCCCTTCGTCGCGGGAAGCGACACCGGATCACAATGGCGGACTTCACGCACGCGGCGGAGCGCGAGGTGAAGAAGTCGACGCTCATGTCGGCCGATCACTTGCAGGAGCCGGTCCGCCGCGAACGGATCCGCGGGTACGCCTGAACCTCCCTTCCGTGCCGGCCGCCTGCGGGAGCCTCACTTGTCGATCGCGATCGCGTAGTCGTGGATCACGGGATTCGCCAGAAGGCGGCGGCACATCTCCTCGACTTCCTTTCGCGCTGCTCGGGCGTCTTTCGTCTGCAGATCAATCAGGAATAGCTTCGAGCTGCGGACGCTCCGGACGCCTTTGAAGCCGAGGAGATTGAGGGCCTTCTGGACGTTGTCCCCTTCGGGATCCGTGACGCCCTTCTTCAGCCGAATCTCGACGCGGACCTGGACCATCGCGACGCCGTCCATGCGGCAACGGCTCCGCCCTCTTAGCCCTTTTTGGGAACTTCCCGAAAGTGGTCGCGGAACAGGGCGAACCGGGGAGACGGTCGGACCCAAACCGGGCCCACGTCCCTTCCCAGTTCCACGAGGCCCTTCCCAACCAGCGATTGGAGGGCACCCAGGACGGTCCGACGCGCGAATCCTTGGCTGGCAAC
>WNGN01004240.1_pt1 | contig 10138 bp, 8 predicted proteins | sample 5400561 | NCBI WGS metagenome assembly WNGN01 (sample SAMN13153379, study PRJNA577476) | soil metagenome | isolation source: 115 cm soil or saprolite under Garry oak tree replicate 2 | place: USA:California | collected 2016-06-15 | reverse complement strand
GGCGTGTTCCAGCTCGGCCTCGCCTACGTCTTCCTGTCACGCGCAATCGTGCGCGTCCCCGCGCTCGAGGCGTCGCTGTTCCTGCTCGTCGAGCCGGTGCTGTCTCCCGTGTGGGCGTGGCTCGCGCACGGGGAGACACTGGGGCCCCTGGCCGTAGTGGGCGGAGCGATCATCCTTGGCGCGACGGCAGTGAAGTCATGGAGTGATGCAGGAGGGGCAGGAACGGCACTACTGGACGCACAGACGCACAGCGGTGAACAGCTTGAGTGAACAGGTAATCCCGCTCACTCTCTCCTGTTCTCCACGGTGCGTCTGTGCGTCTAGCTGCGCTTGGCGTTCTTGAACTTCGGCAACTCGCCGCGGTACCACGCACGTTCGCTGGTCCATGATGTCCTTGGGGTCGCTCTTCAGCCAGGAGCGCTCGCGGATCTCGACGATCACGCGGTCGTCGGCGTCGTACCAGTCGCGACACACGTCCTCGGAGCCCCAGTCGGCGGCGCCGAGACCGGGCTCGCGGTTCCACAGGGCGTCGAGCACGCGCTCCCGGCCTCTCCATTCGCCGCCGATGGGCGTGGCGCCCGCCACCCAGTACACCACGTCGTCGGTGAATCGCCGGCCCACGCCCTCTCGGTCCCCGGCGAACAGCGCCTTCTCGTACCCCCTGGCGAGCTGCATCCGGTCGCTCATACGGCGGCCTCTTCCATCGCTGCGGGCTCGGGCAGGGCATTCGCCTTGCGGCCGGCGCGCTCCATCGGCTTGTCCATCTCCGCCTTGTGGCGGTCGAGGATGGTCCAGAAATCGAGCGAGCGGTCGAGCAGCTCGTACGCCGCCTCGCGCAGCATGTCGCTCATCTTCACCTGGCGCACGTTGTTCTGCATGTCCTCGGCGTCCCAGCCGCGCGAGTGCGCGATGAACGGAAACGGCGGGAACACGAAGCCGAGCTCCGACCAGAAGGTGAACATGCCGCCCGCGACAGCCTGGATGTTGTCCTGCCCCCCCGTGATGATGAACGCGGCGACCTTGTTCCTGATGAGCACCCGGTTGTGGATCGTGATCTGGTTCTGCACGCAGTTCAATCGCTCGATCATCTTGTAGTACAGCGACGACGCGTTGCCCCAGCGGATCGGCGTCGCGATGACGACCACGTCGGCCCAGTGCACGAGGCCCTCGTACACGGCGGTGAGCTGGTCCTCCGGGTCGCGCTCGGTGATGGCGCAGGGCCAGGTGCAGGCGTGGGACGCCTTGGAGTAGTTCCCCTCACAGTGCCGGAACTTCAAGTCGCGCAGCTTGATGTACTGCGTGTCGGCGCCGCGCCGCTTGGCCGCGTCGAGCGCGTGCTCGAGCAACGCGTCCGACGTGGAGTAGCGGGGGTTCACGTCGTCCATCGCGGTCGTGGAAACGCAGAGGACGCGGGGCGACGCGCCCGTCACCTTGGCATGCTCCTCGAGCAGGTGCGACGGCATGTGCTTGATGAGCTTCCGGGGCATCGTCGGGGGGGTTTGGACGTACACGCCGTCGTCGCGTGCCTCGATCGCGAACACCGGCACCTGCTCCTCGTCGTAGCCCTCCGGCCCCCTGCCGGTGATCACGCTGTACTCCCACGCGTGCCAGGGGCACATCACGAACTCGCCGCGCAGCCGACCGTCGCATAACGGCCCGCCCTTGTGGTTGCAGGTGTTGCCGATCGCCCGGAACTGACCGTCGTGGAAGAACACCGCCACTGCGTGACGGTCGACCTTCACGGAGAACGGAACGCGCTCGAGTAGCTCGGACTTCGTGCCGAGCCGATGCCAGGTGGTCATGCCACGCTCCTCTGAAGGGGGGGCCGTGTAGATTGTAGCCCTGATGCACGCCACCCGCTCGCGCGTCGCGGTGATTTTCCTGACGATCCTGATCGACTTGATCGGATTCGGGATCGTGATACCGATTGTCCCCTATTACGCCAAGCGGTTTGGCGCGAGCGGGTTCGAGTTCGGCGCGCTGCTCGGCGTGTACTCGCTCATGCAGTTCTTCGCCGCCGCCGTCCTGGGCCGGCTCTCCGACCGGGTGGGGCGGCGCCCCGTGCTCCTCACGACCATGGTGCTCAACACGGGCGGGTATCTCCTGTTCGCGTTCGCCGGCTCCTACTGGGCCTTGTTCGCCTCGCGGGTGATCGGCGGGTTTGCGGGGGGCAACATTTCCGCGGCGCAGGCCTACATCGCCGACTCGACCTCTGCGGCGGATCGGTCGCGTGGGATGGGAATTCTCGGGGCGGCGTTCGGCCTGGGGTTCGTGATCGGGCCCGCGATCGGCGGCGCCGCGGCGGGCCTCGGCTCCGCCGCGCCCGGCCTCGTGGCGGCCGGGCTGTCGCTCCTCAATTTCGTCCTCGCCTGGGCGATCCTCCCCGAATCGCTTCATCCGGACCACCGCACCGAGCGGCGCGGCCTTGGCTTCGACGCGATCGCGCGGGGCCTCGCCGACCGCCGCCTGCGGCCGCTGATGCTCGTGTGGGGGATCTTCCCGTTCGCCTTCGCCGGCTACACCGCGGCGCTGCCCTACCACGCCGCGGCGGAGTTGGGGTGGCGGCAGTCGGACTTGGCGCTGTTTTTCGTCGTCTTCGGGATCACCGCCGCCTTGACGCAGGGGCTCGTCTTCGGCCGTCTGGCGCCGCGTATCGGGGAGCGGTGGCTGGTGATTCTCGGCACGGCCGGGGTCGCGGTGGCGATCGGCGCGGTGCCGTTCGCGCACAGCTCCCTCGTGCTGTACGCCGCGACCGTCGCGCTGGCGCTGTGCCAGGGCGCCGTGTCCCCCGCCGCGAGCGGGCTGGTGTCGGTGTACGCCTCGCCCAACGAGCAGGGGTCGACGCTCGGTGCGGCGCAGGCGCTGGGGGCGCTCGGACGCACCCTGGGTCCCGAGGCGATCGGCGGGGCGTACGACGCCGCGGGGGCGCGGGCGGCGTTTCTGGCGGCGGCGGGCGTGATGGCCCTGGCGTGGCTGGCGACGCTCGGGTTGGAGAAAGAGCCGAGTGGGCAGATGCTCGCCGCCAGGGGAGACGGGTAGACGGGTAGACGGCGAGCGGTACGTAGGTCGCGGTTTCCAGGCTCATCTACCGACCATCCGCTACTCACCGCTCGCCGTCTATCCGTCTACCCGCCTAGCCTACCATCCCTTTTCTGCCTCATATTTTGCTGGTCCCCTCCAGGAGTGGTAAGCGCCCATGCGCGTGTACAAGACAGCGGAGATCCGCAACGTGGCGGTCGTAGGCCACGGCGCGAGCGGCAAGACCTCGTTGGTCGACGCGCTTGCGTTCGTGGCCGGCACGAGCAAACGCCACGGGTCCGTGAAAGACGGCACCGCCCTCACCGATTACACCCCCGACGAAATCGAACGCAAGTACTCCATCAACCTCGCCGTCGCCGTCGCCGAATGGATGGACACAAAGCTCAACCTCATCGACACGCCCGGCTACCTCGACTTCACCGGTGAGGCGCTCGCGGGCGTGTACGCGGCGGACGGCGCGGTCGTGGTGGTCTCGGCGACGGGCGGCGTCGAGGTCGGGACCGAGAAGGTGTGGGATTACTGCGAAGCCCGCGACATCCCGCGGCTCTTCTTCGTGTCCCTGATGGACAAGGAGCACGCCGACTTCGAGCGGGTGTACGGCCAGATCAAGGAGCGGCTCACGCCGAAGGTGATCCCGGTGGAAATCCCGGTGGGTGAGGGCCCCGAGTTCCACGGCATCATCAATCTCTTCTCGAAGAAGTGCCACCTGTACAAGAAGGGGACGAAGGCCGGCGAGTACGAGGAGGTCGACGTGCCCGCGGAGTACCGGGACCGCTTCGAGCGGTACTCGAAGGAGCTGATCGAGCGCATCGCGGAAACGGACGACACGCTGCTCGAGCGCTACCTGGGGGGCGAGGAAATCGGACGCGACGAGGCGATCGCCGCGATGAAGGCGGGAATGGCGAAGGGCGAGCTGTTCCCCTTGTTCTGCGGCGCCGCCGAGCTGACCTACGGGACGCGCGCGCTGCTCGCGAAGCTGGTGGAGCTCTTTCCCGTGCCGAGCGAGCGTCCGCCTGTGGAGGGGCAGCGGTGGGGCACCGCGGAGCGCGTCGCGCTCCGGGCCGAGGACGGTGGACCGTTCGTGGCGCAGGTGTTCAAGACCATGTCGGAGCCGCACGTGGGCGACGTGAGCTATTTCCGCGTGTACTCGGGTACCGTGAAAAACGGCCAGGACGTCTACAACGCCCCGCGCGAGGCCGTGGAGAAGCTGAACCACTTGTGCGTCACGGTGGGGAAGGACCGCGTGGAGATCGCCGAGCTGCACGCGGGGGACATCGGGGTGGTAGCGAAGCTGCGTGACACGCACACCAATGATACGCTGTCGACGAAGGAGCACCCGATCGTCCTCCACAAGATTCCGTTCCCCGAGCCGGTGATCACCGAAGCCATCGAGGTGAAGCAGCGGGGCGAGGAAGAGAAGCTCTCGAACGGGCTGCACAAGCTGCACGAGGAAGACCCGACGTTCCAGCACGAGTACAACGGTGAGCTGCAGCAGACGCTGATCCGCGGGCTGGGGGAGCGGCATCTCGAGATCATCGTCGGGCGCCTCGCCCGCAAGTTCGGCGTGCACGCGCTCATCACCAAGCCGAAGGTCGCCTACCGGGAGACGTTCAAGGGTCGAGCCGAAGGACAGGGGAAGCACAAGAAGCAGACGGGCGGCCGCGGCCAGTACGGGGACTGCTGGATCCGCATCGCGCCGCTGCCGCGCGGCTCGGGGTTCCAGTTCAGCGACGAGATCGTGGGGGGCGTGATTCCGCGGCAGTACATCCCGGCCGTCGAGCGCGGCATCCACGAGGCGGCGGCGCGCGGGCCCGTGGCTGGCTATCCGGTGGTCGATTTCAAGGTGGAGCTGTACGACGGCTCCTACCACGACGTCGACTCCAACGAGCAGTCGTTCAAGATGGCCGGTATCCTGGCGTTCCGGAACGTGAGCCCGAACGCGCGACCCACGCTGCTCGAGCCGATCCTCGAGCTCGAGGTGTGGACGCCCGACGAGTATCAGGGCGCCGTGATGGGCGACCTGTCGTCGCGGCGCGGGCAGATCCTCGGCACCGAGAAGGACGGCCGCCTCACCAAGGTGAAGACCCACGTGCCGGAGGCGGAGCTCGACAAGTACGCGACGGTGCTGCATTCGCTCACCCACGGACGCGGCACATACCGCCAGAAGTTCCACGTGTACCAGGAAGTCCCTCCCGAGGTGGCACATAGGCTCGTGGACGCGCGGAAGAAGGAGCTGGAGGAGGCGAAGGCGTCCTGACGCGCTATCTGCGCCTGTGGTTCGGATTCTCGGAGCGCGTGGACCGCCGCGCGTACGTCCGAAGCGGCGCCGCCCTGCTGCTGTTCAAGTACGCCGTGGACGCCACGGTCATCTGGGCCCACACCGGCCGGCTGTGGAGCCCCGCCGACTATCTCAATTCGGTATCGCTGCTGCAGGAGCGCACGCTGCGCGGCGTGCCCGCCGGCGTGATGCTCGGGCTGGCGTTGTGGACGCTGCCGTTCCTGTGGATCGGGTTCGGCATGTCGGTCCGGCGTGCGGCGGACGCGGGCAGGTCGGCGTGGTGGGCGCTGCTGTTCTTCGTACCGCTCTTGAACTACCTGCTCATGATCGGGCTCAGCCTGCTGCCGACCGCGGCGGTCCCGGAATGGCGGCAGGCCGCCCCCGCGGCGGTGATGAGCGACCGGTTGAAGAGCGGGCTGTTCGGCGTCGCCGCGTCGCTCGCGATCACGATTCCCACGGTCCTGATCGGGGTCTATCTCAAGAAGAACTATTCGGCCGGGCTGTTCCTCGGCACGCCGTTCAGTATCGGCTACATCAGCGCTCATGTGTTCAACCATCAGCACCCCCGTACCATGGGGCAGACGATCGAGGTGGTGCTCTTCGCGCTCGGGCTCGCGACCGCGGCGATGTTCTTCTTCGCGGCCGAGGGCGCGTTCTGCCTCGTGCTCGCGTTCCCCCTCGCGGCGGTGGTGGGGATGTGTGGGGGCGTGTTCGGGCGGGCGATCGCGCTGCGCGGGATGGAGCCGCCGTCCCGGACGGGGCTGGCCGCGCTGTTTGCGCCCCTGCTGGTGCTGGCGGAGCCGCGCGCGACGGCGCCGCTCCACGAAGTCCGCTCGGTCGTCGAGGTCGCCGCGCCGCCCGCGGTAGTGTGGCGGCACGTGGTGGCGTTCCCCGCGCTGCCGCCCGCCACCGAGTGGGTGTTTCGGGTCGGAGTCGCGGCCCCGCTCGCCGCCCGGATTCGCGGCAGCGGGGTCGGGGCATTACGCTTCTGCGACTTCACGACCGGGAGCTTCGTGGAGCCGATCACCGCGTGGGACGAGAACCGCTTGCTGGCGTTCGACATCGTGCGCCAGGCACCCCCGATGCGCGAGTGGAGCCCCTACCGGGACGTGAACCCCCCGCACCTCGACGGGTACTTCCGAGCGACCCACGGGGAATTCCGGCTCGCGGCGTTGGGCGGCGGCAGTCGCACCCGGCTCGAGGGGCGCACGTCCTACGTGGTGGAGATGTTCCCACAGAGCTACTGGACGCTGGCCGCCGATCGCATCGTCGCGGCGATTCACGGGCGGGTGCTGCGACACATCAAGACCCTGGCCGAGGAGGAGGAGCACCGATGAGAGCGACGATCCTGTGTGCCGCCCTCGCCGTCGCGGGCTGCGTCGAGAAGCGCTCCCCCCCCCCGCCCCCGGCGGACTCCACGGCTGCGGCGGCGCCCGCGCCCGCGACGCCTCCGTTCGCGCCGCCCGTGCCGCCCGTGCCGCCCCCGCCTCCGGCGCCGTCCGCCACGAAGGTCTTAGCGGTCGAGGGGTTCCTCACTCCGGAATCGGTGCTGCACGACACGGTCCAGGACATCTACTTCGTTTCGAACACCAACGGCAGCCCGACGGCGAAGGACAACAACGGCTTCATCAGCCGGGTGCGGCCGGATGGAGCGGTCGAGAACCTCAAGTTCATCGAGGGCGGCCGCACCGGCGTCACCCTCCACGCGCCGAAGGGCATGGCGCTGAACGGGGACACGCTGTGGGTGGCCGACATCGACGTGGTCCGCGCGTTCAATGCGAAGACCGGGGCCCTCGTGGACAGCGTGAGCTTGAGCAAGCTGGGGGCGGTGTTCCTCAACGACGTCGCGGTCGCGCCGACCGGGGCGCTGTACATCACCGACACGGGCATCAAGTTCGACGACGTGGGCAACGTGCTGCATCCCGGTCCCGATCGGATATTCCGGATCGGCCCCGACCGGGCCGTCACGGTGGCCGTGAAGGGGGACACGCTCGGCCGGCCGAAGGGGATCGCGGTCGATCCCGTGGGGAAGCGCTTCGTGATCGTGCAGTTCGGAGGGCGCGCGGTGCTGGGGTGGAAGCCGGAGGACAAGGCGCCGAAAGTCATCGCCCGGGGTGCCGGGGGGTTCGACGGCGTCGTGGTCGCCCGCGGCAGAATCCTGGTCTCGAGCTGGAATGACTCGACCGTTGCGAGTTACGAGACCGGCCAGGAGGTGAAGGTCGTGACGGGCGTCCCCGGCGCGGCCGACATCGGCTATGACGCCAGGCGCAACCGCCTGCTGGTCCCGATCCTCCCGGCCAATCGGGTCGAGGTGTGGCAGCTGCCCTAGCGCGAAGGCGGATTGCGGGACCGCCGCAGTACGGCGACGAGCGGCTCCTCGCGCCGGCACGCGAGGTAGTTAGGCCCGAGGAAGTCCTCGTCGCCGAGGTCGTAGTCCCGGAAATCCACGTAGTCGGGAAAGATCTTGCCCACCGCGTAGCCGTAGCCCCGGAACAGCTCGTGGAAGTCCCGCAGCAGGAACCTCGTCAGGACATTCACGCGGCCGTATTCGAACTGCACGAAGCGGATCCGTCGGCCGGCGAGCGCGTCGCGGAATCCCTCCAGCACCAGGTGCTCGGCTCCTTCGACGTCGATCTTGAGGAAATCCACGTCGGTGATCCCCTGCTCCTTTAGAAACTCGTCGCCCGTGACCACGGGGCAGTCAATCTCCTGGCCGGTCCAGGAGCGCGGGTAGTCCGTGAAGGTGGCGTGGGCGCTCGCGGCGGGATGGTATTTGATCTTGAGCCGCCCGGTGTAGTCCGCCAGGCCCAGGTCGAAGCAGCGGATCCGCGGTTCTCGCGCGGTGGCGGCGCGCAGCTGCGCGCAGGTGGCCGGCACGATCTCCAGGGCGTACACCGTCGCGCGCGGCAGCTGCGCCGTCGCCAGCGTGGCCCACTGCCCCTCGTTGGCGCCGACGTCCAGCACGGTCCGGACCGCCTCCCCGTGCAGCTGCTGGAGCACCCAGCGCTCGCCGTTCCTCTCAAACTTGTAGCTGGCGTTCTCGTACCACTTGAGGTATTGGCGACACAGTTTCGCGGCCGTCTTGAAGATGACGTTGCGGCGGACGCTGGCGGTGGGGCGGCGCATATGAGAGAAATTGAGGCTACACGGCGGCGACGTGCAACACCGCGGCGCCCTTCATCCGTCCGGCGCGCAACCGGTCCAGCGCCTCGTTCGCGCGCTCGAGCGGATACGGCTCGATCTCCGTGCGGACGGGCACTTTGGGCGCCAGGGCCAGGAACTCCTCCCCGTCCTTTCGAGTGAGGTTCGCGACCGAGCGGAGCGTCCGCTCGCCCCACAGCACGTCGTACGGGAACGCGGGGATGTCGCTCATGTGGATGCCGGCGCACACCACCGTTCCGCCTTTGACGACGGCGCGGAGCGCGGCGGGGACGAGCGGCCCCGCGGGCGCGAAGATGATGGCGGCGTCGAGCGGCTCGGGCGGCGGCGCATCCGAGGTCCCTGCCCACTCGGCGCCCAACCCCAGCGCGAAGCGCTGCGCGTCCCGGTCCCCGGCGCGCGTGAAGGCGAACACCCGGCGCCCCTGATGGCGCGCGACCTGGGCCACGATGTGCGCCGCGGCGCCGAAGCCGTACAGCCCGAGGCGCTCGGCCTCGCCCGCCGCGACGAGCGACCGGTACCCGATCAGCCCGGCGCACAGCAGCGGCGCAGCCTCGAGATCGGCGTAGTGGTCCGGCAGGGGAAAACAGAACCGGGCGTCCGCCACCGCGTATTCGGCGTAGCCGCCGTCGATCTGGTAGCCCGTGAAGCGCGCCCGATCGCACAGGTTCTCCCGTCCCGAGCGGCAGTAGCGGCACTCGCCGCAGCTCCAGCCGAGCCAGGGCACCCCCACGCGGTCCCCGATGCCGAAGCGGTCGACGCCGGGCCCTCCCCCGGTCGCAGTGACGGTCCCCACGATCTCGTGACCGAGGATGAGCGGCAGCGCGGGGTCCGGCAATTCGCCGTCGAGGACGTGCAGGTCGGTGCGGCACACGCCGCAGGCCTTGACGGCGAGCAACACCTGTCCCGGCCCGGGCTCGGGCCGCGGGATGTCCGCCGCGCGCAAGAGACGGCGCGGGGTGTCGAGGAGCATGGCGCGCATCTGTCGCTGTCCTGTCCCGAATTGTAGCGTCAGCGCAGCACGCCTGGGGTCGGAACGTCCCTGTTCTCAGGCGGGCGCCAAGTCTTCCCCCGCTGCCCGGATTTTGCTGCCGGTGCGCGAGCGTGTCAGGTGCCTCGATGAACGACCTCGGCTCTGCCCCCAAGGTACGCAACCCTGTGCGCATCCTCCTGGTGGACGATCAAGTCATCTTCCGGGTCGCGGTGCGCGCGTTGCTCGAGCGACACCGGGATCTGGTCGTGGTCGGCGAAGCCGGAAGAGGAGAGGAAGCCGTCGCCAGCGCCAAAGCCACCCGACCGGACGTGGTCCTGATGGATCTCGCCATGCCCGGCAAGGGTGGGATCGAAGCCACCCGGCGGATCACGCGGCTCGGCATCGGCGCCAGGGTCCTCGTGCTCACGGCGCTTCCGCAGGAGCGCGAGCTGCTCGACGCGCTCGACGCTGGCGCGAGGGGCTTCGTCGAGAAGATGGAAGCCGCGGAGCATCTGGTAAACGGCATTCGAGCCGTGGCGGGAGGCCGGTTCTTCCTCGGCCCCGACGCGGCCAAGTTCGTGGTGCTCCAACGCTACCAGCGGCAGGGGCAAGCGGAGGATGAGAAGGTCGTGGAGGATCGGCTGAGCGGGCGAGCGCCAGGTTCCGGCACTGCTCGCCCTGGGCCACAA
>WNGN01003922.1_pt1 | contig 10138 bp, 9 predicted proteins | sample 5400561 | NCBI WGS metagenome assembly WNGN01 (sample SAMN13153379, study PRJNA577476) | soil metagenome | isolation source: 115 cm soil or saprolite under Garry oak tree replicate 2 | place: USA:California | collected 2016-06-15 | reverse complement strand
CAGATGCCCTGCGCGTCGTAGAAGCTGTCGATGCCGGCTTCGCGCACCCATTCCCGGGCGATGCGGATGATGTTGCGGCTTTCGTCGTCGTAGGCCGGAAGGTAATGATCGGTGCTCACCACCACCTTGCCCGGGTCCCAGCCTTTCGCGCCCAGGCGCTCGAGCATCGGCTTCACGCGCCGCGGCCCGCTCGAGTCGTGCATCATCGCCAGGTCGACCTTGCAGGTGACGATCTCGCCCGGCGCGACCGAGCCGCGGCCCGCTGCCCGCGCCACCAGCTTCTGGGCCAGCGTCTGGCTCATCCGTGCTCGAGGAATTCCTTCAGCGCCTTCTCGGGCGGATGCATGAAGTTGGAACGGCGGCTGACCTTACCCGCGCCCAGCTTGCGCAGCTTGATCAGCATTTCCGCCGTCTTGGCGATGACGGTGATGCCGTTGACGACGGGCACACCGTCCATCTCGCCTGAGAAAAGCATCATCGGCAGCCCGCCTGCGGGGACGATGACGTCGGCGCCGGCGTCGAGGAGCATTCGGCATTCGCGCTCCCACTTCGGCTGCAGTTTTCTGAAACCCTGTTCAGTCGAGAAGGCGTCCATGAAATCGGTGATCTTCGCATCGACCGCGCGCACCGCGATCACGCGCTGCTGCAGGCCGTAGCGGATCACCTGGTCCTCGTGCCACGGGATGAACGCCGGGTTGATGGTCACCAGGCCGAGCTTGCGCCCGAGCGTGCAGGCATGGAAGAGCGTCGTCTCGCCGAGCCCGAGGACCGGGATGTCTACCACCGACTTCACTTCGGCGAGGCCCGCATCCTGGAAATGGGTGATGGCCATCGCGTCGTAGCCCTGGCGCTCGGCCTCGATGGCGTTGCGGATGAAATTGCGCGCGATGCGGAATTCGGTGACGGCATGGGTCGTCGTCGCGGGCGGCGTAGTCGTGTTGAACGTGCCGGTGAACTCGGGGTCGAGAATCGCCTTCAGGTGCGGTTCGACCTTGTTGATGTAGGGCGCATGCTGCACGCGGTCGGTCGCGCCCTGGAACCAGATTTTGTATTGGCTCATTTGCCGCTCTCCATCAGGGCAAGCGCGCGCAGCGGGCTGCCGCTGCCGTTGCGGATCTTCAATGGCGCCGCCACCACCACCGCGCCGGTCGGCGGCAGCTGGTCCAGGTTGGTGAGGCATTGCAGGCCGTAGCGGCCCGCGCCGTGCATGTAGTAGTGGCAGGGATAGGGCGGGCGCAGGTGATACGCCTGGCCGGCATCCGTGCCGATCGACTCGGTGCCGAAGCCGAGCAGGTCGCGCTCCGCGACGAGGAACTTCACCGCATCGGTGTCCGGGCCGGGCGTGTGCTGGCCCGTCTCGTCGTAGTTCTGGTACTCGACGGGGTCGATGCCGCGTTTCGACCAGTCGGTGCGCATCAGGACCCACGCGCGGGGCGGAAGGCGACCGTGTTTTTTTTCCCACTTCTTTATCCATGCAACCGTGAGAAGAAAATCCGCATCCTCCGCGGCCTCGCGGCTGCAGTCCAGGACGCAGGCAGGACCGATGAAGCGCTGCGGCGGAATGCTGTCGGTCGCGTTATCGCGCAGGTCCTTTCCGGACACCCAGTGGATCGGCGCGTCGAAATGCGTGCCGGTGTGCTCGCCGCAGGAAAAATTGTTCCAGTACCAGGCCGGGCCGCGCTCGTCGTAACGCGACACTTCCTCGATGCGGAACGGCCAGGCCTGGCCCATCTCCGGCGGCAGCGAGATCTGCGGGAACTCGGGGGAAAGAGTCTGCGTGAGGTCGACCACGCGGATTCTGCCCGCCGACAATTCGCGAATGAGACTATCGAGGGTGCTCATGGGGACAGTTCTCTTTCCAGCGCCTTCGGATTGTCGCGCCAGCGCGCGAGCCATTCCTGCGCGACGTCGCCGGGATACACGTCCTCGACGCCGTCGCGCAGGGCGCGAACGATGGCATCCGCCAGCCCGGCCGCAGCGACTTTGGGCGGCGGCAGCAGCTGGTTCCATTCGTCGTCGATCGGCCCGGGGAAGACATTGACCACGCGCACGCCTGCGGGCCGCATTTCGGCGCGCAGGCACTGCGCCAGCGAGTGCGCCGCTGCCTTGGAGGCGGAAAAGGTGCCGTGCGGCGGGAAATTGGCGAGCGCGTAGATCGACAGCACATTCACCCAGGCTGCCGCGCTCGCCAGGCCGTCCGCGCCGCGCGCGCGCATGGCCGGGCCGAATTCCTGCGCCAGGCGCAGCAGCCCGAAGTAGTTGACGTCCATCTCGGCGCGGGCGGTCTCGACGCCCGCCCGGTTGCCGATGCCGAAAGCGCGGTGGTGCTCGGCGTTGTTGATCAGGATATCCACCTTGCCGCCGATCTCGGCCGCCAGCTCGCGGACGTTTTTCGAGTCGGTGACATCGAGCGGCAGCAGGGTGACCTGGGAAAGCTTGCTTAATGCGTCAAAACCGGAAAACTTCTTCCACGGCTCGGCATACCCCACCCAGATGAGCTCTGCGCCCGCCTGGGCGAGCGCTTTCACGATCGCCTGGCCGGCCGCGGACTTGCCGTCGGTCACCAGGACTTTGCGGAATTTCGGATCGCAGGTGAATTCCCGCAATTGCCGGTCGTCTGCCATGTCGGAAGTCTCCTTCTCGGGTAACGCCACGAGCACTGCCTGCCCGGCACGGTCAAGCCGGGCGGCGACGCGCACGCGCGCAGGCGCCGGCGGCACGCCGCCATGCAGGTGTGCCACCACGGTAGGGCCGCAGTCGAGGTGCACGAGGCCGAGGCGCCACGGCAGCCGCTCGCGGAAGAACAGGTCGTTGCTGTGATGTAAAAGCGTGCTCGACAGAAGTTCGCCTTTCCCTGATTGAGGACTCCATGGAAGATGAACCGAAAGGCACTGCTGGCAAGCTTCGCGCGGAGGGTATTGCACCGTGCCGCAATCGCGGCACTGCTGCAGCTCGAAGCGGCCGAGCGCGGCGGCGGCGGTCAGCCCGAGCGCGACGCGGCTGCGCGCCGCCGGTGGCAGCGTCGGCAGCCGCGTGCGCAGGACCGGGTTTTTGCGTTTTGGCTTGTCTAGCATCGGAGGATCGCCGCGCCGGAACCGAGACCACGGTCGAAGTTGATCATGCCGAAGCCGCTGACGAGGCCGAGTTTCGCATCCTTGACCTGGCGCTCCTGCGCCTGGCCGGTCAGCTGCCGCAGCGCCTCCACCATGCCGAGGAAGCCGCCCGCGGCGCCGGCCTGCCCGACCGAGAGCTGCCCGCCGCTGGTATTGAGCGGAAAGCTGCCGTCGTGCGTGAAGCTGTGCTCGCGTACGAAAGCCGGCGCTTCGCCCTTGCCGCAGAAGCCGAGGTCTTCGAGCTGCAGGAGCGAGATCACCGGGTAGTCGTCGTAGGTCTGGACGAAGTCCATGTCGCCCGGTGCAGCGCCGGCCTGCGCGTAGAGTTCTTCGCGATCGAGCGCCCAGCCGGCGCGCATCTGCACCGGATCCGCGGCAAAGGCGTTATGCCTTTCGATGGTCCCCATCAAGGCTGCGAACGGAATGCCGAGCGCTTTTGCACGCTCTTCGCTCAATACCAGAAACCCCTCGGCACCCGCGCACGGCATGACGCAGTCGAACAGATGCAACGGCTCGGCGATCGCCCGCGCCGACAGGTATTCTTCCAGCGTCAGGGGTTTCTTGAAAAGCGCGTGCGAATACTTCAGCGCGTTGGCGCGCTGCGCCACGCACAGCTTGCCGAAATCCTCGCGCGTCGCGCCGTAGACGCGCATGTAGTACGCCGTGAGAAAAGCGAAGCTCGCGTTCGGGCCGCCCGCGCCGTAGGGATAGACCGCGTCGCGTGCGAACTGGCTGAAATTGGCGAGCGTCAGCCGAAAGGAGTCGACGTGATTGGTGTCGCCGGCGATGCACGCGACGATGTCCGCGTCACCCGCCTGCACCGCGCGCGCCGCGCGCCGCAAGGCGACCACGCCGCTCGCGCCGCCGAGCGGCAGGTGGTCGAGCCAGCGCGGCGACAGGCCGAGGTGCTGCGTGAGGCCGATCGCCGTGTCGGGCGCCAGCGTGAAGCTCGAGACGCTCAGTCCGTCGATCGCGTTCTTCTTTAACCCCGCAGACTTGAGGATTTCGGAAATACATCTTGCCAACCACCAATGGGCAGCGCGGATCGAGTACCGTACGTAGGGCACGGTGACCGGAACGGCGACGGCGACGCCTTCGTAGCCCTTGCGAGTCATGGCCGGCGCTTCCGCTCCCGGACGTCGAAGCAGTCGGTCGGATCGAGAGCGAAGTCCGCCAGCTTCGCTTTCTGCACCTTGCTCGTCGAGGTGACGGGAAGCGAGTCGAGAAAGGCGACATAGCCCGGCGCCTTGAAGTAGGCGAGCCGCTCCAGGCACCAATTCTGGATGGAGATGGCGGTCTCCCGGCTCACCGCGTTGCTCCGGTTGAGGACCACGCAGGCCATGACTTCCTCGTCGCGCACCGGGTCTGGCGCTGCGATCACGGCCACCTGGCGCACCGCGGGATGGCCGGCGAGCGCCGCCTCGACCTCGAGCGCGGCGATGTTCTCGCCCGCGCGGCGGATGATGTTCTTGCGGCGATCGATGAAATGCAGCGCGCCGTCCGGCCCCCGGCGCACCACGTCGCCGGTGTGGAACCAGCCGTCGCGCCAGGCTGCGGCCGTGGCCTCGGGGTCCTTCAGGTAGCCGGAGAAGAAGCCGCGGCGCGGGTCAGGTCCGGCTTGCCGCACCAGGAGCTCTCCGCTTTCTTCGTCTATCAGGATCTCCAGCGTTGGCGGCGGGCGGCCGATGCAGCGTGTGCCGACATGCCGCGGCTCGCGGCTCGCCGCGATCAGCGCCCCCCCTCCGGTCTCGGTCATCGCCCAGGCCTCGATCAGCGGGAAGCCGAAGCGCTCCTCGAACGCGGCGTGGTCCGCGGGATTGGCATTGGCGCCATAGCCGAAGCGCACGCAATGCGCTCTATCAAAAGATGTTTCAGGCAAATTCAACAGCACGGCGGGCATGACGCCGAGGTAATGCACGATCGTCGCGCCGGACTCGGCAACGTCGCGCCACCAGGTCTTCGGATGAAAGCGCTCGAGCTGGACGATGCAGCCGGCGCTCAGGATCATCGCGGTCGTCGACACCGCGAGCGCGTTCATGTGAAACAGCGGCAGCGGCGTGATGAGCCGCTCTTCGCCTTCGCGCAATGCGCACAGGCCGCCTTCGGCGATATAGCGCCGCCCCGCGTTGAGGAAGTAGAAGTTGCTCAGCAGGCAGCCCTTCGGCTTGCCGGTGGTGCCAGAGGTGTAGAGCAGGGCGCACTCGCTTGCATTACCCGGTCTGGGGGCAGCCGGAAAATCCCCGTCGAGCATTTCTCCGGTGACGACCAGGCTTGCTTCGCAATGGCCCAGGATATATTCCAGTTCCGCTGCCCGGTAGTCGGGATTGATCGGCACTACGGCTGCGCCGATCGAGTTGAGGGCGAGAAAGTGCAGCAGGAAATCGGGGCGGTTCTCGAGCCGCAGCGCGATGCGGTGCGCGGCGCCGTAGCCGCGCGCGCGGTAGCGTGCGGCGATGTGCGTCACCCGGTCGAGCGCCGCGGCGTAGCTCAGCTCCAGCTTTTCAGGCAACACCTGCAGGAATGGCCTGGCGCCGTGCGCGCGGGCAATCTGCTCGAATGCCGAAAAGACCGTCGTCACTCTGCGGATGGTAAGATGCCGCGCGTCATTCGGACAACGGGAGGAGGCCATGTTGAAGAGGATTTTTGCTCTTGCGCTGGGGCTCGCGCTCGGCGCGCCCGTGCCGGCGGCGGACACGATTTCGGCAACACACGTGTTTCCGGCCTCGCTCATCTACTCGCGCAGCTTCCTCGAGTTCGTGAAGAAGGCCAGCGACGCGGGCAAGGGCGAGTTCACGATCCAGGTGCGCGGCGGGCCGGAAGCGATCGGCATGATGGAGCAGCCCGGCGCGGTGCGCAGCGGCGTCGTCGACATGGTCTACTCGCCGTGCGCGTTCTACGCCGCGGTCGTGCCCGAGTGCGACGCGGTAAGCGCCAGCACGGTCGACGGGCCGACGGCGCGCAAGAACGGCGGCATCGACCTCCTTAACCAGATCCATCAAAAACGCATGGGCGTGGTTCTGCTCGGATGGGTGGACAGCGGCATCCGCTTCACCCTGTGGTCGACCAAGGAGCCGAAGTTCGACGGCAGCGGGCACATCGACATCAAGGGCTTCAAGGTGCGCGGCAACCCGATCTACAACGCGTTCCTCACCAACTATCTCGGCGCGCAGGTCATCAACATCAACTCTTCCGAGCTGTACACGGCGCTCGAGCGCGGCACGGTGGACATCACGGCGTGGACGCAGATCGGCCTGATGGACCTCAACTGGGACCGCTACATCAAGTACCGCATCCTGCCCGACTTCTTCGAGACCGATCTGATGATCATCATGAACCAGAAGAAGTGGAGCTCGCTCTCGCCCAAGACGCGCGAGATCCTGCAGCGGACCGCCATCGAGCACGAGTCCGCCAGCCTGCAGTCGCTGCAGGACCTGTGGAAGAAGGAGCAGGCGGAGCTCGCCCAGCGCGGCATCAAGACGCTGGCCCAGTCGCCGGACGCGTCCAGGCGCTTCGTAGCCGGCGCCCGCGCCGCGAGCCTGGCGCGCATGAAGGAGCGCACGGAGAAGGCGGGCGGCATGGAGAACTACGAGCGAGTCGTGCAGCTCTTCACACCGGGCTGATCCCCTGCGCTATGTAGTCAAGGCGTACGACGCCGTCCTCTACGGCATGGCGATCGCCGCCGGCTTCCTGATGGCGGCGATGATGGTCGTCATCTGCCTCGACGTGGTGCTGCGCAACCTGGGATACCAGAGCTCGGCCCACTTCTTCACGTTCACCGAGTACGCGCTTCTCGCCGTGCCCTGCCTCGGCGCGCCCTGGCTGGTGCGCGAGAAGGGACACATCTACGTCGAGATCCTGCTGATGTATCTGAAGCCCCGGCCGCGCAAGCTGCTCACCTCCGTCATCGGGGGCGTGTGCATCGCGGTCTGCGCAGTCCTCGCCTGGTACGGCTTCGAAGTCACGATCAGCGACTTCCTGCACAACGAAAAGGACGTGCGCTCGCTCGACATGCCGCGGTGGATGGTGGTCGGCTTCATCCCGCTGTCGTTCGCGATGATGGGCATCGAGTTCCTGCGCTTCGTCGCGCGGCGCGAGGATTTCCTCGGCAGCCTCGGCGGGCAGTCGGAGTAGGCCCTGAATGCAGTGGTACTGGGCCGCGCTGCTCCTGTTTGGCCTCGGCGTCGGGCTGATGATGCTCGGCATCCTGGTGGCGATCGCCTTCTTCGCGACCAACATCGTCGCCGCGGCGCTGTTCATGGGCGGCGGCCCCGGCATCGTGCAGGTGATCAACAACGGCTTCGGCGCGATGACCAGCTTCGCGCTGGTGCCGATCCCGATGTTCCTGCTGATGGGCGAGCTTTTCTACCATACGGGGCTGGCGACGAAGTGCTTCAATGCCGCCGACAAGCTGCTCGGCAACGTGCGCGGCCGGCTCGCGTACGTGACGCTGATCGGCGGCACGGCGTTCGCCGGCCCGGCGGGCTCGAGCATGGGAGCCTGCGCGCTGCTCGGCTCGCTGATGGTGCCGGAGATGATGCGCCGGGGCTACAGCAAGTACCTGTCGATCGGGCCGATCATGGGCGTCGGCGGCCTGGCGGTGATCATCCCGCCCTCGGCGCTGACGGTGCTGCTCGCGACCCTCGGCCGTACCGACGTGGCGGACCTGCTGATCGCCGGCGTCGTCCCCGGCTTCCTGCTGGCGTCGATGTACGGCGTGCTGATCTGGGCATGGACGCTGATCCTGCCGGAGGCGGCGCCGGCCTATGCGCCCGAACCCGTGTCGCGGCGGGAAAAGATCCGCCTGTTCTTCGTCGACGTGATCCCGATGGTAGCGATCATCGTCTTCTCCGTGATCATCATGATCGTCGGCTGGTGCACGCCGACCGAGGCGGCGGCGCTCGGCGCGCTGTCGGTGATCGTGCTCGCCGCCTGCTACGGCGAGATGACCTGGAAGGCCTTGGTCAAGTCGCTCAACGGCGCGCTGCGCGTGACGGTCATGGCGTTCCTCATCATCTTCGGCTCGGCGACCTTCGCGCAGGTACTCGCTTTCACGGGGGCGTCGAGCGGCCTCATGAACTGGGCGCTCGGTTTCAATGTGACGCCGCTCGGCATGCTGTTCGTCATGATCGGCGTGATCCTGTTCCTCGGCTGCTTCATGGACCAGCTGTCCATGATGCTGCTCACCGCGCCGATCTTCTTCCCGCTCGCCAAGACGCTCGGCTTCGACCTCACCTGGTTCGGCCTCATCATGCTGCTGGCGCTGGAGATCGGCTACACGACGCCGCCGTTCGGGCTGCTGCTGTTCGTGATGAAAGGGGTTTCGCCGCCCGGCACGACGATGCGCGACATCTACCTCGCCGGCATGCCGTTCATCGCTTGCGTTCTGTTGCTGATCGGGTTGATCATTATCTTTCCGCCGCTTGCCACCTGGCTGCCGGCGATGAGCCATTAGGAGGAGCCATGGCGAGCTTCAGATTCACCGTCGACGGCAAGCGCGTTTCCGTCAACGCCGAGCCCGAGATGCCGCTGCTGTACGCCCTGCGCAACGATCTCGGCCTCGACAATCCCCACTTCGGCTGCGGCCTCGCGCAATGCGGCGCTTGTACCGTGCACCTTGACGGCGAGCCGGTGCGCTCGTGCGTGCTGCCGGTTTCCGCCGCGAGCGGCAAGACCGTCACCACCATCAAAGGCCTTGGTACGCCGGAGAAGCCGCACCCGCTGCAGGCGGCGTATGTCGAGGAGCAGGTGCCGCAGTGCGGCTACTGTATCAACGGCTGGGTGATGACCGCTGCGACTTACCTCAAGAAGAACCCGAAAGCGAGCGACGCGCAGCTGCGCGACGCCCTCGCCGGGCTCAAGTGCCGCTGCGGAACGCACTTGGCCATCCTGCGCGCCATCAAGCGCGCGCAAGCCAGCCTGGCGTGAGGAGAACATCATGACCACTCTGACTCGCCGCGAATTCCTGAAGACCTCCGGGGCGCTGGTCGTTTCGTTCGCTGCGCCGCCGATCACCGGGGCGGTGGCGCAAGTCGCCGCCGGCAAGCCTGCGCTGGTGCCGACGGAACTCGACTCCTGGCTCGCAGTACTGCCCGACGGCCGCGTGCAGGCCTTCTTCGGCAAGATGGACATGGGGCAGAGCCTCGAGGTCGCGATCGCGCAAATCGTGGCCGACGAGCTCGACGTCGCCTGCGACAAGGTGGACGTGCTGATGGGCGATACCGGCACCTCGTGCAACCAGGGTGGCGCCTCGGGCAGCACTGGCGTGTCGAATGGTGGGCGACTGCTGCGCAACGCCGCAGCCGAGGCGCGGCGCTTGTTGTTGGAGAACGGCTCGAAGCGGCTCGGTGTGCCAGCGGCGCAGTTGCGGGTTGAAGACGGAACCATACTTTCCCAAGACGGAAGGAAAGTTACTTATAGCGAGCTGGTCGGCGGGCAGTATTTCCATCACCAAGTCGAGTGGAACGGGCAAGTCGGCAACGCCATGAACATCAAGGTCCAGGCCAAGCCCAAGACCCCCCAGGAGTACAAGCTGGTGGGCAAGTCCTTCGCGCGCCGCGACGTCGCCTGGAAGGTTTACGGCACCGACCGGTTCGTCACCGACGTGCGCGTGAAAGGCATGCTCCACGCGCGGGTGATCCGGCCGCCGCGCGCCGCGTGCAAGGTACGAGGCGTGGACGAGGCCTCGATCGGGTCGATCCGCGGCGCGCGCGTCGTGCGCGAGAAGGACTTCGTCGCGGTGGTGGCGCCACGCGAGTGGGATGCGGTACGCGCGGCGCAGATGCTGAAGGTCGACTGGCATGCGCTCGACGGCGCGTTCCCGGCGATGGATCAGCTGCACGAGCACATCCGAAGTGCCAAGGTCGTGAAGCGCGAGGAGCCCGTGAAGAAGGGCGACCTGGCGGCGGCGTTCAGCGCACCGGGCGTGCGCATCGTCGAAGCGCAGTACGAGTGGCCGTTCCAGTCGCATGCCAGCATGGGTCCCGGCTGCGCGGTTGCCGACGCCAGGGCCGACCGCTGCACGGTGT
>WNGN01003914.1_pt1 | contig 10145 bp, 4 predicted proteins | sample 5400561 | NCBI WGS metagenome assembly WNGN01 (sample SAMN13153379, study PRJNA577476) | soil metagenome | isolation source: 115 cm soil or saprolite under Garry oak tree replicate 2 | place: USA:California | collected 2016-06-15 | reverse complement strand
ATTCTCGCTGACTGGATCGGCGCAATGAACTCCAGCGGCGTGGTAATTAATGAAAGCGAAAGTTGCAAGGCGGTCGAAAAGGCCGCCGAGGGCGACTATTTCGTTGTGCAAACCGAAAAGGGCCTGGCGCGCGAAAAGGTAAGTTATCACGCGCGACGCGTGATTCTCGCGCTGGGTAATCGCGGCACGCCAATGAAGTTAAAGGTCGCGGGCGAAGAGATGAAAGTGACGCGCGACGGGCGCACCGAAGACAAGGTCAAGTACAAGCTGACGGATCCGGAGAGTTATAAGCGGAAACGAATCATTGTGGTGGGAGCCGGCAACTCGGCGATCGAGGCGGCGGTCGATCTGGTCGCGCGACGAAATGACGATCAAATCATGTTCCGTGCCGAGGATGAGATTAACGAAGTGACGCTGGTCATTCGCAGTGACATGAAAAATGATCTGAAATTTCTAAACAAGTTGCAGGCTTACCAGTGCATTGACGAAGGCAAGATCACGGCTCACTTTGGCACCGGGATTAAGGAGATTCGCGATGGTGAAGTAGTCTTGATGAACGCGCGCACGCAGGAACAGAAAACCTCGATTCCAAACGATTATGTCTTTGCGATGATTGGCGGCGACCGGCCGACGAAGTTTTTGGAATCGATCGGGATCTCAATTCCCAAAGACCAAAGTCGCGGGACTTAAGCTTGCTTACAAAAAGATGGCCGGTGAAAACTACGTCCTTGCGACTCGTGACCCAGACGCTGCCTGCCTTCTTTAAGACCATCCAAAGTGTCCCGGAGGCGAGATTTGTGCCCTCCTCGGGACTTCGCGCACCAACCTGCAGCTCTTGAGTTTGCCTTCCTCTTAGGTTTTATTGACCGTGCCTGAAAAACTGATATATTCTCTGCACCCCGGAACACCATAGAGGTCTCTCAAAGCATTTCAGAGAGTCGGAAAAACCCCGGTCATGCCCACAAATGGAGAGGTAGAAATGAAAAGATCTCGGATTAATATCGAACAAGGTCGTTACAATTATCTCGTCCTGATTTTATTCCTGGCTCTGGTTGTGCTCGTCTTTTCACCGGCCGAGCTGATCAAGATTCCGGTGCGCGCGCAGAACCAGGTTGAGCAGGAGCCGGCTCAAGCGCATTCCTACGCCAACCTGAGTCGCGAGCAGGTGGCTCAACTCAACAATCTCTATAAGGGGCTTCTGGGTGGTCAGTCATTTTCTGAAGAAGAGAAATACATCCTGAATCGATTTGCCGCGGGTGTGCAGATATCAGAACTGGAAGGTCAGGTTGTCACTGCCAGGGTCTTGTATGACTACTACGTCGCGAACAATTCTCTGAGCGAGGAGAGTCTAAACGTACTCAAGAAGTACGAAGCGTTTTGTCTGGCGGAACGGCACTTCAACGAAGATGCGAGAGTCAAAGCAAAAGCTGACATAAGAGCGCGCAATCTGGCTTCCTCGCAAAACCTCAAAGGAGCGGTGTTGCCTGATGCCGGTCCGCCGGGTAATGACAATTGTAGCGGCGCGATAGCGATTACCGATACGCAGGTGTATCCGATTACGACAACGGCAGTGGACGTGAGCGGCGCCACAACAACGGGCGATCCAACCATGTGCGGAGTTAATGGAAATACGCCGAACACAGACCATACAATCTGGTACACCTTTGTACCGGCAATCAACGCGACCTACTCCATTACGACATGCCCAACCCTGGCACCGGGATCGACACTTCCCGACACAGTGCTCGGTGTGTTCACGTCAACTGGCGCTTGTGCCGGACCGTTTACCACCGTGGGGTGTAATGATGACGACAATACGTGCACTAACTTAACTAGTTCGACCGTCAGCCCTCTTTTGCACGCGGGGACGACGTATTACATCGTGGTCGGCAGGTTTAACGATGGGACGGTCATCAGCGGGTCGACCTCGATCCAGTTGGCCATTACCAGGCTTCCCGTACCCGCAAATGACCTCTGCGCGAACGCAACTCCGCTGACGCTCAACTCTCCCCTCACCGCACAGACGACTGTTGGAGCGAATGATGACTACCAGCTTTCCGGCACGACGTGCTTCACTGGTCAGGGGGACAACAGTGTGGGAAACACTGCCTCCACGGCTAACGGTCGGGATGTCGTCTACTCATTTACCGCGCCGGCCGGCACGAGTAAATATTCTTTCCGAGTTACAAAGTTTGGCACCAGTCTGGATCCGGTCTTGTATCTAACCACGTCGTGTCCGTCCACCGGGGCCGTTACTTGCAACAGCAGTTCAGGACCAGCAATCGCGGCCGCTCATCGTGTGAATGGCAATGGCGCCCAGGAAATACCATGCCTGCAACTTTCAGGCGGCCAGACTGTCTATTTGTTTGTTGATGAGGACAGTGTAAGTGACGGCAGCACCAGTTTCACGGTGGAAGTAAGCAGGTGCGCGCAGGAAACCGAGCCAAACGATACGCCCGCAACCGCCACGAGTGGAGACGAAGGGTCGATTAACTCCAATACCGATGTGGACTTTTATGCGCTGGGGACTCCGCCGGCAGGATCTCGAGTCTTTGCCCTGGTCGATGGACTTACGGCTAACTCCACTGATTTTGATATGCGGGTCACAACCGCAACGGACACGCTCGAGTTTGATAACAACGACGCTGACAGCCTGTTTGGATCACAATCGCCCGTAATTGGCGGGACGCTGCTGACCGGTGTGGCTTCATACCTGCGCGTTAGCCACGGTTCGTTTATAGCGGCAGGGACGGGGCCATATCATCTGTACCAGAAGGTCCAACCACCGGGCAGCAATTCGCCAAATTGCGGCGGCACTCAGAGCTCTGCAACGGGTGAAACCGAGCCAAACAATACCGCTGGCCAGGCAAATTCAGCGGTGAACAATTATTTTTACGGATCGGTTTCCGGGCCGGCGCCTTCAACCGACGTCGACTACTATTCCTTCACGGCAAGTGTGGGTGACCTGATCTTTTTGGGTCTCGATGGTGATCCCTGCCTGGGCAGTCCAACCAATGCCGCGCTCGAGTTGCGCGATTCGTCCGATGCTTCGCTGATCGCGGTGAATGATCCGGACGGAACTGCATGCACGGCTCCGTGTAATCCTTCGGCAGGTCTGACTGGAATCCAGCCGATCGCCCCGGCTGAGGCTTTGGTTTTCCGGGCCGCGTATACAGGGACTTACTATGCCAGGGTTTCGACTGGCACCTCGGACTCGCTCGGGGTGGGCGATTATCTGCTTTCCATTTCACTGAACAACGACCACGGTCCAACCGCGGCACCCGCCACGATCGCGGGTATCGTCAGCGATTCGAGCGGTTCGCCGTTAGGAGGCGTGAGTGTTCAGCTGTCGGGTGGATCGGCGCGAACGACAATCACCGACAGCAATGGCGCTTATCATTTCAGCAATCTCGAGAGCGGTCAGTTCTACACCGTCACTCCATCACTCGCGAATTATTCGTTCAGTCCAGTGAATCGTTCCTTCTCTCTGGTTGGCGATCGAACTGATGCTGCTTTCACCGGCACTGCCGATGCATCGCCAACTGCCAATGCGATCGACGGGACTGAATACTTCGTGCGCCAGCATTATCTCGACTTCCTCGGTCGCGAACCCGACCAGGGCGGTTTTGAATACTGGGTGGGCCAGATCAGCCAATGCAAAGGCGACGCTAACTGTATCGGTAATAAACGGCTAGATGTGAGCGCTTCTTTCTTTGCGTCACCTGAGTTCCAGCAGACCGGTTCATATATCTATGAGCTCTATGCCGGAGCCCTGGGACGCACACCTAACTACAGCGAATTCACGCCGGATCGTTCGCAGGTCGTAGGTGGGCCGAATCTGGAAGCTGCGCGAGTGGCATTTGCCGATGCCTTTGTGCAAAGGCCAGAGTTCACGGTCAGGTATCCCGTAGCCCTGACTCGAGATCAGTTTGTGGATGCTTTATTGCAGACTATGACGACGCGGTCGGGAGCCGATGTGTCGACGCTGAGGGACCAGATGTTGAGCGACTACGACACGGGCGGCCGGAGCCTAACGGTGCGTAATGCGGTACAGGCAAATGCATTCGCTCAGGCTGAATACAACAAGGCGTTCGTGCTGTTTGAGTACTTCGCCTATCTGAGACGCAATCCCGACACTGGTGGTTATGATTTTTGGCTGGATGTACTGAATGGACGCGAGGCTGGAAACTATCGCGGGATGGTGTGTGCGTTCCTGACGTCGAGTGAATATCAGATGAGGTTCAGCTCGGTGGTGACGCACAGTAACGCTGAGTGTGGACGATGAAGAGCAGAAGGCAGAGCGCATTGTCATCGCTCTGTGAGGAGCGAAATATTTATAGCAACCAGGTAAGGAATGAAACCAAGCTCCTTTAGGAGCGCAATGTTCCTAGCGAGGTGATATTGCCGCTCCTAACGGAGCTCTAATTTTCTAATGGCTCTGGATCTATAAACATTGAGCCCCTAACAGGGCTCCAAGCAGTAGGCAGAAACCCGACCGTCAGGGAGGGTGCCGCAAAGTTAAGATTCGGACGAGTCCGCGCTCCCAGCAAAAACAAGACTCCCGACCGTCAGGATCGTCCCTTGCACTTCGGAGATCCCTCAAAATCCAAACGCCACTGAAGCCGGCCCGGCCAGGTCAAGCCAAAGAGAATTGAGTTTAACTGGCATTTCTCCCTGGTCTTTCCGGGTCAGTCTCTTCATACACGTCAATTTGCACAGTTGCGAAAGTTTTTCTTGACACCATTCGTCCCCAACAATTAATGTGGAAATAACCACCACGAGGTGGGGTTCTGGATTTGAAATAGTGAAATCAACGGTTAGGCACCTCTGAGCCCTCATTTTTTCAAATGCTAGCCCCCATTGCCCTTGTCATAATTCGTTAGAATCACTTCTTTTGAAACTCAACCGATAAAGGCACACTCCGTGTGAGCGGGGGTCGCAAAGCCTACGGGGACCGACGACATTTGCGATTTTTGATGGCCGATTTTTGATTGGAAACATCCAAATCAAAAATCAAGAATCGAAAATCAAAAATGCATTCGGCCTGGCCGGGTTACCGAAGTGAGATGAAAGAGCACTGCACGTTTATGTGTGCAGGTACTCCTTTGCCTTCCTTTAGTTCGACATCCCGCTAATTCTCTTCGAAGAAAAACCTTTATCGCTTTTCTCGTCTCTGCTTTGGGGACGTGCTGGTGAATTCTGTGCGAAGCGAAAGGTTCAAGACTTCTCTTAGCGGGATCTTAGCCGATCAAGATCATTATTACCGCACTATCAATAGCGCCATGACGGGGCCCCCCTTCACCTCCGCATGGCGCTTCCTTTATTCACCTCGGACCCTAATCAGATTCTATCGCCGTGCGGGCCGTAACCCGAGAAAGGTCTCAATCTAATGTTCTCCCGAATCATCGCCAATCGGCAGCTTGTGATTGCCGTCATTTTTGTGGCTCTGTTAATGCTCGGCGCCAATGTCGAAAAGCTTTGGCCGCGGGCGGGCGCCCAATCATTTACGTCCACGAGTCCAGCTCCTTTACCTAACACCTTCGGGGCCCAAAACACCCTGGTCATGCTGGTGAACTTTTATGACAACACCAGCCAGCCCTTTACCGTCGATCAGGTTCACAGCATGATCTTCGGCACGACGAGCAACTTTCTCTATGAAAACTCGTATCAGCAGGTTTGGCTCACGGGAGACATCTACGGCTGGTTTACCATCCAGCTCAGCAGCACAGTTTGCGACACCGCGTCGATGGCCACCTACGCCAATTCCGCTGCTACGGCTGCGGGCGCCGACTTGTCGGCCTACAGTCGGTTAGTGTACGTCTTTCCCCACAACGCCTGCGGCTTCAGCGGCTATACCTCGCGAGCGAACATGAACCTCGGCTACCCACCGCGCGTTTATCTCAATGGCAATCTAACGTTTTTCATCGTGCCGCATGAAATGGGACATGCGTTCGGTCTGGACCATTCAGAGGCGCTCGAATGTGGCTCCACCAGCATTTGTACCAGTGGCACAACTGTCGATTACGGCGACGAGTTTGACATGATGGGTGGTGGCACAACTCATTTTAATGCTTATCAAAAGGAGCGGCTGGGTTGGCTAAACTACGGGACATCACCACCAATTATCACCGTCCAGTCCAGCGGGACCTATTTCATAGAGCCAATCGAGACCGTTCCCGCGGGAGGCGCGAAGGGTCTGAAGATTCTGAAGTCAGTTGATCCGGTAACAGGTGATAAGACCTGGTACTACGTGGAGTTCCGTCAGCCAGTAGGTCTCGACAGCTCTTTGTCCAGCTACAGCAATGTGATCAATGGCGTCCTGGTACACCAGGCCACAGAGTTTTCATCGCCCTACAACTTGTTCTACAGCTTTGCGCTGGACATGACGCCTGAGACCGCCTCATGGTACGACCCGGCGCTTCCGGTTGGTCGCAGCTTCACGGACAGCAATGCAGGCTTCACGATTACGCCGCAGTCTGTTAGCGGTACCGGCGCAAGCGTCTTCATCGATTTCAATGGAGCACCCGCTCCGAGTCCGACGCCAACGCCTACTCCAAGTCCATCACCGAGTCCGTCTCCGAGTCCATCACCGAGTCCGGGTCCTGGTCCGCCTGTCCTGACGGTTTCGGTTTCAACTGATCGGTCCAGTTATTCGATTAACCAGACGGTATCGACGCGAGGGGTAGTCTTGCTCGCGGGAACACCGGTAGCGGGAGCGAACATTAACTTCACGGTAACGAAATCAAATGGCTCCGTGGCCATGATGAGCGGAACAACGGGAACGGACGGAAGCGCTACCGTCAAATACCGTCTCAAACAGAAAGACCCCAGGGGTATCTATCAGGACATGGGTGCTACGAGCGTGAGTGGTAGTTTGGGCTCTGCAACCGCGAGCTTCGTTGTGCAGTAGCTCTGAAAGAGCAAAAGAACCAAGGGGAAAAAGCGAACCACGCGGCAGGATAACGGGCTAGCTCCGACCCGTTGCCGTTGGCTCCTCGCCCTTAGCTCTTGTCGTTCAGGGCCTCTTCAAGCGCCTGTTTGATTGTGTCCGGCGTATTAATCCTGCCAAAGCCGATGAAGTGCTTCAGGATTCGACCGTCACGAGCAACAATAAAACTTTGCGGAATCGAGTCTCTCCCCTGCATTAGCGCCGCGGCAACTTCCGGTCCGGCCCAACCGACCGTGTAGTCCACTCCAAACTGATTGATGAATTTGTGGACACTCTCCGTTGACGTCGCCGGGTCTTCCGTTGAGAGGCCGACAATCTCTACACCGCGAGGCCGAAATTCTTTATGCAGTTGGACCAGCGCAGGTGTTTCCGACCGGCAGGGTCCGCACCAGCTGGCCCAGAGATTGATGAGCAATACTTTGCCGGAAAAATCCTCCAGCTTGAACGAAGCACCTTTGGCGGCCTTCAGTTCAACTCCCAAAACCTGCTTCGGCAATGCTGTTAAGGCAGGGGCTGGTGGCCCAGGTGCCGCGGTCTTAACCGTTAGCTGAGGACTACTCGATTGATTGGTGGCTACCTTTTCTTTGGGCTGGTAATTCAGCAGCCCAAGAATGGCAACGAACAGCACTATCGTGAAAGCGATAATGAGACGTTCACGCGTCCAGAAGTTCCTCTGCTTTCGAGCAACTCGTGTTTTAGTCTTAGCGGACATATCTTAAAACCCAATTCTCTTCCTGTTAGCGAAAACATAACTCGTGCTCTGATCAGAAAACCGGAGAAAGGCAAGGCAGGTATCATTGATGCAGAACCAGCAGTTGATTGTTTGATCGGGTCGCTGCCGCCCGCCGTTCTGACAAAGCGATGGGCGCCAACAAATCTATCGCGCGCCCGGCTTGTCGGGCGAATTATTCTCAATCAGCCGCCTGGTCTCACCAAAGGTGATGACCAAAACGCCTTCGCTGATCATGGCTCGTTCACCCTGGATAAAAGTCACCCGTGATCCATCTTTGGCCGCACCATCCATCTTGAAGAAGAAATCAATCGTATCGGTCTGGGGAAAGGTTTCACCGGACAAACCAAACTGGTACTTGCCGCTGATAGTTGGTTGGCCAGGATCGTCCGGAGTAAAAACGAATGTGCCCTTCTGATCTCCGCTGATGTAGGAAATCCCGAGTTTCATCGGCTCGGTCAATCTATTAGCCTTAAACGCTCCGCTAAGAGTGATCGTCATTGATCCGGAGGCTTTGGTATACGGGTTCGTGGTGAGAAAGCCAATCGTTTGCTCGGGCGCGTCTTTGGAAAAAGTGTATGCGTTGTCCTGGGCGCGAACTTGAGTGGCACTCAACCAGACCAACATCGTCAGCGCCACAATTATCATTGCGCCATATCTTCCGCATCGCTCACGAATGATTTCCATAATCTTCAACCTTTCCTTGAGCTGGCTTGACAACGACCTTACCAGGTTTCAACGCGATCCATCTCGAATGTGACTGAACGGTCGCCATTCTACTCCGAGTTGCGCCATAAAACCATAACCTGCGCCAGAGCAAATCGCCCACCAAACCCGAAAGGGCCGGCGGGCGATTTGGTTTTTTTGACCAGGAGGACAACTAACCTAAAAAGCCAGGCTAGCGACAACCCCTAGGGACAATTAGGAACAACACCCGTCGTGGGACATGCTGGAACCAGCGGCGGACAGGTGTCATTGCAGTAGATTATGTACCGGCACTCGTCAAACAGTTCGTTGACCGCCGTGACGGCATCATTGATCTCCCCGATTGAGGCGCCCAGCTCACCGTTGTTGTCCTCGCCTGCCAACGCCTTGTTTGCCAGCAGGAGCAGGTTCGCAACCGTTCTGGTGTGGTCGCCATTGGCGTCGAGAGCGGCCAGGATGGCGTCACTAAACACGGCCTTGTGGACATTCGAACCGCACTCCGGAGTACTATCAGGCAGCCCGGTCGGGCTAATCCCCTTCGAGGCCATGTACTTGCAGAGCGTCAGATGGCTTAGATCCGCTGACCCTGGAGTACCGCCAGCATCAGCTAGAGACAGCCGGATGTTCAGGCTCAACGCGAGCGTCTGGCCCTGCAAAACGTCCGCCCATCTGCCTTTATTGTTCAGCGGCAGAGCAACAGGTGACGTATCACAGCTACCGGTAATCAGGGTCTCGTCAATCGGACTCAGCGAGTCATCGTACAACTGGTGCGCCTGGGTTCCCGCCGGCATCCTGAGAATGATGCAGAAAGCGGAATTCGCCGAGTCTAATCCATCAAGTATCTTCAGCGATCGCTCGGAGCCATTGTTGATGCCCAAGGTTAGGTCCCCTCCCCAGAAGTGGAGCAACTGGGTAATCAAGGCGAGCCGGCCCAACTTGGTATCACCAAGTGTGAACTGACCCTTCGAGTTGCCATACGCGCCCTGCGTCAGGGTGCAGAACAATTGCGCAACTCTGCAATTGCCCGATGCCGACTGAGTAAACATACAGCCGTTTGCGTCAGTCACCTTCACCGTGATCAGGAGCGCGCCGCCGTCGGTAGTGTAAGTTACCGTAGCCACATTTCCAGGATCCGCACAGGTAGACCCGCCACAAATGAACGAGCCGCCCGTTATGGTCCAATGATAGGAGTACCCTGGTGTCCCACCGCTGGGCGTGGCAGTGATGGTCGTGGTGTTGCCATTATTGGCACATGCCGCGTCACCCAGTAGTACGGTTAATGCTGTCGGATTAAAGATGCTGTCTGAGATGGCGGACTTCGGACAGTTGTGCGCATCCTTCACATCGACCGTGTGCGTCCCTGCTCCCAGATTCATGAAGGTCTTCGGCGAAGTACAAGCCGCGAACGCGCCGCCATCAATCCGGCATTGGAACGCTCCCGTCCCGCCGCTAAAGGTGGCTGTGACGGTCCCGTCATTGGCGTTGTGACAACTGATGTCGGTCTTCGACAGACTCAGTGTCACTGCCGTCGGAATCGTTACCAACTTCGTCTGATCCGCACCCGGACAGCCCTTGCTGTCTTTGACGCTCACCGTGTGTGAACCTGCCGCCAGGTTGTTGAAGACTGCCGGTGACGTACAGGCTGCGAAGGACCCGGCATACACTTTGCAATGGTAGCCAGGTGTGCCGCCGGAGAAGGTCCCCGTCATGCTGCCCAAACCTGTGCTGCAATCAGGATCCGTCTCTGTCGCTGATGTGATC
>WNGN01004637.1_pt1 | contig 10149 bp, 10 predicted proteins | sample 5400561 | NCBI WGS metagenome assembly WNGN01 (sample SAMN13153379, study PRJNA577476) | soil metagenome | isolation source: 115 cm soil or saprolite under Garry oak tree replicate 2 | place: USA:California | collected 2016-06-15 | reverse complement strand
CGTCTTCGCCTGCAAGACATCCCCACCCAACCGTCGCGACACCCGCCCGGGCAAACCGTGACAGCAACCCCAAGATCGTGACCACCGCCAGTGGCCGGGACATCCGATCAGCTACCCATCCAGAGCGTCGCCTGACACCTGCCGGCGGGTCCATTCGCTGGTAACTACCACGCCGGTGGCCGCGCGGAGCACGACCCGTTCGGAGCGCTGCGCGCTGGCGTCATGGTGTGTGTCGAGGACGGTGGCCAGTGGCATGTGCAGCAGCACTGTCATTCGTATCCGGCTGGTGTGTGGCAGTAGCTGCGCGGCGGCCGGCGAGGCGATGAGCCCGTCGATCAGGACGGTCTCACCGTCGGGGATGGCGGAAACGATGCGGGCCAGGTCGGCGCGGGCGCCCGAGCCGACTACCGGCCACGCCTCGGCGACGGTCGTGACCAGCACATCCCATCCGGCTTCGGCCAGGCCGGCGCAGACGCGCCGGTCGTAGATGTTGCCGCCGCTAGGCTGGCCGGGATTGTCGAACCCCTCAGGGACTACTACGTGGACCCGCACGACGTTCCGGCCCTCCAGAGCGCCTGCCGCACCGAGCCAGCCTCCATCCTGCGGCCCGGGCTGAACCACACCCGCCGCCGATCCGTCATACCTGACACAGGATGGTACGTAGCGGCGGTGGACTCGGTTCGACCCAAGACGATCGGCGTCCGCTCGGCGCGGGCGCGGCACGGCACGGCAGGTAGCTCTGCCGGGCCGGGTGGCACCGACTCGGCCGTGCCGGGCACCGTGCGGGATCTGACGTGAGACAGGATCAGCGAGCACCATTCTTGACCGCGCTAGAGCGGGCTCGCGCGACCGCCTACCCCGCGGGCGAGCGAGGTCCGGACGCTGGCGCACCGGGCCCGGGTCGGCCCCGGCGTCTCAGTGCTCGACCTGTGCTGCGGGGTGGCCGGCCCCGGCCGGATGATCACGGCGGAGTCGGGATGCCGCTACCTGGGTGTCGATTACTCCGCCAGCGCACTGGCCACCGCCCAAGAGCGGGCCGGGAATCTCCCCTGCCGCTTCGAGCAAGCTCACCTCCCGCCTCTGCCCGAGGGCCGCTTCGAGGTGGTACTCCTGCTGGAGACGATGCTGGCCTTCCCCGACAAGGAGGCCTTGGTGGGTGAGGTGGCGCGCGCGCTGGAGCCGGGCGGGCGTTTCGCCTTCACAGTCGAGGAAGGCCGGCCGCTCACCCAGCAGGAGCGGGCGCGGATGCCCGGCGCCGATACAGTCTGGCTCATCGAGTTGGCGGAATTGACGGGCGTGCTGAGCGAGGCGGGGTTGACCGTGATCTGGCGGCAGGTGTACAGCGACTCCCATCACGCGATAGCGACGGCGCTGCTTCGCTGTTATCGAGCCGATTCACCCCAGATCGCCGACCAGATCGGGACGCAGGCCACCGCCGAGCTGATCACAGCCCATCAGCTGTGGAGTGACTGGCTCGGCAGCGGGCGGGTGCGCAAGTTCGCGATGGTAGCTGCGAAGCAATGACTTGCTTCGATGAAGCCTCGATGACCCTCGACTATGCCCGCTACCTGGCCGCGAAGACGACCGTGGATGACCGGGCGCTTAACCGGCATGTGCTGGCCGAGTTGTGCCGCCTGATGCCCGCGGGTGCGCCGCAAGTGCTGGAGGTCGGCGCCGGCCTGGGGACGATGGTGGCCCGGCTGATGGACTGGGGCGCGGTCGGCGCCGGCGAGTACATCCTGCTGGATGCGGATCGGCAGCTGCTGGATTGTTCTCGCCGGTGGCTGTGCGATTGGGCGGCCGCGCGGGGCCTGCGCAGCGACCTGCTGCCGGATGGGCTGCGGGTGGGTGATCTCCGGGTGCGCCTGGTGCACGCCGAGCTCGGCAGTTACCTGGAGGCCGCTCATGGGGCGCCGGCCGATGTGCTGATCGCCAACGCCGTCCTGGACCTGGTGGACGTGCCGGCCGTCCTGCCCGGATTGTTGCGGTTGCTGGTCCCCGGCGGCGTCTACTGGTTCACGATCAACTACGACGGCGAGAGCATCTTCGCGCCCGGCCACCCCCACGACGACCAGATCATGCAGGCCTACCACCGCGACATGGATGAGCGCTTTCGCTACGGCCGGCCGGCCGGGGAAAGCCGAACGGGCCGCCGCCTGTTTCACCACCTGCGGGCTGCGGGGGCGCCCGCGCTGGCGGCGGGGTCGTCGGACTGGGTCGTAAGCGCCGGCCCGGATGGGAACTACCCGGGCGATGAGGCTTACTTCCTGCGCAGCATCCTTAACACGATCCAGGACGCGTTGCGGAATCGCCAGGACCGGGTGGAACCGGCGGACCTGGCCGACTGGCTGGCCGAGCGCGCCGGGCAACTGGCTACGGGCGAGCTGGTCTATATCGCCCACCAGCTTGATTTCGTGGGCCGCTCGCCCGGCTAGCGCCCCGCCAGCGCCCGGCGACGACGGCCGGCCCTGTTCGCCGCAGCTGCCACAGCCGGGCCGACATCGCCTGTCGCAGCGCAGTCCACCCGCGGTGCCGCAGGAAGGGGAGCTCGAACACGGCAGCGAACAGACGGGCGAAGCACACGGTCACGGGCAGCAGGATCGCGGCCAGCACGAAGAATGTCGGCGTCCCGGCAGCGACCCGGCCCAGCACCAGGCCGTACGACACGGCGATGACGATGGGCAGGTGGGTCAGGTAGAGGCTGTAGGAGCAGGAGCCGAGGCTCCACGGCAGGAGGCTGTCAAGGAAACGGACGACGGGCCGCGGGCGCGACGTGGCGATCGCGGCGAGGAAGCAGCCGATCGCTGGAGCCCAGGCCAGATCGAGCCAGAACAGATTGAGGCTCGACCACGTGGAGCCCCTGACGAGCATCAACGCGATGACGGGCACCGTGGCGGCCAGCGCATAGCCGGCCCAGGGCCGGGATCGGGTGCGCTCGCCGGCGGTGACGATCCCGGCGGCCAGCAGGCCGACGGCGAACAGCACCGCGAGGTCGGGGATGAACTTGACCAGGGTGCTGTTCATCAGCGGGACATGGGGCCCCAGCAGGCCGATGGTCACGACGATGGCGGCCACCAGGCCCACCATCGCGCGGGCACTCACCCGCCGGACGAGCATCAGCAGCAACGGCAGCAGGACGTAGAGCTGGGCTTCGATGGCGATCGACCAGAACGCCCGGTTGGGGCTGCCCACGGAGAACGCGTCATGCACGAGCAAGCCGTACACGACGACGGACTTCCCGTTGGGCAGTGCCCAGCCGGGCTGGGCGAGCACGTACCAGGTCATCACCAGACTGAATCCGAGCGCGGCCCGTGTAGGGCGGCAGGATGCGCCAGGCCCGTCGGTGCGCGTACGTCGCGATCGAATTGAACCGCCACCCCGAGCGCGCCGGGCCGAGGCCCAGCGAGAAGCCGGACAGCGCGATGAACATAACGACCGCGAACCGGCCGTAGGTCATCCAGGCCGCCCAGAACGGAGCGGGATTGGCGGGGTAGCCCGGCCAGGCACGCTCGAAGATGTGGTTGAGCACGACGAACAGGGCGGCCAGGCCCCGGATCCCGTCCAGGCCGACGACGCGGCCCGGCCGGGTGGCCGCCATCGCGCGCGCGGCGGGTGCGGCTGACGCGATGGCAGGCGGCGGATGCTCGCGGATGTCCGTCATCGGCCCGCGGTCCCGAGGTGTGCCGGACCGGCGAGCGGGCCGGCGTGCCGGTGCGGCTCGGCGGCGCGTTCAAGACCCCGCGAAAGCGGATCATGCCCACCGCGCCGGGCCTTGGTGGCCAGGTAGGCGGCGTTGGTCCCGGTAAGGTGCAGCGCGGTGGGGACCTGCCTGGCGATCGTGATGCCCAGGCGGGCCAGCTGAGCGCTCTTGTCCGGGTTGTTGCTCAGCAGCCCGATGCGGTTGACGCCGAGCGCGTGCAGCATCTGGGCCGCGCTGGTGTAGTCGCGCTCGTCGGCCCGGTGACCGAGCGCGAGATTCGCGTCGTACGTATCCAGACCGCGATCTTGCAGCGCGTAGGCGTCGAGTTTGTCATACAGTCCGATGCCGCGCCCTTCCTGCCGCAGATACAGCACGTACCCGCCGTGCTTGGTGATCCGCTCCACAGCTTCGCGCAGTTGCGGCCCGCAGTCGCATCGCTGGCTGCCGAACACATCACCGGTGAGACATTCACTGTGCAGGCGCACCAGCGGTAGCCCGGCCGCGGCGGGCCGGCCGAGTTCGAGGGCCACGTGCTGCTGCGCGTCGGTCAGGCCGGTGAAGCTGACGACCGTGGCAGTGGTTGAGTAGTCGTCAGCGAAACGCAGCGGGACGCGAATACGCCGGCGGATCGCCGCCGCCTGGACCGCCCCGGTCACGGGACGAGCCGTTCGGCCTCGCGCCAGGCCGAGTGCCTCGTCAGCGGCGTGCCGGGGCCGGTCACCGGGCATGGCCGGTAAGCCACGAACGGCCTCCAACGTCTGCGCCGCCGGATCGGGTCGTCTCGACTCGCCCGGTTGTCCCTGGTCGCGACGGCGGCGAACGGCGTCTCTCAGCAGCAGGGCCGCGCCCGGGGCAACCGCGGCCAGCATGAGTACCGCATAGAGGGTGGCGACCGTGACCCCGGTGGCCGCGCCGAGCCCGGCTGCGGCGAAGGCCCAGGCGGCGGCTCCTTCCCTCAGCCCCCACCCGCCGATACTCAGGGGGATCACCATTACAGTCTGGACCACCATCAGCAGCGCGACCAGTTCGCCCAGGGGTGCGGTGCTGCCGGCGACCCGGGCCGCGATGACGAACGTGGCCGTGTGCCCGGCGACGACCAGCACCGAGGCCAGCGCGAGCTGGGGCCACACGCCTGGGGCCAGCAGGCCGTGACGAAGGTCAGCGGAAACCGCCCGGGCGGCGCGTGTCAGCCGCGACCGGCCGCGGCGAGCAGCGCCACGCACGACCAGCGCAGCACACCCGGCTATGCCTGCGGCACCCGCCAGAACATACGGCAGCGCGGGCCGAACCGGCGAGGGCAGGGCCAGCAGCACGACGGCGGTCACCACGGCCTGGATGACCTGACCGCACAGCCGTTCCCACGCCACCGCGCGCAGCCCCCCCGCCACGTCTCCAGCGCGCCGGCCGTGCGTAACCGCCCGGTGCACGTCGCCGAGAACCCCGCCGACGAGCACGGAGTTGAGGAACAGGGAACGGTAGTAGGCGCGGACCGCCTCTGGCAGGCCAATACCGACGCCGAGTGCCCGGGCGGCAACCCGCCACCGCCAGGCCGAACACACCGTGGTCAGGACAGTGAGCGTGACGGCGGCCACGACCGCCTGCCAGGTGACCGCGCGCAGCCCGTCCTTGAACGGCGCCGCGCCCACCTGCCGCCCGAGAAACCACAGCACGGTGACGCCGGCGGCCAGGCGCAGCAACAATGGGCCGAAACGGCGGACGGCCGGACCGATCCCGGCCGGAACTGAGTACAAGCCAGCCACACCGGTTACACGGGCCGGCCGGGTACATAGTTCAACCGTCCGGCTGCGGGAGCATAGCGGGCCGGCGGCCGGCCGCGGTGAACCAGCGTGACCGCGGACCCGTTGTCCCCATCAGGGATGGGGCAGATTTCTAGGGGAGACGGAGGCGCGGTGCGTACGATTCAGCCTGCGGACGCAAGCGCGCCGCCCACGACTCGGCTCGCAGGCAAAGGTGCGCTGCCTACGACCCGGCTCGCGACGATCCTGGGGTTGCTCGGCACAGCCGCCCTGCTCGGCGTCGTGTCCGCCACGGCTGGTCTCGGTGTCGCCGGCTGGATCGCCGGGCTGGCCTCCGGTTCGGCGGCGACCGCGCTGCTTGTCACCGCCCGCATGCGCAGCGACCAGCCGACGATACACCCGGCGGACTGGGTCACCCTGACCCGGGCGGTGCTGATCGCCGGGGTCGCGGGCCTGGTTGCCGATTCGTTCGGCCGGCCGGTGTCGGTCACGGCGCTGGTCACCCTGTCCACCGTCGCGCTGGTCCTCGACGCGGTGGACGGGCAGGTGGCGCGCCGGACCGGCACCGCCACCCCGGTAGGCGCCCGCATCGACAGCGAGGTCGACGCGTTCCTCATCCTGCTGCTCAGCATCGCCGTGTCCCAGGACTACGGCGGCTGGGTGCTGGTCATCGGCGCCGCCCGCTACGCGCTGCTGCTAGCGGGCTGGCTGATCCCGTGGCTGGCCGCGCCGTTGCCACCCCGGTACTGGGGCAAGGTCGTGGCCGCGGTCCAGGGCATCGTGCTCACCGTCGCCGCATCCGGACTGCTTGACCGCCGCGCCGGAATGATCGCGGTCGCCGCCGCATTGCTGCTGCTGGCCGAGTCGTTCGGCCGCGCCGTGATCTGGCTGTACCGCACCGGCGCCGGCCCGCGCACCCGCCGGGCTCTGCGGCTGGCCATCACCGTGCTTTCGGTCGTGCTCGTGTGGGGTGTCCTCGTCGCGCCCGACCGTATCTTCGAGCTCACCCCGGCCGCCTTTGTCCGCATCCCCGTGGAAGGGCTGGCCCTGGTCGCTGTCGCGGTGGTGCTGCCGGCCTGGCCGCGACGGATCGTGGCCGCGGTCGCTGGAATCCTGTTCGGCCTGCTCACTCTCGTCAAGATCCTCAACATAACGTTCTACGCGGAGATCGGGCGGGCGTTCAACCCGGTGTTCGGCTGGGTCGACATCTCCCCGGCCATCGGCGTGGTGCGCGACACGATCGGCGCCACGCGCACAAACATCGCGCTCGCCGCGCTGTGGCTCGGTCTCATCCTGCTCGTCGGCGCAATCACCGCAGCAACGATTCACATCACCACCGTGGCCGCCCGGCATCGCCGCGCTACGGTTCGCGGACTCGCCGCCCTCACCGCGGTCTGGGTGCTGTGCGCGGGCCTGTCACTGCAACTCGTCCCGGGATCCCCGGTCGCCTCGACCAGCGCCGCCGGGCTGGTCGTCGCGCAGGTGCGCGACACCCAGGCAGCGCTCCGCGACCAGCGCCTTTTCGAGAAGGCCCTGCACGGCTCCGACCCCGAAGCCAGCGTCACCGCTTCGGACCTGCTCACCGGATTGCGCGGCAAGGATGTCATCATCGCCTTCGTCGAAGCCTACGGGCAGGTCGCCGTCCAGGGCACGAACTTCTCTCCCGGCGTCGACGCCGTCCTGCGCCGGGGCACCGCCTCGCTGGCCCGCGCCGGCTGGTCCACGCGGAGCGCCTGGGTCACCTCCCCGGGTTTCGGCGGGGTCAGCCAGCTCGCCCACTCCACCCTGCAGTCGGGGCTGTGGGTCAACACCGAACTGCGGTATGCCAAGCTGGTCGCCAGCCGCCGGTTCACCCTCAGCGACGCCTTCGACAAGGCCGGCTGGCGCACCGTGAGCGACAGCCCCGAGGACGACTACACCTGGCCGCCCGGCACGCAGTTCTACCACTACGACCAGCTTTACGACCGGCGCAACGTGGGCTACCGCGGCCCGGCCATCAGCTACGCCTCGATGCCCGACCAGTACACCCTGGCCGAGTTTCAGCGGCGCGAACTCGGCCCAGGCCACAAGCCCGTGATGGCCGAGATCGACCTGGTCTCCTCGCACACGCCCTGGGCCCCGCTGCCGACCATGGTGCCCTGGAACAAGGTCGGCAACGGCTCGATATTCGACCCCATGCCCGCGCGGAGCGAATCCCCGCTCACGGTCTGGCGCAACGCCAGCACCGTGCGCCAGTTCTTCGGCCGGTCGCTCCAGTACTCGCTGCAGGCCCTCACCTCATGGGTCACCGAGCTCAACGACCCAAACCTCGTGCTCATCCTGCTCGGCGACGAGCAGCCCGCTGGCCCTATCAGCCGCCCCGGGGCCAGCCACGAGGTGCCGATCTCGATTGTCGCCCGCGACCCTTCGGTGTTCCGGCAGATTGCCTCCTGGCGCTGGCAGGACGGGCTGCTGCCCGGTCCCTCCGCTCCGCTCGAGCCAATGGGCGCCTTCCGCAACCAGTTCCTCGGCGCCTTCGGCACGGCCTCGGCCCAAGCGGCGTCGGCCCATGGACCCGCAGCACCCGAACCGCCGCGGTGAGCGGGGCCTCCGGGCGGTGACATCTTCTCCCGTGGCGCCGGCGCACCTTCCCGGCACCGGCGCCCGCGCCGGCGCTCGGCTGCGCCGGGCGGCTGGCCGACGCTCGCGCGGCCCGCCCCGGTCGCCGCTCACCACGACAATCACTGCCTTCGCGGTGCACGCTCGACGCGGTCGCCCCGAAGGCGGCACGTCCCTCCTTGCTGGATACGACGGCACAGACGCTTCGGTTCACCATCGGCGCACATCGGCCGCTGGCACCCGGCCCGCCGGCTTCGACGGCAACTCGCAGTACGATCGGTTCCTGTTGCGAGCCACGTCACGCGATCCGGGACGGAGCAGATGCCGGTGAACCAGTCGCAGTCGCCGTGCGTATAACGCGACAGGAGTGGCGGCGCAGATGGCAACGGAGCCCCGAGATCGTAACTGACCGCCTCCCTGAGCAGCCAATCGGCGCCGCCAGCGAGCAGGTCGTGAACCGCCATCTGGTGGCCGCCGCGCTAGGCCGGCTGACGCAGGAACATCGGGACGTGCTGCGGGAGTGCCACTTTCGCGGCAGCTCGGTTGCACAGGCCGCGCATGCACTGGGGATCGCACCCGGCACGGTGAAGTCCCGCACCTACTATGCGCTGCGTGCGCTGCGGCTGGCCATCGAAGAACTACGAGATGTCGAATGACGGCCGACCCGTACGCGCGCCTCGACGCCGCCTACCTGCTCGGAGCGCTCGATGCCGACGGGACGAGACGGGCCCGGTGAGTCAGGGAAGGTGGCTGGTGTCGTTGACGCAATGGACGGCGGCAAATCCGCGGCCGTGCCACTGGATCTCGTTAATGCAGGCGGAGCCGAGGTACAGCCGGTAAAGGGTGCCAAGCGGGACGCCGAGAGCCCGGCACAGCAGGATCTTTATCGGGGTAATGTGACTTACCACCAGGACGGTCTGGGCGCCGTGGTCCCGCAGCAGCCGGTCACAGGCCCGGTTTACCCGGTGTGCGGTCTCGGCGAAGCTCTCTCCGCCCGGCGGTGCCTGTTCGGGGTCGCGCCGCCAGGCTGCCGCGGCTGCGGGCCATCGCTGCTGGATTTCTGCCAGGGTAAAGCCATCCCAGTCACCGAAGTCGGTTTCACGGAGATCGTCATCGATGACTGCGGTCAAGCCCAGTTCGCCAGCCGCAATGGCGCGCGCTGCAATGGCGAGCTGACCACAGCATCGATCGGGGCACCGGTGGCTAGGCGGCAGGCGGCGGCCTGGGCCTGCCGGGTTCCGATGGCGCTAAGCGGGAGGTCGCGCAGCCCGCTGAAGCGGTGTTCGGGTGACAATCGGGTATCGCCGTGCCGCAGCAGGACGGTAGTGGTGGGATCTGCTGTGGGGTTATCCCAGCCCAGTGTCATATGGCTGTCCCGCGAGGTTGACGAAAACGTTGTGTCGACTGTTCCCATGACAGCAAGACGAACATGTCAGCAGAACGGTTCAGCCGCCCAACCTTGGCCTCGTCACAGTACCCATGCCGCACGACCTGGCCGGGCTGGTCACCGATGTGGTACCGGTACCCGCCATCAGGATGGCCAGGTCGCCCGGGGTAATCAGGCAGAGCGTCAGCATCGTGCGTGATATCCGCCAAACGCGACGGGAGTTTCCCACACCCGCACTGCCAGTGCCTCGCCGCCCGCGGCGGCGACGGCAGGCGAGAGGCTGTCATGCACCCAGCGGGCGAACACCTCGACTGTGACCGCCTCGGCCCCGGCTGGGCGTATCTCCTCCAGGTTGCGGCCGTCGACACGGCTGGTCAGCTCGGCCAGCGCTGCTTCCAGTACATCCAGATCACAGACCATGCCCCGGTCGTCGAGCTGCTCGCGGTCCACCACGATCTCAATCCGGTAGTCATGATCATGCAGTTGCCCCTCTGGCCCGGGCAGTCCCGGCATGATGTGGAATGCACGGACGCTTCGGCTCAACCCGACTTCACAGGCCACCGGCAGCACTCCTGTCGTAGTCAAGAACGGCATGCATCAACCCGGGTACCCTCTGGTCCACGGCTCGGAACGCCTCGGCTGCGTGGCCGAAGGCGAAGACGTGAGTGCACAGCTGGGCCAGCGGTAGTTCGGCCAGCAGTTCAACG
>WNGN01003911.1_pt1 | contig 10150 bp, 9 predicted proteins | sample 5400561 | NCBI WGS metagenome assembly WNGN01 (sample SAMN13153379, study PRJNA577476) | soil metagenome | isolation source: 115 cm soil or saprolite under Garry oak tree replicate 2 | place: USA:California | collected 2016-06-15 | reverse complement strand
CCATCAGGCATGCCTCGTAGAACGAGGGATCCTTGTCGTACACGTGCTTGTAGCTGTTCAGAAACTCGCTGCCGACCATACGCTCGGTGAACGGGTCTTCCGCCCACTCGGAGAGGTACTCGAGGTCCTCCGGCGACAGCGTGCGGAGGTAGACCCGCAGCCCCTGCGAGACGACACCCCGCCGGCGCGCGGCTCCCTTGCCCGGGCTCATTCGCACGATCGGTCCCTCGTCCACGGCGATCATTCCCTCGCCGGCTCGGCTCCCCTATTCGTCCCGGTCAAAGGTGATCTCGACGCGCACCGTCGGATCGCCGAGCGCCCGCTCGTCGGGACCGACCGGGACGACCCCCCCGCGATCCGTCTTGTACACGGCGATGTGATCGACCTTGAACGGAAGCCGGAACTTGCCCGAGAACGGCTCGGACGGCGGAAGCCCGCCCGGGAAGCCGGGAAGGATCGCGGTCGGCTTGAACGAGCCGGAGGAGATGTCGATGATCGCGCCCGCCTCGTCGGTGACCTGGATGGCGCCCGCGAAGGTGCCGACCATGATGACGAGCTCGGGGGCGTCGACGAGGTTGGTCTTGTCGGAGTTGACAACGACGTAGAAGTCACCGGCGATCGTGCCGCCGAACGTCGTGAGGTCAATTTTGCTGTGCCCGAACGCCACCACGCGGCAGCGGCGGGCCTCCTGCACGGCGATTCCGAGCTTGGCGTAGAAGGCCTCGGCGTAGGCCATCAGATGCTCGGGGCACAAGGGCGTCCCGCGCCGGGCCCTCCCCTCGAGTCCGGACGTAGCAATGCGATGCGGAGGCTTTTGGGGATTCTTGGGAACGACGATCTGCGCCTGTTCGTTCAGCTCGTAGAGGACGACATCGGGACTGGACGGGCCGCGGCCGCCCGCCTCGCTCGATCGCAGCATCGGCCCGGTCACCGAGACCGCCGCCAGCAGCACGATCGAACCCATGCGCATGCTCATCGAAGGCTCCTATCGGTCAGACTCACGTCGCCCGGCACCACGCCAGATGGCTCAGGCCCGACAGAAACGTCTGGCGGGACTCGAGGATCTCGAATCCCGCTCGGCGAAGCGTCTCGTGGAGCTCGGCCGCGCCGAGGTATCGATGCTCGCTCTCGCGGAGGAATTCGAAAGCGACCGTCGGCAGGAGCCACCGCAGCGCCTGCAGGGCGGCCCCGAGCCCTTGCGACTTCCGCACCGCCTTGAACGTCGAGATCACTCGCGCCGGCCGATCGTAGGTCAGGAAGATCGCATGCCCGCCGGGCTTGAGCGCCCGCCGGCAGCCCTGCAGCAGGGCGTCGGGATCGGGATGCCAGTACAGCGTGTGCATGCTGACCAGAACGTCGAAGCTGCCCGCGCCCGGGAGCGGGGCGTGCGCGATGTCGAAGTGCTGGAAGGACAGGCTGGCGCCGCGGGGCCTGTTCTTCTCGCGCGCGATCTCGACCAGATGTCGCACGCCGTCGATCCCGACGACCGAATAGCCTTCCCGGGCGAGTCGGAGGCTCACGTTCCCGATCCCGCACGCCACGTCGAGCACCCGAGTCGCGCGCGGCTCCGTCGCGTCCGGGACCGAGCGGGCGACGAACGCGACGATCTCCTCGAGCATGCTCTCGTACGGAGGGAAGTGCGTCACCACGGCGTCGTAGCTCACGCCGTAGGTGACGGCAATCATGTGCTCGACGGCTTCCCGAAGGGGCATACGATCTCCCGTCCGCTCCGCGGGCGCGGCCGGCCGGACGCCAGCGAAGGGCTGAGATTGGTACGGCGCGCTGTCGTGGCTCACTTAGCTCTCGACGCTCTTCCGCGCCCACACCAGGAGGCTGGCGCCGCCGAGGAAGGTCCTCCGCATGTCCAGGACCGCGAACCCGGCCTGTCCGAGCCGCGCCGAAAACGTCGCCTCGTCCCAGTAGTGTGGTCCGACCCGCTCGCGGGTCGCCTCGAAGATCGAGTCGAGCAGCACCCACAGAAGACCCTGGAGCGCCGCCGCCAATCCGTCACGCCGCGCGATCTCCCGCAGCGTCGGCCACTGCCCGATCCGCCGCGTATGATTCACGAACACCGCGTGCCCGCCGGGCTTGAGCACCCGGTACGCTTCCCGGAGCAACCGGTCCGGCGTCGGGTGCGCGTAGAGCGCGTGGATGCTGACGACCTGGTCGAAGGCCCCGTCGCGGAACGTGTTACCCCTCGTGAGATCTCCCTGTCGAAAGGTCAGGTTGGCCAGATGCCGGGCGCGACGCTTGCCCTTGGCCGACCCCACCAGAGGGGCGTAGGAGTCGAGGCCGGTCACGTTGAAGCCGGCCTCGGCCAGCGCGCACGTCAAATTGCCGGGCCCGCAACCCACGTCCAGCACCCGGACCTCGCGGCGCTCGAGACGCGCGGGCACCGCCGCTTCGACCAGATCGCGGATCTCGGCCTGGAGTCGCTGATAGTGGCTGAAGCGCGGGTAGACGTAGTCGTAGACCACGCGGTAGCCGACCGCGAGCGCGCGATCGAGCCAGCCCCGGATCCCGCCGACGTTCCAGGTCATGACTGTTCCCGCCGATTCCGCCGTCATCGTCGCGAGCGCACCCTGTCGGACCCGGTGCATCCCCTACGCTTTGCCCGCGAGGACTTTGTCGACCGCCCCGCGCAATTCCGAAGGGGTGAACGGCTTGAGCAGGATGTAGTCGAACCCCAACCGCGTCGCCTCGTTGATGATGTCGGGGGTGCCGTGGGCGGTCATGAGCATGCAGGCCATGCCCCGACGGATCTGGCGCGCTTGCGCGAGGACCTCGAACCCGTTCATCCCCGGCATCTTGTAGTCGACGACGAGGAGATCGAACGGCTCCTTGCGGACGAGCTCGACGGCCGTCTCGCCGCGATTGGCGGCCCGGATCGAGTAGCCCAAAGCCTGCAGCACGTTGACGCACAGGATGACGACCGGTCCCGCGTCGTCGACGACCAGGATCTTGGGCCGGGTCGATTCCGTCAACGGACCGCCACCAACGGCGCGACCGCCGCGTCGGCGATGGCCACCGACCGAAGATCGAGATGCTGGCTGATCTGCTCCAGGCGCGCCAGCGGGATCGTCGAGAACGCGTCGGCGGCGACCGGATCGAACTGCGTGCCGGCGCCGCGCACGATCTCCTCCATCGCCGTCGGCAGCGGTCGCTTGCTCCGGTACGGGCGGTCGGAGGTCATCGCGTCGAACGCGTCCGCGACCGACACGACGCGGGCGATGAGCGGAATGTCGTCGCCCTTGAGCCCGTCGGGATAGCCCTTGCCGTCGTATCGCTCGTGGTGGTGACGGACCGCCTTGGCCTCGCAGGCGAGGAACCGCAGCGGCTTGAGAATCTTGTCGCCGACCACCGGATGCGTGCGAATCAGCTCGAATTCCTCCTCGGTCAGCTGACGGGGCTTGCGGAGGATGTTGTCCATGATGACGAGCTTGCCGAGGTCGTGCAGCATCCCGGCCCGGCTCATCAGCACGACGTCGGCCGCCGGCACGCCCATGACGCCAGCGAGCTCGCCCGAGTACAGCGACACCCGCGCGGAGTGGCCCTTGAGGTACGGGTCCTTCGACTCGAGCGCGATGACGAAGGACGAGATCGTGTCGATCAGGTTCCGCTCGAGATGCTCGCGCAGGAGGAGCTTCTGAAGCGCGACCGCCGTGGTCTGCGCGTAACCGAGCAGGAGCGCCTTCTCGTCCGGCAGGAAGGCCCCGTTGTCGGTACTGCGCCCGACGCAGAGGATGCCCATCGCGTCGCCCACCCCCGGCACCAGCGCGGCGAGGCCCTCGAAGCCATGCTCGGGCTTCGTCAGCACGAACGTCTCGCGGCCGCCGGTCTTGACGACCTCGCCGAACGAGGCGTGCAGGAGCGCCAGGATCTGGCCGACCAGCGACGGCTCGCCCTTGCGGCTCGCGTTGAACTGACCGCCCTGGTCGCGCAGCAGCATCAGCGCGCCGTCGCACCGGAGGCTCTGCATGGTGTACTCGAGCACCTTTTCCGCGAAGACGCTGGGCTCGAGTCCCTGCAGCGCCACCTCGCCGATGCGCGAGATCACCTCGACGCCGGCCTGCCGCCGCGCCAGCTCCTCCGTCAGTCCGGCGGGATAATTGACGTTGCCGTTGCCGTCCGCACGATCTCGCCGAAGCCGCCCGATGAGGTCCTTCACCTCGGTCACCGAGAAGGGCTTGGGAAGGTAGTCGTACGCGCCGTGGCGCAGCCCGAAGACCGCGGAGTTGACCGACGGTACCCCGGTGATGAGCACGACCGGCGTGCCGGGCTGCTTGCCCTTGACGGCGCGGAGCAGATCGAGACCGCTCAGGCCCGGCATCTTGATGTCAGAGACCACGAGGTGGAAGGGGTCGTCGCCCAGCTGCTCGAGCGCCAGCTCCGCGGTCGACGCGGTGGTCACCTGGCAGTTGTGCGACGAGAACGCCGAGGCCAGGAACCGCAGGACCGACGCGTTGTCGTCGACGAGCAGGACGCGCAGCCTTTCGGTTGGCGCTCCAGCGGTCACCGGGGTCTGGTCTTCCATTTCAGCTGGCACCGTGATCCCCTACTTGGTCGCGCCGAGCTGGCTGAGGAACTCCAGCCACTGGCGAGACAGGCCGTCCTTCGGGAAGCTCAGCGACTCGAGCTCCGGACGGTCGTCGACTTCGAGAGCCGCCTTGGTCGGGCTAGGCTGCACGGGCGCCGACGGCACGGCGACCGGAGCCGCTGCGACCGCCGGGGCCGGAGCCTCGACTGGCGACGGGCTCTTCGTCGCCTGCGCGAAGAAGTACGGCCGATTCCCGTTGGGCTGGGCCTGGGCCTTCGCCCACACCGGCGGGGTCTGCACCGGGACCCCCGCGGGCGCCGGGGGCTCGGCGGGCATGAGAGCTTCCGGCTCGGGCGTGCTCACGGGAACTGCCGCCGCGACCGGGGCGCTCACCAGCTCCGCTTCCTGGATCGCCGCGACACTCGCCGGCGCCTCCATCGGGATCACGATGACGGCGGACGGGGCAGCTTCGGCCACGTGTCCATTCGATCCCGTGTCCGCAACCGCCAGGGACGCGGTGGCCTGGATCGGCTCGAGCTGCAGCGCGGGCGCCGGCTTCACCGGGGCCGGGGCGGCCGGCTCAGGCGACACGAGGGTAGGCGGCACCGATACCGCGGGCGCGGGCTCGGTCACGAGCCTCACGCTCTGATATTCCTGGATAGCCGGTCGCGCCGGAATGACCGGGGCAGCCGGCGGAGCGACAAAAGCCGGCGCGCTCGGCGCCTGAATCTCCGCGTCGGGCACTGCCGCGGCGACCACCACCTCGGCGACCGGCGGCCGAACCGCTTCGGTTACCGACGGGCGGACCACCTCAGGCTGAACCACTTCGGCCTGGACCACCTCGGGGTGGACCATCACGGCGACTGGTGTCCGCACTTCGACCGCTGGCGGGCGGACCACCTCGGTCACCGACGGCCGGACCACTTCGGATTTCACCGGCTCGACGCGCGGCTCGATCGCTCTCGTCGCAGGCCGGACGACCTGTGTCGGCGCCGCGGCCTCGACCGGCGATTCCGCAGCGGCTTTCCGGAGCCGCTCGACGTGATCGAAGAAGACGACCGACTCGCCGTTGACCTCGAGATGACGGAACTCGAGGCAATCGATCTCGAGGAAGCTGAGCTGCTTGATCCGACGCAGGAACGAATCGGTCAGCCGCTCCGCGATGAAGAGGATCCGCGGCGGCCGGGAGGTCGAGATCTGGGCCATCGGGTAGAGACGACGAAGCGTGTCGGGGAACTCGAGACACCAGGAATAGGCGTCCATCACCCGGAGAAGCAGGCCCTCGTCGGCCGTGAAGTCGAGCGCGATCAGCGCCAGCGAACCACGCGAATCCAGCCCGACAAGGTCGATAGCGGCCTGGCCGAGAAGCAAGCGCGAGTCGACGACCTTCAGGCCGGGCTCGACGCCCTCCATGTTCTCGGCGACGAGCTTCTCCAAGGTGCCGATGTCCTTGACTTCAAGCTTCCTGAACGTCGGTCTCATCTTCGTCTCCCCTGGCCGTTTGGGTCCAAAACTCGCGACTTAATACAGCAAACCGTGGACCAATGGCCTTGAGAGACACAAGTAACCGGAAAACATGACCATTCGAGTTTTCCGGGTGACCCCTTGAGTGGCTGATTAGTTTCCAAGATTCGACGGGCCTCGCGGCTACCTTTCCGGAAAGAATTTGTTTTCAGCTATTTGGGAAATTCCGGAAGCCCTGGTCGGGGTTGGCGACGAACTGACCAGTGGCGATGGATTGAGCGTACTGGTCACTCTTCCATCAGCTTCTTCCGGAGAGTCTGGCGTGAAATCCCAAGTATTTTCGCCGCTTTGCTCTTGTTGGACTCCACGCGCTGCATGATCTGGCCGATGTAGGCGCGCTCGATCTCGGCCAGAGTCCTGGGCGCGTCGCCCGTCTGCTCTGTCACGACAGGTTGGCGAACCTGCGTGGCGAACTGCACCGGGAGATGGGGCGGCTCGATGAGATCCGAGCTCCCGAGGATGACGAGGCGCTCGATCAGATTCTTGAGCTCGCGCACGTTGCCCGGCCACTGATAGCCCACCATGAGCCGCTCGGCTTCAGGCACGAACCCCTTGATCGACTTGTGAAAGCGCGTGTTCGCGTCGAGGACGAAGTGCCGGGCGAGCGGCATGATGTCTTCCCGGCGCTCGCGCAGCGGCGGAATGTAGATCGGAATCACGTTGAGCCGGTAGAAGAGATCCTCGCGGAACTGCCCGTCCTTGACGCGCGTCTCGAGCGGCCGATTCGTCGCGGCGATGATCCTGAGATCGACCTTGATGTCTCGTGTTCCCCCCACGCGCCGGAGGACGCGCTCCTGCAGAACCCGGAGGAACTTCGCCTGGCTGTTGAGCGACATCTCGCTGACCTCGTCGAGGAACAGCGTGCCCCGGTCGGCGAGCTCCATCAGCCCCTTCTTGGCGGCCTTGGCGTCGGTGAAGGCGCCCTTCTCGTGACCGAACAGCTCGCTCTCGAACAGGGTCTCGGTGATCGCGGCGCAGTTGACCTCCATGAACGGGAAATCGCGTCGCGCGCTCTCGTAGTGCAGGCCGCGCGCGACCAGCTCCTTGCCGGTGCCGCTCTCGCCGTGGACCAGGATCGTCGCCGCCTCGCTCCGCGCCAGCTTGCTGATCAGATCGCGGAGTCGGCGCGTGCCCTCGGACTCTCCGATGAGCTGGTCGATCCGATATTCCTTCTCCTGAAGCCGGTGCAGGCGCTGGATCTCGCGCCGGGCGCGGACCTCCTCGAGCGCTCGCGCGACGGCGAGCTTGAGCTTGTCGAGGTGCTCGAACGGCTTCTCGAGATAATCGGTCGCGCCGGCCTTCATCGCCTCCACCGCACTCTGGATCTGACCGAATCCGGTGATGATGATGACCGCGGTCTCGGCGTGCCGTCCCTTGAGGGCGCGCAGGACCTCGAGACCGTCCATGTCCGGGAGCCTGAGGTCCAGGAGCACCAGGTCGGGGCTCACCTCGTCGGCGGTCTGGAGGCCTTCCTTGCCCGTCCCGACCCCGTGGACTTCGATCTGGTCCCCGGCCAGCACCCGCGAACAGAGCGTGCGAATGTTCCGTTCGTCGTCGACGACCAGGATGTTGTCCATATTGCCTAAAATAGCGGATATTCCTGCCGCTTCGCCCAATTTCTTACCACCGGGGAAGCTCCCTCTAGGAGTACCCGAACGACGCTGGACCCACTACCGGCAGGACCGCACGAAAGAGCGCTTCGCCCTCGACATTTCCGGATAGAGGGCGGGCCCGTTACTCCTTGATCATCTGCTCCCGGCGTCGGAGATAGCCGTTTCGAACGGCGCTGTACAGGTCGACGACGCTCTCCTCCAGGCCCTGGAACAACTCGAGGTTCAGCGCGCGATCGTTGACCATTTCTGCCACCTTCATCGCGAGGCTGATCCAGATCGACGGACCAACCCAGGTGAGCGGATTCATGGCCGCGTCGACCCCCCGGCCGATCCCGTCGCGGAACGTCATCGGCTCCATCAGAGGCAAGACGAGGTAGGGGCCGGGCGGGACGCCCCAGACTCCGAGCGTCTGTCCGAAGTCCTCGCGGCTCTTCTCGATCCCCCAGTACTTCGCCGCATCGAAGAGGCCGCCGATGCCCAGCGAGCTGTTGATCAGGAACCGTCCGACTTCTCGGGTCGCTCCGCCCCACTTGCCCTGGAGCAGGCTGTTCACCGCGCGCGGGACGAAGGCGATGTTGTCGAAGCCGTTGGCGATCAAGATCTCGAACGGCTCGGGGACGATCACCCGGTAGACCTGCGCCACCGGCCTCAAGACGAATCGATCGAGGCGTCGGTTCACCTCGAACATCGCCTCGTTGAACTTCTCGAGGGGGTCGTATTCCTCGTCGCCTTCGGTCTCGCTCTTGTCGGTCGGCGCCGGCTCAGGCTTCTCCGTCGGCGCGCGCTCCGTCTGGGCGACCATCGGATCGGCCGGCGAGCCGTTACTCGCGGCCTCGGAATCCGCGGCGGCCGGGGCGACGCTCGAGGCGGGGCGCGCCGATTCGGCCAGCAGCGTCGAGTCCGTCCTGACCGCACCCGAGAGGCCGCCGCACCCGCCGAGCACCGCTGCGGCAATCAGGACGCGCAGGACGCGAAGAACGGAGAGCCCTCCTTCGAATGACCCCGCTAGATGGATGAGGCAGAGTTTCTCGGCAGTCGCGTGCTCTCTATACAGCAAACTATATCTTGGAACTCGGGACGGCCCGACAGAATTCGAGTCACCGGCCCGGCCGCCGCCGAATTTTCTCGGCTCGTATTGTAACGACGTGACTCCTGGCGTATGTTAGTCGAGCGCGATCAGTCGAGCATCGTCCGGATCCACACCGCGAGCGTCCGCGCGAGGAGATGATGTGAGCCGAAGCCGAGCCCGCGAGTTCTGGTGCAGCGTCGTGTCCGAGACCGTCCAGATCCGGCTCCGGCGCCCCGGCGGCTTCGGGCGCCCGCAGGGCTACTTCGTGCAGTGCAACCAGGCCGACTGCCAGTACGTCGACGAGAACAAGCCGCCCTGTCCGCTGACCGCCACCATGTTCGCGGACGAGATCAAGGCCGCCGAGGAAGCCCGCGCGCAGCGGAGCGAGTAGCGCCCCTCGGGTCGTTCGTCAGCCGACCCCGTTCAGGACGTAGTCGAAGAGATCGAAGTTCCTCAAATCGTCGGCGCGCGCGAGGCGCTCCGCGTACGCGTCGCCGAGCGGCCGATTGATCACGAAGGGCACCGTCTGCTCCGACACGCCGCCGTGCGAGCGCAGCGGCTCCTCGAGCAGCGACAGATCGTGCTCCTCGGGGGACTTCCCGAGAACCGTGTGGGTGTCGCCGATGACGATCAGGTCGCCGACGCGGTCACGGGGCAGCTCGAACCGGGCCGAGCCGGTGGCGTTGTCGTAGACCTCGGCGACGCCGGGCGTCGCCGCGAGCCGCGACGCCACCGCGGCGGCCCGGGGCGCGTCGTCCAGGTACACCGTCGCGAACGATCCCAGGGCGCCGTGATGAACGACGTACGGATCCGTGATCGGCAGGACGACCCGGGCGCGCCCGGGCCCCACGATGGCGTCGAGGAGGGGACGGAGATACACGACCCGGGGCGCGCCATCGGGGCCGGACTTGGCGTTCATGCCGTGGTCCGCCGTGATGCCCAGCACCGCGCCCTCACGATCGAAGGCGTCGAAGTAGCGGTCGAGCATCGCGTAGAACTCGGTGGCGGCCGGCGTGCCGGGCGCGTGCTTGTGCTGGACGTAGTCGGTGAGCGACAGGTACATCGCGTCCGGGCGCTGTCGCCTGAGCAGCTCGAGACCGGCCGCCAGCACGTACTCGGACAGCTCGGCGCTGTACACCGAGGGCACCGGCATCGCAACGAGGTCGGTGGCGCGCTCGATCCCGTGCTCGTCCTTGGTCGTCTGGTCGGCCCGCTCCGACGAAAAGCAGACGCCGCGCATCCCGTGGCCCAGAAGCCGCCGCAGCTTGTCCTTGGCGGTGACGACCGCCACGCGCGCCCCGGCCTTCGACAGCGCGGCCAGGAGGGTCTCGCAGCGCAGGAACTTCGGGTCGTTCATCACGGCGCCCTGGGATCGTTCGCGACGGTGTACCTGGACGACGCGCCCCG
>WNGN01009390.1_pt1 | contig 10152 bp, 12 predicted proteins | sample 5400561 | NCBI WGS metagenome assembly WNGN01 (sample SAMN13153379, study PRJNA577476) | soil metagenome | isolation source: 115 cm soil or saprolite under Garry oak tree replicate 2 | place: USA:California | collected 2016-06-15 | reverse complement strand
GCAATTGGTCGACAACATGATTGGCACGCTGCGTAGGATTGCCTCGGAGCTTCGGCCACAAATACTGGATGATCTCGGTTTGCCGGCTGCGCTTGAAGCTCAGGCTCAAGAGTTCGAAAGCCGAACTGGGATTCGTTGCAGCGTAACATTGCCGCGAGAACCGCTCACGCTGGACGCGGATATATCTACTGCCATCTTCCGCATCTTTCAGGAGTCTCTGACCAACGTAGCGCGCCACGCGCATGCCGCGCGGGTCGAGGCACGCCTGAGGCACGCCTGGAAGGAGAAAACAATCGGCTCATTTTTCAGGTTTCCGACAATGGCAGGGGCTTCGACCCAGAAGAAGCTAAAGCCGGCAAATCTCTCGGGCTTGTGGGGATGCAAGAGCGTGCTCTCTTGCTCAATGGAGAACTCAAAATTGCGGGCGTGCCAGGTGCCGGAACAACCATGACGCTGACTATTCCTCTCCCCCGCTCGGTCATGGGAGGAAAAATTCGCAATGCGGGTTCTGATCGCTGACGATCATGCCGTTTTTCGCCGGGGACTTAAAGAGACTCTGGCAGAAGCATTTTCCAGAGTGACGTTTGGGGAAGCAAAAACGGCACAGGAAACGCTTGAACAGGTGCGTGGCCAAGACTGGGACGTCGTCATCCTGGACATCAGCATGCCTGGAAAAAGCGGGCTGGACATCCTGGACGACTTAAAGCGTTTGCGGCCTAAGTTGCCAATTCTGCTTCTCAGCATGCACCCCGAGCAGCAATTTGCGCGGCGCGCGCTCAAATCCGGTGCCGCCGGTTACCTGACCAAGGACAGCGTGCCGGATGAGTTGAAAGTGGCGGTCAAGAAAATAGCAGCAGGTGGACGCTACGTGAGTGCGACTCTGGCTGAGAAGTTGGCAGTGGACCTGAGGGAGGGCGCTGAGACACCTCTCCACGAACTCTTGTCGGACCGCGAGTTTCAAGTAATGCGGATGATCGCCTCAGGGAAGACCGTCAAGCAGATAGCCGAGAATCTTTCCCTCAGCGTGAAGACAGTAAGCACTTATCGCGCCCGGATTCTAGAGAAGACCGGCATGAAATCAAACGCGGAACTGATTCGCTACGCTCTTCAATCTCAGCTGGTGGACTAGCGCTGAGCGGAGCCCGAACTTGTGATACGGAGGCCACTCCTGTTTCGACGGCGGTGAACGCCTGACCCGTCGCGTGGGACGAACTCTGTCACGGGCAGTTCGTTTTGTCTTACACAAGATTACGGTTACAACCTGATGTATTTCTGCCTCGTTCTGTCATTCTCTATACCCAGGAGGACGGCTCTCGAGGAGAACGCACATGAAAGTCTTTATCGCCGATGATTCGAGCGCAGTCGTGAAACGTCTGGCGGACCTGCTCGAGGAGGTACCTGGAGCCCTACTTGTGGGACAAGCAGGCGATGTGACGGAAGCCGTCCGTGGCATCCAGAAGATGAACCCTGACACTCTCATTCTCGACCTGCAAATGCCTGGAGGAAGTGGTCTCGATGTTCTCCGCGCGATTCGACTGGATCATCCGCACCTCCATGTTCTGATTTGCACGAACTTTCCGTATCCCCAGTATCGCGAGGAATGTTTAAGTGCTGGAGCCAATTTCTTCATTGATAAGTCTGCGGAATTTGAGAAGATCCCCGCCATCCTCCGCGAATTGATCCAGATTGAGGCTAAGATTTCTCCCGCCACTCGCTAAGGGGCTGGCTCGCCATTTCTTGGTAATAGCCAGTTCATTTCCCACTTGCTTGCCCGAAAAGTCTTGTCTCTAGGTAAATCAAAAGCAAGAAATCTCGTTCCGGCGCCGCCAGAGCTCCTATTGTTACCCATCCACGCTTTGGGCATTTCTCTATTGCAATTTTGCGGTATCCACCCGATTGCCTGGCGGTCGCGATTCAAGCATAGATATACACGTGGTTAGCCGGCTCGAATGTCGTCAACAGAGGGAAATCGCGGATGAGTCAATCGAGAAGGTTCTCGTCCCGGCGATAAACATCGTTCAGATTAATACTCGGGTACCGGACCTAGAGATGAGCGCTAGTTCACAACGAGATCAGTTTCATCTCACCGCCCGGCCAACAAGGAGAGGAAAAATGAGGAAGCCGAATGTTCTGTGGATCATGTGTTTGACATTCTTCCTTGCTTCGACGGTTCGAGCCCAGACAGCTCCCGGAGTAAACAACGTCGAGCTGAAGGGCGACTATGCATTTACTTTCAACGGCATGACCACCGGGGGCGGCGGTGCGTCGACAGTTTTCGCCGCTGTGGGAAGATTCACAGCCGACGGGGCCGGAAATTTGACGAACGGAGAACTGGACACCAACGGCGTAGGTCCGCAGGAAAAGCTAATCGCTCAATCGTTCACCGGGACCTACTCGATCGGTGCGGACAACAGGGGTGTGATGAACTTGAATATTCCGGGCGGAGGCACGCTTGCCTTCGCAATGATGGCCAACGGTAACGCACAATTCGTCGAGATTGATGCCGGGGGAGGCCACGGAACGGTTGGGTCAGGCACCATGGAAAAGGCGGACACTACTGCATACAACACGGCCAAAATAATGGGTGACTATGCCTTTGGTGTGGCCGGCTTGGACGGCTCCAACAATCGTACGGCCATCGCCGGCCGCCTGACTGCGAACGGAGCGGGCACTTTCACCAGCGGATCCTCAGACGTCAACCAATCAGGTATATTTACTACTTGGAACATACTCGAGGCAAATTACATCGTAACCGACATGATGAGTGGGCGGGGCATAATGAACCTGCCTCCGTTGGCTGGCGGAGTGCCATCGAACCTTAATTTTGTCTTTTACATCGTTAACGCGGGGAAGCTGTTTGCAATGGAGACCGACGTCGTCACAATTTTGACGCCGCTGTTAAATGGCGTTGTGCTGCAACAGCAGAGTCCCACCGGAGGTTTCTCCAGCGCTTCGCTGAATGGTGGCATGGTGATGTACCTTACAGGACGCGCCGGGTCCGGGTGCGGTGGGGGAACAGGCCCGGCACCCAACGTGATTGCAGGTCTGCTCACCGCGGATGGCATTGGTACTCTCACGTTGACCTATGACCAGAACTGCGGCGGGGCACCCACGTCAGCCACCGGTCTGCTGGGGACGTACAATGTGGCAAGCAATGGCCGGGCGGCAATCAGGGTCGGAACGGATTACGTGGCTGCCTACCTGGTGAGCTCCAATCAGGCCTTTATCATCGCCCCCGACAGTTCTGTCTTGTTCGGATTCGGAGAACCTCAATCAGCGGGGTCGTTCACCAATAGCTCAGTGAGTGGTAGGTACGCCGGCTCGACGACTACGCCTGCCACGCTTGGTGTTCCCATCTTCTCGGGCGAGTTCACATCGGACGGTGCCAGCCCGACCGGCAATATCGCCGGCATCTCGGAGTTTGTTGTGGTCTCGTTGAGCGATGCGAATCCCGCAGTCTTGATGTTCAAACAGTAGTCTCTTCTGGCCCTCTAACTCCGTGACGCGCGTGGGTTCTTGCGGAGCGGCGGCTTCGCGCAGAAATCGACATGATCGGTGCCAAGCCGCCGAAGGCTTTTCCCCTTGATCCAGTGTCTTTCAGGCGGGGCCGCATTCGATGGCAGCGCGAGCGGCTCGACCCCTCCACGGTAGTTCCAAGTCCCAAAGCTGACTTCGCGCACACGGATACCTGTGTTCGCCAGAGTGTTCAATTTTTCACGAGGCTGTGTTCACCCAGGCGATGGCGCCGCCAGCCACGCCTTTTTGCCAGTTGACGGTCTTCCCTTGGAACTGCAATCCGACACCATAGCGTCCGTCTGGGAGCCGCTGGCAATAAACCACTCGAGCGAGAGTTCGCAAATCTCCAACGACAGCATTGATTAGCAATCGCTCATTCAGCTCCCTGGCTCGCTGAGTCAAGATCCGCATACCGACTGAGCAGACGTTTTCGGTAGTCGTACGCTCCGTCTTGGCGGGGTCAAAGAGGCTGGAAATCTGTACCGGGACCTCCAGCCGAATTCGCTTCTCAAGTCTTCCTGACCGTTGAGGCATGGAACAAATGCCCTTCTAACCGCGGTTCTGTTTGGCTTTTCGGAGCTGCAGTGCAGGAAATTGCATGAACCCGATCTCGTTCGCCAGCCCATTCCGTGGCAACAGCGTTGTGCACCCCGTGAAGCAGGGCGACAAGCGGATCGTCCCTCGAGCACAATCCTCGTGATCGCCTGACGAGAACTGAAGCGACGATGATCCAATGCAGGACATAAAGCCTATTGAGTCTGATTACTGGGCCCGAGAGTGGCGGAAGGCCTCGATCGTCGCCTCTTCTGCTCGTACATGGCTTGGTCGGCTTTTGCCATCAACTCTTCAATCGATGTGCGGCTGGCGGGATCGAAACGAGCAAGGCCTAAACTAAGAGCAATCTCGTAGCGGGCCGGTTCGCCATTGATTGACCCCAAACACTCGAAAAGTCGAGCCTTGATTGTGGCCTCGCTGTGGCCGGCTGCCTCGATCGCAAGAACAGCGAACTCGTCTCCTCCCAAGCGAGCGACAACATCTGAATCCCGGAATGTTTCCTCCAAAACGCCGGACATGCGCTTCAAGGCACAGTCGCCCTCGAAATGGCCGAAAGAGTCGTTGATCTGCTTCATGCTGTCGACGTCCATCATAAAGAGCAACATTCCCCGTCCGGAGCGCCGCCCGAGTTTGAGCTGGCGTTCTGCTACCGCCATAAAACCGCGACGGTTATACAAGCCCGTGAGTTCGTCGGTGAGGGCAAGACTGCCCAACTCTGCTTGCAACATGTATTGTTTTGCGGCACAGCGGACCGCGCGCATCAGAAGCTCGCTGACCTGCTGACTCCGGGTGTCACCAAGCAACGTGCCGCGAGACTCCGTGCGTACATCCCGCAGCAAACTGGCGAGTTCTCGATTTGCTTCCGAAAGCAGAGCACGGAAAACGTCATCGACGGCTCTGTTTTTTCTGCGAGACAACGAGCCCGGGGCTCGGCGGCGAAATAACGATTGGGCATCAACTGCCACGCTCAGTGCCGCGGCGTCAAGCGGACTGTTTGTAGATTTAAAGTCTGACTGTGCTTTCCGCGGATAGCCGCTAAACCTTAGCAGTCTGTTCGAGCTCGTTGGCATTTGCGCGCATCCTTGAACTACGGGCGGTCCTCCGCTTCGATCACCATAACTCGCTCTCGAATTAACTCAATCCGGTAAATTACCCATTTGCGGTGCGGACAATGATTGAAGGATTCCGGAGCCTAGACGTATGGCAACGTCGTTAGGCCTGGATCAAGCCGTTGCGGATGGCGTAGCGAACCAAACTTGCTGTTTCATGAATGTCCAGCTTCTTCATAAGTCTCGCTCGGTGCGATTCCGCCGTCTTTACACTGATACCCAGGTGCACCGCGATGTCTTTTGTGGATTTCCCTTCACCAACCAATTGAAGAACCTGCCGTTCGCGCCCTGAAAGAGGGTCGGTCGAGACATACGTTTTGGATAGATAGGCATCAACAATAGCGCGCGATATGCTCGGGCTTAAATATACAGACCCGCGACAGACCTCGTGTATCGCATGCACGAGGTCATCCGCCGCCTGGCTCTTCAGCACGTATCCTTTAACCCCGGCACGCAGTGACTCAGTGACGTATTGATCCTCGTCGTGTTGCGTGAGAAGTATGACCTTGGTTTTAGGAGAAGATTTCTTCAATTCGCGGGCGGTATCGATACCATTCAATATCGGCATGCTGATGTCGATGATGGCGACGTCAGGATTGGTCTTTTCCACCGAGCGAACTGTTTCTTGCCCATCCGAGGCCTCTGACACCACTTGGAATCCATGTTTTTCCAGCAGAGCCTTCAGTCCTTGGCGGATCAAGGCATGATCGTCAGCAAGCAATACACGTGTAGACATCGTACCATGGGCAGGTTAAGCAATCTTTGTTCTCCAGGGCAATCGGGTAGTTCCCCACATTTTATCTGGGGTAATGACCTGATCATTTTTGCAGTCACCCAGTAGGTGCGATTCCGAAGCCGCCCTATCTCTCTAAAATTGCACCGTTTACTAAGCACCTGGGGGATACTCTAGGTCACGACGGCTCCTGTATTCCCTTCAGGGCTGCACTAAACCCCGGCGGACTGCGTAACGCACGAGGCTTGCTGTCTCGTGGATATCCAGCTTCTGCATGAGTCTCATGCGGTGGGATTCGGCCGTTTTCACGCTGATCCCCAGAAGGGAGGCAGCATCCTTCGTGGATTTTCCTTCCGCAATCAATTGCAACACCTGTCGCTCGCGCACCGTCAAGGGATCCGCTGGCCGATCCGATTTGGACCGGTATGCCTCCATGACTGCGCGTGATATTCCCGGGCTTAGATAGAACTCTCCTCGGGAAACCTGCTGAATCGCGTGAATCAGGTCGCTTGCGACCTGATTCTTCAGTACGTATCCTTTCACGCCGGCTTCGAGCGCTTCATGGATATACTGATCTTCTTCATGTTGCGTCAGAAGAATCGTTTTGGTCTTTGCGCAAGAACGGCGCAGTGCGCGGGCCGCATCTATGCCGTTGAGCGTCGGCATACTTATATCTAGGACTACGATATCCGGGTGGTGCATTTCCGTTAAGCGGACCGCATCCTGCCCATCGGATGCTTCAGCCATAATCTGAAATTTCTCCCGTTCCAGCAATGATTTTAGACCTTGCCGCACCAGCACATGGTCATCCGCGAGTACGATTCGAATTGGCATGATCACCCTCCAATGGAAGTCGGATGGAAAGCTCAGTTCCGTGGCCCGGCCGGGACTCGATTCGCAGTGTTCCGCCGATTGCACTCACACGCTCTTGCATGGCAATTAGTCCCAGCCCTTTCCGGTGCGGTGCCGTTTGGGCCTCAAGAGTGTTAAATCCTGCGCCGTCGTCCCGGATCGAACAATGCAGCACGAGGTTTTCTCTCCACGCTCGAATCCAGACATTGCTCGCTTCTGCGTGCTTAACGGCGTTGGTCAGCGCTTCTTGAACGATCCGATAGAGTGTCGTTTCAATGGCGCCGGGCAAGCGTCCGGAAACACTCGCATCGATACGGATTGGCAGATTGGCTCGTTTCGAAATTCCTTCCGCAAGAAAACGGATCGCGGGAATCCAGCCTAGATCATCTAGGATCGTTGGCCGAAGTTCATGAGAGTACCGGCGCAAATGCTTCTCAACCTGATTCAATAGATCTTTAATGTGCGTGACCTGCGTCTGTTGAGGTTCGGGCAGTTCCCGAGCCATTTCGGCTAGCGCGAGGTGCACGGCGACGAGCAGTTGTCCAGCCTCGTCGTGGACGGCGTACGCGATGCGCTTGATCTCCTCCTCGAGCGTTTCGTTCAATTGCCGCAGGGCCTTCACCGCATCCTGAAACCCGCGGTGGGCCATCTCATAAGGTGACAAGCACTCCGCGAGAAATTCGGCGCTCGCCACGAGCAATTCCTCCAGGCGTTTTTCACTCCCGGCATCGCGAACCAACTCAAGTACAGCCTGGTGATGTAGCGAAGCCAGCTCTACGAGGCTCTTTTGCTCGGTAAGCGCTCGACGGCCAAGTTCATACGCTCGGCCCAGTGCGGTTTCGCCTCCCCCTGCCGCATATTCACGGATGGAAGACCGGTACTCGTCTTCAAGACCCACATGCGGCTTCCCCTTGCGTCGAAGTGCGCTCTTCATGGACCAATTCCCGTTAATCGCGCGATTAGAACCAGCGCATCGTCATTTCCGCTGCGATATTGCTCGAGAATTCTGTCTGCCGCCCTTTGCGGGTTTTCCCGCGCGGAGAGGGACGCGGAAAAGTCGCTTCGGACTCCATCTGTTGCGAAGAAAAGTGTGTCTCCCCGCACGATCGGAAGCACCGTAGCCTGAAGGGCAGGTAACTGGGAACCGACAACGCCAGCTCGGAGAAGCAGTGACTCCTGCCCATTACCTCTTTTAGCGTCGCAGCGCATCAACACTCCTTGGACATTGCCGACACCGAGCCAAGTCATCATGCCGTGTTCAGGATCAATGAAAGCAAGACTCAATACAATCCCGCGAGTTCCCCTCAGTTTCTCGTGGCATCGTTCAACGAGAGAGATAATTGGTTCGTCGGCGGAGCTTCTGAGCAGCGCCGCCGCCGCCTTGGAGGCATTGGCAGCTTCTTCGCCGTGTCCTATGCCGTCAATCGCTGCAATCAGAATTCCGCTTCGGTTGCAGCAAACCAGGTGGTTGTCACCGGACTCACCTTGGCCCGTAAGGACGTACTTCGCGACACCATATTCGACCATCGATTCTTTTATTGTCTCCACTTCTTCACCGCCACAGTAGTTCCCTGGCCTAGTTGGGAAGTAATCTCAAATTCGTCCATCAAGCGACGCACCCCAGGCAATCCAAGTCCCAGACTTCCAGAGGTAGAGAAGCCGTCGCGCAAAGCCTGGCGAATATCGGGGATCCCGGGACCGTCATCGGTAGCAATGACCGCAATGCCTTGACGGTTCAAGCCATTCACCATCTTTATCGTGATTTCGCCCTTGCGCGCGTAGGACACGATGTTTCGAGCCAGTTCTGAGATGGCCGTGGCAATAAGTGTCGCGTCCCCAGAGGAAAACCCAAGCTCATTCGCCATCACGCGGCCCTTCTGACGGGCTGATACGATGTCCTGGTCAGACTTAATGGCCACTCGGATTTCCGCAGCCGGCACTGTGGCTCACTTTCAGTTCCTGGTTTTGAACCTTTCGTTCAAGTAGGCCAGACCTTCTTCCAAGTCCAACGCAGTTGCAACGCCTTCCAGCGTTAATCCCAGCTGCACCATCGCAAAAGCCACTTCGGGCTGAATTCCAACGATTACCGTCTCAGCGCCCCGCAGCCGAATCATGTGCGCGATCTCGCGCAACGTCCGCGATGCAAACGAGTCCATAACGTCCATTGCGGTAACGTCCACGATAACCGCACGGGAGCGAAACTTAACAACTTGCTGCACTAAACCCATGCGTAGTTGATTGAGGTCCGCGTCCGACAGAGCGGCCTGAAAGGTTGCGATGAGGAACGCTCCCTGTTTGAGAATCGGGACTTCCACGTGGCCCTTCCTCGCTCCGCTTACCGCGGCTCCGGCTCCGCTAGTGTCGCAACTTTGTATCCCAACAGTCTTTCGGCCTGTTCGATGCCGCCCTGCAGGTCGCCCACAGTATTCATCTTGCCGAGGTCCACACCGATCGTCACCAGCGTCTGGGCAATTTCTGGCGACAGCCCCGTGACAATGACCGTCGCGCCGAGAAGCCGCGAGGCCTCTACCGTTTGCACTAGGTGGTTCGCAACCGTGACGTCCATGGCTGCCACGCCGGTGATATCGATCACCACGACTTTTGCGCGGTTGGTGCGAATTCCGCGAAGGAGTTGCTCCGTCAACTGCCGGGCGCGCTGAGGATCGATGACTCCGATGATGGGAAGAATCAACAGCCGCTCTCGAACCTGCAGCACGGGAGTCGAGAGTTCGCGGATCGCTTCCTGTTGCTGGCGAATAACGCGCTCGCGCTCTTGCACGAAGCCGACTGCCACCGTGTTTGCGATGCGGTTTGCAGCCGGCTCGTACGCATCCAGAATGCGATTCAGCTTCTTGAAATCGTTCTGGTATTTCGCAAACAGGGAGCGTGCAAGCACATCGCGTAACAACAGCACAATCCCAACGACTTCGTGGGTTTCGACTCCGCGTGGGATGATGCGTTCGGAAAGATTTCGCGCGTAAGCCTGCAGCGCTTCGAAGGCCTCGGTTTCTAGTGCCTCAACGTAACTGTCGTACACCGAGGTCGCTTCCGCGAAGATCTCTTCTTTGGTCATCGCGGTCAGCAGGCGCGTCTCCGAGATGCGCACCACCCATTCCTCGCGCAACTGGGTTCGATTCTGGCGCAGGTGCGCTACAAGTTCTCGAAGAAGCTCCGACGGTTCCTCAGCTCGGTTTGGTTCGGGGAATGTGGACGTGCCTTCTCGTTTCGCCATGAAGATTTTCTCCTCGGCTCGAACAGTCCTGCTACGGGTCAATCCCATGCTGGAACACACACGCGACCTTGGTAGGCAATACCATTCAAAGCCCGCTCTCTCAATCAAGTAAACCCCGGTAATAGGACTCAGGTAAAGACCTTAGTTTAAACAGA
>WNGN01003904.1_pt1 | contig 10155 bp, 9 predicted proteins | sample 5400561 | NCBI WGS metagenome assembly WNGN01 (sample SAMN13153379, study PRJNA577476) | soil metagenome | isolation source: 115 cm soil or saprolite under Garry oak tree replicate 2 | place: USA:California | collected 2016-06-15 | reverse complement strand
AGGAAGCGGTCACGCACGCACAGAAATATCATGGAGTGGTCTACGCGTATGACGTCACGGCACAAGAGGATTATCTGAACGAAATGTTGGTCTATGACGGGACGAACAGGTCAGGCACCCTGCCACCTTAATGATGATGCACACTGAACACAATAAGCTCAGCATCGAGAATGGATGGTAGAAAACGACTAAAAGCATTACACCAATGTGATTAATCAGCACCAAAGGATACAGAGTCGTGGGGCAATCCGCACTCGTCATGCACTGTAGGTCACTTTCTGACCTGCTCAATGCGTATGAGCTATCCCCGCGTAGCGAAGAAAAAAGTCTCTCTCGTCCATGGTTCATCTGCCGTTATTTCCTGACGCTTTCGCTCTCGCCATCTTTTTTCTTTGTGCTACCTGAGCTTGCTCCCGTTTCTTCTCCTCCTGTGCCTTTACAAAGGTCGGGGCTTTCTCCCACGGTCTCGACCGCTGCACGACCTCCTTCCGTCTTAACGTGATCGCTTTCGCGGCTAACGATTGTACGCGAGGAATGCCATACTTGATCCGGTACGACCGTCCATCCAAGCTATGTTCCTTGAGATGTCGCACCGACAATTGCTTGAGGGTCGTGCCACATTCCAGACACGTCGCCCTATGTTTGGTGATGCTTTTCCTCCAGTTGACTGGTGCTCGCGGTGTCTCTGGTGTTGCAACAGCTACGCTGCCATGAGCATCTTCCTGCGTTTTCAGTGCGTGCAGACTCGCATAGGTCTGTTGCAGGGCTGTGTGCATATCGTCGGGTATCCACCTAAGCCGGGACACTTTGTATCCTCAATCACTTACCGCCAGGGCCTGATGGCGTTGCCTGGGCAGGGGCAATGCATCGATCTGCGATAACACGCTCTCAAAGAGATCAGGAAACGCCCGCCTGAAAAACCGTGCGGCTGGTGTCGTTCCATCCGCGGCGCGACAATCAAAGTTGTGCAGTACGGTCCATACCTGATAGCGACGTGTGGGCAAGCCACGGTGGTTATGCTGCATCTGAGACAGATAGCCATTCCGACCTTCAACGCATCTTCCCTCTCCATTTTGGGGAAAGGCGCACAATTTCCGAGGGTTATTTGCATTTTTGCCCTATTATGTAGCCACTATAAAATTTGCTTATATTGAAATTTCCTCTTGATTATGTCCCAAAAATATATTATATTAGTAGCCACTATGTATATCGACACTTCTCACATCACCCGTGGTGGCAAAACGTATACGCGGCATCTGCTGCGCGAGTCGTATCGCGCCAACGGGAAGGTGCTCCATCGCACGATTGCCAATGTTAGTCATTGTTCCGCCGCGGAGATCGAAGCGATGCGCTTGGCGCTGCGCCACAAGGAGGCGCTGGAGCACCTTGGGACCATCCAGGACGCGGTCACGTTGCAGCAAGGGGTGTCTTTTGGTGCGGTGTGGACTGTGTACCACGTCGCCCGACGCTTAGGGATCGCACAGGCGCTGGGCCCGACCCGCGCAGGGAAACTGGCGCTGTGGCAAGTCATTGCCCGCGTGATCGATCAAGGCTCACGCCTCTCGGCCGTGCGTCTAGCGATGTCGCATGCCGCCTGTGATGTCCTAGGCTTAGGCACGTTTGATGAGGATGCACTCTACGAGAATCTGGATTGGCTTGCTGGGGCCCAAGCAGGGGTGGAGGATCGGCTCTTTGCTCAGCGCACCAAGATCAAACCGGTCAGCCTGTTTTTGTATGATGTGACCAGTAGCTACTTGGAAGGCACGCACAACGAACTGGCCGCGTTTGGCTATAATCGCGATGGTAAGAAAGGCAAGCTGCAGATTGTTATCGGCTTACTCTGCGACGAGGAAGGCCATCCTGTCTCCATCGAAGTGTTTCCAGGGAATACCCAAGATCCGCAAACCTTTGCTGCGCAGATCAACAAGGTCAAGGTCAGGTTTGGCGTCACAGAGATCACCTTCGTCGGCGACCGTGGCATGATTAAGGGCCAGCAAATCGAAGACCTCGCTCAGCAGGGGTTCCATTACATTACCGCCATTACGAAACCACAGATTGAAAAACTGCTGCGAACAGGGACCTTTCAAATGGACCTCTTCGACCAGGAGTTGGCAGAGGTGCTCGCTGAGGAGGGCATACGATACGTGCTCAGGCGTAATCCCGTGCGTGCACAAGAAGTCAGAGACACTCGGCACGCGAAACTGGCCACGCTTCAGGCGCAGGTCGCCAAGCACAATCGCTACCTCACAGACCATCCTCGCGCCGATGCACAGGGGGCTTGGCAAAAGCTCGTGGCCCGCGCCAAACAACTGCGCGTCGCTGACTGGGTCGAGTTGACCGTAGCGGAGCGCTCCATTACTCTCACTGTCCATGAGGACGCGCAGACAGCAGAAGCCAAACTCGATGGCTGCTATGTGCTGAAAACCGACCTGACTCCAGCGCAAGCACCCAAAGAGATTGTCCATGACCGCTACAAAGATCTGGCGTCGGTCGAGCAGGCGTTTCGTTCCTGCAAAACAGCGCATCTCGAAGTGCGCCCCATCTTCTTACGCCTCAAAGAACGAACACGGGCCCATGCGTTCGTCGTCATGCTTGCCTATCAGATCATCCAATATCTGGCCTCCTGCTGGAGCACCTTCGACCTCACCGTGGAAGAAGGACTCCAAGCCCTTACGACGCTCTGTCTCGTCGAAGTATCACCAAAAAATGCCCCCAGCTATCACTGCATCCCCACACCTCGTGCCTCCATTGCCCACTTACTGCATAGCGCAGACATCAAGCTCCCCAAGGTCTTCGCCCTCTCTGGGACTCGTGTGTCCACGAAGAAAAAACTCCAATCAGAACGACTTGTTTTGTGAATTCAGCTACTTAGCTGGCTTCTGGCTCTTTGGATTGGGGGGGGAAGATGGGCTGCAACCGCTGAGGAGGCCCGCTGGAAGGCCCTGGCATGCTCACCGGCCCACGCTTTCCAGCCTGCCAGCACTTCGGGCGCCAGCTGCCCGGTGCAAGGATGCTGCTCAAACGCGTCTTGCACCGCCTGGAGCACGCGTGCGATCTGAGCCTTTTGAACGGGACAGCGCGTGCGTGACAGTCGTGCTTGCCAGTACATCAGCGGTAGCAACAACTCCTCCACCCATTGTGTCCACCGCGGGGTCATGGCCATGTGCTCCAAGTCATGCCACACCGTCTGCCACCAGAAGTCGATCAGGGCCGAGACGCCAGCAAGCTGCTTGCGGACCTTATCCAAGGTGGCCTGTTTCACCGGCAACCCATTGGTCTCAAGCAACGTCTCAAGCGCCTGGAGCTCGGCTTGCAACTGGCGCTCAACTGCCTGTGACGTCTGGCGGGTTGAGTCGACAAGCCGCCAGGGATGCATAATCCGTGACAGATTGGCAAGGCTCTCTCGATAGGCGCTGCACACCCCTTGCCAGTGTTTCACCGAGGTCTCGCTGTCTTCCACCGAGGCCTGTGCCTGCTCGACCTGGGCACGGTCTGCCTGAGAGGCCTGCAACGCCGCCAAGCGCTGCCTGGCTTGCGCCAGGGCCTGCTGGGCGTGCCGCAGACGACTGAACATGGCCAGCGCATACCCCTTGGCCAGATCATGGCTCAGGTGAAACAAATCCGGGATGCTCAGGCAGCCCAGACCCGTGTGGGCCAGTTTGATCAGGGCCTTGGCCCGGTCACTCACCAGGTACAACACCCCGGTGCCCAATGTCTTGAGACGCGCCTTGGCGAGCTCGTACCAGGTGTCATAGCTGCGATCCACCGCTACCTCTTCCATCAACAAATAGCCACTGGCAAGGTCCATGAACACCAACATCATCCGCTGCAAGAACGTTTCATCCACCGCTCCGATGATCGGTCGTATCTCGCCATGGGCAATGCCCTCTTGTTCCCACGCCGCGGCGATGTCCAGGATGAGGCGCTCCAAGGTGTGCATGACGCTTCGCAGGGCGCTGGGTGAACACCCCACATGCGCCTCCAGATGGAGATGGCCGAAAAACTCGCTGATGGTTTCAGCCCCCACGCCGCGTTTGAGGCCAAACACAAACAGAGTGGCCACGACCAGGCGGATGAGCCAGTTTCGGCCTGCCTCGGTTTCCCACAACGACGACTCCGGATAGCGGTCGCGGCGGTTCATCGCCTGGAGGTGACGATGCACACTGCTTTTGGAAAATCCGGTGTGCTCCGCAAGGCGTCGGATGCTCTGCTTCCCGTATTCACGAATCGAGTTGAAAATGATCAGGCTCTTGGTCCACAATCCCATAGTGGCGGTCCGTGCTCTGAAGGGTGGCTGACATGGTGTCTGAAATCAGCTCTTCAGAGTACGCGATCGACGACACACTGTCCCGCCTTAGAAACCTGGCCTATCTACTCATCATCCGGAAAACATCCAGCCAATCACTGATGAAAGTAAGAGCTTTTTCTAAGATGAGCAAAAAAGGCAGTCTACATAAATAAGCCATTTTTAACTCAACGTTTTCAGAGCCTTAAGCAGATCTTTGTCATCTCTTCCCATACTTGCTATTTTGTGGTATTCTTTAATATCTGTCCTACGCAATCATAAGACCTTTCTTATGGCTGCGAGGCTCTCTCGCCGTTTCTCCTGCATCATGCTCTTGCGTTTGTTGCTCCTGCATCCTGTTCGGATGACCTGGCGGTACTTTCCATGCTTTTTCACCAGAGGAATCTCGCGTGAATATTTATGTGAGCAATATTGCGTTCACGGCTACGACTCAAGACCTCCGCCAGCTCTTCGAATCGTATGGTGCGGTGGACAAGGTCAGTATCATTACCGATCGTGACACGGGTCAGTCCCGTGGGTTTGGCTTCGTCGAGATGCCCGACAGCGCCGCCGCCAAAGCCGCCATTCAAGGCGCCCAAGGTAAGGAGCTGGCGGGACGGACCTTAACAGTCAATGAAGCCAAGCCGCGTGAACCGCGCCGTGAGCCCCGTCAGGCGCGCTGGTAAACCACCAGTCCACCCGGAGCTGTAGACGTCCGGATCGTGCGTAGTACAGACGGCCATCCTCAGGGATGGCCGTTGCTCTTGTGATCTGCCGCCCGCTGTCGCCTGCCGTGCAAAAAGACGATCCCCGCTCCTCAGTATGGGCTTTCCGATAGTAATGGTACAAATATGGCACATGTGCCATATTTGCGCTTGCACTAAACCGCTCACTGCGTTCGGGTAAAACCCCCTTCCTCCCAGACCATCTCCACCTCGTAGATCTCGTCTAGCCCTCCCTGAGCTCTCTGGCCCACAATGACTCCTGCGTCAGCGGCGTGGCTGTCACGCGCCGCCGCCTTGATCCTCCCCATACACGCAAGGAGTCGTCTCATGAAGATCATCCGCCCGATGACCCCCTTACGGCAACGCATGCTCGAAGACATGCAAATTCGCAACTACTCACCCCACACCATCGACGGGTATCTGCGCTACGTCGCCCAATTTGCCAAGCATTTCCACACCTCCCCCGATCGTCTCGACGCCGAGCATATCCGCACCTACCAACTCCATCTCCTCCACCGGCAGGCCTCGAAGAGCATCTTTATCCAGACCGTGTGTGCCCTGCGATTTTTCTACGAGACCACCCTGGGCCGTCCCTGGATGGCGGACTATATTCCCTATCCCAAAAAGCCGAAGAAGCTCCCCGTCATCCTCTCGCGCGACGAGGTCAAGGCGTTACTGCTGGCCCCACGTCACCTCAAGCATCGCGCCATTCTCGCCACCCTCTATGCCACCGGCGTGCGCGTCTCCGAACTCTGTCAGCTGCAAGGCACCGACATCGACTCCCAACGCATGGTCATCCGCATACGCCAGGGCAAAGGCCAGCGCGATCGCTTCGTGATGCTCTCCCCCGATCTGCTCCCGCTGCTGCGCCGCTACTGGAAGCTGTACCAGCTCAAGTCCTGGCTCTTTCCCGGATACCGGGTCACCGAGCCCATCACCCGCATGGGCGTCGCCCATATCTGCCACCAAGCCGGCCGCACGGCCAAGCTGACCAAGACCATTTATCCCCATTTGCTTCGTCACAGCTTCGCGACCCATCTGCTCGAAGCGGGGGTGGACCTGCGCCGCATCCAATTGCTGCTGGGGCACGCGAGTCTGCGCAGCACGAGCCTCTACCTCCACGTGGCCGCCCCCGCGTTGCATGCCACGGAGAGTCCTCTGGACGCCCTGGCCTTACCGGCGGCGCTGGACCAACTGCCATGAGTCGCCCGCCCCTCGAAGTCGCCGAGGTGGTGCGCCAGCATGGCGCCGCCTTTCTGGCCCGCTATGGGCCCACCCTCTCGGGCGAGCAGCAGCGAGCCCTGCGGGCTATTGTGCTATGTCGGACCGCCGCCCTGGGCGGACATATCACCCAGTGCGACCATTGTGGGCACGAGGCTCAGGCGTACAACTCGTGCCGGCACCGCAGCTGTCCGAAATGTCATGGCGCCGCGCAAGCTACCTGGCTCGTGGCCCGGGAACGTGAGGTGCTCGCGACGCCCTATTATATGCTGACATTAGTTATGTAGAGTAAACTAGCGAAGTCCTGATTTAATCGATATTTTATCGAAAAAAGCAGCGCATAATTTTTGCCGATAAGTCTCCTAAATGACGATCGACGTCAACCTTTCCCTAGAACAGGAGACTCATCATGCAACCGCCATCTGGATCGACCCTATCCTCCCCGCTTGCACGCCTCATCGAAGCGACCCTGCACCACATGCGGGGGCTCGGCTACAGTCCACAGTATATGGACCTCTGCCATGGTGTCTGGAAGTCTTTTGTCTCTTTCACGTCACAGGTATCGGGCAACGAAACATTTTCTGCCCCTCTCGTCGCACCGTTCCTCGCCAGTCGTGGCATTACGGAGCCGACTTCATCCGGCCTGAGTTCTCGTCAATGCCTCATCCGGGCGTCCATGCGGATGCTGACTGACTTCCATTTCCATGGATGTTCTCAACGGTGCCGTCACACGCGCCAACGGGTATCCCTGCCACCCCTTCTGCATCATCCGTTACAGCAGTATGAAACCTTCTGTCACGACCATCTACGATGCAGCCTGAAGACGATTCGGACCCGCATGCGCCATCTCACCCAATTTTTGCACTTCCTCGATGCCCATGCCGTCTCCACGTGTGCGGCGATCGAACCCAAACATCTGTCGGACTTTATCTGCTCCCAAGTCCATTTGATCCCCAAAACGCTAGCCGGTGTCGTGTCGAATCTCCGCTCCTTCTTCCGGTTTCTCTGTATGCAAAACCTCATCGCTGACGACCTGAGTCCCCACCTCCCAAAGATCCGTATCCCTCGTCATGCCCAGATTCCTTCGGTCTGGCGTCCAGAGGATGTGGTCGCCTTACTCGCTGCCGTGGATCGCAGTTCACCCAAAGGCAAGCGGGACTATGCCATTCTACTTTTGGCTTGTCGTCTCGGCCTGCGGGTGAGCGATATCCGCACGCTCCGTCTGGAACACATTCGCTGGGATCAAGCCGTGATTGAGCGGTGCCAAGGGAAAACGGGGGAACCCGTCACCCTACCGCTCAGCGAGGAAGTTGGCCAGGCCCTCATTGATTACCTGCAACATGGCCGCCCTGAGACGCCTTACCGAGAGATTTTTCTCCGTCTGAAAGCGCCGCTAGAACCCTTTGGTGAGAACGATAATCTGCATCACATCATCACGTTCTACCGCAAGCGGGCAGGCATTACGTTGCCCGCCCAAAAGTTGCAGGGCCTGCATTCTCTGCGACACACAATGGCAACGCGCCTGTTAGAAGTGGGCACGCCCTTCGAGACGATTGCGGCCGTGCTCGGCCATCGCTCGCTGGAGTCGACGCGAATCTATACGAAAGTTGCTCTTGAAGCCTTACGAAGTGCGGCCCTTGAAGTGGAGGAGACATGCCATGTCTGAGTGCGGATCGGCTCCGATTTTTCACAGTCCGATCGGCTCTCTGATGACCCAGTTCATCCGTGAAAAACAGGCCTGCGGCTACTCCTATCACACCGGCAGCGGCGCCCTACGGCGCTTCGACCGCTTTCTGGCTGACCAGGGGCTGACGGAAGTGGCGTTGCCCCGTGACCTCGTCGAACAGTGGATCGCCAAGCAGCCGAACGAAAGCGTGACCACCCACCAGGCGCGAATCGGTCTCACCCGCCGCTTAGCGGTGTTTGTCGCCAGTCAGGGCGCTCCCGCCTACCTCCCCCCGGCTCATTTGGGCGCTCGGGGCCGCTCGCGGTTCGTCCCGCGCATCTTCAGCCATGATGAAATCCGTCGACTGTTCGCTGCCGCCGATGGGCTGCAGCCCTCGGGCCATGCGCCCCTTCGATACCTGATCCTCCCGGAACTCCTGCGGGTTCTCTATGGGTGTGGGCTGCGGGTCAGCGAAGCGTTGCATTTACGCGTCGCCGATGTGGCTCTGGAGTCCGGCGTGCTCACCATCCGCCAAACCAAATTCCAGAAGGATCGCCTGGTGCCGATGACATCTGCTCTGACCCAGCGCTTGCAACGCTATGCTCACATGGCAAGGGTCCAGCACACCGATGGCCTCTTCTTTCCGGCGCCCCATACGGGAGTCTACCATCACAGCTCCATCTATAAGGCCTTCCGCAGCCTCTTATGGGACTGTCGGATTCCGCACGGTGGCCGCGGGCATGGACCCCGGCTCCACGACTTGCGCCATACTTATGCGGTCCACCGTCTGGCCAAGTGGTACCGCGAAGGGGCTGACCTCCAGGCGAAGCTGCCTATTTTAGCCGCCTATATGGGGCACTTCAGTATGAACGAAACGCAAGAGTACCTTCAGCTGACGGCTGAAGTGTTTCCCGAGTTAAGCACACGGTGTGAAACTGCCTTTGGCCATCTCATTCCCAGGAGCTCAAGATGAAATCACCAACCGATTTTGCCACGCATCTGACAGCGTTTTTGACCAATTATCTGCCTCTGCAGCGTAGCGTGAGTCCCCATACGATCAAGGCCTATCGCGACGCCTTTCGGCTTTTCTTGCGGTTTTGCCGGGATGAACGGGGCCTGGCTCCTGAGCAGCTTCATCTGACCCAGATCGATGCCCCCTTAGTCTTAGCCTTTCTTGAGCACACCGAGCAGGCGCGCCATTGCACGGCCCGCACCCGGAATCACCGACTCGCAGCGTTACATGCCTTTTTCCGTTACGTGCAGAGCGAAGAACCGGCTTTCATCTTGGCCTGCCAGCGGATCCTCGCGATCCCCTTCCAACGCCATGAATCTCGGGTGGTGGGCTATCTCTCAGCCAAGGACTTGGCGGTCATCTTCCAGCAACCTGACCTGGCGACTCGTGAGGGACGCCGCGATGCCGTCCTGTTGAGTCTCCTCTATGATACGGCCGCCCGGGTTCAGGAACTGATTGATCTCTCTGCCCGCGATGTGTGCTTAGAGAGACCAGCCCAAGTCCGACTGACCGGGAAGGGGCGCAAGCAGCGGGTCGTGCCCTTAATGGACAGCACTGTCGCCTTACTCCGAGAGTATCTCCAGGAGCACCACTTGCATCGCCCCGAACGGCTCGACGCGCCCTTGTTTGCGAATCGTCACGGCGGACGGCTCTCTCGCTCGGGCGTCCGCTATATCCTGGCTAAACACACCGCTACCGCCCGCAGTGCCCTGCAAAACCCACCCCAGGCCATTAGCCCTCATACTCTGCGCCATACCAAGGCGATGCATCTGTTGCAAACGGGTGCGCCTCTCGTCATCATTCGGGACATCCTCGGACATACCGACGTCAAAAGTACCGAGATCTATGCCCACGCCGACCAGGATATGAAGCGACAGGCCTTAAACAAGGCGAGCGAAACCTCACCAACCCCGACGCTTCCTTCATGGCAACAGAACAAAGATCTGATGGAATGGCTTAATGCGCTCTAGGTGCGAAGAGAGCAAAGTTATGTAGAGTCGAAATAGGATAATCCGTTGAAAAACTGTGCATGCTGATTAGAGACTCTACATAACTAATGTCAGCATATAATAGGGCTTATGCTCCGCGGAGCATAAGCCCTACGTGCATGTCATCTTTACCCTGCCGCACGCTCTGGGGCCCCTGGCCCTGCAGAATCCACGCCACCTCTATGGCTTACTCTTTCGCACGGTCGCCCAGACGCTCCAGGACATCGCCGCGGACCCGAAGCATCTCGGGGCAGAGA
>WNGN01016622.1_pt1 | contig 10156 bp, 7 predicted proteins | sample 5400561 | NCBI WGS metagenome assembly WNGN01 (sample SAMN13153379, study PRJNA577476) | soil metagenome | isolation source: 115 cm soil or saprolite under Garry oak tree replicate 2 | place: USA:California | collected 2016-06-15 | reverse complement strand
TGCGGCTGGCGGTGAGCGTCCAGGCGCTGGTGGTGGAGGGCCGGCGGGGCACCGAGGCGATGGGGCGGTCCTGGGCGCTGGTCGGCGGGCACTGGTGGCATGCGTTCGCCACGCTGCTGGTTGCCGCGCTGCTCACCGGGGTGGTGAACGCCGTGATCACCACGCCGTTCAGCGCCGGCGCCTGGTTCGTGCAGGGGGTTGCTGCCGCGGTGGCGACGATCGTGACGCTGCCGTACGGGGCGCTGGTGGGGGTGCTGCTCTACCTTGACCTGCGGGCCCGGAAGGAACGCCTGGACCTGGACACCCTCAAGGCAGACCTGCAGGCGTCGGCCGCCTGATCCGACAGCGCCCGCCGCCGGGCGGGCGACGGGCCGCATCCGGTTGCGCCAGCGGCCGCGGCGAGGTGCGACAAAGGGAAGCTCAGGCTCCGGCTCCGGTGCCTGCCAGATCGGTCCTACTTCTTCTTCTTCTGCTTTGGTGGGGGGCCGGCTAAGCTGGTCGCCGGTCGGCGCATCGCAGCGTCACGGTGCCGGATCGTTTGCGGCTGGGCTGGCTGGCAGCACGGCAGCGGCTGGGTGCGGGCGGGCCACACCCTCGGGGTGGGGTGGTCGCGCGGCTGGTTGACCCGGGTGGGAGGGGCCATGGACGTGCCCGCAGACCAATCGACACGAACCAGCGGCCCGCGGATCCCGCCCGCCCCCGGGAGGACCGCTCGGTTGCCGCGCCGGCGGCGGCCCACCGGGGAGCCACCGCCGCTGCCGCATCACCTGCAGACCAGCGGGGTCGGCTGGCTGGTCGCCGCGCTCGTGCTGGTGGCCTTGTCAATCGCGGTCTTCGCCAGGGGGCTGCGCGGCCCGGCCGTGGCGGTCACGGTCGCCGACGACGCGGTCGTGCGGTGGCTGGGCGGGCTGCACGCCCCTGGGGTGGTCGGGGCCTTCCGCAGGCTGGCGGCGCTCAGCTCCTGGTGGGTCCTGAACGTGCTGGGGTTCGGGCTGCTGCTGGCGCTGCTGGTGCTGCGGCGCTTCCGGCAGCTGGTCGTCTGGGTGATCCTCGCGGATGTGGTGAGCCTGCTCGCTGGAGACGTCATCGGCGCAGTCGCCCAGCGCCCGCGGCCGTTCGGGGTGGCGATCCGGACCGGGTGGGGCGGCTGGGCGCTGCCGTCGCTACAGCTCACGCTGCTCGCGACCGGGCTGGTGGTGGCGTTGTACTCGCTGGTTCCCCAGGGTCGTTGGCGCAACCTGGGCAAGCTGGCCGTGACCGTGCTGGTCACCCTCGCCGCGCTCGGCCGGGTCGCCCTGGGCGCCGACGCCCCCACCGACGTGCTGGTCGGCGTGGCTATCGGGGTGACGATCCCGCTGCTGGTGTTCCGCCTGTTAGTGCCCGACGAGCTGTTCCCGGTCGTCTACCGCCGCGGCCGCGCCGCCCACCTGGACGTGACCGGCGCGCGCGGCGTCGCGATCCGCCGCGCGCTGGTAGACCAGCTCGGCCTGGTCGTGGAGGAGGTCAAGCCGTTCGGCCTGTCGGGCTCGGCGGGGTCGACGCCGCTGCGCATCTGTGTCAAGGGCGACCCGCCCACCTGGCTGTTCGGCAAGCTGTACGCCCGCAGCCATCTGCGCGCCGACCGCTGGTACAAGCTCGGCCGGGAGCTGCTGTACGGCCGGCTCGAGGACGAGAAGCCCTTCAACACCGTCCGCCGGCTGGTCCAGCAGGAGGACTACGCCCTGCGGGTCATGCGCGACGCCGGCCTGCCCACCCCGCGGCCCTACGGCTTCGTGGAGCTCACCCCCGACCGAGAGTACCTGCTGGTCACCGAGTTCTTCGACCACGCGGTCGAGCTCGGCGACGCCGAGGTCACCGAGCAGACCATCGACGACGGCCTCGGGATCATCCGCACCCTATGGGAGGCGGGCCTGGCCCATCGCGACGTCAAGCCCGCCAACCTGCTGGTCCGCGACGGGCGGCTGCTTGTGATCGACGTGTTCTTCGCCGAGGTCCGCCCCAGCCCCTGGCGCCAGGCGGTCGACCTGGCCAACATGCTGCTGTGCCTGGCGCTGCGCTGTGGCCCCGAGCGGGTCTACCGGCGCGCGCTTGGGCAGTTCAGCGTGGAGGAGGTCGGCGAGGGGTTCGCCGCTGCGCGGGGGCTGGCGCTGCCCTCCCAGCTGCGCCGGATGATGCGCGCCCAGGGCCGCGACCTGCACGCCGAGTTCGTCAAGCTGCTGCCCGCCCCGCCGCGGCCGATCCGCATCCAGCGGTGGAGCGCCCGTCGGGTCGGGCTGTGGGTAGCCATGCTCGCCGTGCTGGGTTTGATCGCGGGGAACTTCGTGACGAACGCCGTCCGCAACGACGCGGCGGTCAACACGCCGCTGCAGACCGACAACCTCGACTGCATCCACCTCGAGCCGTTGTGGCTGCTGGCCCAGGCGGTGCCCTCGGCGTCGCTGGTGCCTTGCATCCGCGCCACGCTGCCCGGCTGGACGGTCGCGAACGTGACCGCAAACAACGGCCGGTCGATCATCACCCTCGGCCAGGACCGGGCCGGCCCGGCCGCGGTCGTGGCGCGGCTGAGTGCCGCCTGCGACACCGCCGGCGCGGTCGAGGTGCCCGCCGCCCAGCCGGGCGTGCGCGCCTGGCAGCGGGTCGAGCGGCTGGCCGGCGGGTACACGGCGACCTGGTACGACCGGTTCCCAGGCGGCTGCGTCACCTACCGGCTGCACTCCACCACCGATCCGGAGGGCGGGTTCGCCGTCGAGGCGCGGCTGCTGCTCGGCTTCACCACCCGCCAGGCGCTCCGGCAGGCCCTCGAGCAGCGCTCCGGTGGACGGCTCCACCTCGACCCGTAGCGTCCGACGATGCGGAGGTCCTTGTGATGGATGAGCAGGCGCAAGCCGCGCGGGCCCGCCCGTCGGGGGCCCGCCGGGTGGTGCAGGGCATGGAGTTGCCCGCCACACCGACATGGTCCAAGACCACCGCGGGGCGGATGCGGGACGAGGCGGACGCGACAGGGAGGACGGCTCCACCGGGCGGGCGTCGCCTGGGGCGATCAGCCACCAGGACAGCGCAGCAGAAGGGACACTGCCAGGGACGGGCCTGGCCACCGCCGCGACCAGACAGCTGCAGGGGACACTCCGCCGTCCAGCCGGCGCCCCGGCGCACTGCTCTCCTCGGACGATTTTGGGTCGAGCGTAGAGCGGGACGGTGGCGGCCATCCGTTATGGCGATGATGTGGCACGACAGCCCGGTCATCTCACACTGGACAGATCGAACGGCAGGGCCAAGGTGACCGTCGATCGGGACTGCTTCCTCAGCTTCACCGGCGCCGGCCGACCGTGGGCGAGTGGCTACTGGCCGAGCTGTCAAACACCTCCATGGTTTGAGTTTCGTGGGTTAGGTTGACGGCTGGGCTGGTGTTGTGTGAGCGTCCGGCGACGCCGACCATCCGCCCCGCCCTGCCGAAGCACAGGCCGCCTACCAGGCCAGACGGCTGCGCGCCGCCGAGCTGTTCGCCAGGGGGTCCCTCCAAGCCACGGGAGCGTCAGCATGGAGCAGCAGACACGCGAGCAGGCGTTCATCAGCGCCCTGACCACCGAGCAGTTCGTGCTCCAGGCCGCCCGCAGCGCCAACGTCGGCGAGATGACCGGGCGCGCCACCGTCTACATGGGGGCGGTGTCCAGCTCGCTGATCGCGTTTGGGTTCCTCGCCCAGGTCGTCACCCGCCTGGACCCGTTTGTCGCTGCGGTGCTGCCGGCAGTGTTCCTCCTGGGGGAGTTCACCTTCGCCGCCCTGCTGCGCAACACCCTGGAGAACCTGGTGTTGCTGCGGCAGATGCAGCGGATCCGCGGCTACTACCGGAGCCTGGTCCCTGAGGCCGGTCAGTTCTTCGGCCCAGCTGCGGAGGATGAGCGGCACAGCGCCGCGATGGCCACGGTCGGGCTGCGGGCGTGGCCGGCGGGGATGCTGTTCACCGGGGCGAGCGTGGTCGCCGCGATCAACAGCGTGGTGGGCGGTGTCGGCGTGGCGCTGCTGGCCGCGAAGGTCGCGAGCCTGGCGACGGGCGCCGCGCTGGCGGTCGGCATCGCCGCCGCCGTGGTGCTGTTCGGGCTGCACCTGCTCTATCAGCAGCGGCGAGCCGCGTCCCTGGTCCTGCGGCCACCGGCCGAGGCATCGTCGGCCTAGTGGTGGAAGTGGATGCCAGTGGCGATCAGCAGCACGAGGACTGCGGCGACCACCCAGTCGACGACCAGGCAGAACGGCGGCCACCACCGAGTGTTGGCGACATACTGGCGGCGGTGCTGCCAGAAGTCCTTGAGCCCATGGCCGGTGAAGCCGAGCACCAGCAGCCACGCCGGCCCGGTGACGCCCGCCGCGGCCAGCACCACGAAGACGGCTGCGACGCCGATCTCGACGGCGATCACGGTCCGCCGTCCGTCAGCCACGGCGAAGCCGATGTAGACCGCGGCGATCAGGACCAGTCCGAGTGCGTAGACGGTCGCCGGGTCAAGCCACCAGAAGCCGAGCGGCGACGCGGCCTGGAGACCGCCGAAGACGACGCCCCACAGCATTGGTGCGCGGAGCGACCGCCCCGCCAGGGGGCTGGGCGTTTGTGTGCGCGTCATCGTCGGTTCCGTCGGGCGGCGGCCGGCAGCAGGCCGACGCCGATGGCTGCCGCGACGGTCAGGGCCAGCAGGGCGGTGGGCCGCCAGGGCCACCCTGCGCCGGCAAGCTCGAGCTGCTCTGCGGGGTACTCGATGGACTTGGCGGTGACGCGGGCGGTGACCCGGTCGGTGTGGGCGGCCAGGTCGCGCAGCATCGCGTCGACGCTGAATTCGCCCGCCGCCTGGCCGTCGTTCGGGAGCTCGACCTGGAGGCCGCGGTCGGCGGCCCACCCGAGGAGCTGCGGGTCGACCTCCTGGATGCGGTGGGCGCCGGGCACGACCAGGCGGTCCACGCGGAGTGCGCCGGCGTCGGCTGGTGTCGCGACCAGGCGCAGCCCGTGTCGGGTGGTGATGGTCCGCCTCGCGGCGATCGGCACGGTGCGGGCGGCGAACGAGCTGGCGTAGACCTCGAACGCCGAACACCCCCGAGGTCACCCCGGCGGTGGTGGTGAGCTTGCGGTCTTGGACGTAGCGCTGGCCGCGGACCCAGTCCACCTGCGGGCGGCTTCGCTGCAGGGCCCTGAGTTTCGACCAGTGGGAGGTGGCCCGGCGACCGTCAAGCAGGCCCGTGGCCGCGAGCAACCTGGAGCCGGCGCACACGCCGGGGAGGTGCGCTCCCCGGTCGGCCCGGCGGGTGATCCAATCGCGCAGCGGCGCTTCTTTCTTGCCGTTTGGGGCAGCTACGGCTGGGACCACGACCACGTCGGGCTCCGGCGCCAAGCCCGCGTCGACGTCTTCCAACGAGTCGTCCGGCACCACGGCCAGCGCACCCGACAGCATCGCGGTCGGGCGGCTGGCGGAGACCGTGGAGACGAAGAGCTTTGGTGAGCGGGCGAAGACCTCGTAGGGCCCAAACGCATCGGTGATGACCGAACCGCTGGCCCCCAGCACGACCGCGACAGCCAGCCGACCATCCGGGGCTGGCTTTGCCGGCGGCCAGCCCTCGGCTGGGGTGGCTTGCGGCGCCCGCGGGTAGGCCGTCCGCATCGACACCACCGCCCCGGCGGCACCGATCCCCGCCATCCAGGCCCCGGACAGCCCGACGCCGCGCAGACCCCGGGAGAGGCGGCGCAGCGCGACGGGACTCCGGGAGGTTCGGTCGGTCGTGGTCATGGAGCGCCGGGTCCTACCCAACCGGGCTCTGGCGGACGCCGCCTGGGTTCGCTTCATCTGTTTGGCGACGCGATCTGCTCGGCCAGGAAGGCGGCGTCGTTGCCGACCCAGCCGAGCAGCGCCGAGCCGCGGGTGTGCTGCCAGGTCAGGCCGAGCAGGTACAGCCCGGGCGACGGCGTCACACCCCGCCGGTGCAGGACGCGTCCCTGCTCGTCCTTGACACCGGGGACGTCGATCCACGACTGGTCGACCCTGAACCCGGTCGCCCACACCACCACGTCGAACTCTGCAGCGTCACCGTCGGCGAACGTCACCGTCCGCCCGGTCGCCCCCGTCACCCGCGGCCGCACCCGGACGCCGTGGCGCCGGACGAGCCGCCGCGGCCCGCCGCCGATCACCTGGTCCCGCCCGGCCAGGCGCCGTCCCAATCGCGAGCCGACGGTCACCCGGTCCAGCCGCAGTCTGGTCGCCCACCACCACACGTCGCGACCGAGCGGCCGCTGGGGGACGGTCGGGATCCGCTGGCCGGCCGACAACTCCACCCGGTGGGTCGCCGAGAGCTCCTCGGCGATCTGGCAGCCGGAGTTCGCCGCGCCGACGACCAGGACCCGTCCGGGCGGGACGGCCTCGGGACGCCGGTAGTCGACGCTGTGGAGCTGGCGGACATCGGGGTCAAGCCCCTTGGCGATCGGTGGCACGAACGGGATCTGGAAGGGTCCGGTGGCGACCACGACCTGCCTAGCCTCAATAGCCTCCTCCCCTGCCTTGGCGACGTAGACGCCGTCGCTGCGGGTGAGCGAGGTCACCGTGGTGTTGAGCCGCACCGGCAGCTTGAACGCCGCGGCGTAGGACTGCAGGTAGTCGGCCACGTCGTCCTTGCCGGGGTAGGTGTCGGACGCGGCCGGAAAGGGAAGGCCCGGCAGACTGTCGTACCGTCCCGAGGTGAATAGCAGCAGCGACTCCCACCGCGAGCGCCAGGCGTCGCCGAGCTCGGCGGCGGCGTCCACGATCTGGAAGTTCAGGTCGCGCCGGGCCAGGTGGTAGCCCATGGCGAGGCCGGCCTGGCCGCCGCCGATCACCAGCACGTCCAGAGGGGGACCCGCCGGCGTGGGGCTCATCGGGTCGGCTCCGGGGCGCGGGCGACGTTGAAGCTGAACATCATGCCGCTCTGATTGTGCTCGGCGATGTGGCAGTGGGCCATCCACAGCCCGGGGTTGGAGACGTCGAGGAGGATGTCCACCGTCTGTCCCGACCGCAGGAGCACCGTGTCCTTCCAGACCAGGTTCGACTCCGGCTCGCTGTCACGGGCCAGCACCAGGAACCGCCCCGCGCCGTGGATGTGGAACGGGTGGTGCATCGGGTGGTCGGCGTCCAGCTCGTTGACCAGCCGGATCTTGACTCGGTCGCCCACGGTGAACGCCCAGCTGATGGCCCCGTTCACCGCCCCGGTCTGGCGGTCGATGAGCTGCCAGATCATGTTGCTTGAGTCCGACGCCCGGTTGATCTCCGGCATCAGGTCCTCCCACTCCAGACCGTCGCCGTGATCGTGGCCGTGCGCCACGTCATGGTGCGGCTCCGCAGTAGGCACCGGCGGCGCATCCGAGGGCACCAGCTTCATGCCGCACTTGGGGCAGGTCCCCGGCTCGGTGGCGGTGACCTCGGGATGCATCGGGCACGCGTAGGCGGGAGCTGGCGTGTCGTCCGCCCCGTACAGCAGCGGCATCAAGGAGAAGAACGCGAGGACCTTGTCCGGCGGACGTTCCAGGTCGTGGCCGATCGACTGATGCTCAGCGGTGAGGTCGGGGTCGGTGCGCAGCACCTCGAACGACTCGGCAGCCTTCCCGGCCGCGGTGCCTGTGACCGAGAACCCGCCCAGGTCGTAGACGTGCTCCGGGGTGCGGTGCTCCAGCCGTACCTCGCCGGGGGTGTCGAACAGCACGTCAAGGACGGCGCGTTCCGAGGGCGCCAGCAGCACCTCCTCGACGAACGCCTCCCGTTCGTAGCGGCCGCTGTCGCCACCGACCAGCTTGGCCCGGGCGCCACGCACGGCGACGTTGAAGATCCGCGTGTTGGCGGTATTGACGACATACAGGCGCACGACCTCGCCCACGGCCGCCTCACCGGAGAACTCGGTCTGGCCGTTGGTCAGCATGACGTTGCCGAACCGGCCCATCGCCACAAACGTCGGCCCCGACCGGTGGAAGGGCGCGATGTGGCCGTCCTCGACCAGCAGGTCGTCCAGCGTGAGGGTCAGCTGCCGGTCGACGGCGGGCCAGTACGACGGGTCGGTGGGCTCGACCACGATCGTGCCGTACAAGCCCATCTCCAGGCCGAAGTCCTCCCGGACGTGGGGGTGGTACCAGTAGAAGCCGGCGTCGGGGAACTGGACCTTGTAGGTGAACGTCCCGCCGACCGGGATCGGCGCCTGGGTCTCGTGGGGGACGCCGTCGTAGCGGTTCTCCAGCCGCAGGCCGTGCCAGTGGACGGTCGCCTCGACGTCGCCGTCGTTGGCAACCTGCACGGTGATCTCTGAGCCCTGCTCGACGTGCAGGGTGGGGCCGGGGACCGACCCGTTGTAGGCCAGCATCCGCAGCTCGGCGCCGTCGAGGCGCTTGCGGACCGCACCGATGCGCAGGTCCAAGCGGTCGCCGTCGCGGAGCCGGACGACGCTCGGGGCCGACACCTCCGGAAGTCCCGCGGTCTCGGTGGTGAATACGTCGTCTTGATCGGTCGCTCTCGCGCTGTCCATCCTGCCTCCAAGGTCACAACCCGCGCGCTCCTTTCGAGAGCACCGTATCGCCACAACACTAGGCCCCACTGTCAAGAGCAGTGCTCACCAACGTTGCTAGTGATCGCTGCGCGTGGCAGGATGGGGGCATGAGCCAAACCGAGCAGGAGCGGCCGTCGGTGTTGCGAGCCGCCCGCGAGCGGACCCGCGCCGAGATCACCCGCGCGATCCTGGACGCCGCCCGGCGGCATCTGGCCACCGACGGGGCGTCCGGGCTCAGCCTTCGGGCCATCGCCCGTGAGCTGGGGGTGTCGTCCTCGGCGGTGTACCGGTATGTGGCCAGCCGCGACGAGCTCTTGACCAGGCTGATGGTGGCCGCCTACGACGCGTTGGGCGTCGCCGTCGAGGCCGAGGAAGCAGCAGTGGCCCGCGACGACTTGGTCGGCCGCTGGTCGGCGGTCTGCGACGCCGTCCGGGCATGGGCACTGGCCAATCCCAACGAATACGCCCTGGTCTACGGCACGCCGGTGCCCGGCTACACCGCCCCGTCGGCCACCATTGCACCCGCCGCCCGGGTCTCCAAGGTGCTGCTGGGGATCCTCGCCGACGACGCCGCCGTCGAGCGCCCGGCACCGAGGATGACAGACGGCGACGTGGGCCCCGACCTCCGCCGGGCGCTCACGCCGGTCCGCTCCTTGGCCCCGACCAAGGTGCCCGACGCGCTGCTGCACCGGGGCCTCATGGCCTGGGCGGCGCTGTTTGGCACCGTGTCGTTCGAACTGTTCGGCCACCTCCACCACGTCGTGGGCGAGGAGCCCGGCGACCGTGACGCGTTCTTCGCCGAATGCGTGCGGCGCTGGGCCAACCAGGTCGGCATCGCCCCGGACCACACCCAAGTGCTGGCGCAGGAGCCGGAACACGAATTGGAGCCTGCGAGGGAGTAGCAGAGGCAACCGTGAAGGCCCAGGCCGTCGACAAGCGCACCATCCATACCGCGCAGGAAGCGGAGCCCATGAATCCCACCCTTCCCGCAGAAGCCAGGACACCCAGCCGGCGCCTCGACCCCAATTGCGCACCGCTCCTGGTCCCCGCGGTCATGGCCGTCGCGATGTCATTGGTCATGTCGCTGGTGCAGACGATCGTCAGGCTCGGCTTCGCGCCCAACCTGGCGTCGGCCTGGCTCACCTCGTTCGCCATCGGCGTGGTCGTCACGGTGATCCTGTTTGGGCTGCACCTGCTATACGGCTACCGGCAGGCCACACCAGCTGTCGGATGGCCGACGATGGGCCGTCGCCCTGACCACCCTGTTCGAGAAGGCCCTATAGGCGCCGAGAAACGGGCGCCTATAGGGCTTGAACCCTGATGCCAAGGCGGTGGAGCCCGCATCGGTCCACTGGGCGAGGAATGACAGGACGTCGACCCGAGCGCGTGAGCGCCGACAGGAGGCAAGGACATGAGCGAGACGACGGGCCACGACGGCGGGACCGCGGCACTTCCCCCGAGGGGCATCGGGGAGATCCTGAGCACGGCATTCCAGCTCTACCGGCGGCACTGGCGCACGCTGCTGGCGATCGCCGCGGTGGTCGTCGTCCCCCTCACGCTCCTGCAGTACGTGCTCGGCCACTGGGTCCGCACCCACGGCCAGCAGATGCGCGGCCAGGTG
>WNGN01006098.1_pt1 | contig 10159 bp, 8 predicted proteins | sample 5400561 | NCBI WGS metagenome assembly WNGN01 (sample SAMN13153379, study PRJNA577476) | soil metagenome | isolation source: 115 cm soil or saprolite under Garry oak tree replicate 2 | place: USA:California | collected 2016-06-15 | reverse complement strand
TTACTTGGCGCGATGACCGGTCTGGCGATCGCAGCAAGCTATCTTACAAAGCTAAGTAACCTGCCTTTACTCACAGTCGCACTCATCGCGATCGTTGCGAAATGGTTACAGATGCTGCGGCAACAACCTGGCGTCGCAACTGTTGCGTCCGTCCTGACGATTTTATGTGCTGGAATCCCAATCGGCGGATGGATGCTCTGGAGCAAGTTTCATTTCGGCGATGTCGCTGGGTCAACAACTGCGATCGCACTTCTTACCTGGACACCGAAACCTCTGGCCGATTGGTGGCACCATCCCATTTTCTCTCCACAAGGGCTGTGGACTTTTTGGTCGGAAGTAATCGCTAGGTTTTGGCGCGGCGAGCTTATGTGGCAGAATCGTGAATTGAGTTGGCACGTCGCCGACGGATTTTATGCGATCTCATCTCTGCTGCTACTTTGTGCCGCGATGGTCGGAATAGTACAGCACAACATGCTATCAACGTTCCAGCGGCAGGCGCTCTTCCTCGCTGCTCTCACAGTCGTCGCAGCGCTCGCCTTTCTTGCGCTGCTTTCCGTCCGGTTCGATTTTGGCGAATGCATTTATCCGTCTCGCGCTCACCCGTATTTGACGTCGGGCCGCTTGATGAGCGGCGCGTTGATTCCGTTTGCGTTGCTGTATGTCTATGGCATCGGCTACCTCTTGCGGCGAGTTGGCAGGGTTGCTTCAATCATCGTCGTCGCCGGGATCATGGCATTTGCGACTGTGTCGGAGATTTTCATTAATCGCGCCGTGTTCGCGAGCGAGCACAATTGGTTTCATCTTTAGGAGGTTTCTGCAGTTGGAAGCGCGACCTGACGCTACGCGACTCCGCGTCTGCTTCGTGAGAGGCGCGCTACGAGGCGGATGACGGGCATCGGCGTTACTCGAGCCACGAGCATCAGTATCTTCATGGCGAATCCGGGGACCACTAGCGGCCGGTTTGCTTCGAGCGCTGCCAGCGCATCACGCACAACTTGTTCGACCGCCACAACGAGGAACTTCGGACCGACCTCTGCCTGAGCATTCTCGCGCCTGGCCACTTGCTGGAATTCGGTGACTACAGGGCCTGGGCAGACAGCGCATACGCTCACGTCTGTTTCACAAAGCTCGGCTCGGAGCGCTTCGGAAAAACTTGTCACATACGCCTTGGTCGCGGCGTAGACAGCGGAGCCGGGGATCGGGAGAAAGCCAGCCGACGAACTGACATTGAGAATACCGCCGCGATGTTTTGTGATCATCTGCGGAACCAAATGACGAGTGAGCGAAGTAAGCGCCGTGACGTTTACAAGCGTCATTTCACTGTTGCGAACGGGATCGCTGTTCGCGAATGGGCCACTGTCGCCGAGTCCGGCGTTATTGATTAAAAGATCGATGCCGAGCTTTTCGCGATCGAGCCACTGCAGCAAATCCTGCAACTCCGCAAGATCAGCGAGATCAACTTCTCGAATATGAATACGGAGGTTCGGATGCTCTCGTTGCAGTTCATCAGCTAGCTCAACCAGCCTGTCGTCGCGTCGCGCCACCAAAGTCATCGAGCGTGCACGTCCGGCGAGTTGCCGCGCAAATTCGCAGCCAATACCAGCCGAAGCTCCCGTGATTAGAGCGTTACAGCCATCAACTTTCATTCATTCGAATTTTCACGAGCAACGCCATCAGGCCGCCACCAACGATTCCGCCAGCGTGCCCGGCCATACTAATCCCAGGAAAAAGGGAAACGGTGAACCCGACTAACAGTGCGATCCAAAGCCATCTGCGCAATCGATCATCGCCTTCTTGCTGGTACGAAATGATTAGCGCTGCGCCCAACAAGCCAAAAATTCCGCCCGACGCGCCAACAGTGGCGCCCGCCTTAGGATTCCAATTGTGCACCACGAGAATTAGTGCGGCCGAGCAAAGCACGCTGGCAAAATAGATCATGGCAAAATAGATCAGCATCGCCTGTGTAGCTCCCACTTGTCGTTCAACGATCCTTCCGATCCACAGAAGCAGAGAAACATTCACAATGAGGTGCAGCCAGTTGAAATGCAGAAACGAGTACGTTGCAATACGCCAGTATTCATCATGGAGCGCGCCGGTATCCGGAAGGCCGCCAAGTTTGAGCAATGCAGCCTCGTTTCCGGCGCTACCGGTGACGAGCTCAATCGCAAAACCAATTATCAAGAGAATAATGAGGGCAAGTGATCCTTGAGCTTTCTTCATCGCACTGCTCCGAGCCGAGAGAGATCGCGCGCGGTTAGGACCCGCCAATGTCCGCGTGGCAAATCGGCAAGCCGAAGATTTCCGATTCGGAGCCGCAGAAGATGTTTCACGCGATAGCCGACCACTTCGAACATGCGGTGAATCTGCCGGTTTATTCCCTGTCGCAACACAACGCGTAAACGCGTGGGCGAGACAGAGTGAATTTTCTCAATTTTGGCGCGCTGGCCGTCGAGAAAAATTCCGCGCAGTAATTGCGATGCAAGTGCCGGGTCCCAGGGGCGATCAAGTGTCACCGCATATTCTTTGTCGATCTTGTGGCGTGGATGGGTAAGCCGCTGCGCCAGTTCGCCGTCATTCGTCAGAAGAAGCAGACCTTCAGTTTGCGCGTCGAGACGGCCGATGTTGAACAGGCGGTGATATTTTTGTGGAATTAGATCAAACACAGTATCGCGCGCGTGCGGATCTTTTCGCGTGGAAATAAATCCGGCAGGTTTATGCAACATGATGGTAAGAGCCGGAGCGGTGCGAACAAGTTTGCCATCGACTTTGACATGGTCTTGTGCCCCTGGCTGTGCGCTGAAGTTCGTGCAGATCTTGCCGTTGACAGTAACGCGACCTGCCGCAATCAACCCATCACAATGTCGTCGCGAACCGACGCCGGCAGCGGCGAGAAAACGGTTCAAGCGCAAGGGGGCTACAAAGGTGACTTCCCTCGGCTCAGACGTCCGGCTTCGTCTTTGGCAAGCCGATGACTTTACCATCTTTTTTCCATTGGCCGCGCTTCTTCAGAAGCTCGACGCGCTCGAAGCGTTTCAGCACGTTTCGCCTGGCGGCGATGGTGCTTGTACCTTTTAAACTGCGGTGTTGAGACATGGATCGGTCAAGAAGTTGAAAAGTTAAACGGTTACAAGGTTAAAATGGAAAATGAGCCCGCATATTAAGCCAGCAGGGGACTTTTTCAACCAACGCACCGCATCCGTTTAATCTTTTTAGATTTTTAAACAAATCAACCCCTCTTAGAGCTGATTACCAAGCACCACGTACGTTCCCGATGTGGTGATCTGGTGATAAATGTGGAACCGGTTGCTCAATAGCTCTTTCCAGTAATCGGCCCGGCTTTGCTCCACAATGAGATAAACCGCATCCCGACCAGCCCATTTGTCCAAGACTGCCTTTTCATTCAGGAAAAGATCGATCGAGGTTTTGCCGATCGGCGCCTCTTTGTGGCGGTTTTGATTAACGAAAAGGAACTTCCGGTTGAGATAAAAAATGAGACTGCTGCTGTCGTCGAGCGGCCCCTCAAAAATCGCATCGCCGCCTGAGTCGAGGCGCGGATTTAGAAATCGCGCTAAATCAGCGAGTGAAAAATAAGGCGCGGTTCGCGCCACCGCTTCGATCATGGCGAGCCCGGCAGGGATCATCGCCGCAGCCAAGGCAATGGCAGCGAGTTTCTCGCGCCGATTGAAAATAAAATAGAGCGCCACCAGGGAAAGTAGCATGACCGAAACACCCACGGTCACGGCCAACGGCCGAAGTGTGAACCAAACTGACATCGGCATCTGGTGCAATGCCTTCCACGCTGTCCAACGCGCGTCCATTACGCCCCAATTTCCGTTTGCAGGATGCGCGGCACCGGTAAGTAGCAATGCCGCTATGGCAGTCACCATTCCTGTGAGGCCCACTGCGATTGTTCCTGCGGCGCGTAACTTCTGCGGCGTCCGGTCCCATACCACCGCTGCGCACAGTGCAACCGCACTCCACATCGTCATCGAATAGTAATCCTGCCGTTGCCCGAGAAAGAGCAGTGGCACAAAAACAACCGCCATCCAGCACAGCGGCAACGCATCGGCGAAATTGATCTCATGCGGCCGTATTACGCGGCGCCAGGCGAAAATTACGCCGGGAATCAGTGCGATGGACCACGGAAACCACCACGCCAAATGCATGACCAGAAATTGGTATGCAGGCATCCCCTTGTAATCATGCGTCTCATCGGTAAGCCCGCGCAGATGCCCCAGCCATTCGGTACCCAGCTGATACCGAAAATAACCCGGGAAATGCCGCTCTGCCCAAATGTGCCAGGGAGCAACAACCAAAACAAAAATCGTCAGATATTCCCATCGCAACAGTGCGCGATATCGCAGCCGCGCTTCGCGATAAAAGATCGACAGCAGTGCCACAATCGCTACCGGATAGACGGCGCCGAGCAAACCCTTTGTTAAGCAAGCAAAGGCTGAGCAAATCCAAAAGCCAGCGAACCAGGCCGACCGATGGCGCCGGTGCTGATATCCGCACACTGCGCAGAAAATCGCGCCCGCGATCAATGCGCTGACGAGCGGTTCGGGCATGACGATCCGCGCCAGCAGAAACGTCCCGCAAAAGCTAAGATAAATCACGCCGGCAATGAAGCCGCGCCAGTAATCCGTGAGCTTTTCGCCGATTAGAAAAATCAAGGCAACCACGGCGACAACTGCCAGTCCAACCGGGAGCCGGGCAGCTGCCGCATTCACGCCGAAGAGCTTGAACGAGCCAATAATGAGCCAATAGAGCAACGGCGGTTTTTGCAGGCGCGGGATACCGTCGTTCGTCGGCAGAAGCCATTCATGGTTCTGGAACATCTCCCGAGCGGCTCCTGCATATTGACCTTCGGTTTGACTGTAGAGATCGCCTGTTCCGATTGTTGCTACGTGCAACAGCGCCGCCAACGCGATTAGAATCCCTAAAAGCGCGTGCCGCGTCGGCGGCGGGGGCAGCGCAGGCGGCTCGAGCAAAGTTTCTTCGACGGTTAAGCTTTGGGTCCCTGCGGTCATTGATTGTCTTCTTCGCTAGAAATGTGCATCCCGATTTGGCGTTCGCCTTTGGGATACTGCACCGGATCGAACTTGCGATATTCTTGCCAATGTTCGGGCAGACGCAGCAGTTTTCCTGATGGCATTTCGATCAGCGCGAGCATTTGGCGGCATTGCGCAATCAGCGTGTCGTCCCTCGGTCGGGTAATTCGAAATCCACACCAGAACCGTGCGCGCTCCACGTGGTCTAGCCAACCTTCAATCGTCAACCGATCTCCCAGCTTGGCTGCGCGGCGATAATCAATCTCCGTACGCACCACGACGGGATATCTTTGCTTTTCGGCCATTTCCGCAAGGCCAAGCCCGAGTTCGCCAGCCAGGTGCGTACGCGCAATCTCAATGAAACGCAGATAAGCGATATTCGAAACGACGCCCCCGCAGTCGGTGTCGAAAAACATTACCTGCACCTCTGTGTAGATTCGCGGCCGAGCCATGCAGATTTGAGATCTCAAATTGCGAGTCTCAGATTTGAAGTCTCCAAATTCAAATTTGAAATTTATCGGTCAGAATTGACCGCACGGCGTCCACAACTTCCCCGGTGGTAACCGCTTTCATGCAGCGAAAATCGATTGGACATTCGCGGAGAAAACACGGGCTGCATTCGACGTGATGGCGCAGGATAATGTGAGCATTCCCGAGCGGCCCCGTCAGAGCCGGCTCAGTCGAGCCGAAGATCGCGACAACTGGCACGCCGAGCAAAGCTGCAAGATGCATCGTCCCGGTATCATTCGTGAGCAGCAAGCGGCATTCTCGTAATTCGTTGATCAGTTGATCTAGTGTCGTGTGGCCAATCCGATTCACACAATGATCGCTGATCGCAGCCGCGATTTGATCGCCTATTGCCGCGTCCTTCTCTGTCCCAAATAAAATCCATTGCGCCGATGACTGCGCATTAATCTCTTTCGCAACCTCGGCAAATCGCTCCGGGAACCATCGCTTGGCTGGGCCGTACTCTGCGCCTGGGCAAAGGCCGATTTTTAGTTGTTCCGGCGAAACTGCAACGTGAACGTTCGATATTCGATGTTCAACGTTTGATGTTTCTGCACCGCAATCCCGTGCGATTCGCAGAAATCGAAGCGAATGATGTTCCAGTGGGCCTGCTTTTCGCGGTTCAGGCACGATTTGGTTCAATAGCCATTTCCGACAGTGTCCGCGATACCCAACCCGGCGCGGTATCCCGCTCAGCCATGATTCAAGAGCAACCCGCAGCGAATTTGGGAAAAGGATTGCAGCGTCGAAAGCGGGTTGTCGCCTCTGCAATGAGACAGCCGGAATGAGCGAACCGTTTGGCAATGGAAGAATTGCATCCACTTCAGGAATCAGCTTCCACATCGGCGCGATTTTCATAGGCGCAGCGATTGTAACGTGAGCGTCGGGGCGTCCATTCTTGATGGCGCGAACTGCGGAGACGCTCATCACGGCGTCGCCCAGCCAATTGCTTGAACGAATGAGAATTCGAAATGGCTTTAGATCGCGAGGTGACAGCCCCGGCGGCAGCTGCACGCCGCGTTTGTAACGGGCGAGAAGGAAATTGGGCTGCGGCGTTTTCCAGCGATTGTGAACCCAAAACCAATCTTCCGGCGCAACGCGAATCTGTTGCTCGATAATCTCATTTATTCTCAACGTGAGGGTTGCAACAGAAGCGTCGGGCTGATCAAAGCGCTCGGTGAACACCAGGCGCCAGCGCGCCGGGCCCGTTGTGTACACCCCGGCGGCAATAAGCGCCGCTCGGGTGCGTTTCGTAAGCAAGCCAGGCAGAGGCGAAGTGGAAGCCAACCTGCCAAAAAATGGCGTCCAAAGCCCGTGGTCGCCAGCGTGTTGGTCGGACAAGACACCCACACCGCCGCCCGAGCGCAGTAACTCAATGACCGGATCGAATCCATCCTGGCGACCGAATAGTTCCAAGCCAGTTTGGCTGCGCGTCCGGCGGACGTGCGCGTCAATGAGACGGTTGCCGAGCTTTTGATAAACGCTCGCGTTTCGTACGAACCCAACAAACTTGGGCATCAATTGTGCGAATAATTCCCAGATTCCGAGATGACTTAGAACGAGCACCACGGGAACGCCTGCGCGAAATTCGCGGGCCATGGCCTCGATATTTTCGACTTCGGCGTGCTGCAGGATTTCTTCTGGCGGCATCGCTGTAAGTTTTGCGCTGCAAAGGAGATTGGCGCCGAGCCGTCGAAAATGCCGGCGCACAAGGCGACGCAGTTCACGGGGCGACTTTTCGGTTGCGAACGCAATCGCAACATTGCATTCCGCTAACCTCCGGTATTTGCCGGAAAGCAGCCAAGCACACGAGCCGAGGAATTGGCCAACAGCAAACAAAAACCGAAATGGCAGCGCGGCGGCGATGGCCAAGCCTGCGCGGTAGAGAAGATAAACGACAGAGTCGAGCATTGCGGAAGCGGCCGTGTCGCAGTGTGGCGCGGCAGGGCCGCGCCCGCGTCGCTGCGCGAAGCTGCTGCGGGCAGGGTAGATTTGCCTGCGGGTTGCTTCAACCAATATAATATGCCCGGTGTCGCCACGATATTCTAATTCCTTTGATTCCGATTTCGCGCGCGTGATATCGCGGAAGTTCGAGCATGGGCGTTTTCTCATCGTCGGAGGCGACGCTGGGAAACTGGAGTCTCAATTTGCCGAGGCGAAACGAGAAGCCGAGGTGTGGTCTTACGATGATGTCGCTTCAAAGTTACGTCGTGGTGAATGGACAAGACGCTTCGAAACCGCGCTGTGGTTCTATTCTTCGGAAAAAAATCAGGACGACATCATTGCGGAGGCGCTCGCGAGCTGCGCAGACGCCGTGGTCTTACTGCCAGGTCCGGGTGCTGATACTGGACGACGGCGCCCGCAACTAGTTCAGTGCTTCGGCCGCTTTGGGTTTGTGCCCGATTATGAATGTGGCCTGATCGAACTGGATCCGGGAGCTGTATGTCTTAGGGGTCAGCGGGGCGAAGCAGCTGGCGAGCACGCGCTCGCGATCGAGAAGGCTCTCGCGAGAATCACGAATCAGCTGAGTGCTCTGCAGCGAACGCTTCAGATCCGTGAAGCGGAATTGAAAGAGGCGCATCGCCACGTCGCTGGACTAGAAGAGAAACTTCTAAAACTCAAAGAATACAGGCGCGAGTTGAAGTTGCTGAAAAAGGAGAGGCGACTTCTGCGCAGCTCCGCCGAGCGTCGGGTGGGTCAGGTGCTACTCGCGCCCTATCGGATTCCGGAAAAGCTGGCCAAAACAGTGTGGAAAAAGGTGCGAAAGCCAAAGTCTGCTACAGCAAGCGAATATCAAAAGTGGTTTGAGCGACATCGTGCCAGTGTGCAGGACCTGGAGCGCATGCGCGATGAGGCGCGCAAATTCGCCTTACGGCCGTTGATTAGCGTGATCACGCCAGTTTTTGATACGCCCGTGCAATGGCTTGAGGAAGCTGTCCAATCGATCCTCTCGCAGGTATATGAAAACTGGGAGCTCGTGTTAGTCGATGACGGATCCACAAACAACGAGTTGCTCCATCTGCTGCCGCGCCTTGCCGCGCGCGACCAGCGCATCGTACTTGCCAGTCTCGGAAAGCACGGAGGTATTTCTGCTGCGTCAAACCATGGACTCGCGCTAGCCCGCGGAGAGTGGGTGGCTTTTCTTGATCATGATGATCTCCTCGAACCTGATGCACTTTTCCAAAATGTAAGTGTGCTTCAGAAAGATTCCTGCGTCGATCTGATCTACTCCGATGAAGACAAACTCACTGAGGATGGCTTGGGCTCGCCAATGCTGAAACCGGACTGGTCGCCCGATTTCTTTCTATCTTGCAACTATTTATGTCATCTGATTTTTTTGCGGCGACAGCTTATCTGCGATGTTGGGGGTTTTCGTTCCGATTTGGATGGCTCGCAAGACTACGATCTTCTGCTGCGTATTATCGAGCGCACCGATCGCGTCGTGCACATTCCGCGGGTGTTGTATCATTGGCGGCGCAGCCCAAGCTCCAGCGCTGACAGCGTTCGCCAAAAACCTGGGCAACTCGAAGCTTCCCGACTTGCAATCGAAGGTCATCTGCAGCGTCGCCGTGAACTCGCTCATGTCGCGGTAGATTGGCGGACACACGTTTTCCATGTCCGACGCGAACTATTGGAGGCGAAGAAGATCTCGATTGTCATCCAAAGCGCACGCCACGCGGAGCAACTTAAACGTTGCATTGAAAGTCTAACTGCGAGAACGAGCTATCCCAGTTACGAGATCATCATTGTTCGACAGGGAAACGAACCCTTCGCGCAGTTACCATGCCGCGTGGTGCACGCACCCGATGCATCCAACGTCGCTGCGCTAAACAATCTCGCGGTACAACAGACCGATAGTTCCTGGCTTTTGTTCCTGGACGCTGGCATCGAACCAATACAAGACGATTGGCTGACAATTATGGCCGAGCACGTCCAGCGACCGGAAGTTGGCGCAGTCGGTGCGCGGTTAGTGAATTCCAACGGCACAATCGAGCACGCCGGGATCGTTCTTGGCGTCAATGGAATTGCGCAGCCGGCTTTTGGCGGCTTCCCAGCGGAAGATCCGGGCGTGAACCGTCAATTGCAAATGGTTCGTAACTGCAGCGCAGTTTCTGGCGCATGCCTGTTGACCCGCCGCGAGGTTTTTCAACAAATTGGTGGATTCGATGAGACGCTCTCGCCGAATCTTGCGGAGATCGATTTCTGTCTCAAGATACGGCGGGCTGGTTATCTCATTGTTTACACGCCGCTTGCCAAACTTTATTGGGAAGCACCGGTACCCGACAAGATCGACCTCAGTGGTGAAGCGATCATGCGCCAACGCTGGCCTGATGTTCTAGAGCGCGATCCTTATTACAACCCAAATCTCTCCCGCGAGCGCGCCGATTTCTCTGTAGGCAAGTAGCCGCGGTTCGCAGGCGTCGAACTTAGCTTAGGCTTCGACAAGATCACTGACTGCCGGACAGGTCGTACACTTCCACCAGGGCAGTTCCGACCTGGATGTTTACTCCACGCACAATCGCGGTGTAGTTGCCCGGTGGCAGATCTGCAATGATGGCAGATTCCAGTGAGTCACTCGGGGCGTGGCCGCTGTTGATGAT
>WNGN01005816.1_pt1 | contig 10162 bp, 11 predicted proteins | sample 5400561 | NCBI WGS metagenome assembly WNGN01 (sample SAMN13153379, study PRJNA577476) | soil metagenome | isolation source: 115 cm soil or saprolite under Garry oak tree replicate 2 | place: USA:California | collected 2016-06-15 | reverse complement strand
AGATCCGCCCACGAATTGCTACGGGCGCGACAAGCGGGCGCCCTTATCTGCGCCCGATACACCTGCCCTATCCCGTGAAATACTTCGCAGCGAGGGATCGCGCGCCAGCGCCTAACACACTGGCCGCTGCTTTGCTACCCAGCAGTTTCCGCAACAAAGATTTTGCTTTATTTTTCTCCTTCTCCGACACATCGGCTTGATTGATCGCGGTGATCAGTTTCTCCAGTGCCTCCGTAATCACCTGCTGCTGCCGAGTGCTCGTTGCGATCGGCGCTTGTTGCTGCGGGAGAACGGTGGTTCGTCGGCTCTCATCAATAGAGATCCGGATTGGGGATGCGGCGCCAGCTTCGAGCACTTTGATTCCGAAGTCGTTTATCTTAGCAAAGCCGGACAGCAGGCCCATCCCGCTCTGATCTTCAAGAGGGGTCCAGTCGATCAGGCGATACTCTGAAAGCTGGGCCACGGCGCGCAGCCAGTCACGCCGACTTATACCTCCTGGCGGCGGGACCGCCTGCTCACCATGGCCGAACGGAATGGAACCTTCGCTTCGACGTTCATAGAGAAGCTGCAGCAGGCGTCCTCTGACGACAGAATCCTTCATAAACTTTGCCAATATGCTCTGCGTCCCGCGACCGGCACAGGCGCGCTGACTCGCTCCGGCTATTTGACCTTCGCCAGAATGCCTTCCATCTCTTCCCGGCGGAAGGCGCGCATCGTCTGGGTCTTGACGTTGCCCAGTGCGCCGAGCTTGAGGGCGAAAGCGGTCATGGTCGCGTCATCGGGTGCGTCGAGCAACAGCACGACATCGTACGCGCCCATCGTCCAGAACGAGTCGGTGACCTTCAAGCCCATTTTCTCGGCCTCTGCGGTCGCGGCGGCAGCTCGTTTAATGGTGTCCTTGACGTTGCGGATACCTTGTTCGGTAAACTGAAGAAGACTGACATACATAGCCATATTTTCTCTCCTTTCCTGAGGGTTTCACCTGAAAGATTATGGCAGAGCTTGCTTGTTTGCAAAAGCAACGTGCCGGCACTCCGAGTCAGAAGTCAGAGGTCAAAATCGACAGCATGCGTTGAGGCGTCCCTACAACTAGCGTTCTCGTCGAGGAAGATATCAAACATCGCGCCCGCAATGTATTAATGGAGCGGCGCGCACAATTAGTCGCTGGCGGTCATCTGGTGCGCTCTCGTGCGCCGAGCAGCATGGGCAGTTTGGTCTCTCGCGGCTTGCGCATTTTTTCTGCAGGGGGCCAGTTTCGCCAGCGACTCGTTGCTTCACCAGAGAGATGTGCTCGGGAATGCGGCCGCTTCCGCGATCCCTTTTGTCGGCATCATTTTTGCGGCGATCGGCGTCTCTCGAAGATCCACGGCAAAGGCCTAACCAAGCGATGCAGCTAACTCCGAAAGCCTTCGCGAGCGGGCACGCTGGGCGACGAGAAAACGGTTGAGAAGTGGAGAAGTTGAGTTGTTGAGATGAAATGTTGCGCTCCCGTTAGCGGTGGCTGAGCTTGTTCTCGTTAGGCGGAGAACCAAATTCTTAGCACCGGTTCCACACGTTTATTTTGTTGCCCGCAATTTTTCCCGAACCTCAAACCACCGCATAAAAATACATGAAAGCCATCGATTCATCGGCCAAAACCACAGGACAAGCCGACAATCTCGCCGCCGCCGGTTACGGAGCGGTCGGCGTTTATCTCAGGTCGGATCGTTGCACCGCCGCGATGATCGCAGAACTGCACAGTGCCGGTCTCCAAGTGTGGTCTATCTACGAAAAAGGTTATCCCACCAGCGATGCGTATTTCTCAGCGGCCAAAGGCACCTCCGATGGCGCCGCGGCAGCTACCTTCGCAAAATCCATGGGGCAACCCAAAGGAACCCAAATCTATGCCACGGTGGATTATGATCCGGACGACTCCAACCTAAACGGTCCCACCATTAACGGCCCGATTTCGGCTTACATGAAGGCATTCCAATCCGCCATCAAGCCTGCGGGATATTTGGCGAGCGTCTATGGATCCGGCAGGACGTGCCGCATTCTGATGGCAAATGGTCTCGCCAAGACCGGATGGTTGACCCAATCCACCGCCTTTGCCGAATACAACGCATTCAAGCCCAAAGCCGGAATCGTGCAGCTACCGCGGATCAACAACAGTTGGGATGGCGACGACATTCCTGATCCGACAGTGGTGGGCCTCTGGTAGGACGATAGGTGTTGGCATTTAGACTGTCGGCGGACCAAGAACGAAGGTTATTGGTTAGTTGGCGATCAGCGGCAACGCCGCTAGTTATTTGTATCTCGGCAGCTTCCCGCTGCGCTCGACCGTTACCCTCACGGCTTTGCCGGCCATAAACCACAAGTGCGGTTCGCACCTCATCCCCTTCGCTCCATTGTTATCGGTTAATTGTTATGGGAGAAATACGGATTTCGAAACCAGATGACGCCGAGCTCGCTCGCTATTTCCTCGGCGTCTTCGCCGCCAGATACGCGCTCCTTCAAGCGAGCGCTATTCCAATCCAAGCGATTGGACTGTCGGCTGGTCGATTGCTCCGGTAACAGGCAAGCCCTGGTCACGTTGGTAATTCGCCAGAGCCGCACGCGTTTGGACGTCCAGCGAACCCGTTATTGCCTCGGTGTAATAACCTGCCTGTTGCAGGGCCACTTGAACATTCGCGATCGTCTCATCGGGTAGCAGATTACCGTAAGTGTAAATGGGGCCATCGTAATCGTAGTTGCTAGAGAGCGGATCGTAACCCCACGCCGGATACCAATAGCATCCGTCTAAAAAGAAATATCCGCTGCTCACAAAAACGATGGTGGTGAAATGTTGCCTCCACCAGTTGCAGTCGTGCCACTCTTGCCGATGGCAGCGCAACGCATCGGAGAAGCTAAGACGATTGTTTTTGCCTTGCGGATCGGGCTTCACTCCGCTCTGTGGCGTCTCATGCGGCGCGAAATTGCCGCTCGTTGGTTGCGAGGCCCGGACGCCGGTTTGAGTGTTCGTTGTCGCTGGGTCGCTCTGTGCCGGTTCGCGTCTCGCTAAGATGCCTGCGATTGCCTCTGTATCGTCGGTTTTGATCAGACGCTGCGCCGCCGCGATCGAAGACACGTTCGATGCGACGCCACTTCTCACTGCCATACCGTTGTATGGTCGCGCATTGTAAGTTCGTGCAGTTTGTCGAGCGCTCATTGCTGCCAGAGTGACATTCGATGGCCGAACCGACGGCGCGTAACCCGACCGAAAATTCGTGCGCGGCTGAGCAATCATCCGGGCCGGGTGGGTGTTGATCGTTCGAACATTTGTCGGCCCGCGAGCGATACCGCCGCTCGCTGCGACGTGCGGACTGTTTTGCGCCACCAGCGCATTCGTTTGTGCATCGACTCGAGGGGCGGCGATTGCCAATGCTGAAATCAAGCAGAGCGCCGGAATCCTGAGTGGTTTCATCAACTTGCCTCGATGATTAAACATCACCAACTGCTCCTTTGTTGCAACATTTTGTGCGACGCAGTTCTGTGCTTCGCAGTGCTACGGAGCAAGCTTAGATTTTCACATTGTGAAAATCACAAGGTTAATCCTCAAACATCAAAAATCATTGCAGCAATTTTCCGTAAACGTGAAATACGCGAGCGAAACCGCCCACGAACTCCTGATCTTTTTGAAATTCGAAGGCGCGTTTCGCCGGGATCCACTTCAGCTCGCGCGGCCCGTCGGGATGATTCGAATCGTAGGAGAGGTAGCGATCGGTTCCATCTGGTGCGCGAGCTTCTTTGTGCGCATAAACGACCACGGAGTGATTGATATGCAGCGTGGGATAATCGGAGAGAAAGGCAACGAAAAAGTCGCCGCGGCCGAGAGTACGCTCGAGTTCCTCGTGCGTCTTTTCCTGATAACTTTTGCTGTGCAGATAGAACATTCGGCAATTACCGGGCCGCAGATATGCCGTCCAGCCGAGCCCGATATTTCTTTGCATTAGTCGCGTGCGCGCCTGGCTTATGTCGCGCAAATCGCGGTAACCGGGAAAAACGATGCGTTGTTCCGGTGGCAACGTCGGATGCCACGGCGGTTTGCGGGTCACGGCGCGGATCCGTTTGGCCAGCTCTTTGTCGTCCAGCGGCGAAGCGTGGGAATCAAACTGGGCGAACTTGTAAAACTGGATGACGGTGCGGCTCATCACAAAGCAGCGCCGCGTGTAGCGCTTCGGTTTTCCCTTCGGATCAGGATCACCGTGCGAAACAATCTTTCCTTGCTGGTAAGCAAAGACGGTGGAATTGGCGAACGCGAGCGTGTCGCGATGGAAATTAAATCTCGAAGCGTCGCCGGCCCAAGTGAGAGAACCGGCAAAGAAAATCGCTGCAAAACAACCGCAAGATCGACAGTCCCCCAATCTCATGATGCAATTACGAACGCGCAGCCTCATCATCTCGCGATGATTTACCATGTGCGGAACGAAAGCAACCTCGACACCTCGACATTGTGTCATAGCGGGTTGTTCTGGGGCAAGTGCCCGAGTCGATTGCAGGCAGTCATTAGACGGCTGCCTCGCCGAGTTGCTGGATCTAGTGGCATAAGTGAAACTTCGCCACATGAACTTTGAAGTTCGCCGCACGATCGGCGCTGATCATCCCAGCTTGCTCGGGCATTTCCCGGGCGCCCCTGTCGTGCCGGGCGTAGTGATCCTCGATGAAATCCTCGCAGCTTTGACCGAGTGGCGCGAAGATTCTCACCTTACCGTCATGCGCGCAGTCAAGTTTCTCGTGCCCTTGAAGCCTGAGCAGCCGTTCACTATCTGTCTTTCCGCGAGTCAGGGCGCTGAGAACGAAGTTGATTTTTGCTGTCGTGTCGAAGACCGCGTGATAGTTGAAGGTCGACTTCAGGTCTGTTGCGGGGCAAGCTGGCCTCGTGAACGCGGCATCATCTGACGCGCCTACGTTTAAAGCTCGGCCGTGCGACCCGCGCTTAGCGCATTGGCTCAAAGATTACCCGCCGTCGCTGTTGAGCGAACGCTTGTATCAAAGCATCGAACTGATGGAGCGATATAGCATCGAACTAGCTATCGATCTGTTGCGCCGGTTGGATGTGATTGATCAACTCGGCGAGTGGCGATCGGCGGATGAGCTTTGTCACGTGCTTTCTTTTCAGCCACGTTTCAGTTTCGCTTTGGGTTGGATTTTGGAGCGCCTGGTCGAGACCGGCTGCATAGAGGTACGAACCGACGGTGATACCCACTTTTATCATATGCGACATGCGCCGTGGCAACCCAAGCTCGAGCGCTTGCGTGCTGTGGGGCTTAATATTGATCCCGCCAATGCAGCGACTTTGGATTTATTAGATCACGCAGCAAGCCTCTATCCAGCCGTCGCCCGCGGCGAGCAAAGCGGTGATCACAGCCTGTTCGGACCGCAAGGAATACTGCTGTGGTTGAATTATTTTCACAACGACAATTTAACTTACGCGGTGAATAACTGGGTCAGTGCGATGCTCGCCGCTGATCGGCTTTCCACTCGACCTAGGCTGCGGATTTTAGAACTCGGCGCCGGCGCCGGCAGCGCCAGTAAAATCTTGGTGCGTTGGTTTGACGAACGCGGGCTCCTGCCGCAGATAGAACGCTACCTCATCACAGAGCCGAACGCATTCTTCCGGCGGCGCGGTCAACGCGACCTGGCAAAGCAGTATCCCGATCTGGCGCTGGAATGGGGCGCGCTCGACCTCAATTTGCCATGGGATACTCAAGGCATCGCCTCGGGCGAGTTCAATCTCGTATATGCCGTCAACGTGCTGCATATCTCCAAGGATCTTTTGTTTAGCTTGAATCAGGCTCGCTCTGCTCTGACGGGCAATGGCTGGCTGGTGATCGGCGAATGCCTGCGACCCTATGTCAATCAGCCGATCTACCCGGAACTGATGTTTCAGATTCTGGAGAGTTTTACCGACGTCCAGACAGATCCCGAAATTCGCCCCAATCCGGGCTTTCTGACTGCAGATCACTGGCGCCGCGCATTTACGCGCGCAGGCTTTGAGCGCGTCGAAGTCGCGCCGGATATCGATAGCATTCGCGAGATATATCCGCATTTTTTTACCGGTGCCATTTGCGGACAAAACACGGCCGTCAGCAAATGACGTCGGCTAAAGCCTTGCACGCGCATCGTTGGGCGGCCTTGCCGGAGCGCGGCACACCCGCTTTGCTGTGGCTGATTGCTTGGATCGCCATGCACTTCGGGCGCTGGGCGGCAAGGCTTCTGCTGTATCCGATCACGCTTTATTTCGTAAGCAGCGCACATGCAGCCCGGCGAGTATCGTACGAATACTTAAAACGCGTGCGCGGCCGTCCGCCTTACTGGTGGCATGTCTTCCGCCATTTTCATTGTTTTGCCGCTACGATTTTAGATCGCGTTTATCTGCTAAGGGGGGAGTTCGAGCACTTTGACGTGACGCTTCATGAGAAGGAAATCCTGCACCGGCAAATCGAAAGCGGCAAAGGCTGCATCCTTTTGGGCTCGCATTTCGGTAGCTTCGAGGTGTTGCGCACCCTCGGAGTAACGCAGCAGGACTTTCCGCTCAAGGTGTTGATGGACATCGCGCACAACCAAAACATCACGCGCTTTCTTGATGCGCTTAACCAGAAGATCGCCAGCACGGTAATCGTGCCGGATCGACCGGATACCTTGCTGAGGGTCAAAGAGAGCTTGGATGCGGGCTTCCTCATTGGCATGTTAGGCGACCGCGTCTCGAGCGACGGCAAGACAACGCAATGTCAATTCTTAGGTGCGCCGGCTACGTTTCCGGCCGGCCCGGTCCTGCTTGCCGCCATGATGCATTGCCCTGTTATCCTGTTTTTCGGCCTCTACCGTGGCGGGAAGCGCTACGAAATTTACTTCGAGCATTTCGCTCAGGAGGTACTTTTGAATCGCGATTGCCGCGCGGAGGACATCCAGCATTGGATGCAACTCTATGTCGAGCGGTTAGAGCATTACGCGCGCCTTGCGCCTTACAACTGGTTTAACTTCTACACGTTTTGGGATTAACGGCCGCTCGCATGAAAGGTCTAAAAACGGTTAGCGATATCCTGATTAACAAACCGGAAATCCGCACGCTCATCCCACACTCCGGCCTGATGTGCCTGTTGGATGGCGTAACCGAGTGGGACGATCAATCGATAATCTGCATCAGTAATACGCATCGTGATCCGGCCAATCCATTGCGTCGCGATGGACGGTTATCGGCCTTGCATGCTTTTGAATACGCTGCGCAAACCGTTGCAGTGCACGGCGGATTGCGAGCCCGCTCGGCAGGCGTGACGGCGCCATCGGGCTACTTGGCCGCGCTGCGGGACGCGCGTTTGCAGGTGATGCGCCTGGATGACATCGCTTCGCCGCTCCAGATTTGCGCGTACCGCTTGTTCGGAGACGCCAATGCAGTTTACGAATGCCGCGTCTCAGCCGGCGATGTTCTTCTGGCCGACGGGCGCATTACCATCATGCTGCGCATGTGACTGCTTATTGCAGCTAGTCAGCGCTTACCGACATCGCTGCAACATCACATCACTATGCCGCCGTCCACGCAGAGCACCTGGCCGGTAATGTAACTTGCCTTCGCGGACGCGAGAAAGGCCACGCCACTCGCGACATCTTGAGGTTGGCCCGTTCTGCCGAGCGGAATTTGCGCGTGAATCGTCTTCTTGATTTCCTCCGAGAGTCCAGCGGTCATATCCGTCACGATAAAGCCCGGCGCAACAGCATTCACAGTGATATTGCGGCTGGCCAATTCGCGCGCGAGCGATTTAGTGAAACCAATCAAGCCGGCCTTGCTCGCCGCGTAATTGGTCTGGCCCGCGTTTCCGATCATTCCGATCACAGAACTGATGTTAATGATGCGACCGCTGCGCTGTTTGATCATCACGCGCTCTGTGGCCTGCACAAAGTTGAACGCGCCTTTCAGGTTCGTGTTGATCACCATGTCCCAGTCTTCCATCGACATGCCCAGACTGAGTCCGTCGCGCCTCACGCCGGCGTTGTTGACCAGGATGTCGATCTTGCCGAAATCATCGAGAATCTGCGCGCCGATTTTTTGTACCGCAGCATGATCCGCGACATCGACCGCGTAAGCTTTCGCCGTGTCCGGCCCCGCCGCGTTGATTTCATCCGCAGTCTTCTTTGCATTCGCTTCTGTCCGACTCACGCACGCGACGCACGCACCCTCGCTCGCCAGCCGCTTATCCTGAAAAAAGTGAATGCTCTGTCGAATTGCAAGCGGCCACTTCTCTCGGTTTTATGGGAATCATGCGATCTAGGCTAGCTCCTGCAGACGTTTAAGCATTGAAAATTGCCAAGAAAGCGACTTCTATGGCGAGCGCTTCCAGCATCATGTCGTTCATCGGCCGCCTTTGCCAAGCGCTTCCTCCTTCGAGGCTGCGGCCAGCCGGGGACGTTCACGATACGGAGCGGTCCGGGCACAGCGCGCCATCGAACAAACGCTCTCAGCAGGTCGACATCCATTGTCGAGCCCATGCTCTTTAAGATGGTGACAGCCGCAACAGTACCGTCCGGATTCACCTCCAGCCGATAAAGGCCCGTGGTCCCGGGCGGGGCGGCGGTCTGAGGATACCGAAAGTATGTAAATATTTTCCGGCTGTCGGAATCCGAGTGGATCACCAGATGGACGGCCCTTTGGGGAGAGGAGCGTCGCCGCTGGATTGGGTTCCCGTTATCGATTTTGGTTTAAACAAAGGTTTTCTCGGCTCCGCCGCGGGCGCCACTGCAGGAGTTGGCGACGGGCTTTCCGGAACTTCTTGAATCGGCGCGGGCAAGCGCTGTGCCGTAATCAAAAGCAGCGAAACAGTAAGAGACAGATTAAGTGTTCGCCTCATAGCGATGTTTTGCGAAAAGTATTAGGAAGTAAGAAACAGCGGAAAGCAGAGACCAAGAACTATTTTGCGAACCGACGAACACTGAAAGAAATTGGGAGGCCGATTACGATGCTGTGGACGATGATGCCCAGGAGCAGGTCGTGAAGTTTGTAAGGCCCCGCCGCGTGAAGCGCGGACAACGGTAACACGATAAGAGTCATTACCTGGTCGACCGCGAAGAACTCCCCTGCCGCGCCGTGGTCCGGCAGCCGCCGGACGAAGGAGGAAAGCCCCCTCGCCCATTTCGTCGAGGAAAGCTAGATGCATTTTCCAGCGGCGTTCGACCATTCGAGTTGAACGTTGTAGCCGGCGACTTTCTTGAACTTCCAGGCGCAGATGTCGCCAATCTCTCCGTTGGTGTCGTCGTACCAGCCAGAACCGGGAATCGGGTCGGTGATAGCCTCGCACAGCTCATGGGAACTGGTGCCGGTAAGCGCATCGAACGCGTTCAGACGACCGAGACAACCTGCGCAACTCGGGTAAGGCATTATCGCGTAGAAAACATTCCCGGCGTTGTTGTGATAGCCGCAGTAGCTCTGGCAGGAACGACTGCCACCCATAATCGATACCACTCCCGGATCCAGATAGATGAAGTAAAGGGTGTTGTTGTTCGGCTGTGGCACGGTCTTGGCACTGATCCATTGTTTCAACCGCGCCTGAATGGACGTATCGGCGACGCTGCCAACCGGCGCCTTCGCACTAATGGTGTTGGTTCTGACTAGCGAGCCGTGACCAATCGTCTGTCCGGCAACGTTGTACTCGGCTAATTGATCAATCAGAGGACTAACGAGGATAGCATCGAAGAATTGGTTGATCTGCGTCACAAGGGTGGCGGGGCCGCGTGCCGAGCCCCAGGTCGTTCCCCAAAAGATCGTGAATACCTCGACGTTTGGCAGGAGCGGCCCTGAGCGATAAGTGAGCTTTGGCTTGGCAGCCGCCGCAAGCTCGCGCGGCAGTGAAGGGTGGTGGAGCGGAACAACACGAATGTGATCGCCGCGGGAGAAGCGGCGCGTGGCGGTTCGCGCTCGTGTTGACGCCCTTCTCTGAGATGCAGCCGCCTTCTTCATGGCACTACCATCGCCTTAAAGCGTTGTATGTCAGCTCACGAAGAAAAGGAGATTGGGTCGCGTCTTACTATTGACACAATTCCAGAGGTCAGAAGTCAGAGGTCAAAATCGACAGCATGCGCTGAGGCGTCCCTACAACTAGCGTTCTCGTCGAGGAAGATATCAAACATCGCGCCCGCAATATATTAATGGAGC
>WNGN01032999.1_pt1 | contig 10163 bp, 12 predicted proteins | sample 5400561 | NCBI WGS metagenome assembly WNGN01 (sample SAMN13153379, study PRJNA577476) | soil metagenome | isolation source: 115 cm soil or saprolite under Garry oak tree replicate 2 | place: USA:California | collected 2016-06-15 | reverse complement strand
AATAAAAGTTTTTGTCTCCCTTCTCCCTTTGGGAGAAGGGCTGGGGATGAGGGGATGAAGTCTCGCACTGGCAAGCCCTCTCCCTAACCCTCTCCCAGAGGGAGAGGGAAGGATGCACGTATTCTTGAGCTCACGGAATACTTGTAGCTCCCTACGGTTTGTCTTACTATGCGCCTGCTCGACGCCTTTTGAACGCGTACTTCGGAAAGGTTAAGCCCCAAATGATTCCAGCCCTTCTGCTTTGCTTCGCACTATTGTCTTTTGGACAGGGCCCTGACGCACAGGGACGCCGGCAAGGTCAACCACCATCTGTTCAGCAACCGACCCCAACCACCGGGACGACGGTCACCACCAATCAGGTTGGCGGCCAGACCCGACCGCCGCAGGAGAGGCCGTCGCCGGTCCCGGAAGAGATCCCAGTCATCACTCATCACGAGATCACAGCTGGCGGCAAGACTCTGAAGTACACCGCGACCGTCGGCATGATGCCGATCAAGAATCGCGAGGGCGAAACCGAAGCGCGCATTTTCTTCATGGCTTACACGCTGGACGACGTGGGTAATCGCGCGCATCGCCCGCTGACTTTCTCGTTCAATGGCGGACCGGGATCGGCTTCGGTCTGGCTGCATCTCGGCGCGATCGGCCCCAGACGCGTGCCGATGAATCCTGACGGCACCATGGCGGCGCCGCCTTACGCACTGGTTGACAATCAACAAACCTGGCTTGATCAAACCGATTTGGTGTTCATCGATCCAGTGGGCACCGGTTACAGTCGCGCGGCGCGGCCGGAGCTCGCTGCAAGGTTCTTTGGTCTGCAGGGCGACATCGAATCAGTGGGTGAGTTCATACGCATGTACCTGACGCGCTACGAGCGCTGGACGTCGCCATTGTTTCTGGCGGGCGAAAGTTACGGCACCACGCGCGCCTCGGCGCTGTCCGGATACCTGATCGGTCGCGGCATCGCCTTCAACGGCATCATCCTGATTTCAACGATTATGAATTTCGAGACGACGGACTTTGCCTCGGGGAACGATTTGCCGTATGTGATGTTTCTGCCGTCGTACGCCGCCACGGCCTGGTATCACAAGAAGCTACCTCCCGATCTACAGAAGAAATCCGTGCAACAGGTGGTTGCGGAAGCTGAGAAATGGGCCGCTACTGATTACACCCTGGCGCTGGAGAGAGGCGACCGGCTGACGGCGCCGGAGCGACAGGAGACAATCGCCAGGCTGTCTCGCTTCACGGGGCTTTCTTCTCAATTCATTGACAACGCGAACTTGCGCGTGTCGTTGAATTTCTTCCGCAAAGAATTGCTGCGTGACGAACGGCGTTCAATTGGACGGCTGGACGCGCGCTTCAAAGGCTATGACACGAGCTACGTCAGCGCGGGTCCGGATTTTGACGCGAGCGAAGCGGCGATTCGTCCGCCGTACACTTCGACCTTCAACAACTACATTCGCTCGGAACTCGGTTACAAGACCGACGTCGAGTACTACATCCTCGGCGGCGGCATCACCAGCCCGTGGAACTGGAACACGAACAACGGATATGTGGACACCAGCGTCGCTTTGCGCACGGCGCTTGCGCAGAATCCGTATCTCAAGGTTTTTGTGGCGATGGGCTATTACGATATGGCCACGCCTTATTTCGCAGTCCAGTACACGCTGCACCACATCAGCATCGATCCGGTTCTGCTGAGGAATTTCTCAACGGGTTATTACGAAGCCGGCCACATGATGTACATCGACGAGAAGCAATTGGGCCGTCTGCGCAGCGATGTCGGGAAGTTCATCGACGATTCGCAACGGCGGTAAGCGTTCTATGAAGAATGATTGGCTGACAGATTTCAAGGAGCAGTGCGACCGTGGCCTTCAACGCAGCGTAGAGGATCGAATGCGTTACGGCTTCAACTATGTTTACAAGCCGGTACTCGACGATGCTGAGTGGCGATCGTTTGACTCAATGGAAGAATATCGCCGATGGTGTCGCGAGAATTTACCGGAGTATCTGGGCTATGGGGAATTAAGCGATTTGCAACGTCGGGTGCTCGATGAAACGTGAGACTTTTAGCCCTGCACAGGCACAACAGGTCGCTGATGCCTTCGCCAAACATCAAGTCGATTACATGTTCATCGGCAAGAGCGGCGCGATTTTGCTCGGCTATCCTGGCACGACGCAGGACGTTGATGTCTTTCCGCGAAAAGATGACGAGAATGGGCGACGCATCGTCGCGGCTCTTATCGAGATGGGCTTCGTCCTTGATACCCTTTTGCAGTCTGAGATCGTTCGCGGCAAGGACTTTGTACAAATCAAGAATGGTCCATTCGACATTGATCTCGTGTTCGCGCCTGATGGAATCGGGGACTACGATAAGGCTAAGGCGCGAATCGACGTGTCCAGCGGTTTCCCCGTAGCAAATATCAAAGACATCATTGAGAGCAAAAGAGCCGCCGGAAGGCCCCGGGACGCCATCGAGCTTCCTCAACTCCAGGCGTTTCGTGAGACGTACGAAAAGAAAAAGCATTCCTAGCGACAAAACTGAACACCACTGATTGAAATGAGGTCAGTATGGAGAAATCAATTCTGCTACTCGCAACGTTGCTGATGTTTTCATTTGCCACTTTCGCGCAAAGCGCGATCGAACCGCCGCTGATAACTGTAAACGGGCAGGCGGAAGTGCGGGTGCCGCCGGATGAGGTCGTCTTCACTTTGGGTGTCGAAACAATTGACAAGGACATCCTGGCCGCCAGAAACAGGACCGATGATCGGGTGAAAGAGGTGCTCGCGATAGCCAGGCGAAACAACGTCAAACCAGAAGACGTGCAAACCAGCTATATCAGCATCCAGCCAAAGTACAATACGGACGACCTGGAGTATGAACAACGCCGCGCGGTCAAACGCGAGTTTTTGGGCTACCAGGTTTCCAAAACCATCGCCGTGATCCTACGTGACATCTCGCGTTTCGACTCTCTGCTGTCCGATGTTCTTAAAGCCGGGGTTACCAGGGTTAGCAACGTCGAGTTTCGGGACTCACAGATTCGCAGACACAGAGATCAGGCCCGTGCGATGGCCATGAAAGCCGCGCAGGAAAAAGCTAACCTCATGGCCCGCGAGATTGGCCAATCAATCGGGGCGGCGTATTCGATCACCGAAGGTGTCGTCGTTCCCTACGCGGCGGCTAATGTTTCGCAAAACAGGATCGACAACTTCATCGGAAGCGCTTCGAGCGAGTCTGAGAGCGCAATCGCGCCCGGCTCTATTGCGGTGACTGCGCAAGTGACCGTAAGGTTCAGACTTATGCAGTAGAGAATCAAACCTTCCGGAACGAGATGGCCAAACCAGAAGAGACAATCCAGTATCCCGACGGTCGCGTGGAACTCAAGCCCGAAGCGTTTGAGGAAATCAGCGCCAGTCCGCTCTTCAATCGCGACCTCGCGCCGGTCAAAGTTTCCGATCGCAACTGGACGACTTACAACTATGCCGCGCTGTGGATCAGCATGGCGCACTGCATTCCGACTTACATGTTGTCGTCGGGATTGATCAGCGCCGGGATGAACTGGTGGCAGTCCTGATTCCGATCCTGTTGAACTCGCATCCCGGCACCAAATACGGAATTCCTTTCCCGGTGTTTGCACGCGCGGCTTATGGGACGTACGGATCGAATCTGCCGGCCCTGATGCGCGCAATCGTGGCCTGCGGTTGGTTCGGCATTCAGGCGTGGATTGGCGGCGAGGCGCTGCATACTCTATTCACTGCGATTATCCCACGATGGTCCACGTTACTCGGTGGGCCCTACTTCGACCACATGGGAACGGAATGGATTTCATTTCTGCTGTTCTGGGGATTGAATATTTACATCATCTATCGCGGCATGGACTTGCTGAGAAAAGTTGAGAACTGGGCCGCACCGTTTGTGCTGGTCATGACCTCGCTCCTGCTCGGCTGGGCAATTTGGAAAGCGCATGGACTGGGTTATCTCTTAACTCAGCAAAGCGCGTTTCATAGCTTCAAAGAATTCTGGCCCACTTTCATCATATCGCTAACGGGAATGATCGGCTTTTGGGCAACGCTCAGCTTGAACATGCCCGACTTCACGCGCTTTGGTCACAGCCAACGCGAGCAGGCCGTGGGACAGATCGTGGCGCTGCCGACCACGATGACCGTGTTCGCGGCGATGGGCGTGATGATTACCTCCGCGGCGGTGATCATTTATCCAAACATGAAAGCGGGAGATTTATGGGATCCGATGAAGCTCGTCGGCCAGTTTCACCGGGTCGAGATTGTGGCCATCTCGATGTTCACCGTCGTAGTTGCGACTCTGGCCGTGAACATCGCCGCGAACGTAGTCTCGCCGGCGAACGATTTCGCAAATGCGTTTCCGAAGCTCATCTCGTTTCGCACCGGCGGCTTGATCGCCGGCATCATCGGAATTCTCATGCAGCCCTGGCGCCTGCTGGCTGATCCTTCCGGCTATATCTTCGCCTGGCTGGTTGGTTACTCAGGCGGGCTGGGCTCGATCGCCGGCGTGCTGATTACCGACTATTGGTTGGTGCGGCGTAAGGACCTCGCTTTAGGTGATCTGTATCGCCGGACTGGAACCTACACTTGGAACTTGCGCGCCGTGATTGCTACCCTGTTGGGCTGTGCCCTCGCGTGGAGCGGCCCAATTCTTAATAAGCTGGGTATGTCGATCGGGTTTTTCGACAAACTCTATAGTTACGCCTGGTTCGTAGGGTTCGGGGTTGCGGGAGGAACCTATTTCCTGTTAATGAAGCTGGCGCCACCGAAGACCACGGCCAGGACCGAAAGTATTTGAAACCTGAAACTCTGGAGCTGATATGGCACGAACAGTTAAATGCGGATTGATTCAAGCGAAGAACGCGGGGCCGACCGATGCGCCAATCGAAGAGATCATACGGCTGAATGTAGAAAAGCATCTCGCGATGATCGAAGACGCCGCGAAACAGGGCGTGCAGATTCTTTGCATGCAGGAAGTCTTTACGACGCCGTACTTCTGTGCTGAGCAGCAGACGCGTTGGTACGAGGCGGTCGAGAAAATCCCCGATGGGCCAACTACAAAATTAATGCAAGACATCGCCAAGCAGCACGGCATGGTGATCATCGTCCCGATTTACGAGGAAGAGATGACCGGCATTTATTACAACACCGCGGCCGTGATCGACGCCGACGGCAAGTATCTCGGCAAGTATCGCAAGAACCATATTCCGCACGTTAATCCCGGCTTCTGGGAAAAATTTTATTTCCGGCCGGGCAATCTGGGTTACCCGTGTTTCGACACGGCGTTCGCGCGCATCGGCGTCTATATCTGCTATGACCGGCATTTTCCGGAAGGCGCGCGGGCGCTGGGACTAAACGGTGCCGAGATCGTTTTCAATCCATCGGCGACGGTAGCGGGATTGTCGGAGTACCTTTGGAAGTTAGAACAGCCGGCGCATGCCGTCGCCAACGGTTACTTCGTCGGCGCGATTAATCGCGTCGGACACGAACAGCCCTGGGACATCGGCGAGTTCTATGGCCAGAGTTACTTTTGCGACCCGCGCGGGCAGATCATCGCGCAAGCGCCGCGCGATCAGGATGCGATCGTGGTCGCTGATCTAAATCTGGATTTGATTCGCGAGGTGCGCAATACCTGGCAATTCTTCCGCGATCGGCGGCCCGACAGCTACGGACAATTGGTCGCGGATTAGAGTGTTGACTGAGTTTCGAGTAAGTCCGGTTCGTGCTGCTTCGTGTGATTTCGTGGATCGGTTGGTTTTAATAGTTTGCCGGAATCCGATCCACGAAAACAACGAAACACAAAACCGCTAACGCCGCACTAGCGAATGACTGACAGAGAAAAGATTTCGTCGGGCGCTAAGTGGGAGTCGATCGTTGGGTACTCACGCGCGGTGCGCGTCGGCAATCGCATCTACGTCACAGGAACGACGGCACTTGACGCTGACGGTGAGATTGTTGGCATCGGCGATGCTTACGCGCAGACGACGCAAGCTTTGAAGAACATCGAGGCCGCGTTGAATCGCCTGGGCGCCGGCCTGGAACACATCGTGCGGACGCGCATGTATGTCACGGATATTTCACGCTGGGAAGAATACGGACGCGCTCACGGAGAGCTTCTGCGCAACGTAATGCCGGCGACGGCGATGGTTGAAGTTAGCCGGCTGATCGATCCCCGCATGCTGATCGAAATTGAAGCCGACGCGGAACTATGATCGATGTTCGACAGGTTTTGTTTCTGCTCCCTCTCCCTTTGGGAGAGGGCTGGGGTGAGGGGCGAAGCTAGCACGACCGCTAGACCCTCTCCCTAATCCTCTCCCAAAGGGAGAGGGAACAATAGAAGTTTCAAGGAGTCACTCATGGATCTCTCAGTCACAGTCAACGGTATCAAGTTTCCCAATCCGTTCCTGCTTGGTTCGGGCCCGCCGGGAACGAACGCGCGGGTGATTGCCAAGTCTTACGACGCCGGTTGGGGCGGCGCGGTGGCGAAAACCGTCAGCCTCGAATCGAGCAAAGTCGTCAACGTCGTGCCGCGTTACGGAAAACTCCGCTCGCGCAAGACCGATGAAGTGATTGGCTTTGAAAACATCGAGCTGATTTCAGATCGCCCGATCGAAGTCTGGCTGGAAGAGTTTCGGCAGATCAAGAAGGATTATCCGAACCATGTGCTCGTCGCTTCAATCATGGAAGAGTACAGCAAGGAGCGTTGGCAGGAACTCACGCGCGTGGTGCAGGACACCGGCGTCGATGCTTTCGAGCTGAACTTTTCCTGCCCGCACGGAATGACCGAACGCAAGATGGGATCGGAGATGGGCGAACATCCCGATCTGACGGAAGAAGTCACGGGCTGGGTAACGGAAGTGGCGAAGATTCCCGTCTGGGCAAAAATGACGCCGAACATTACTAACATCAGAGAGCCCTCGCTGGCCGCGGTGCGCGGCGGCGCCAACGGCATCTCGGCCATCAACACAATCCTGTCGGTGATTGGCGTAAATCTCGAAACGTTGCGGCCGATGCCGACCGTCGAGGGTTACACCGTACCCGGTGGCTTCTCGGCACAGGCGGTGAAGCCCATCGCGTTGCGTATGGTGAGTCAACTCGGTTTAGGCCTGCCGAAAGAAGTATCGATCAGCGGCATCGGCGGCATTGAGAACTCGCACGACGCGATCGAGTTCATGCTCCTGGGCGCTTCGACGGTACAAATTTGCACCGGCGTGATGCTTCAGGGTGTGAAGATGGTCGATGAGTTAAAGTCAGGCCTGGCGAAATTCATGTCCGACAAAGGCTTCAACTCTGTACAGGAGATCGTCGGCAAGAGCCTGCCATACTTTTCGACGCACATGGAACTGGTCAAGCTGATGAAGGAAGCCAAACGGCACAAGGCCGGTGAAGCTGCGCGCGACAATGAATGGGCGCAGAAAGACATTACCGAAAAGACGGCGGAGTTGACTTCAAACTGACCGCAACTCCTCGTTGATGTTTTGCTGACGAAAGAATTGACAGAAGCAGAATCGTCGGCTATGGTGCAGGCGCTTTTCCGGATCTCGGAGGATCGAAAACAAATGCTTGGCATATTGGCAATGGTCGCGGGGTTGGCAAGTTTCGTTTGCTTTATCATTGTCTTGATTAAGCAATTCCAGAACGGGGGTGTGCTGCACGGCATTATCGGGATTATCACGTGTGGAATCTGGACATTTATTTGGGGGTGGATGAATTCCGGCAAGCTCAACCTCCGAAACATCATGTTGATTTGGACACTGCTTTTCATCGTCTCCATCATCCTGAATGTCATGGGCGGCGGGTTCCACTATTCGTTCGGCACGCCCACAACTTAGACCGTAGTCTTAGTTCGAGCTAGTCAAACTCCGCAACAACCGGCGCGTGGTCGGACGGCCGCTCCCACGCGCGCGGTTCTTTGTCGATCCAGGTAGCCCGGCTTCGCCTGGTCAGCGGCGCCGAGGCCCATACGTGATCGATTCTCAAGCCAAGGTTGCGCCGAAACGCTCCCGCGCGATAGTCCCACCACGAATAATGGCCGGCCTCTTCGGTGTGCAAACGAAACGTATCGGTGAAGCCCCAATCCTTGACGTGCTGCAGTGCGGCGCGCTCCGGCTCACTGCACAAAACCCGGTTCTGCCACAGGCGCGGGTCGTGCACGTCGCGGTCTTCCGGCGCGACATTGAAGTCGCCGCAAATAAGCACCTGGCTTGATGGGTCGTAACTCTGATCGAGAAATTCGCGCAGCCGCCGTAGCCACTCCAGTTTGAACCTGTACTTTTCTGAGCCAACCGCCTGGCCATTGGGAATATAAACGTTAATGACGCGAACCCCGGCGACGTCGACAGCCAGCAGACGGGACTGACTGGTGGCCGCGTCTTCGGGATAACCGCGCTGGACGCTTCGGCATCCGGCGCGCGAAAGAATCGCGACGCCGTTGTAAGCCTGCTGGCCGAATATCACGCAGTCATATCCGGTCGCCTGCAATTCGAGCAACGGAAACTTGTCGTCGGCGCATTTTGTTTCTTGTATGCAGAGCACGTCGGGTTGCGCTGCCGCCAGCCAACGCGTGACAAGCGGCAGACGCGCGATGATCGAGTTGACGTTCCAGGTAGCGATTTTCATGTCAGAACCGCCTGCGGTAGCGGGCGGTTGATCTCTGATATCGATCTAGATCTGACTCAAGACCAACCGCCCGCTACCGCGGACGGTTCTGACCTCAAATCAAAGGCTCGCAAGCAGCGCCGCGATCAAGGCGCCGCGAACGGGAATGTGATCGAGTTCGATATGTTCGTGCGCCGCGTGCGCGCCGTCGCCTTCGATGCCCAGTCCATCGAGCACCGGCACACCCAGAGCCCCGACAAAGTTTCCATCGGAAGCTCCACCAACACTGGCTTCGCCCAGATCGAAATCCAGCAACTTGGCAATAGTCCGCGCGTGTTGGTAAAGCGCAGCAACGCCGTCAGTGCGTTCCAGTGGCGGACGATTGATCCCACCGCTAACCACCAGCTGCGCGCGCGAGTCAAATGGTTTCAGATTGCGAATCGCGCTCTCCACGCGCAAACCTTCGCTCGCGGAAGTAAAGCGCAGGTCAATTTCCGCGCGGGCCTCGGCGGGCACGACGTTCGAATGCGTACCGCCGCGCACCACTGTGACCGTCACGGTAGTTCCGGTTGCCGGATCGTTCAGTTCACTGAGGCGCACGGTTTGCCGCGCTAGTTCGAGCACCGCGCTCACACCCTTTTCCGGGTCCAGACCCGCGTGAGCAGCGCGCCCATGAACCTCGATCGTAAACATCCCAGTTCCCTTCCTTGCCGTCTTCACTCGACCGCCACTGGCCGGCGGCTCAAGCACCAGCACCGCGCGCGCAGTCTTACTTTCGGCTTCGACCAGACCGCGTCCGCTCGGGCTGCCGGTCTCTTCATCACATGTCAGCAGGATCGTGATCGGAGACCGCGGGCATGATGCGGTCGCCTCGCAAGCGAGCAGTACTTCCAGGGCCAGCGCGCAATTCGCTTTCATATCGAAAATCCCCGGACCGTAGATGCGATTTCCTTCCGCGCGCCACGGTCGCTCTTTGATTGCGCCGCGAGGATGAACCGTATCAGTGTGGCCAAGAATCACGATCGGAGGCGAGTTGTTATCCGTGAAGGCTTTGATGCGCAGGTGCTCGCCAAACTCTTCACTGCTTATGCGCTCGACTGAACTGACAGAGCCGATAGTGGCGGCGGCGCTAGCCATCAACGATACCGCAGCGGTGCTTCCATCCTTATCGCCGGATGGCGATTCCGCTTCGACCAGAGCACAGGTTAGCGCTAACAACTCGTGCTGACGCGAAACGAAATGGTCGCGCAGCTCGTTCATTTTTTTGCGGGTGATCTCGATTGGCATTTGTCTTAGAAGGTTCTTTCTCCCTCTCCCTTTGGGAGAGGGTCGGGGTGAGGGCGTTAGCATAGTAGCTCTAGGACCCTCTCCCCAGCCCTCTCCCAAAGGGAGAGGGAGTTTTCAAACTGTTAGCCGATTCGTTCAGATCGCACGGTCAAGCGATCGATGCGCGCGCGATTAACTTCAAAGCCAATTCCCGGTTTGTCCGGCGCTGCGATCGTCCCGCGCGAACTTACCGTCACCGGCGGTTCGATGATGTCTTCTTC
>WNGN01003897.1_pt1 | contig 10164 bp, 6 predicted proteins | sample 5400561 | NCBI WGS metagenome assembly WNGN01 (sample SAMN13153379, study PRJNA577476) | soil metagenome | isolation source: 115 cm soil or saprolite under Garry oak tree replicate 2 | place: USA:California | collected 2016-06-15 | reverse complement strand
CCGGATTCACCTTGCTGTAGACCGGCGGCGCCGGCAGGTCCTGCGGCAGCAGGTTCGAGCCGGCGTTGATGGCCGCCTGCACGCCCTGCTCGGCCACGTCCAGCGGAATGGTCAGGTCGAACTGCAGCGTGATCACCGAGGCGCCGCCGGAGCTCGAGGACAGCATCTGCTTGAGCCCCGGAATCTGGCCGAATTGCCGCTCGAGGGGCGCGGTCACCGACGAAGCCATCACCTCGGGGCTCGCGCCGGGATAGAAGGTGAACGTCTGGATGGTCGGGTAATCGACCTGCGGCAGCGCCGAGATCGGCAGCAGGCGGTACGCGAACACGCCGGCAAGCAGGATCGCGACCATCAGCAGCGTGGTCGCGACCGGCCTCAGGATGAAGAGCCGCGACGGATTCATTTGCCCCCTGGTGGCCTGCGGCGTTGCCCCTTGCTCTCCGCAGGCGGTTTGATCTCGGGTCGTTGCGAAGCAACTTCCACCGGGGCGCCGGGCCGCAGCCGGTCCATGCCGTCGACGACGACCAGGTCGCCGGCGGCCAGACCCTCGGTGACGGCCACGTTTTGCCCCTCTGTCGGTCCGAGCTTCACCGGCCGCGGCGCCACGGTCTTGTCCGCCTTGACCAGGTACACGAACAGGCCCTGCGCGCCGCGCTGCACCGCGGCCGACGGGATCACGATCACGTCGCGCAGGGTGTCGAGCTTCATGCGCACGTTGACGAACTGGTTGGGGAACAGGGCGCCGTCGTCGTTCGCGTACTGCGCTTTCAACTTCACCGTGCCGGTGGCGGGATCGACCTGGTTGTCGGCCGACGCGAGCGTTCCTGAGGCGAGCTTCGCCTTCTGCTCGCGGTCCCAGGCTTCAACCGGGATCGTCTCGCCCGACTGCATGCGCTTGAGCACGGCCGGGACGCTGTCCTGCGGCACGGTGAAGACCACGGCTACCGGTTGCAGCTGCGTGATGACAACCAGGCCGTTGGCATCGCCCGCACGCACGATGTTGCCGGGATCGACGAGCCGCAATCCCACGCGGCCGCTCACCGGGGCGGTGATGCGCGTGTAGGCGAGCTGCAGCCTGGCATTGTCGATCTGGCTGCTGTCGACTTGCACCGCGCCCTCGTACTGCCGCACGAGCGATGCCTGGGTGTCGACCTGCTGCTTCGCAATCGAGTCCTGCGCGTAGAGCGCGCGGTAGCGTTCGAGATCGAGGTGCGCGTTCTCGAGGAGCGCACGGTCGCGCACCAGCTGGCCTTCGGCCTGCGCAAGCTGAACCTGGAACGGGCGGGGATCGATCTCTGCGAGAAGCTGGCCTTGCTTGACGATCTGCCCTTCGCCGAACAACACGCGCATGAGCTCGCCATCGACGCGGGAGCGCACGGTCACCGTGCGCAGCGGCGTCGCCGTGCCCAGCCCGTTCATGATGACGGCGACTTCTCCCTTGCTCGCGGCAGCGGCGACGACCGGTATAGGCCCGGCGCCCGGTCCGCCGGGCCGCCCCGGCGCGCCCTGGCGCGGCTGCGCGTCCGCTTGCCAGAAATCCCGGTACGCGTAGTAGCCGCCCGCTGCCAGCAGCAGGCCGAAAATCAAAAAGATGATTTTCTTCGTCATCAAAGCTCCAGCTTGTAGCCGACGCCGTAGATCGAGCGCACCGGGTCGTTGCCGGGACGCACCTCCTCGAGCTTGCGGCGCAGGTTCTTGACGTGCGCGTCGACCGTGCGGTCGGTGACCACGCGGTGGTCTTCGTAGAGCCGCTGCAGGAGCTTGTCGCGCGAGAACACGCGTCCCGGCGCGGAGGCCAGCGTGCCGATCAGCCGGAATTCCACCGGCGTCAGATCGAGCGAGCGCCCGTCCAGCTCAGCACGGTGGCTCGGCTCGTCGATGACCAGGCCGCGTACGGCGGCGTCCGCGGCGCCGCGCCCGCGCCGCAGGATCGCCTTGACGCGCGCGACGAGCTCGCGCACGCTGAACGGCTTGCACACATAGTCGTCCGCGCCGGACTCGAGGCCGACGAGGCGATCGATTTCCTCGACTTTTGCCGTCACCATCACTACCGGGACGTCGCTGAAGCCGCGCAGCTCGCGGCAGATCTCCAGGCCGTCGCGCCCCGGGAGCATCAGGTCGAGCAGCACGAGGTCGGGCGAATGCTCGCGCACCCACGGCACCACCTCGAGGCCGTCGGCGATGCAGTGCGCGGCGAAACCCGACGCCTTCAGGTAATCCGCCATCAGCGCCGCCAGCTTGGGCTCGTCCTCGACGACCAGGATGGTGCTCATTGCGTCACCGGGAGCTCGATCTCCACGGCCAGGCCGCCGAGCGGCGAGCTGCGCGCCTTGATCTCTCCATCATGCGCCTCGACGATGCTGCGACAGATCGCGAGGCCCAGCCCCGCTCCGCCGTTGGCGCGGCTGCGCGATCCGTCGACGCGGTAAAACCTCTCGAACAGATGCGGCATCGCCTGCGCCGGAACCCCCGGATCCGAATCCTCGACCACGATGCGTATCTTCCCGGCGTGGCGGCGCGCCACGATCCGGACGCGACCCCCGGCATCTGTATAGCGCAACGAGTTCTCCAGCAGGTTGCGGAACGCCTGGGTCAGCCGGTCGCCGTCCGCGAACGCCCTGGCCGGTGCAAGATCCGTCTCCACGCTGAGCCGGCGCTCATTGAACCGCTCGCCCAGGGATTCCACCGCCTCCTGCAAGAGCTGGGTAATCTCGACGGGCTCCTTGCGGTAGGCAAGCGCGCCGACGTCGGCGAGCGCGAGCTGGTAGAGATCATCCACCAGCTTGCCGAGCGCCGCGACTTCGTGGTTGAGGGAGGCGAGCGATTCGCGCGACAGCGGGCGCACGCCGTCCTCGATCGCCTCGAGCTCGCCCTTCACTATTGCAAGCGGCGTGCGCAGCTCGTGCGAGACATCGGCCATGAAGCGCCTGCGCAATTGCTCGTTGCGCTCGAGCGCCTGCGCCAGGCGGTTGAAGTCCTCGGCGAGCCGTCCGAGCTCGTCGCCCGAGCGCACTTCCACCCGCGTGTCATACGCCCCGGCCGAGAGCCGGTGCGTCGCCTCGGCGAGGCGCTTGAGCGGCAGCAGGAAGGCGCGCGCGAGCCCGATGGCGACGCAGGCCGCGAGGGCGAGCGCGAGCCCGGCGATGATCCAGGCGGCCCGCAGCTGCTCCTGCTGGAAGCTGAGCTCGGCCGCGCTGCTGAGCCTGCGGAACGGTGCCTGTCCGATCCAGCCGACGATGCGGTCGTCGACGATCACCGGGCGCACCGCGGCGTCCTCGGGCAGCTCGGGGTTGCCGACCACCCTGCGGCGCGCCTCATCGAGCAAAGCGAGGCGCTGGATGGGCTGCGCCGGCGCGGCCAGCTCGCGCAGCCGCGCATAGTTGTCGCGCACGAAGCCCCAGTCGCCGTGGCGGCGGTATTCAGCGGCCAAGGTCGCCGTGAGCGCGTCGAGGCGCTGCGCCTCGACCTGGTTGAGGTAGCCGAGAAATCCGGATTGAAAGCTCAGGCGCGTCGCGACCGCCATTGCCGCCGCGGCCGCCGCGCTCGCGGCGAGGATGGCCAGAAACAGCTTGAGAGTGATGCCGGGCCTCATGCCGGCCATGGTCGCCTGCGGCGGCGCCGCGGATCAAGCTCGCGCGCCCCGCGGGCGCGCATTCTTCACTGGTTCTTCACATTTACGACCTGCGCGTGCAGCGCCTTCTCCAGCTCGAGCGCTGCACGGGTCGAGGAAGTGAGGCGCGCATGGCTGATGAGCCGAGTAAGCTGCGTATTGGTGCGCGCGAGCGAGCGCAGCAGGCTTTGGTGAATCGCGTGCTGCAGGCTCGAATTACGCTCGTACTGCGCAAGAAACTGCCGCGCCGGGAATTCAAGCAGGCAGGTGTTCTCGCGCACCCTCGCGGCTGCGCCATGCGGCGCGCCCTCCAGCACCGCGAGGTAGCCGACCAGCTCGCCGGGCCCGGCCAGCGCCACGCGCCTTTCCAGATCCTGCAATTTCGAAATCACTTCGACGGCCCCGCGCACGACGAGAAAGCAGGCATTGGCCGCAGACCCGGTGCCGAAGAGCCAACTGCCGCGCGGCAACTCGAGTACATTCGAGATCGAGAGCAGCTGTTCCACTTCGTAGGCGTCAAAGCGCTCGAAGACGGGCAGCAGGGGCAGGAACCTGCGCCAGTCGAAAGACGGCTTGCCGTCGCGCGCCATCCCCGCCAGCGGATCTGCGGCGGGGGGCGCGGCTCTCGCCGGGCGGTCCTCCTCGGCGGGGTGGTCGCGCACCTTGTCGTTTAACGCCCTGAGCTTCTCGGCCAGCACGCGGGTGATTTCGCGCTGGACTTCCAGCGCCGCCGGGTCGCGGCTCGCCACGAAAGCGCGGAAATCGTCGCGCGCGACGAACCAGCCCTCGACCGCGCTGCGCGCGATGACGGACGCCGAGCAGACGCCGCGCTCGATCAGCGCCATCTCGCCGAACATGTCGCCCTCGCCCAGCTCGGCGACCGTCAGCATGCCGCCGCCGGGCAGCGCTACCTGCGCCTCGACCTCGCCCGTGCGGATCAGGAATGCGCCGCGCGAGGTCTCGCCCTGGCGCACCAGCCTGGCGCCCCCGGGAAACGACACGGCGCGGGCGATCGAAACAAGCCTGTCCTGAAATGGAGCCACGCCGGGCGAGTGTACACTCGCCCGCAACCCATGAGCCCGCCCATCGACGCCAACCGGCTGCTCGCCGTCGTCGCCGAAGTGGCGCGCGAAGCGCGTCCGCACTTCGAGGCCTACGTCGCGCTCGACAGCTCGCTCGAGCGCGAGCTGGGGCTCGACAGCCTGGCGCGCGTCGAGCTGGTGCTGCGCCTCGAGCGCGAGTTTGCCGCGAGCCTGCCGGAGCAGGCGCTCGCCTCGAGCGAGACGCCGCGCGATCTGCTGCGCTTTCTTCTCGCCAGCGCCGGCCAGGCGCCGAAAGCCGCGGACCGCACGCTCGCAAGCCTGGTGCAGGCCGAAGGCGTGCGCCCCCCCGATGCCGCGCGAACGCTCACCGAGGCGCTCGAATATCACGCCCAGCGCCAGCCCGAGCGGCTGACGGTCCATCTCTATGAGGAAGGCGATGAGAAGAGCCTGACCTACCGCGCTCTGTGGGACGGCGCCCTGCTTTATGCCGCGCGCCTCGCCGAGGCCGGCGTCACGCCGGGGCAGAGCGTCGCGATCATGCTGCCGACCTGCCGCGAATACCTGTTCTGCTTTTACGGCGTGCTGCTCGCCGGCGGCATCCCGGTGCCGCTCTATCCGCCGGCGCGCCTGGCGACGATCGAGGACCATATGACGCGCCACATCGGCATCCTGAAGAGCGCCGGCGCTTCGATCATGGTCACGATTCCCGAGGCGAAAGCGCTTGCCTGGCTGCTGCGCGCGCAGGTCGAATCGCTGCGCGCGGTCCTGGTGCCCGCCGACTTTTCGGGCCCCGCAGCAGCGTTTACGCCGGTGCGAGGCACGGGCGGTCAAATCGGCTTCCTGCAGTACACCTCGGGCAGCACCGGCAACCCGAAAGGCGTGGTGCTCACGCACGCGAACCTGCTCGCGAACGTGAAGGCCATGGGCAAAGCGGCGCGCGCCACCACCGAAGACGTGTTCGTGAGCTGGCTGCCGCTTTACCACGACATGGGCCTCATCGGAGGCTGCTTCGCGACGATGTATCTGGGCTTCCCGGTGGTGCTGATGTCGCCGCTCGCCTTCCTGTCGCGGCCGAGCCAATGGCTGCGCGCCATCCATCGCCACCGCGGCAGCATTTCGGGCGGCCCCAACTTCTCCTACGAGCTGTGCCTGCGGCGCATTCCGGATGAGGAGCTGGAGGGGCTCGATCTCGCGTCGTGGCGCTTCGCGTTCAACGGCGCCGAGCCGGTGAGCGCCGATACGCTCGCCGCGTTCGAGGAAAGGTTCTCCAGATGGAACTTCAGAAAAAACGTGATTTCGCCGGTCTACGGCCTTGCAGAAGCCTCGGTCGGGCTCGCCTTCACGCCGCCGGGGGAGCCGTGGCAGGTCGACCTGATCGACCGCGACTGGCTGTCGCGCACCGGGGAAGCGGTGCCGGCGCGGCCGAACGACCCCTCGCCGCTCAAGCTGGTGAGCTGCGGAGCCTCGATTCCAGACCACGATCTGCGGGTGGTCGACGCCGCCGGTCTCGAGCTTCCCGACCGCAGCGAAGGTCAGCTGCAGTTCCGCGGCCCGTCGGCGACCAGCGGCTACTACCGCAATCCCGAGGCGACGAAGGGTCTGTTCGACGGCGAATGGGTGAACACCGGAGATCGCGCCTACCTGTCCGAAGGCAACCTCTACATCACCGGCCGTGAAAAGGACGTCATCATCCGCGGCGGACGCAACATCAGCCCCTACGAGCTCGAGGAAGCGGTCGGCGGCGTCGCCGGCATCCGGCGCGGCTGCGTGGCGGTGTTCGGCAGCATGGACGCGGCGAGCGGGACCGAACGCGTCGTAGTGCTCGCCGAGACGCGCGAGGTCGACCCTTCGCGCCACGCCGAGGTCAGGCGCAGGGTCAACGAGCTTGCCGTCAGCCTGATCGGCGCGCCGGTCGACGACATCGTGCTCGCGCCGCCGCACACGGTGCCGAAGACTTCGAGCGGCAAGATCCGCCGCCTCGCCGCGCGCGACTATTACGAGCGCGGGCCCTCGGCGGTGAAACCGCAGGCCGTCTGGTGGCAGTTCGTGCGCCTCGCGATCGGCGGCGTGCTGCCGCAGCTGCGCCGCGGCTGGCGCGTCGCGCGCGGGCTGCTGTTCGCCGCCTACGCGTGGCTGCTTTTCGGCGCGCTGTTCATCGTGGTCCTGGCCGCGGCCGCGATTTCGCCCGGCAGGCGGACCTGGCAGATCGCGCAGCGCTGCGCGCGGCTTTTTTTCTGGCTTTGCCGCATCCCGCTGGCGATGCGCGGCCGGGAAAATCTGCCGCCTTCCGGCGCCGTGGTGATTGCGTCGAACCACACCAGCTACCTCGATGGCGCGGTGCTGCTCGCCATCCTGCCCTGGCGCAACAACGCCTTCGTCGCCAAGCGCGAGCTGCGCGAGGGCTTTATCACGCGCACCCTCGTCATGGGGCTGGGCGCGCAGTTCGTCGAGCGCTTCGACGTGCAGAAGAGCGCCGAGCACGCCGACGAGCTCGCGCAGGCGGCCAAGCGCGGCGTATCGCTGATCGTGTTCCCCGAGGGCACGCTGGTGAGGCACACCGGCCTGATGCCGTTCCGCGCCGGCGCCTTCCTCAGCGCCGCGCAGGCCGCAATCCCGGTCGTGCCGGTCGCCCTGCGCGGCGTGCGCTCGGTGCTGCGCGACGGCACCTGGTATCCGCGCCGCGCGCCGATTTCCGTGACGGTTGGCGCGCCCGTGGCGCCGGATGGCAGCGATTGGAACGCCGCCGTGCGCCTGCGCGACCAGGTGCGCAAGCAGATCCTCAGGCACTGCGGCGAGCCGGACCTGAGCTAGCTACTTCAGGATTCTCAGCAGGTTGTGATGCGAGTCGGTGAAGGTCGGCAGCTCGCGCCGGTCCTCGATCGGCTCCGCCGCCTCGGCGATGCGCGGCCAGGCGAGCAGCGCCTTGTTGCGCGTGACGATGATCTGGTCGGTCGAGGAGTACCAGTATTCCGGGCCTTCCTCGGCGTCGGGCACATCGGCGACGTTGACCGCTTCGAGGCCGAACTCGCCTGCAAGGCGCCTCACCACCGGCAGCAGGTTGATGAAGCGGTTGGTCGCCTGGAACACGATCACGCCGTCGGGCTTGATGTGCTTGAGGTAAACGGCCATCGCCTCGCGCGTCACCAGGTGCATCGGGATCGAGTCGCCGGAAAACGCGTCGATCCCCAGCAGGTCGTAGCTGCGCGGCGGCTCGCGCTCGAGCGAAAGGCGCCCGTCGCCCATGACCAGCTCGGTGCGCGCCGCCGTATCGGCGAGGAAGGTGAACTCGCGCCGTGCGATGTCGACGACCCGCGGGCTGATCTCGTAGAAGACCAGCGCGTCGCCGGGCTGCATCCAGGCGGCGACCACGCCGGCCCCCAGGCCGAGGATGCCGACCGAAAGCGGCTGCTTTCTCCTCATCTCGCGCAGCGACTGGAACACGCGGCCGTAGCCAGAGGTCGGGCCGAAATAATCGGCCGGCGTATTGCGGAACGAGTCCCCGAGCAGCTGGCCGCCGTGCATGATCGGCCCGTGGTACATCGAGCGGTAGGGGATCGGGCTGTCGTGGTCCGCCGTGCGCACCACGCCGTAAAAGTCGCGCTCCATGACCCGCACGCCGGCGCTGTAGTCGTGAACGCCGCGCATGACGAGGAGCGCGGTGACGACGCTGACTGCCAATCCACCCCACATGAAAATTCGCCTCAATCTCAAAACGAGAAGAAGGGCAAGAAGGACCAGCGCGATCCCGAGCTCGAAATAGCCGGGCAGCGTTAGCGGCGCGAGGACCGCGACGAGCACCGCGCCGAGCGCGCCGCCGAGCGAAATCATCAGGTAATAGCGCGTGAGGTGCAGCGGGTCGGGCTTGAGCCGCGCCAGCTCGCCATGGCAGAACATGCAAGAGACGAACAGGCCGACCAGGTACAGCGGCACCGCGACGTGGAGTTTGAGCGAGGGCACGTAGAACGCCATCGCCGGCAGCAGCGCGACCAGTACCACGATGAACAGCTGCCGCAGGTACCAGCGAGGGTGATCGAACGCGAGGATGAAGCTGCCGAGGTAGAGCGCGAGCGGCAGCACCCACAGGAACGGTACGCTCGCGACGTTCTGCGTGATGTGGTTGGTGACCGCCAGCAGCATCACCGAGCCCATCGCGGCCAGCGCGAGCCATTGCAGCTGCGTCGCCATGGAAAGCGGCGCGGCGCGCGCCGCGGCAGGGACCTCGTCGGTCCCGAAGCCGTTCATCGACAGCCGCGCGGTGAGCGCGCAGAGGACGACGAAGCCGGCAAACACGAAGGACCACATCCAGCCGAGCTGTCTCAGGTCGAGCGCCGGCTCGAAGACCAGCGGAAACCCGACCAGCGCAAGCAACGAAGCCAGGTTGGAAAGCGCGAACAGGCGGTAAGGCACGCGGCTCCGGAAGCGGCGCCAGTACCACGCCTGCAGGAGCGGCGTCGTCGTCGACAGCAGGAAGTAGGGCAGGCCGATGGTGGCCAGCAAAAGCAGCAGGATGCGCGCGATCGGCTGCTCGTCGCCCTGCGGCTTCCAGCCGCTCGAGGCGAGGATCGGCAGGAAGGCGAGCGATAGCGCGAGCAGCCCGACATGGAGCAGTGCCTGGCGCCGCGCGCCGAGGCGATGGGTGAGGTCGGCGTACGCGTAACCGGCGAGCAGCACGCTCTGGAAGAACACCAGGCAGGTCGTCCAGACCGCCGCCGAGCCGCCGAACCACGGCAGGATCTGCTTGGCGATGATCGGCTGAACCAGGAACAGCAGGAAGGAGGAGAGGAAGATCGTCGCCGCGTACGGCAGGCTCGCCAGCAGCGGGAAGCGGATTACTTGAGTATGGATTTTAGGGTCCTCCCCATCTCCGCGGGGTTGCGCGTCACCTTGATGCCGCACTCCTCCATGACGGCGAGCTTTTCCTGCGCGGTGCCCTTGCCGCCGGAGATGATGGCGCCGGCGTGGCCCATGCGTTTCCCAGGCGGCGCGGTGATGCCGGCGATGAAGCCGACGATCGGTTTTTTCATGTGGTCCTTCGCCCAGCGCGCCGCGATCTCCTCGTCCGAGCCGCCAATCTCGCCCACCATGATCACCGCCTCGGTCTGCGGGTCGTCGTTGAACATGCGTAGAACGTCGACGTGCTTCAGTCCGTTGACAGGATCGCCGCCGATGCCGACGCAGCTCGATTGGCCGAGGCCGACTTCCATCAGCTGCCCGACCGCTTCATAAGTCAGCGTCCCGGAGCGCGACACGACCCCCACCGGCCCCTTCTTGTGGATGTGGCCGGGCATGATGCCGATCTTGATCTCGTCGGGCGTGATCACGCCGGGGCAGTTCGGCCCGACGAGCAGCGTCCGCCTGCCCTGCATGCGGTCCTTGGTGCGGATCATGTCGCGCACCGGGATGCCTTCGGTGATGCAGATCACCAGGTCCAGGTCCGCGTCCACTGCCTCGTCGATCGCCGCGGCGGCGAACGGCGGTGGAACGTAGATCACGGAGACCGTCGCGCCGGTG
>WNGN01004618.1_pt1 | contig 10165 bp, 7 predicted proteins | sample 5400561 | NCBI WGS metagenome assembly WNGN01 (sample SAMN13153379, study PRJNA577476) | soil metagenome | isolation source: 115 cm soil or saprolite under Garry oak tree replicate 2 | place: USA:California | collected 2016-06-15 | reverse complement strand
ATCCCGGATCGTTAATGTCGCCGCCATCCAAGGTATTGTTGGTCATCGTCGGGCGCGTTCCATTAGCAGCAACTTTTGTGATATTGCCTTCGGAGAACGGATTAGGACCCGCGTTCGTCGCGGGTGCGACGCCGACTTGCAATTGGATAAGTTGTGAAAGGTCCCGGCCATTGAGAGGCAACTGCGTCAGCGTCTGTTCCGTGACTACTCCACTCACTTGCGCGTTGGTGGTATCTAGAAGTGGTGGTGCGGCGCTGACAGTGAATTCCTGCTTCACTACTCCGACCCGCAGAGCGACATTTAACAGCGCATCCTGAGTCACCTGCAATGTAATTCCCTGCTGAATGATGGTGTCGAAGCCTTCCTTTTCCACGCGCAGGTCGTAATTACCGGGTGGCAAGCCCGGGAGTTGGTACCTGCCATCCCCGCCCGTTACGGACGCACGTGGTGCTCCGGTCTGCGTGTCGATGGCAGTCAGCTGGGCACCGGGGACGCCCGCACCGGAAGCATCGGTTACAGTTCCGGAAATCGAGCCAGAGGTTGTTTGCGCGATTACTGGAATCGTGACCATCCAGCACGCGATGATCGGAACGAGCAGCCCCAGTATTCGATTCATAACGACTCGTACAATTTCTCTGGAATCAGCAGTCGGTCTCGCGCGAAGCCATCCCGAACCCAGGAGGCTGATCTGGACCCGTCGCGGGATTCACCAAAACATTGGTCGGCTTTGCTTCCTTATGAATCAGCTCCCTTTTGTGCAACCCGCCGAGTGCCGTTGCGAGACCGAAAGATTGCGCATGGGCTCCCGGGAGTCTTTTATTTGCTTCTCTGTGATGATGTGCGGTGCGGTTTGAATCTCCGGATCGAGGTGATGTGCGGTTAAACAACACCGCCAGGAGGTCGCGACTTTCTCGACCCCAGGAACCAGCGTGCCCTTGCGGACTACGAGGTCGATGGAATCGACGTGAGACGGTCCATCGATCGAACGTTGTGTACGCTTTTTGGTTGCGGCAGCCAACCCAGTCTCCCAGGGGCCGATTAGTTAACCTTGGCTATGACACTGGCTTCGTGCAATGACCTCAATACAACCAGGAGTGAAAGACGTCGAAAGACTCGTGAGCCATCTTGGAATCTTACTCCGATGAATGAGGGGTTATCAAAAGAGCCATCGGAGCAGTCACAGCTTATCGGACGTACGCACAGAGAGAAACAACGCTGCACTGCACGCGGCGGAGATTGTGGTCGCAAGCCACAGGGCTGCTGAGATCGAGTAATGTATGACGACTGCGCCCAACGCCGCACCGAAAAACATTGCGGCGACCGACTCAACCCTTCTGACCAATCTTGGGTTGTTGCCGTTCGCGAGCGAAGAGTCCGCGCCGATGCCCGTGATCGTTAGTGTCAGGACCGTTGTCGTCAGATCCGGGATTGCGAGCCTCCGGACAGCGGCATTCCGTGTGCCCATCGCGAGCGCCGTCAAGGCGATCAGAGCAAACGGCTGAAAAGAATCTTGGAGCAGATCGGCTCGGTATCCGATGCCGCAAAACGACGCAGCAAACAGAAAGGCCACCTCCAGGAGGAATGCTTGTGCCGCAAATCGAATCTGTGAATCGGCGCTCGCGCGGGCCATGACCCGTCCGCCGAGTACCGCCCCTACAAGAAAAGCCAAGAGTGCCGTTAACGAGCGTGCGATGGACAGTCCGGATATGTGCGCTGTTGCAAACGCGAGAAGCACGATATTCCCCGTCATGTTCGCAGTGAAGACGCGCCCGAGCGACAGAAAACTGACGGCGTCCACTAAGCCGGTGACCGCCGTCATTCCGAGCAGGGCGTACGGTATAACCTTTTCAGTGGTTGGACTGCTCGCCATAAACAATTAGCCGACCGAGTACATTGCGATTGCTCATTGCGGCCCTCCTCTCAAAACATGCCATTTGCACGGGCGGCCTTCTTCGGATCGCCGATTTCCTGCAACACATCCCAATGTTCTATGGCCTCGTGCTTGCCTCAGCAATCGAACTCTTGCCCGGACGTACGATAATGCGCAGATCAATGTTGGCCGGGAACTGGCCTAGCTAGATTTGCGGAAACACCAGTCGAGGAGATGTCGACGCCGTGAGCCACGTGGTCGCTCTTATGCAGAGTCACGACGATACATTTGTAAGCGGGTTGATTGCTCATTGCGGCGACGCTCCGTATCGGCACCAAGACATTCGTCTCCGGATAGTAGGCTGCCGCACACCTCAAGGGAATCGTGTACGGAACGATGATGAAGTCCTGCGCTTTGCGAACTTCGCCTTCGAAATGACTGTGGATGTCGATTAAGTCTCCAGCTCTCAATCCAGCATTTTCGATCTCAGCAGGGTGTAGGAAAACGACACGCCGTCCTCCATAAACGCCGCGGTACCGATCATTGAGTCCGTAAATGGTTGAGTTGAATTGATCGTGAGTTCGAATCGTCATCAAAAGAAACTGACCGGGCGCGAGCTTTTCTTGCGGAACAGGGCAAACATGCAGTTTGGCTTTTCCGGAACTGGTCTTGAAGATCAGATCACGGGCCGCATTGGGAAGGTAGAAATGCCTCTCTAGTTTGATTCTTCTATTGAAGTCACGGAAACCTGGGATCACTTGTGCGATTGCGTCCCTGATGTGGTCATAGTTTTCGGCCATCCCAGACCAGTCAACGGTCGTGCGACCGCGGAGCGTGGCTTCGGCCAGACGGCGGATGATGGCTACGTCGCTCAACAGATGTGGCGATGCCGGCTTCTCGTCTCCACGTGAAATATTAATGATCCCCATTGAATCTTCGGTGGTCACGAACTGCGCTCCAGAGAGTTGCACATCGAGTTCCGATCGGCCGAGGGTCGGAAGAATCAGGGCTCGCTCTCCGGTGATCAGATGAGAGCGATTAAGCTTCGTAGAGATGTGCGCAGTAAGGCGACAGCGAGCAATGGCATGGGCGGTGTAGGCGGAATCCGGAGTATTCGATACAAAATTACCGCTGATAGCAAGAAAAACCTTCAGGTCGCCGTCGTACATGGCGTGAAGTGTCTCAACTGTATCCAGCCCCCACTTGTCGGGCGGGACAAATGAGAAAGCTTTACAGAGCGCCTCAAGGAACGGCTTAGGCGGCCGTTCCCAGATACCCATGGTCCTGTCGCCCTGCACATTTGAGTGGCCCCTGACACAGCATGTGCCTGCGCCGGGACGGCCGATATGCCCACCAACAAGAAGGAGGTTCAGAAGCATCCAGACGTTGTCCACACCGTTAGGCTGTTGCGTGACTCCAGTTGCCCAGCAGCATATCGTGGCCTTCGACTGGATGCACATTGTCGCAGCGGCACGGATGTGCTCCATCGATAAGCCAGTCGCGTTCAACAATGGGTTCCAGTCTGCTGCTAGTACATCGTTGCGGAGAGTCTCAAACCCTTCTGTGTATTTGGAGATAAACGTACGGTCGATTCCTGACGGGCGCCCTTTCCCCTCCTCTTCGAGCATGCACTTGAGGAGAGCCTTGATCAGAGCGACATCACCATTTATCCGCACGGGGAGATAGAGGTCCGCTAGGGCCGCTCCGTCTCCGAGCACTTTGAATGGGAACGTCAAGAGATTCGGATAATCCTGCGGATTGGGATTCACAACGCGCATCATGCCGGTCTCAGGCAAGGGGTTGACTGCGATGATCCTTGCGCCATGCCGCTTCGCTTCTTCCAGAGATGTCAACATTCGGGGATGGTTGGTACCGGGATTGTTGCCGAAGATCAGAATGAGGTCGGTGCGCTCGAAGTCCTCTAGAGTAACAGTGCCTTTGCCAACGCCAAGAGCCTCTACCATCGCGACTCCCGATGATTCATGGCACATATTCGAGCAGTCGGGCAAATTGTTGGTGCCGAATTGACGTGCAAAGAGCTGAAGCAGGAAGGCGGGTTCATTAGCCGTTTTGCCCGAGGTGTAGAAGGCGGCTTCGTCGGGCGAAGCAAGATCACGTAGTTCCGAGGCGAGAAGATCTATAGCGGCATTCCAGGTGATTGGCTCGTAGTGCGTCGCGCCCTGATGCTTCACCATGGGTTCGGTAAGACGACCCTGTTGATTCAACCAGTAGTCGGAACGAGCCGCCAGGTCCGAAATCGAGTGTTCCCGAAAGAAATCGCGTCCAATTCGCTTGTGCGTGAGTTCGTCCGCGACGGCCTTTGCTCCGTTTTCACAAAACTCGAAGACTTTCCTCTTTCTGTCCGGACTGGGCCAGGCGCAGCTCTGGCAATCGAATCCCTTTTCCTGATTAATGCTGGTCAGTGTGCGCGCAGTCCGAATAGGCCCCATTTCGCGAAGTCCATAACGTGCGGTATTCAACATCGCAGGAATGCCCGCAGCCTCTTGATAAGCTCTGCCAATCCTGGTCCCACTGAGCTCTACAGGATTCTGTGACTCTTGAGAGAGTGCGTCCTCAACACTGTCCAAGGCAGCGGCATGAAGTTTTGCCTCTTCACTCTGATTTCGTAAATTCTTTTTGGGGCGATAGTGACCGTCTCGGCATTCGGAATCACCTTGGATCACATGGGAAGCTTCATCGTTGGGCATCTGTTCACCTCGCTTGGAATAAAAGGGGTTTGTCCCGGCTGTAAATCTTCACATATCGCCGACCATCAGGGTCTGCTTACATCAGACGAACGAGATACCTCATTGCGGGCCTCAAAACGCCGAAACGTTATGCAGAAACAGCCGAGGGCAGGACCATGTCTGGCTCCAGTTTCAACTCGGGGCCGCCTTGCTTCACCTGCAATTGTAGTTCCCTAGCGCCACATCTGCCACCCCCGAGAGTAAACGGCTCAGGAGAACCGGGTAGCTGCAGCCAAACCTTTCCGCGGCGTCCTCCATGGGCTCACTTTCGAACGACTCCTCGAGGTTTTCATGATTCCTCGCCTCACTTGGCCGCGATAGGAACGGGAGGATGGTCAGCAATCAGTCGGGTGCAAATCTGAACTTCCGATACTAATGTGCGATGAACCGGACACCGCTCAGCGATCTCTAGTAGCCGGTGCCGTTGCTCATCAGACAAATCACCAAAGAGAGTGATCTCTCTTTCAATTCGATCGAGCATGCCTTCCTTGGTGTCGCAAGTGGCACATTCCTCTACGTAAATTTTCGAATGTGCTAGACGCACCTCCACGCTTTTGAGCGGCCACTGTTTCCGCTCCGCATACATGCGAACGGTCATGTTCGTGCATGCTCCCAAGGCGGCTAACAGGAGTTCGTAGGGATTGGGCCCAAAATCGGTGCCACCGGAATCACCCTGTTCATCTGCATGGAGCACATGTGAACCCACGAATATCTTCTGCGAGTATCTAAACAGCCCCGACTTCACGACAACCGTTCTTGACACGTCATCTCTCCTTCTAATGACTACTTTCACTCAGCTTTCTTGTCACGGAATTTGCCGATTGTGATGCATCCAACGTAAACGGACGACCGATTTCCGGGGTGCTCGGAACAGCTACCTCTTGCACGATCATTGGACCGGCCAGGAAAGCGCTACGGCCAGCATTGATGGCCTTGGCAAAGGCGCTCGCCATTCGTACTGGGTCAAGAGCACGCGAAACAGCGGTGTTTAACAGTACGCCGTCGAAACCCCACTCCATCACCTGACAGGCGTGAGACGGAAGACCGATACCCGCATCCACGATCATGGGAATCTCTGGCGCACGTTCTCGCAGTTCACGCAAAGCGCTGGGGTTGCGTGGTCCTTGGCCGGTTCCGATGGGAGCCGCCCAGGGCATGAGCACCTCACAACCAGCATCCATCAGGCGTCTGCAAAGAACCCAGTCTTCCGTGCAATACGGAAAGACTTGGAAGCCAAGTTTTACGAGTTCAATCGCGGCTTCAACCAGACCAAATGGATCTGGCTGCAGGTTGACTTCATCTCCGATGACCTCGAGTTTTATAAGATTGGTTTGAAACAACTCGCGTGCCATACATGCGGTTTTTACAGCCTCACGCGCAGTGAGACAGCCGGCCGTATTGGGGAGAATCACCCGCTGGGTATCACGAAGCAAGTTCCAAAAAGCCTGCCCAGAATCCTTCGAGCCGGAGAACTGGCGCCGCAGAGAGACGGTGAGCATTGCGGGGTCAGCGGCACAGATCGCATCGGCTAACAGGGACGGAGAATCGTAGCGCGCAGTCCCGAGCAGCAGACGGCTTGTAAAAGTCTGCCCGTACAAAGTCAGTTGATCTTCAATCTCTCGTCCGTACATCTCAACCTCCTGCGGTCGGATGAACGATGTCGATCCGGTCACCCGGGTATATGCGGCAATCTTCATAGGTTTCGCGCGGAACAACCTCTTCATTGCGAGCTACCGCGAACGGAGCCGGTGGCGAGAGCAAAAGCAGCAATGCGGCGAGCGTCTGAGGTTCGGGCAACGGACGCGTTTGGCCATTCACGATGACAAACATGCATGTACCTCATCCTGGACGGGTGCGAAGGTGGCTGCGAATCTGTCCTCACGCAAACATTGCCAGCGCTGCGAACAAGCGGACGGCTCTTGCAGCGACAGCAGCGCCAGGACTTCCTCGACGACAGTCGGCGTTAGTAAGAACCCATGACGGTATAGGCCATTGATGTACAGCACTTTTCCCAGATGATCAAAATGAAGTGCCGGCAGATTGTCTGGCAGGGCAGGTCGAACTTGCGTGCTAAGTTCGAGGATACGGGCTTCGGCCAATTCCGGGAGCACAGAATGCGCAGAAGTTAGAAGTTCAAGAGCTCCTCGGACGGACACAGGCGAGTGATCGTCGCTCTCAACACTGGTTGCTCCGATGACGAGTTGACCTTCTGCGCGAGGAACGATGTACACCGGGTGACGAGGATGTAGCAGTCGTAGCATATGGCGCAGTCCGATCTCGGGCGCATGGACGCGCACAATTTCGCCGCGAACTCCCCTGAGTTTTGACCAATCACGCTTGGCGCCCATGCCACGGCAGTCCACAACGATTCCGGCATTGGGGAACTCACCAGTAGGAACGAATGTCTTCCAATGACACTCGACACGAGTTTCCTGGAGAGCGATGGCAACCGCCTTGAGGAGTGCGCGATTATCCACCTGGGCATCACCTGGAAGATATAGAGCTTGGGAAAATCGTGCTTCAAGGGCGGGTTCCATTTCACCGACTCCCGCGCTGTCGACGGGTCGGACATATCCGTGCCTGTGTTGTGAGGTAAGCAACCCCTCGACGCGACGGGCTTCACCGGCATCCTGGCGGTGCCAGAGCAACAACGTGCCATTATCACGGTAATAGACCGGGAGCGGCAGTTGAGCCAGCCATTGTGGCCATAGGGTAAGACTGTGCCTCCCCATGGATACAATTTGCGCGTCCGCATCAATGGATTCCGCTGTCGGGGCGATCATCCCTGCTGCCACCCATGCGGCTGAGCCTTCCCCTTCGCTGCTGGCCGCATCGTAGAGAACGACACGCGCACCAGCCTTTGAGGCGCGCCACGCCAGGCACCGGCCGAGCAAGCCGCCCCCTATCACTCCGATGTCCGGTCGTGTCACGCGTACACCTCTCCGCCTCGCTCCACAAACTCTCGGGCCCTTTCCCGCCACAACCTGTTGCTGTTCCGGGGAGCCGTACGCGGCGCGAGTCTCTTCTGTGATTTTCATTGAACAGAATTCAGGTCCACACATGGAGCAGAAGTGTTCAGTCTTTGCACCTTCGTGAGGCAAGGTTTCATCGTGATACTCGCGGGCACGTTCGGGATCGAGACTCAAATTAGTTGCTCACCCGGCCAGAGCGGCACAAAGCAGGCCACTCTGCTCGCCTGCTCAGAACCTTTATTCTCCTCCGTGTATGCGCCAATACTCCTTTTCGGATTCGTCTTCTTCGCGTTTGTCTGTAAGCATCCTATAGACAGTTTTTAGGTACCGATGCATAACGCGGGGAGAAGTAAAATTACGACTCCAAACGCGAACCAGCCGGCAGCCCGAGAACCGGACGCATAGGTTTGTGAACCAGTTCATAAAAATCAGTCTCAATCTATTGCCGCAATGAGAAGCAAGCAGCAGTCGCTTTTCACAATCGAGTCAGTCGTCAAAATCTGATGTCGAGCCACCCGGTCCAAAAGTTGATGCTTTTGCCCGGGGTAGACTGCTTTAGGAACTCCCCGGGAAAGAAGTGGCCGTACTCCGTGAACCAGGTCAGGTTGCGAGTCATGCGCCACTGCAGTTGGGTGGAGGCCTGCGTCGCGATGTATCGGGCGTTGCTCTTCAAGCCCGAAACGATCACAGCATTGCCCACGCTATATAGGCCGTCACTGGTACTTTCCCGCCAGAAAAGAGCTGGGTTGAACTTCATAGAGACGGACTTGCTCAGTTTCAGGTCCGCCGAAGGTTGCAGGGCGACCAGGTTGCGCCTGGCGAATAGTTCCGCACCGCTGAAATAAGGTCCTTGTTCGTATAGCGAGTTAAATGTTCCTAGATTGTGGCTTGATGGATTCCGATCACCACTGAAGGCTACAGCCCGAAGCCCGAACCTCGGGCTCAGAGGAGCTTGGTCAATCCGATAGCCATGCTCAGTCGAGGCGGCCCAGGCGCGAATATTACCTGAACCGAACCAGCCCCATTGGAACGTGAACTCGTCGTTATAGTCCCAGTGGCTCGTCGTTCCCCAGAATCGTGTGCCCATCGTCTCCCTCTGTTCTCGTCCTCGTCCTTTTCCGTCGAAAGGCACATTCCTGTTATCGAGCCCCATATAATAAAGATCGATGTGTCCGCTCGGCAGATATCGAAATGGGTGGACCGCATAGGCCCCCCAGAGACCGGCGGTATGGTCGGGCGGATTGTCAAAGTACCCCGAGTTGTTCAGGACTGGCCTAACAGCGAATAGATCAACCGTCCAGTCCCCCTTCGCCCACGTAAGGCGGGCCCCGTCGAAACTGCGCCGGATATTGCGGCCATCACGAACCGAAACGAAATTCCCCGCGCCAAACGCCATCTCTTGTCGTCCAGGTCGTAGCGTCAGGCTGTCCTTGCCGGACTTCCAAAGACCAAGATCGAAGAAACCTTGATGGACGTACATTTTTTCCTCGTCCAGGCCAGGTCGTCGCCCTCCGCTCCTGCCGTCCAGGAGACTACTTGCGAGTTCACCGAAGAAACGAAACCGTTCGCCCAATTGAAGATCCGTGTGCAGCATGTACCTCTGCATCAGATACGCATTTCCGTCCGGTTTATCAGACCAGTTTGGGTTGCTGACGTATTCGCCGCGTTCCCGAATCCACAAGCCAAACGAGACGTAATAGTTCTCGTTCTGACCGAGCGGAATGAATTGAATCTGATCCAGAGAGTTGGTTCGACAGCTAGGATTCGCGAAATATCGCGCATCCTCGTCGTAGGTCATTTGCGGGAGCTTCTCGGGTTGCTTGGGGCATGCGACTGCGATGTCTTGCGAGCCTTGTGCCCACGCGGAGGCACTCGCGAGAAGCGCGAATAGGCCAAGGAAGCGAGCGGTTCTCGCTAGAGACGGTGGTGATAAATTCAGAACTGAGTACATGCCAAACCTGCTTTCACTTCTAGATTCCTGCCACAACGAGCATTGTGTTTGTGAGCCTCTTGGAACTATTGGGTGGAGACTCAAGATCTCCTTAACGCATCCCTGAGCGCTGTGTTGATTCGTTCTCGTCTTGCTTGTGATGTAGTCGCGATCTCGGAGCGCTGATTCAACGGCCCGTGATGCGGATCAACATTTCCTGCCCAGTGCTGAGTGTGATCTTCTGGCGTCCATGGAATGCAGTGGTCCCCAGGCCGCCGCCGCCGCCGATAATTGAGCCGATGCCAGCTCCCTTACCTCCGCCGATTGCGTCCCAACCGCAATCCCAGATTCGCACGTTGCTCTAAACTGGGGAATGTGATGAACGGCTAGCTCACTGTGATTAGGCTCGGCGGGAATCGTTGAGCCGGATCTCTTCGCGAAGATGCTGGGAGCACGAATTCGTATGCTGCCGCGCGATCCTCTTCCGGCACCGGGAACAACATGGTTCGCGGCTCAGGCTTCTTCCATCTCGCGCGCCGCTTCCAGCCGCATCTGCTTGCGTATCTCGGCTTCGTGGAAACGCTTTTTTTGAATTTCGCTGTCCAGCGTCAGCGGCGGCACCGGCACGGACTTGCCTTTGTCATAG
>WNGN01006097.1_pt1 | contig 10167 bp, 8 predicted proteins | sample 5400561 | NCBI WGS metagenome assembly WNGN01 (sample SAMN13153379, study PRJNA577476) | soil metagenome | isolation source: 115 cm soil or saprolite under Garry oak tree replicate 2 | place: USA:California | collected 2016-06-15 | reverse complement strand
CGCCGCGGGCACGCTCGCCTATGCCGCCGTGCCTGTGGCGCTTCGAGCGGCGCGCCCTCCAGCAGGTCGCGCTGTTCGCGGCGGCCATGACTACCGTGGCGGCGACGGCCGCCCAGGTCGGGCGGTCGGCCGGGGTCACGTCCGGCATCGGCTTCCTGGCGCTGGGGGCGGCCTGGCTCGAGCTCGGCCGGCGCGGCCTGCTCGGGCCGGAGGCCTCCGGCCTCGCCGGGCCAGAGGCCTCCGGACTGGTCGTGGCCGGCAGCCTTGCCGGCCGCACGGTGCTGGCCGGGCTCGGCGCCGCGGCCCTGTTCCTGTTCGCCGTCCAGGCGGCCGGCCTGTGGTGGCGGAGCCTGGGCGCGCCGCTCGCCGTCCTGCTCGCCGGGCTGGCGCTGCTGGCCGCCGCGGTGCTGCTGGCAAGGCTGCGGCCGGCGGCCCGCCGCATGGTCAGGTGAGGAGGTTGGTCCGGCCCCGGACCCGCCGGGAGCGTCCTACCGCGGGGTGCGCGCGTCCTGGCTGGTGGCCGCCTGCCTGAGGGCGGCCTGCAGGGCGGCCGCGGCGGGGCCGGGGCGGCCGTCGCCGATCCGCACGCCGTCGACCTCGACCACCGGCATGACCTCGCGGGCCGAGCTGGTGAGGAACGCCTCGTCGGCGGCGACCAGGTCGTCGGCGGTGAACACGCCCTCGAGGACCCCGTAGCCGCGCCCGGCGGCGAGCTCGATGAGCACGGCCCTGGTCACGCCGGCGAGGATCCCGAGGTCGAGCGCTGGCGTGTGCAGGGCCTGCCCCGCCCGCCACCAGACGTTGGAGGTCGGCGCCTCGAGCAGCTCGCCGCCCAGGCCGACGAAGACGGCGTCGTCGGCCCCGCGGGCCTGGGCGGCGCGCTGGGCGGCCATGTTCACCGCGTAGCTCGTGCTCTTGACCCCTGGGAGCAGCCAGGGCGAGGCGGCCCGCACGAGCGGGTCGGCGGCGAGAGTCAGCAGGGCCACCCGTAGGCCCCGCCGCCGGTCGTCGTCGTGGCCGTCGGGCACCTCGGTGGCGATGGCGAAGACGGTGGGGACGAGCTCCCCGTCGAGGCCCCGGGTGCAGACGAGGCGCACGACGCCGTCGCCCCCGCCGCACGCCGCCGCCGCCTCGGCGGTCAGGTGCTCGAGCCCGTGGGGCAGGGTGAGCTGGAGCGCGGCGGCCGAGGCGGCCAGGCGGTCCAGATGCGCGCTCAGCCGGAACAGGCGGCCCTGGTAGACCCGCATGGTCTCGAACACGGCCTCGCCGCGCAGCAGGGCGAGGTCGAGCGGGGACAGCGCCGGATCGCCGCCACCGACCACGCCCGGGCCGCTGGCGAGGACGCGCAGGACGCGGGGGGCAGCCACGGTCAGCGGGGAAGGCGCTCTTCGAGGTAGCCGACGAGCCGGTCGAGGGCGACCCGGTCCTGGCCCATCGTGTCCCGGTCGCGCACCGTGACCGCCCGGTCCTCGAGGGAGTCGAAGTCGACCGTCACGCAGTACGGCGTGCCGACCTCGTCCTGGCGGCGGTAGCGCCGGCCGATCCCGCGGGCGTCGTCGTAGTCGACCATCCATCGGTCCCGCAGGATGGCGGCCACCTCCTTGCCCATGGGGGTGAGCCGCTCGTTGCGCGACAGCGGGAGCACCGCGACCTTGTACGGGGCGAGGCGCGAGTCGAGCTTGAGCACGGTGCGCAGCTCGGTGCCGCCGGCGGCGGTCGGAGCCTCCTCCTCGCGCCAGGCGTCGATCAGGAACACGAGCGCTGCCCGGTCGACGCCGACGGCCGGCTCGACGACGTAGGGGATGTAGCGCGTGTCCCGCTCCGGGTCGTAGTACGACATGTCGTGGCCCGAGTAGTTCTGGTGCTGGGTCAGGTCGTAGTCGGCCCGGTTGGCGATGCCCTCGAGCTCCGACCACCCGAACGGGAACTTGTACTCGATGTCGACTGCGCTTGGAGTAGTGCGAGCGCTTCTCCGCCGGGTGCTCGTACAGGCGCAGGTTCTCCTCGCGCACGCCGAGGCCGGTGTACCAGTCCATCCGGGCGGCGATCCAGTGCTCGTGCCATTCCTCGTCGGTGCCGGGCTTGACGAAGAACTCCATCTCCATCTGCTCGAACTCGCGGGTCCGGAAGATGAAGTTGCCCGGGGTGATCTCGTTGCGGAACGACTTGCCGATCTGGGCGATGCCGAACGGGACCTTCTTGCGGCTGGCGGCCTGCACGAACGGGAAGTCGACGAAGATGCCCTGGGCGGTCTCCGGGCGCAGCCACACGACGGAGGAGGCGTCCTCGACCGGGCCCATGAACGTCTTGAACATGAGGTTGAAGTTGCGCGGGTCGGTGAACGGTCCCTTGCCGCAGTTCGGGCACGTCAGCTCGCCGGGCTCGGGCAGCCGGCCGTGCTTGGCCTCGAACGCCTCCTGCAGGTGGTCCTCACGGAAGCGCATGTGGCAGTTGGTGCACTCCACGAGCGGGTCGGAGAACGACTGGAGGTGCCCGGACGCCTCCCAGACCTTCGGCGACATGATGATGGCGGCGTCCTGGCCGACCATGTCGTCGCGGAGCTGCACCATCGAGCGCCACCACGCCCGCTTGACGTTGTTCTTGAGCTCGACCCCGAGAGGACCGTAGTCGTAGCTGGAGCGCAAGCCTCCGTAGATCTCGCTCGACTGGAAGACGAAGCCCCGGCGCTTGGCCAGGTTGACGATGGCGTCCATGGGGTCGGTGGGCACGGGTGGCAGCCTCCTGAATGCCGCCGGCACGGCTTGCCGGCGGTCGGTTGATCGACCTCATCCTACCGGAGCGGCGCACCGGGTTTTGCGCTGTCCACAGGCCGGGGGGCGGCCGGCCGCCGGGGTGGGAGCCCGGCGGCCGGCCCGGCGGGGGCCTGGCTCAGTCGTGCGGGTCGTGGGAGTCGGCGAGCGCGGGGACGAGCTTGGCGGCGTCGACCGTGCCGAGGCCGCTCGACAGGTCGTAGCCGGGCACGGCCGGGAAGCCCCGTACCGTGAACGTCCGGCCGTGCTGGGTGAAGGTCACGGTGTTGTCGCCCCTGGTGATGTCGACGATGCCGGCCGAGCGGTGCCTGGCCAGCTCGTACAGGCGGGGGTTGAGCAGCCCGAGGCGCCTGCCGGCCGCCTGGGCGGCGATCGCGACGATGCCGGCGAACTCCGGGGTGGCCTCGCTCGTGCCACCGAAGATGTAGTAGCCGGGCGTGATGCCGTCCCCGCCGGTGAACCCGACCCGGACGAGCACGCCGCCGTCGACCGCGGCGCTCATGCTGACGTCGGGGGTGCCGCGGTGCTCGCCGACGACCCGCCGGACGCCGTCCTGGTACGACGGGCGGGCGAAGACCCTGGACCGGCCGCCGCCGCCGGCGGCCGCGGTGCCGAACAGGTCCTGGTCGTTCCAGACGTTGTCGGGCGCGGTCCGCCTGCCGTGCGCGTCCAGGTGCAGCTGGGTGCCGCCGACCGAGGTGACGAGCGGGTCGGACGAGGGCCACGACTCGACCCTGCTCGTGTACAGGTCGGTGAGGTTCAGCTTGAAGTCGGTCGGGCCGGCATCGCCCGAGGCGCCCAGCACGGTTACGCCGTGCCGCCTCGCGTTCTTGAACGCGCTCCGCAGCCGGAGCAGGGCCTGCGCGGTCGGGAAGGTCTCCTCGGTGGCGCCGAAGCTTTGCGAGATCACGTCGGCGAGACGGTGGTCGACGACGTAGTTCTCGGCCTCGACGATCTCCGGGAAGCCCTGGACGCCCTCGGTCTCGGCGACGGGGGTGACGATGAGCAGGATGTCGGCGCCCGGCGCGACAGCGTGGGCCCACTGCACGTCGAGGGTGGTCTCCTCGGCCCAGGCGGCCCGCTCCGGGTCCCGCGGGTCGAAGGGGGGCACCTTCCCGGCGGGCTGCACGACCCGCAGGCGCGGCAGGTCGGGCAGGCCGAAGTCCTTGTCGAACCGCGCGAGGTCCTGCCTGATCGTCGTCGAGCCGAACGGGACGACGACGGCGATGGTGCGCCCGCGCCCGGTCAGGCCCTGCCGGTACAGCGGCCCGAGGTCGTAGGCGCGCCGGAGCTGGGACGGGGCGTAGCAGGCCACGCCGGTGCTCGCCTGGCACTGCGCGGTGGTCGGCGGCACCTGCCAGTGCCTGCGCGCGAGCCTTCGCGCGCTCGGGCGCGGCGCGTGCCCGGCCGCGGCGGCGCGCGGCCGGACCGAGGCGCCACCCGGCGACGCGGCGGCGGCCGTTGCGCCGAGCACGCTGGCGGCGACGAGGCCGATGCCAGCCACGATGCTGACCGGACGAGACCGCATGGGCATCTCTCCCTGGTAGAAATTGTCGCGGGAGGCAGACGATGCGGCCCGGGGCGGCGCGGGGACAAACGCCGGACGCCGTATTCGGGTAAGGAATTGGGTGGAGCGGGTCCGTTGCGCGCCGACGCGCCCATTTCATCGGCAAATTGCGGATCGGGGTGCGTCCCGGCGGCGCGGCGAAATCGCCCGCGCGCGCCCGCCGCCCGGCGCCCCGGGGCGCCCCGGGGCGCCCCGGGGCGCCGGGCGGCGGGGCCTACATCCCCGTTGGGTGCCAGACGGTCTTGGTCTCGAGGAAGGCCGCGATCCAGTACGGGTCCTGCCCGCGCGCGTCGTCGAGCCAGTCCCTGGACGAGAGCCTGACCGGCGGGACCACCCGCTTGACGCTCTCGGCCGCGGCGAGCTCGGCGTCCCGGTACAGCGCGAGGTCGAGCCCTGCCAGGTCGAGCGCGTTCACGTCCATGTGAGCGGCCAGCGGGCCGATCAGCTCGGGGGTGAAGCCGGTGAGCACGTTCACGACCCCGCCGGGGAGGTCGCTCGTGGCCAGCACCTCGGCCAGCGTGACCGCCGGCAGGGGGCGCTCCTGCGCGGCCAGCACGACGGCGGTGTTGCCGGAGACGACCACCGGCGCCAGCCGGGACACGAGCCCGAGCAGCGACGACTCGGGCGGGGCGACCAGGCCGACGACCCCGGTCGGCTCGGGGACCGAGAAGTTGAAGTACGGGCCGGCCACGGGGTTGGCCGAGCCGAACACCTGGGCCAGCTTGTCGGCCCAGCCCGCGTACCACACCCAGCGGTCCACCGCCTTGGCGACCAGGTCGGCGGCGTGCCGGCGGGCCGCGCCCTCGGAGCGGGCGACCTCGTCGACGAACTGCTCGCGCCTGCCCTCGAGCATCTCGGCCACCCGGTACAGCACCTGGCCCCGGTTGTAGGCGGTCAGGCCGGCCCAGGCAGGGAACGCCCCGCGGGCGGCCAGGACCGCGTCGCGCACGTCCTTGCGCGACGCCCGGCAGGCGTTAGCCCAGGGCCGTCCCTTCGCCTCGCTCACGAGATAGGAACGGCCCGACTCCGTGCGGGGAAACCTCCCGCCGATGTAGAGCTTGTAGGTCTTGCGCACGTCGAGACGGTCCCCGTCGGCCACTGGCGCCTCCACCATCCAGGTCCTTTCAGTCACCCGGCGCGGTCCGCCGATCACCCGCCGGCGCGGGCCCGCCCCGTGCCGGCCGCCGGTGCAGCATCCATGGTAATGCGCACGGCGCCCGGTGCCGCCAGATGCCAAGTGCAGGAGCAAGTGCACCGCCTACGTAGCCTGAGCAAAATGGCATACTGTGCGCTGACTTGGCCGCGGGGGGCAGGAGGCAGGACGTGACCGAGGTTTCGCCGGGCGGCGGTCCGACCGTCCGCCGGCTGCTCGTCGGCGCCCAGCTCCGCCGGCTGCGCACCGAGCGGGGCATCTCCCGCGAGCAGGCCGGCGAGGCGATCCGCGCCTCGGAATGGAAGATCCACCGGCTCGAGAACGGCCAGGTCAGCTTCAAGGACCGCGACATCACCGACCTGCTGCGCTACTACGGCGTCACCGACCCGGATGCGGTGGAAGCGCTGCTCGCCATGGCGCGGGAGGCCAACGAGCCCGGCTGGTGGCAGCCGTACAACGACCTGCTCCCCCAGTGGTTCCGCGCCTACGTCGACCTCGAGTCGGCCGCGGCGCTGATCCGCACCTACGAGGGCCAGCTCGTGCCCGGCCTGCTGCAGACCGAGGACTACACCCGCGCGGTGCTGCAGGGCGCGCAGCTGGACGACTCGCCCGAGGGGCTGGAACGGCGCGTCGCGCTGCGGCTCACCAGGCAGCAGCTGCTCACGCGCCCGGACGCGCCGCACCTGTGGGCGGTGGTGGACGAGGCGGCGCTGCGGCGGCCGGTCGGCGGCCGGGAGGTGATGCGCGCGCAGCTCGAGCGGCTGGTGGAGGCGACCAAGCTGCCGAACGTCACCTTGCAGGTGCTGCCGTTCGGCGCCGGCGCGCACCCGGCGATGGTGGGCGCGTTCAGCGTCCTGCGGTTCGGTGACGAGGACCTGCCGGACGTGGTCTACGTCGAGCATCTGACCAACGCCCTGTACCTGGACAAGCGTGACGACGTCGACCAGTACCTGCACGTCATGGAGAGCATCTGCGTCCGCAGTGAACCGCGGAGAAGGACTGCGGCGATCCTCGGCGACTTCGAGCATCTGCTCCAGTGAGGCTCCGACGGCCCTTGGCGCACTGAGCGGAACGGAGGACAACGTGGCGGATCAGGACTGTGCCACACCGATCAACACGAACGTGGCCCACCCCGCCCGGATCTACGACTACTACCTGGGCGGCAAGGACAACTTCCCCGCCGACCGTGCCGCGGCGCAGCAGGCGCTGGCCGCGACGCCGTCAGTCCGCGAGATGGCCCGGGAGAACCGGGCGTTCCTGCGGCGGGCCGTTCGCTACCTCGTCCGCGAGGCCGGCATCCGGCAGTTCCTCGACATCGGCACCGGCCTGCCGACCCAGGGCAACGTCCACGAGATCGCCCAGGCCACCGCGCCGGACGCTCGCGTGGTCTACGTGGACAACGACCCCATCGTGGTCGCCCACAGCAGCGCGCTCCTGACCGCCGACAACACGACCGTCGTCCGAGCCGACCTGCGCGAGCCCGACGTCATCCTCGGCGACCCCGAGGTGCGAGAGGTCATCGACTTCGACCAGCCGGTAGCGATCCTGCTCGTGGCCATCCTCCACTTCATCCAGGACGAGCAGGACCCGGCCGGGGTCGTGGCACGGCTCCGCCATGCCATGAGCGCCGGCAGCTACCTGGTGATCTCCCACGGCACGACGGACCTCCCCAACGCCCAGCCGGAGGTGGCGGCGAAGGTCGTGCGCGCCTACCAGCGCACCACGAGCCCCGTGGTGCTGCGCACCCGTGCGCAGATCGAGCGGTTCTTCGACGGGCTCGAGCTGGTGGACCCCGGCCTGGTGCAGATCCAGTTCTGGAGGCCGGACGGCGCGTCCGCGAAGGTGTCGGGCGGGATCTACGGCGGCGTCGGCCGCAAGCCCTGAGGTCGTATCGTGTCGTCATGCCCTCCCGCACGCATGTCCTCGAGGTCGCCGGCCGGGAGGTGACGATCACCAACCCGGACAAGATCGTCTTCCCGCGCACCGGCCACACCAAGCTCGACCTCGTCCGGTACTACCTCGGCGTGGCGGACGGCGCGCTGCGCGGTGTGGCGGGCCGTCCCATGGCCCTGAAGCGGTACGTGCACGGAGCCGAGGGCGCGTTCTTCTTCCAGAAGCGGGCACCCCAGCCCAGGCCGGCGTGGCTCGAGACGGTCGAGTTGCGCTTCCCGTCAGGCAGGACCGCGCATGAGCTGGTCGTCCGGGACGCCGCCGGGCTCGCCTGGGTCGTCAACCTCGGCTGCATCGACCTGCACCCCCATCCGGTGCGGGCCGACGACCTCGAGCATCCCGACGAGCTGCGGGTCGACCTCGACCCCGTGCCGGGGGTGGGCTGGTCGCAGGTCCGGGAGGTCGCCCTGGTGACTCGGGACGCCCTCGAGGAACTCGGCCTGGTGGGGTGGCCCAAGACCTCCGGGTCCCGCGGGTTCCACGTCTACTGCCGGATCGAGCGGCGCTGGACGTTCGGGGAGGTCCGCCGGGCCGCGGTCGCCCTGGCCCGCGAGGTCGAGCGGCGCGCCCCCGACCTGGCCACCAGCAAGTGGTGGAAGGAGGAGCGGCACGGCGTCTTCCTCGACTACAACCAGAACGCCAAGGACAGGACGGTCGCCTCCGCGTACTCGGTTCGGCCCACGCCCGACGCGCGCGTGTCGACGCCGCTGCGGTGGGAGGAGGTGCCCGGCTGCCAGCCGGAGGCGTTCACGATCGACACCGTGCCCGAGCGGGTCACGCGGCTGGGCGACCCCTGGGCGGAGATCGACCAGGCCGCCGGCTCTCTCGAGCCCCTCCTCGCGCTGGCGTCGCAGCACGAGGAGGCCGGGTTCGCGGACGCCCCGTGGCCGCCCCACGTCACCAAGCAGGCTGGTGAGCCGCCCCGGGTGCAGCCCTCGAAGCGGCGGCCGGCCGCGGGGCAGCTGGCGCGCGAGGGCATCGTCCCGCCCCCGGCGCTGGGGAAGGCGAGCGGGCCGACTGGGCGCCGCCGGACGACCATGCCGCTGATCGAGGTCGCCCGGGCGGCCACCAGGGCCGAGGCGTTGGAGGGACTGGAGCGCTGGAAGGCCCGGCACCCAGCCGTCTGGTCCTACCTGGCTCCCGCGGACGTGCTGGAGGACTCCATGCGAGGACGCAGCAGCACCTGGACGCGGATCCGGCTGAACCTGCGCAACGTGCCCGACGCGGAACGCCCGGCCCAGGAGGCGCTGGAGGTCGACTACGACCCCTGGGAGCGGCACCCGGGCCCGGGCGGCCCGGGGCGGGACTAGCCAGTGTGCGCTTCACCCACCGGGTCGCCCCCTGGTCGGTCGCCCGTCTCGACCTGCTTGCGGCGGGGGAGGGCCGGGCAGCCCGAACCCGTCCCCGATGCAGACGAACCCCGCCGCCGCGGCCACCGCCGTCCAGTCGTCCCACGGGACCTCCCGTTGCGCGCGGGCCAGTGCCTCGGCGGCCGGGACCCCGGCCGCGAGGAGGCGGTGGAAGGCGATCATGAGCGGAGCCGTCTCGAGATCCGGGATCGTCACGACGGACGCGACGAGCTGCCGGGTGCCGTGGGAGAGGAAGGTGGCGCTGAGCCCGAGCAGCTCGTCTCCTGCCAGCACGACCGTCCGACCGCTCTCGCAGGCCGCGAGGACGACCGTCTGGGGCACTCGCTCCAGGCGCTCGAGGTCGTACACGGTCAGCGGGCCGTCGGCGAGGTCGACCGAGGAGAACAGCGGGTTGTCGGCCCGCAGACGCCCGTGCACCGCAAGGTGCAGCAGGGCCGCCCGGTGCAACGCGTCGGTGAGCGCCCCGACGGTCGGCAGCGGGTCGAGCAGGGCGGTCGTGTGGTAGATCGCGGCGACCGTCTTCGCCTCCATCCGTGCGCCCGGCAGCCCCCCGTCGGCCACGACGACGTGCCCGCCGGGCCTGGGCGGACGTCGGCTGGCCATGCGCCACAGCCCTGCCGACGGCGACACGCTGAGTGGCCGGCCGGCCAACGACGGCAGGATCGACCAGGGCAGGGACTGCAGCGGCCCGGTCGGGACGACGAGGAGCGGCCGCTCGCCGATCCGGTCGGCGAGCGGCCGCAGGAGCATCGCGTCCAGCCGCGCCGCCGCGTGCCGCAGCGCGACCGCGGCGGCGGCGCGGCTGGCCTCGTCGGCGTGGTGCCGGGTGAGGCGGCGCAGCGCGAACGCGAGACGTTCGATCAGTGCCCGTACCTGCGCCGTCGGCCCCAGCTGGCGCAGGCGCGGCCTTCCGTGCACCACGGTGACGGCGTGGAGGGTCTCGTCGAGGTGGACGAACTCGACCAGCGCGGCTTGACCGAGCTCGTCGCCCAGCTCCCGGTCGAACGACGGTGGGCTCGCCTCCTGCCAGGTCGGCTCGCCGCGTTGGTGACGGCAGTAGTCGCGGATCTCGCGCTCGAGCGCCACCTGACGGTGGACCAGCTTGGCGACGCTGCCTCCCTCCCGGCGACGCTGCTCCGTCTGGACGACCGTCGCCCGTAGCTCGGCCAGGTTGCGGGCGAGGACGGGATCGTCCGGGGGGCGGGCAGGAGGGAGCAGGAGATGGCGGGCGCGGCCGCGCTCCGCCCACTCGAGCACCCGGTCGGGGCTGCCGTCCCGCAATGCGACCCGGAGCCCGAGCGCGACGAGCTCGGACCGGTGCCCGGAGACGCGGGCGCGCAGGTCCGTCGCCCCGAG
>WNGN01005617.1_pt1 | contig 10167 bp, 7 predicted proteins | sample 5400561 | NCBI WGS metagenome assembly WNGN01 (sample SAMN13153379, study PRJNA577476) | soil metagenome | isolation source: 115 cm soil or saprolite under Garry oak tree replicate 2 | place: USA:California | collected 2016-06-15 | reverse complement strand
CTGCGCAAGAAGAGCATCTACTAAACTGCGCACATAGTTGCTAATTCCTGCTCCCTTTCGGATAGCCGCTGTATAATCAATCGCAATGCGCATGGAAAATACCTGGTAATTTCTATCCTGGCGGCCAGCCAAATTTGCGGCCCCCTAGCAGATGGAAGTGCAAATGAAAGACACTTTGCCCAGCGTCAGGACCCACATTGGACACGAATCGATAGCCACTTTCATCAATACTCATTTCGTGAGCAAGTTTCTGAGCCGTGGTGAAAAGCTGGGCAAGTATAGGTCCATCCTCAAGTGTGAGGTCAGCCATAGAAGCAATGTGCTGACGTGGAATAAGCAAGATATGCTTTGGCGCTTGTGGGTTGATGTCCACAAACGCCACTATATCCTCATCTTGATAGACGATATTACTGGATATCGCACCGGTTGCAATCTTGCAGAACAAGCAGTTCTCCATACGAATTCCTCTTAAGTTATTATTCTTGTGTGTTGTCGTTATCGGCTGCAGAGGAAGTGGCAACTTCGACTGGTTCAACTAGTGTCTCTGCCGTAGTCATTTTAACTTCTGCAGGTTCACTGGTTGTCTCTGCTGGTGCCGTATCAGACTCGGATTTCTCTTCTTGCGCTTCCTTTGTCCCCTCATCTGGTGCAGCAGGACGTTTCTTATCTCCAGTAATTGGTTCAAGGCCATGCAATGAGGGATCGTTATACTGAGGTAAATTCATTTCCAGGCGAATTGCTTTAATGGCCTGATAGACATCACCAGGATTGAGTGTAAGTTCCTCGGCAATGGTTTTATGCACTCCTATAGAAGGCAGAGGAAGGTAGGGTACATAAGCTGCTCTAATCTTCTCCAGCTCTTCGCTGCTGCCTTTGTACGTTTGAAGTTCCCACCAGCTTGGAATGCTCTGACTCTCTCTCAAGTCTTTAACAATTTTCTTAATAGCTTTCTTGGGAATTCCTAACTCTTGCGCGATCTGTGTGCGAATCCCGTCAAATTCGGTTGGTACTGCAAGTTCCAGGTAGCGAGCCTCAACCTGTGCAATCTGTTCAGACGTTGGTGTAAATGGCGCAGGGGGTGGAATCTTCTCACGCTTTGGTTTAGGCGGAGTTGGAGGCTTAGGCACTTTAGCCTTTGCGGGTTTGCCCCCTTTTTTCCCTTCGAGACGAGAACGATCACCACCGAATCCTGGTTGTGGGCTACGACCAAAACCTCCCACCATGGGCTGTCGTGGGCGTTGACCTATACCTCCAGAGATACCAGGTCCTTCTGAACGATAGTCACCTGGACCTCGATAAGATCCCTCACGGTATGCACCAGGGCCTCGGCTACCAGGCTTTTCTGTTGTCGCTCCGCCTTTCATGTTTTTGGGAGCAGGGGAAGCGGGTATTCTGGGTTTTGGCTGTTCTGGTTCGCTTACTTTTACGTCTTCGACTGTATCAATCCAATGGCTTGTGCCACCGGTTGCTTCTTTTGGTTTAGGTGGCGGTGGAGGTAATGGTTTTGAAGAACTCATCCCTCCCTGTCCTGGTTTAGGTGTAGAAGTTTGTTGTGTAGCCTTGGCTGCCAACTTCTCTTTTCTGGCCTTCTGTACACAATCGGGGTTATTTTGCTCATGCGTTAACTCCCCTGTTTCTTAGACAATCACAATTGATTGCTCTTACTGAAGAAATGGACATTGCCTATTATTTGTCGGAATGCACTTTCTAGTATAACAGGTTTGGGAAATGCGTCAATTGTTTTGGATTAGTGATAGAGGCCTTTTAAAATAACCGAGTTCTGAAGCCACATAGCTCCCATTTAGGTACTGTTTTGGCTCAGATCAAGTCGCACACACGTTTTATAGAGCGTATCATATCTTTAGTATTGTTATGTATTAGAAGAGGGATACCTGCATGTCATCTCAATTTGAGCATATCTCCTCCCAGAAACGCTACGTAAGCGTGCGTGCTATACTCGAAACAGGGATGATCCTTGCGGGTGTAGTCGCGACACTCTTCCTGTTGCCACGTCGCGGCTTCTATGATGGTGATGTACGTTTTAATGCTATGGCGAATCTGATCGAACATGGCAGCATCTCAAATATGTCGTATTCTATAGTCGGTCCAGCATTTTCTCTTCCACTTTTACTTCTTGGCAAGCTATACAAGTCACTGTTCTGGTGGTCTGGAAAATATAACAAGCTTGTATTTTTTGCAGGGTTACTCTTTATTTACCTCCTATTGAAAGACCGAGTAGATCGTGGGCTGGTGCGCAAGTTTTTACTTGTACTCATAGTTGCATCTATGTTTAGCAACGCACTTACCTTCTATGGAGGAGAAGTATTTACTGCTATATGTGTTGGGGTAGGTATCATAGCAGTCATATCAGGCCCATCACTTTATGGGTGGATTGCAATTATCCTGGGTGTCGTCAATACGCCTGCTAGCGTAGCTGGGCTTAGCCTGATAACGCTCAAACACATACTCAACACCCGACGTTTGAAGTACTTGCTGCCTCTCATTATTTCTGGAGTATTGATCATGGCCGAAGCCTGGTGGCGGCGGGGTAGTCCCTTTGATAGCGGTTATAAGAACCAGACATTTAGCACCCCTTTTCTCCTTGGCCTCCTTTCCATTTTATTTTCTTTCGGGAAGGGGCTGATCTTCTTTACTCCAGGCTTACTGCTTCCAATTAAGGATAGTCTCAATAAAATTCAGAAACGGGTGAAGGGTAATGAGTGGAATTTTTATGCCGTTTATAGCTTTTGGATGAATTTCTTGATTGGTTTGATCATTATCTATTCTTCCTGGTGGGCATGGGATGGTGGGTGGTTCTGGGGCCCAAGATTCTTCCTCTTCGCATCCATCCCTGCCTCGTTTGCGCTGGCGGTACGGCTACATCATACCCGGACTGAGCTGCGTTTCAATCTCTTGACACTGATCGTATTTTGCCTTTCAGTCTGGGTTGCTATCGATGGAGCAATCTTTGACCAGGATACCCTCGCGAAAGTTTGCGTTGCCAATCATTTCGCTCAGAATTATCTTTGCCAATACGTTCCTGCCTTTAGTGTTCTCTGGCGTCCGTTTATGGTATACGAGTCGCTGAACAGAACTCAAATGTTCTATATTGCCTACAGCATGATAGTAGCGCTCTACCTTGCAGCCCCGATCCTGAAAGTTACAGTACAGCAAATAGTCGAAATTCTACAAAACATTATTAGCATGAACCTGCGTCTCAGCGGCTGGTATGACCTGAAGTTGCATGATATCCAGTTAGAAAAGAGTTTGGCTTCATCTCAATCTCCTGATAACGATGAGACACTGCCGCGAATGTTTACGAATGACTTAGATAAGTGAGATAATTACAGAAAGCAACTGAAGCAGAAGTAGATCTACGACTGTAAACGTCCATGCCGAATGGTCACTGTTTTAAAATTAACTCGTCAGTATGCTGTAATAGTTACTTGGAAGCTTGCACCCCGCATAGAGTTTAGCTAACAATTGTTCTTGATCAATTACAACAACCTGTCCACTAGTGCAAGACATTGTAAGCGCGCGTGCTCCCAAAGAAAGGTCTTGGCGGAGTGGCTTGGGATGTCCATTTATATCATCTACCCCAAATGGGGCAATGCTTCCACCGGCAGTGAAGAAAAAATCTCTGCTAGAAAAATAAAAGAAAGGCACATGGTATCGCAAAGCTGTCTGGACATCAGTGATAAGTGTCAGGATATGGGAAACTGCTACTTGATATGGACTATAAGGATTAATACCGCATCCTATGTAGCAGCTAGTACCCTCGACTACCCAGATATGTTTTCCTAACTCACCTTTGTTCAGATTGACATTGAACTGCTGTGCCCAGAAAAGAAATAAACCATACAGGCTATTGGTGTACTGGTTTGGATAGCCATTATGCCAACTGTCAATCAGGCCTAATGCTTCTGAACGCCAGTTCCAGTGACCGCCTGGATGTACAATGCTGTTCATCGCGGTCTGCATGGCATTAAGGTAGTTTACCTGGTCTACCAATGGCTGGTAGTCGATGCCACCAACATGAGGATCAAGCGAACCAAGAAGGACAGGCATGTCGGGGCGAACAGCATGCATTGTACGCTTGCAGAGATCAAAGTACCTGGCAAAGTTTGCTGGTGGGATATAGGTGGTAAATCCAGGATCATACTTCATTTCCTCATTACCACATTGCACAGCGTCTGCTCTGCTCTGGGCAATATCATTAAGAGGATTTGCACTGTAAAGGGCGGAACCATTTAATTGACAGGTTGTGACTAGAACACGAATTCCCTTGATATGCTCTGCTTCTATGGTGGCCTTTAATGCATCACCGCCTGATGTATTCACGCCACAGCTACGATAGCCGAAACGCACCCACGGGATACCTGAATAGGTGGTTGTAAGATTGCTCTCAATGCCTAGTATCGGCCCTAAAGGCAGTGGCGTTGGTGTTGGTGTTGGTGGAATGGTCGGTTGTGTTGTAGGTGTTATTCCAATTGTTGGTATTTTCACGATAGTGGTCGCAGTTGGATTTACTTTTGTAGTAGTAGCAGTTCGGTAAGCGAAAGCGGCTATGAGAGTACTACACACCAGCACTATTACAGCTATAATCAAGTACTTGCGCTTCCTATTGTTCCATAGAGTCATATTATTCAGCCTTCCTAATGAAGTGATATTCAGTTCAAGAATAGCAAATGATATTTAGATTTAGAAAGGAGTATCGTCGTATGCTTCAAAGAAATGTTCAACATTTTTCAAATTCTCTGTTCTGCGAGCAGGTGGCAGGGCATTAATAACTAGATTGCCATAACTTTTGGTATGCAGGCGTGTATCCAGAATGGCCATCACACCACGATCTTCGTGAGTGCGTAGTAATCGGCCCAGACCCTGCTTCAGTCTTAATACGGCCTGAGGAAGAACGTAATTCCCAAACCAATTTTCTTTGTTGGCTTTCATCCTCGCAACTCGTGCTTCATGCACAGGATCCTCAGGTGGGTCGAAAGGCATCTTATCAATGACGACCAGTGAAAGGGATTCTCCCGCGATATCAACCCCTTCCCAAAAGCTTTTCAGGCCAAAGAGTATGGCACTTTCACTTTCTCGAAACTCGCGCACTAATTCAATACGATTCATTTCTCCCTGGCGTAACAAGCGAAAATCCAGGTATGTGGGCAAACTATCTAAAAATATATTGTAAACAGCGTCGAGCATACGTTTGCTGGAAAAGAGCAGAAATGCTCGACCCCGTGAGGCTTCGACAAGGCGCATCATTTCTTCAGCAATCTTATTGGTGTAGTTATGTGTATCTGGACCAAAAACAGGTTCAGGTAAATGTCGCGGTAAATAGAGCAATGCATTGTTTTCATAATCAAAGGTATAAGGCAAAATGTGTTCTAGCACATCTGGGTACTCCGTATGGTCGAGACCAACACGACTTCGAAAGTATGCAAAGTTCGGTCTTCTATCCTCTGGATCAACAGGGTTGGGACCAACTGTTGCTAGCGTGGCAGATGTGCAAATAACTTTCGACTCATTAAACAAAAGCTCTCTTAGCAAGGAATTTACATCCAAAGGAGTAGCATTCACCTCTAAATTGGACCCTCTGCGTCCAGGTTTCGTTTCCCGTTCAACATAATAAACGTAAGTGTCACGCTGATCAACCGAAAAAACCTTGCGAATAGCCTCTGATAAGTTATCTGTGCGGATAAGCAACTTATCATAAAGAGAATTTTCTGGTTCCTCCATGTATTCTGGACGTTGTTCACGCAATGATTCCGCAAGTTTGGCAATGATGGTAGCAAGGTGCAATCCCTCTTGCAGTGGCTCTTGCAAAATAACCCTACCTTTATAAGATGCAGTATGCGTAATTTGATCTAGCCTATCCCACGCAAACTTCATGGTTTGTTTTGCCTCTTCTTGTAGGTCGGCCCTGCTATGTTGTTTGAGTCTTTGTTGTGCCAACAATGCAGATACTTTGGCCTCACTGACAGTCACAGTAAATGCATGTGTGGCCTCTTCTTCCAGGTGATGTGCTTCATCTACTACAATCACATCGTGCTTGGGCAGCAGGTAGCCATCTAATACAGCATCAAGCAAAAGTAGTGTATGGTTCACAACGATTACCTGTGAAAGCGCAGCCTTATCTCTCATCTGGCGAACGTAACATCTCGAGAAAAAAGGACATTCTCTCCAGGCGCATTGATCGCTATCCGCGTTAACTCTGGTGCGTATGTCATTGGGGAGAGTGAATCCCAGCGTTTCAAAATCGCCTGTGATATTCAGTTCAAATTCTTTGACGATGTTCATGAGACGGGTGAAGTCAGGATTTTTGAGAAAGGGTTGTGTCTCGATACGTTCTTTCTCCAGGCGATCAAGACAGATGTAGTTGCCCATACCTTTGACGAGCGCCGCTTCAAAATCTTGAATATGCTCCTTTACAAAAGGAATATCTTTATAAAAGAGTTGCTCCTGTAAAGCTTTGTTTGCTGTGCTAATGATCGCTACTTTGCCGGAGCGTACAATGGGAAGGAGATAGGCTAAGCTTTTTCCAGTACCTGTTGCAGCCTCGACAATAACGTGTCGCTCTTCTATAAGCGAGCGAGCCACGAGTATTGCCATTTCGATTTGCGCTTGTCGTTCTTCGTAACCGTCCAGGCGTTCGGAGAGGATGCCGCCGTGGCTGAGGTCGGTAGCAACGACCTGGTGCAGGCGAGAGTGATCCTCGCGTTTGGATACTTTGGGTTTTACTGTTCCAAATGTGCGGATTATAGCTGTATCACCCTCGTAGGCGTTCGCTCCTGTAAGGGTTGGATGAATCGCACCCTCGTCCCGCTTCTTATCATGTGTGATTTCATTTTCATTTTTCCTATTAGATATATGGGTTGTATTTATTGCAGGTGGATTAACAGGCGATACTACCTGCTTCCTCTCAATGTTCTTTGTCAGAGGAAAACCCATCAGGGCGCGTAGATAGGCATCAGAGAACTTCAGCATATGTTCGAAGCGATCTGCTGGTTGTGGTGAAAGCGCTTTGAGAATGACTGCCTCGACATTTGAAGAAATTTTGCTATTTGAGCTTCGAGGGGAGGGGATTTGCTCGTGTTCTTGTTGGTATAGTAATTCATCATGCCCGGTGGCTGTGTAAGGGCGCTGTCCACACAGCCATTCGTAGACGATCACGGCCAGTGAGTACTGATCGCTCGCTGAAGTCAGTGTGCCGCGTAAATACTCAGGAGCCTTATAAAGTAGTGCGCGTGTGGCTAGATGGTTAAATGGTTGAAGCAACTCTTGAGGCATGGGCGAGAAATCAGTAATTCGTAAACGCTCACCGAGAAGTATATTGCCGGGATGGAGGTTGCCGTGCAAAATGTGTGAGACATGTGCATATTGTAAAGTATCGGCGATGGCGGAGAGAAATGGCTTGATTTCGTCTGGCGCAAAACTTTTGCCAGGGGCAAATTGTTTGAGAATGGCGCTCTCTTCAATGTACTCAATTACAAGGTATCCAAGGTCTTGTTGATTGCCTGGCTCAGCAATGATACCGAAATTCTGTATTTCGGTAATGTTGCTGCGCTTGAGTTTTTTGAGTTGTCTGGCATGTGTAAGAAAGGACTCTCTGGCTGCCTTCGTGGAAAGAGGGATATTGAAGACTTTGAGGATGACATATCTTTTTTTACGCTGTTCATCTTTACCAAGGTAGGTATAGCTGATAGGACCTTCGTTAAGCAATCGGATGATAGCATAGTGGCTGATGCGTTGTGGTCCTGCGTCTCCCATGTGGACGTTCTCTCCCCTAAATGTGAACGGATGTTTGTCATGCATCAGCAGTATAGCACAAAGAGCAATAGGTTCAATAGTTTGTTGTGCGATCGATCTGCCATCGGGAAGCTATAGTAGTGTCAAATATACACTTGTTGAAAGATGTTTCGCGAAAGTGGCCTGGGCTTTTCAAAAGTTGAGAGAAGTTGGGAGACGAAGAAAAGGTCTATCAAGAACTATGCATATCACGGTATAATGTTCGTGTGGTTTGCCGCGAATAGGGCTAAGTATATTGTTTATAAGGAAATAGAAATTTGGAAAGAGATACGTTGCATAGAATGGAAGAGATGGAATTACGGAACGCGACTATAAACGATACACAAGATAGAGTGCAGACGGCTGAGGCAAAGGCACATCATTATGATGCTACCAAATTTGACCGACCATCGGTGACAGTGGATGTAGTAATGATGAGCCTGCGGCAACGAGACCTGCAAGTTCTGCTTGTCAAGCGTCGTTCCTGGCCATATGAGGGCATGTGGGCTATCCCTGGCGGCTTTGTGAACATGGATGAGTCATTGGAGACGGCAGCCAAGCGCGAACTTCAGGAAGAAACTGGAGTGCAAGATGTGTACCTGGAGCAGCTCTACACCTTTGGTGATCCGGGACGTGACCCGAGAACCCGCGTGATTACAGTGGTTTATTTTGCTCTACTTGACTCTGAACGTCTTCAAGTGAGAGCGGCTGATGATGCTGTGGATGTGGGCTGGTTTTCGGTTTATAATCTACCCCCGCTGGCTTTTGATCACGCGAAGATTCTGGAATATGCGCTGAATCGCTTACGTGGCAAACTGGATTATACAACAATTGCTTTTAGTCTCTTGCCTGAGCAGTTTACATTGCATGAGCTGCAGCGTGTTTATGAAATTATATTACATAGAAGATTGGACAAACGGAACTTTCGAAAAAAGATTTTATCTACAGGCATTCTGGAAGATACGGGTGCAAAGAAAATGGAAGGCACCCATCGTCCTGCACGACTGTATTGTTTTAATCCTGCTGCGGAACGCAAACTGTAGCAAGGTGTTTTGATTGAACTGGGCATAAGAGGTGAAAAATGGCTACTTCAACCATCCCGTCAAATTTTATAGAACAGTCTAAGGAATTTCTCTCTGCGCTGGTTGTCTGGGAGCACAACTTGCCTACGATTACATGGAGTGATTTGCATACTGAAGCACAGCAGGGGCGAGTTGCCTTGATTAGTGTAGATATGATTAATGGCTTTTGTCACGAAGGAGTATTGTCTAGTCCACGGGTGAAGGACATTATTCCCGCTGTAGTCGCTGTTTTTAAAGATGCCTATAACATTGGTGTGCGTGAATTTGTGCTGGCGCAGGATTGCCATACGCCTGAATCTGTTGAATTTGCCGATTTTCCACCGCACTGCCAGGCTGGTACAAGTGAAGCCAACACAATTCCTGAACTGGCAAATTTGCCGTTTGCCAATCTCTACCAGATCGTATCCAAGAATTCACTCAACGCATTTCATGGCACTGACCTGGGTGAATGGTTGGAAGCTCGCCACCATTTCAGAGCGGCTGTGATTGTGGGCGATTGCACCGATCTTTGTGTGCATCAGATGGCATTGCACTTGAAACTTTATGCCAATGCGCACAGTTTAAAGATGCGTGTGATTGTGCCGGAGAATGCTGTACAGACATATGATATGCCGGTTGAGACAGCAAACGCAATCGGTGCGTTGCCTCATAATGGAGATTTTATGCACCTGGTTTTCCTGTATCATATGCGACTGAATGGCGTTGAGGTGGTTAGGGAGATAGTATAAATCAACCATCCTTTGTATCTATTTTTCTTTTTCGGGAACTTCTAACAGCTCAAGTAAGCCATGAAGTGAATGTACTAGCAAACAATCGACGTTGCTCTCTTCTAAACGATTATGCCTATCGAGTAATACTGGGGTTATTCCAACTGCACGAGCACCCAAAACGTCATGAATGTAAGAATCACCGATGTGGATGGTATAGTCGGGGATGCTGTTTGCGCGCTGCAATGCGAGATCATAGAGTGCTGGCGAGGGTTTCGCGTGACGAGTAACTGCTGAAACCAACAAGCAATCAAAATAACCTGTGAGATGGAGACGTCGCAAGATTGGGCCAAGGGCTATGCCCCAGTCAGAGATGACACCAAGTATGTAGTTATGAGCTTTTAACGATTTCAGCACAGGAAAAACATCGGAGTAAACTTGCCAACTCGTATGTTCGTTAAATTCCCTGGTTATTCGTCGCGCAAGCTCATACAGAAGAGGCTCATTGTGTTCCTCAATCAGAGGGCGGAGCAGGTTCATATAATACTCAATCCAGAATTCATTAATTGTTTGCTCACTAGCCCACGTAT
>WNGN01003894.1_pt1 | contig 10176 bp, 10 predicted proteins | sample 5400561 | NCBI WGS metagenome assembly WNGN01 (sample SAMN13153379, study PRJNA577476) | soil metagenome | isolation source: 115 cm soil or saprolite under Garry oak tree replicate 2 | place: USA:California | collected 2016-06-15 | reverse complement strand
TGATCGCCAACGGACATCGGGTGGCGATCTGCGAGCAGGCCGAAGATCCCAGGTTCGCGAAGGGCATCGTCCAGCGGGAAGTGGTCGAGACGGTCACTCCAGGAACCGTCCTCACGGACGATTGGCTCGAGCGCAACCGCAACTACTACTTGGTGGCAGTGGACCCCCGGGATCCCAGCGCCGGGTTGGCTGCGCTCGACCTCATCACAGGCGAGCTCGTGCTGGAAACGGTGCCGGCGGCCGAGCTGCTTCAGGCGCTCGCGCGCTACGAGCCGGCGGAAGTAGTCCTGCCCGCCGGGGTCGCGCTCGCAACGCCGCCGCCCACGACACGAACCGAGCGCGATCCCTGGGAATTCGACGCCGAGCTCGCGCGTCAGGACTTGGGCCGGACCTTCGGGCTGGCGTCGCTCGACGGGCTGGGTGTCGAACCGGGGGACCGGCCGGCAGTGAGCGCGGCAGGAGCGTTGCTCCGCTACGCCCGCGAGCTCAAGCCGGGCGGGCTGCCACACCTCTCCCGGCCCCGCATCGTGCGGCGCGGCGACCTGCTCCCGCTGGACGAGATGACGCGCCGTAATCTGGAGCTCGTTGAGTCGCTCCGCCCCCGCGCCGCGGGGGGCGGGGGCGGGGGCGGCACGCTACTCGAAGTGATCGACCGCACGCTCACCCCGATGGGTGCGCGGCTGCTGCGGCGCACGCTGCTCGCGCCGCTCGTCGATCCGGTCGCGATCAACGAACGGCTCGACTGCGTCGCTGTGTTGCTCGAGGACGCTCGCGGACGGGAGCGCGTGCGTGAGGCACTAGAGGGCATGCGTGACCTCGAGCGGCTGGCCGGGCGCGCGGCCCTGGGTCGCGCCACCCCGCGCGAGGTGGGCGCGCTGCGCGACTCGCTGTTCCGCCTCCCGGACACGCGGGCGGCGCTGGACGGGCTAGAGGGGCGCGGGCGGGCCGCGCTGCTCGAGGGGGCGGCGGAGCGGTTCGACCTGCTCGCGGACTTGGCCGGCGAGCTTGCGCGCGCGCTGGTAGACCGGCCGCCCGGGCAGCTCGCGGACGGCGACGCGGTGCGGTCCGGGTACGACCAGGAGCTCGACGACCTGAAGCTGGCCCGCGACGGCGGCAAGCAATACATCGCCGCGCTGCAGGGGCGGGAACGCGAGCGCACCGGGATCGGCTCGCTCAAGGTCGGCTTCAACAAGGTCTTCGGCTACTACATCGAAGTGACGCGACCGCATCTCCCGCGGGTGCCGCCGGAATACGAGCGTCGCCAGACGGTGTCGGGGGCGGAGCGGTTCGTGACGCCGGAGCTGAAGGAGCACGAGGCGAAGGTCCTGGGGGCCGAGGAGCGCATCGGGGCCCGAGAAGCGGAGCTGCTCGACGGCCTGCGTGCCCGCGTCGCCGCGTGCAGCACCCGGATCCAGTCCACCGCGGCCCTGCTCGCCCAGCTCGACCTGTGGAGCGCGTTCGCGGACCTGGCGCAGCGCGAGAGCTACGTCCGCCCCACGGTCGACGACGGCTGCGTGATCGAGCTCGAGGCAAGCCGGCACCCAGTGGTGGAGCGGATGATGGCCCGCGAGGCCTTCATCCCCAACGACGTGCGGCTGGACGAGAGCGATCGGGTGATCGTGCTCACCGGACCCAACATGGCGGGCAAGTCCACGCTGCTCCGGCAGGTGGGGCTGTGCGTGGTGCTGGCGCAGATGGGGGCGTTCGTGCCGGCCCGGCGCGCGCGCATCGGCGTCGTGGACCGGCTGTTCACGCGAGTGGGCGCGTCGGACAACCTGGTGCGGGGCCAGTCCACGTTCATGGTGGAGATGAGTGAGACGAGCGCCATTCTCCACGGCGCGAGCGCGCGGAGCCTGGTCCTGCTCGACGAGATTGGTCGCGGCACGTCAACCTACGACGGGGTCGCGATTGCGTGGGCGGTCACCGAGCACCTCCACAACGCGATCGGCTGCAAGACGATCTTCGCCACCCACTACCACGAGCTGACACAGCTCACCGAAGAGCTCGCGCACGCGCGCAATTTCAACGTGGCGGTGCGCGAAGTGGGGGACGACGTGGTCTTCCTGCACCGGCTCGAGCCCGGGGGCGCGGACCGCTCCTATGGGATCCACGTGGGGCGGCTCGCGGGTCTGCCAGCTCCGGTGGTGGCGCGAGCGGTCCAGGTGTTGCACCTGCTCGAGGCGGGGCATCACGTGGCGCTCGAACCCGCGCCGCGTCCCCCCGACGCCCAGCAGCTCGCCCTGTTCCTCCCGGGCACACCCCACCCGCTGCTCGCGGAGCTGCGCGGCCTGGACGTGAACACGCTGTCGCCGCTCGACGCCCTCAACCGCCTGGCCGCCTGGAAGCAGCAACTGGGGAAGGAGGGACGGGGGATGGGGGACGGGGAGGTCCCGTGAGGGCGGCGCGCGTGCGCGGGGTCGCGCTCGTCCTCGTCGTCCTCGCGTGCGGCAAGCAGTCGCCGCCGCCCGATCAGACGGCGAGCGGGCCGCCGTCGCCGCCCGACCAGGAACCGCCGGTGTCCCTGAACGCGGACTCGCCGATTCAGTATCCTCCCAGGCTGTTCGACCAGAAAGTGGAAGGGGATGTCGTGCTGCGGCTGTTCGCCGACTCGACCGGTCGGGTGGTCCCCGAGTCTTCGCGGGTGGCGGAGTCGAGCGGCTACCCCGCGCTCGATTCGGCGGCGATCAGCGGCGCGAAGAGGCTGCGGTTCGCGCCAGCGCGACGCCGCGGCATCCCCGTGGCCACGGCATTCCTCCAGCCGATCGAGTTTCGCCACCCGCAGGGTGACGCGCTGCAAGGAAGCCCCGGTGCCGGCCCACACTAAGGCGTACCGGGACGTCCTCGAGACGATCGGGTGGACTCCGCTCATCCGCTTGAACAAGGTCACCCAGGGACTGCGCACGCCGCTGTACGCCAAGGCCGAGTTCTTCAACCCCGGGGGCTCGGTCAAGGACCGGATCGGCGTCGCGATGATCGAAGCGGCGGAGCGCGAGGGGCGTCTCAAGCCCGGCGGACTGATCGTCGAGGCGACGTCGGGCAACACCGGGGTGGGGCTCGCGATCGCGGCAGCGGTGAAGGGGTACCGCTGCATCTTCACGATGCCGGACAAGATGTCCCAGGAGAAAGCGCGGCTGCTGCGCGCGCTCGGCGCAGAGGTGATCATCACGCCGACGGCGGTGCCGCCCGACCACCCGGAGAACTACATCATGAAGGGCCGCGCCATCGCGGCGGCCCATCCCAACGCGATCTTCGCCGATCAGCACTACAACCAGGTCAACCCCCAGGCGCATTACGACACCACGGGGCCGGAGATCTGGCAGCAGACGGAGGGACGCCTCACGCACTTCGTATGCGCGCCCGGCACGGGGGGCACGGTGAGCGGCGCCGGGCGCTACCTCAAGGAGCGGAATCCGCGGATCCGGGTGATCGCCGGGGATCCGGTCGGGTCGATCTACAGCGACTATGCCCGGAACCACCGGACCAGCGAAGGACACCCATATAAGGTGGAGGGGATCGGTGGCGACAAGATCCCGAGCGCGCTCCATTGGGACGTGATCGACGAGTGGATCTCGGTGAGCGACCAGGACGCGATGCTCATGGCGCGGCGACTGGCGCGGGAGGAGGGGTTGTTCACGGGCGGGTCGACGGGGGTGAACATCGTCAGCGCCCTGGAGGTGGCACGCCGGGTCAACGATCCCGAGGCTCTGGTGGTCACGGTGCTGTGTGACACGGGCGAGCGCTACCTCTCGAAGGTCTACAACGACGAATGGCTGCGGGAGAACCAGATTCTCGAGCCCGAGCGGACCAGCGTGGGGCGCCTCGTGGGCGCGAAGGAAAACGGCGCGCCACCGCTGATCCACGTGGGCCCCCAGGCCACCGTCCGGCAAGCGCTCAACCTGATGAGCACGTACAACGTGTCCCAGCTCCCGGTGCTGGACGCCAATGACGGCGTGGGCGCGGTCTCCGAGCAGGCGCTGATGGCGAAGGCGCTCGAGCAGCCGGCGATCCTCGATCAGGCGGTCGGAGAGCTGATGGACGGGCCGTTTCCGGTGGTGGACGCCGAGCTTCCCGTAGAACGCCTCACGTCCCTCCTGTCCCGCGAGACGCCCGCGGTGCTGGTGCGGCGCGACGGGAAGATCGCGGGGATCGTGACCCGCTACGACGTGCTCCACCAGTTGGCGGGGATCCGCTGATGCGGATCGCGGTGCTGGCGGGCGGAGCGACGCCGGAGCGCGCCGTGGCGTTCGCTGGGGCGGCGCAGATCGTCGCGGCGCTGCGCGGCCGGGGGCACACGGTGCACGTCGTCGATACGACGCAGGGCCTGCTCTCCCAAGTGGAGGAAGGCCGCCTGCTCGGCGGCGGTACCGTAGGAAGCGAGCCCACGGAGGTCGGAGAGCTGGCGGAGCGCGAGCGCGCGATGCTCTCCAACGGGCTCGCGGACCTCCCGGCCGTGCGGGAGGCGGACGTGCTGTTCCTCTCGGTTCACGGCGGCAGCGGCGAAGGGGGCACGTTGCAGGCGGTCCTCGACGTCATCGGCGTCCCCTACACCGGGAGCGGACCGCTCGGGAGCGCGCTCGCCATGGACAAGGACCTCGCGAAGCGACTGTTCCGCGCGGCCGGCGTGCCGGTCCCCGCCTGGTTCATGACGCCCGTGGCGCCCGAGGATGTGACGACGGCCCTCGGCTGGCCCGTGATCGTCAAGCCATCTCGGGGCGGGTCCACCGTAGGGCTCACACTCGTCAAGAACGCGAAGGGGCTCGATCAGGCGGTGACCCTCGCGGCCCGCTACGACGACGACGTGATGGTGGAGCAGTTCATCCCAGGCCGAGAGGTCACGGTCGGCGTGCTGGGCGACGTGCCGCTCCCCGTGGGGGAGATCATCCCCAAGCACGAGCTGTTCGACTACGAGTGCAAGTACACGCCCGGCATGTCGGAGGAAGTTTTTCCCGCGCGGCTCGACACAACGCTCACGCGCCAGCTCCAGGAGCTGGCCTTGACGGCGCATCGCGCGTTGAAACTGGGCGGCTACTCGCGGGTTGACTTCCGTTTGAGCCGCGAGGGCGACATCTTTTGCCTGGAGGCGAATACGCTCCCCGGCATGACGCGCACAAGCCTCCTCCCGCAGGCCGCCCGGGCCGCGGGGATCGACTTTCCGGACCTGTGCGAGCGCATTTGCCGGCTCGCCCGGAACCGGGGGGCGGAGGGCGCCGCGCGCGGGGGATAACCGCCCGATGGAAGCGCAACGGATGTTCGGCATGACCCCGTGGGTCCGCCGCCTGCTCGTCGCCAACCTGCTCGTCTTCCTGTGTCAGAAGACCGTGCTGGTCGATCCGCGGTTCCAGGCCTTGTTCGGGTTCCAGCCGCTGCTCGCGCTGGTGCGCCCGTGGACCTTCGTGACGTACATGTTCCTGCACGCCAGTCTGCTGCATCTGGCGTTCAACCTGCTCGCGCTTTTCATGTTCGGGCCGCCCGTCGAGGAGCGCATGGGCGGCCGGGCGTTTCTCGCGTACTACGTGCTGTGCGGGCTGGGTGGCGCGGTCCTGTCGCTCGGCCTCGTGCAGCTGCGCCACATCGACGTGGTCATCGGGGCGTCGGCGGCGGTGTACGGGGTGATGCTGGCGTTCGCCTGGGCGTGGCCCAATCAGCCGATCTACGTCTTTCCGTTTCCGGTGCCGATTCCGGCCAAGTGGCTGGTGACGTTCCTCGTCGCCTTTTCGTTCGTGCTCGCGCTGTTCTCAGTGTCGGACGGCGTGGCGCACCTCGCGCACCTGGGTGGCTTCGCGACGGGATTCCTGTACCTCAAGACGGCCGACTGGCGGCTCGCGCGGGCGGAGCGGCAGCTGCGGCGGCGGGCCGAGCCCAGTGTGCTCGTGCAGTCGGCGCACGTCGCCCGGGGCGCGGACGCGAGCGTCAAGCGCCGCCGCGCTGCGTCCGAGCGCGACCCGGTGTCGGCCGAGATCGACCGCGTGCTGGACAAGATCTCGGCGCGGGGAATCGACAGTCTCACGCCGGCGGAACGGAAGTTCCTCGCCGAAATGAGCCGGAAGATGCGCGACAAGCCCTGACGGGCTGCGCGCGAAATGTCAAGTCGGCGCCCGCTTGTCTCGTCGGCGGCCGGTTCCCAAATTGCGGACGGTCACCGCGTCCATGCTCGTCAACCTCGTGCCCGAGTTCCTCGCCGTCCTCGCCGCACCGGATCCCGTGGCGGCCTATCACGAGCACTTCGAGCGCCACCGGCCGGTTCTCACGAGCTACTGGCACAACTATGTCCTCGACCCCGCCTCTCCGCATGCCGAGCAGGTAATCGCCGGGGCGCTGCGGGCGGACCGCGCCGACCTGCATCGGCTGCTCGAGGACGTGGACGTGGTGACGATCGCGGACGAGGCGTTGCGGCGCGCGCTGGACCACCTCGAAGCGGACTGTCCCGTGGACCTGTATCTCATGGTCGGGGTCGGTGCGGCGAACGCCGGCGAGCTCGTGGTCGGCGGCCGGGGTATCGCGTTCGTGTGCCTCGAGCATTTCACCGGGCGCGCCAATCCCCACACCTACGGGCTGGGCCTCGCACCGCACCTGTTGTCGCTGTGGATCGCGCACGAAGCGGCGCACGCGATCCGCTACACGTCCCCGACCAGCCGCGCCGACCTGCGACGCCTGGTCGCGGAGCTGCGCGGCTCCTACGACTATTGGGACACGGGGAGCCGGGCGACGCTGCGCGAGCTGCTGGTGAACGAGGGCGCGGCGGTCGCGGCCGCCCAGGCGGCGGCGCCCGGCTTCGAGCCGTGGGAGTACTTCGGCTACGCGCGGCGCCAGTTTCGGCGCTGCCGCGAGCTCGACGCGTTCCTGCGACGGGTCGTCGCCCCGGAACTGGACCAGCGCGGCCTCGGGCTCCGGCTGCGCTACCTCTCGGGTGGGACGCGCGCCACGGCCCGGCTCGCCGGGGGCAAAGTGCTGCCGGAGCGGTCCGGGTACTACCTCGGGCTGCGTCTGGTGGAGCCGTATCTTGCAGAAGCGGGGATCGCGTCGGCGGTCCGGGCGGCGGCACCCGACTTTCAGAAGGCGGACGAGCGGGCGCTGGGAATGCAGACGGCATGAGCCCGAAGCCGCGCGTGGAGCGGAGGACCAACCGGCCGTTGCGCGAGGTGCTGGACGATCTGTTGACGCACGCGCGGGACGTCGCCCGGCGCGCCAAGGCGATGACGTCGGCCGAGCTGGACTACGCGCAGCAGCGGCTCGAGTGGCTGGCTGACGAGGTGTGGCGCACGGCGACGGGCGACGAGCCGCCGCCGTGAGCGCGGCGAAAGGGGCCATGCCGGAGCGTAACGAGTTCAGGGTGGCGGTCACGAACGACAACCTCGTGTTCGCGTCCGCGCACTTCATCATCTTCCCGGGTCACCGCTGCGAGCGGTTGCACGGGCATAACTACCGCACCCGCGTCGTGGTCGAAGGCGGCCTCGACCCCGAAGCCCACTACGTCTTCGACTTCGCCGAGCTGAAGCACCTGATGCGGAGGCTCACCGACGAGCTCGATCACCGGGTGCTGCTGCCGCTCGAGCACCCCAAGCTCCAGGTTCGAGAGCAGGGCGACACCGTCGCCGTGGCGTACGAGGGCAAGGCGCGCTACGTGTTCCCGAAAGCCGACTGCGCGTTGCTGCCCATCCCCAACACCACCGTGGAGATGCTCGCGCAGTACCTCGCCCGCCGCGCCCGCAGCGAGCTCGAGCGGACCGCCGGCGGCGCCGTGGCGCTGCGGGTGATCGAGGTCGAGATCGAGGAGAACTTCGGTCAGGCCGCCACATATCGCGAGTCGCTCGGGTGACCGTCGAGACGGTCGTCAAGGTGGGAGGCGGGGTGCTGAGCCGGGCGGGCGCCTTCGAGCTCGTCACCGGCGCGTTGGCGGCGTTCGGCCGGGGGCGCCGCGTGCTGGTCGTTCCCGGGGGCGGCCCGTTCGAGCAGGCGGTTCGCGAGCTGCTGCGTCGCCACAAGATCGGCGTCGACGCCGCCCACTGGATGGCGGCCCTCGGCATGGACCAATATGCGCACGCCCTCGTGGAGCGGACGACGGGCGCGGTCCTGGTGGAGCAGCCGCCCGAGATCGCAGCGGCGCTCGACGCCGGCGGCATCCCCGTGCTCGCTCCGTACCGCTGGCTGCGGACTGTAGATCCCCTGCCCCACACGTGGGACGCCTCGAGCGACAATGTTGCCGCGTGGATCGCCGGCGTCGTCGGCGCCCGGCGCATCGTGCTCATCAAGGCCGCCATGGGCGACCAACCCAAAGCGCTGGATCCCGCCTACCTGCGCGCTCTCCCCGCCGGCATGGACTCCGTGGTCCTCACCCCGAACGAATTGGAAAAGCTGGGCGACGCGCTCGCCCAGAGCCCAATCCCGCAGCAGCGACGTACGGTGCGCGAGGGCTGAGGGCGCCTTGTGGCGCCCGCGAAGGGTCCGGTAGGTTACGGTCCGGGAGATACCGTGTCCGAACAGAGTACAGAGGGAGCGGCCGCGCGACCCGCGCGTGCCCCGGCGGGCGGGGAGGTGTCGCTCGCGGGCCAAGTTGTCCTCGTCACGGGGGCGTCGAGCGGGATCGGCCGGGCCATCGCGCTCGCGTGCGCGGGGTCAGGCGCGGACGTGGCCCTCACATACCACGGCAACCAGGCAGGCGCCGAGGGAACGGCTGACGCGGTCCGCGGCCTCGGGCGGCGGGCGGAAGTGCTGCGCGCGGACGTCGCCGAGCCTGCCGACGTCACGGCCCTCGCGCGCGGCGCTCAGGCGGCGTTCGGGCGCGTGGACGTGTGGATCAACAACGCCGGGGCCGACATCCTCACGGGGGCGGCGACCCGACTCTCCTGGGCAGAGAAGCTCGATCGCGTCCTGGCGGTAGATCTGCGGGGGACGGTGCTCGCCTCGTGGGCGGCGGTCGAGCTGATGCGACGACAGGAAACCGGTGGGACGATCCTCAACATGGCCTGGGACCACGTGCTCGGCGGCGGCACGAAGGGGGAATACGCCGAGATCTTCTGCGCCGCGAAGGGCGGCGTGTACAGCTTCAGTCGCGCGCTGGCGCGCACTGTCGCCCCGCACATCCGCGTGAACGTACTGGGACCGGGCTGGGTGGAGACCGCGTACGGGGCGGAGCTCGACCCCGCGGTCAAGGCGCGGATCACGGACGCGATTCCGCTCAAGCGCTGGGCCCATCCCGAGGAGATCGCCGCCGCTGCCGTGTTCCTCGCCTCCGACGCGGCGAGCTACATCACGGGACAGATGCTCGTGATCAACGGCGGCGCGGTGACGTAGCCCCGAGGGAGACGATCATGCCGAAGACCAAGGAGCGCACGTACAGCGACGCCGAGATCCGGGACAAGCTCCACGCACTCCCCGGGTGGTGGCTCGAAGGCGGCATGATCTGCCGGACCTACCAGACCGACGGCTGGCCGACCACCCTGATGCTCGTGAACGCCATCGGGTACATCGCCGAGGCCGCGTACCACCACCCGGACCTCGCGGTGTCGTGGGGTCAGGTGACCGTGAAGGTCAACAACCACGCCGCCGGCGGGATCACCGACAAGGACTTTGAGCTCGCTCGAAAGATCGAGGACGCCGCGCTGTGGCGGCCGCAGGGCGGCGCGCTCGAAGGGACACCGAACAAGTTCGTGCGGCCCGGCGACGCGCGGTGAGCGACATGCTCCCGCTCGTCGAGGAGCTGTCACCGCCGCCCGACCCGCTCGAGACGTGCGCGCGGTTCGAGGGACTGCCTTTCCTGCTGTTTTTCGATAGCGCCACGCGGCACGAGAAGCTGGGGCGCTACTCATTCCTCACGGCGGACCCGCCGGCCCTGATTCGCACCACTGGGGCGCACACCCAGCAGTGGACCCAGGCCACTGGGGACTGGACCCCCGCCTCCGGTGATCCGCTCGCCGCCGCACAACGCCTGCTCGGGCTTCACGCCGCCGCAGCGGTCCCCGGCCTGCCGCCCTTCCAGGGCGGCGTGGCTGGATACCTAGGATACGACTGGGGCGCGACGCTCGAGCGCGTCCCGCGACCCCGCTATCCCGGCCTCCCCGTTCCCGACGCCGTGCTCGGCCTGTACGACTGGGTCATCGCCTGGGACGATGCCGGGCGGCGCGCGTGGATCATCTCGACCGGGCTCCCCGAGCGCGGGACGGCTCGAGTCGAGCGCGC
>WNGN01013576.1_pt1 | contig 10182 bp, 9 predicted proteins | sample 5400561 | NCBI WGS metagenome assembly WNGN01 (sample SAMN13153379, study PRJNA577476) | soil metagenome | isolation source: 115 cm soil or saprolite under Garry oak tree replicate 2 | place: USA:California | collected 2016-06-15 | reverse complement strand
CGCGCTCGGCCTCGGCGAGCGACAGCCCCCGCGGCAGCTGGAAATGGTCGGGCCGAGACTGGGCGCGCGTCCCGCGGTCGAGCTGCCCGAGCGGTGGCAGGTTGGCGCTCTTGAGGGTGGGTTCGTCGCTGAAGATCATGGCCCGCTCGATCACGTTGCGCAGTTCCCGCACATTCCCCGGCCAATCCCAGGCGTGGAGGGCCGCGAGTGCTGCGGTGTCGATCGACTCGACCCGCTTCTTGAACTCGCGGTTGAACGTGTCGCGGAAGTGAGCGGCGAGGAGCGGCAGGTCGCTCTTGATCTCGCGCAGCGGCGGCAGGGTCACGGCGGCTACCGTGATCCGATAGTAGAGATCGGCTCGGAACCGGCCCGCCTTGACCTGCGCCCCCAGGTCGCGGTTCGTCGCCGTCACGAGGCGCAGCGCTACCTCGATTTCGTCGGTGCCGCCGAGCCGGCGGAAGCGTCGGCTCTCGAGGAAGTTGAGTAGCTTCGCCTGCAACTCCGGGTCGAGGTCTGCGATCTCGTCGAGGAACAGCGTGCCGCCGTCCGCCACTTCGATGAGCCCGCGCTTGGGTTCGCGCGCGTCGGTGAAGGCCCCTTTCTTGTAGCCGAATAACTCGGCTTCGAGCAGGTTGGCGGGCAGCGCGGAGCAATTGATCTCCACGAACCGCCCCACGGCCTGTGGGGTGGAATAGTGCATGGCGCGCGCTACCAGATTCTTCCCGGTGCCGCTCTCGCCGAGGAGGAGCACGGTCGGTCGGGGGATGGCCGCCATGTGGCGCACGAACGCGCGGACTTCCTCGATCTTGGGGTGCTGGCCGAGGATCGCCTGGACCGAGTACTCCCTGCCGCGGGCCTGCTCGAGCGAGGCCCCTTCCTCAAGCAGCGGACGCTCGGCGAGCGCGCGGGTCAAGAGCGTGGTCAACTCGTCGATGTTGACGGGCTTCGTGAGGTACTCGGTGGCCCCGGCCTTGAGCGCCTCGATGGCGGTGGCGACGTCGGCGTGCCCCGTCAGCACGAAAATGGGGAGGTGGCGGTCGGCGCTGCGCAACCGTCGGGTTACCTCGACACCGTCGAGGTCCGGCATGACGAGGTCGGTGATGACCGCGTCGGCGGGCTCCTCTGCATGGCGCGCCAGCAGTGCGTCCGGGCGGTCGAACACCTGGGTCCGCAACCGCCCTGGGCCCAGGTTCGCGGCCACCAGCTTGGCGTGCACCAGATCGTCGTCGAGGATGTAGACTTTGGGGTTCATGATTCCAATATTTTCTCGTGCGCCAGCTAATATTGGCGACATCCCCGCGCGCAGCCAGGACCTATGGTCGACGCCTTCCGCGCGCTGATCATCGATGATGACCCCGACCTGCTCCGGCTCGTGCGGCGGACGCTCGAGTTCACTGCCGGCTGGGAGGTGGTGACGGCTGGGTCGGGCGCCGCCGGCATCGAGCTGGCCCGCAGTGCGACGACGCTGGACGTGATCCTCGTGGACGTCATGATGCCAGAGATGGACGGGTACGAAGTGTGCCGGCGGCTGAAGGCGGACCCGGCGACGGCCAGCGTGCCGATCGTGCTGCTCACCGCCCGCCGCGATCTGAACCAGGCGCGCTTGGCGGAGACCGGGGCGGCGGGCGTGGTCCTCAAGCCGTTCCAGCCGGAAGAGCTGGCGCGCCAGGTCCGGGAGTTCTGCCCCTGACGAGCGTCGATCCCCTCGCTGCGGTGCGGGCCGAGTTCGCGGCCGGGCTGGTGGCGCGCATCGAGACGCTGCGCGCGGCGCTGCACCGGCTCGAGCGCGGCTTTCGCAGCGAGGACGCGCAAGCGCTGTACCGCGCCGCGCACTCGCTCACGGGGACGGCCGCGAGCTTCGGGGCAGAGGGCTTGGCGCACGTGGCGAGCGATCTGGAGGACCTGGCGCGCAGCTGGCTGGAGCGCGGGGTGTCGTTGCCGGAGGAATGGAGCGCCGCGGCCGCGGCCGTCGGGGAGCTCGACCTCGCCGCGCGCGAATACCGCGCCACCCTGCAGTCGGGCACGGCCCGCTCGGCGGCGGCCCGCCTGGCGGTCGTCGGGGAGCTGTCGTCCCTGATCAACGCCGCTGTGGATATGCGCGAGATCTTCCAGGGCGCGATTCAGAAGGTCCAGCGGGTGCTCGACTTCCGGCGGGCCAGCGTGGTACTCATCGACGAAGCGGCGCTGCACTACTACGTCCATACGCTGTACGACCGGGCGCGCGGCGGGTTCGTCCCGGGGGAAGCGGTGTTCCCCGTTGAGCGGGGCGTGACGGGTGAGGCGATTCGCGCGGGGCGGCCCATCCGCGTGGACTCGCTGCCGGGCACTGAGGGTATCCTGCTGCAGGAGGGGAAGCGCGTCTCGGCGATGATCGTGCCGTTGCACGTCGGTGACCGCGTGATCGGCGCGCTGAATTTCGGGCACGAAAACGAGGGCCATTACACGGAGGAGGACCTCGACTGGGCGGTCGTCCTGGGCCGCCAGATCGAGACCTCGTTGTACTACTCCAAGCTGCTGAGCACGATCGCGCAGCAGCGCGAGGCCCTGGCGCGGGAGCATGCGGCCGTGCAGGCCCAGCGGAACCAGCTGGAGGCGCTGATCGATGCGAGCGACGCCGCGATCATGCTCGTCGGGCCCGATCACCGGATCGCCTACGCGAACGCCGAGATGGCCACGCTGGTGGGCATTCCCCGGGAGGCGGTGCTGGGCGCGAGCCTGGACAGCCTGCGGCGCTTCTTCGCGGGGTCCTTCGTCGATCCAGCCGCGCTCGCCGCTCAGGGGGAGGCCCTGGCGGGCGAGGCGACGCTGCACGACCGGGTGGACCTCGCGTTCCCCCAGCGCGCGGTCTACCAGCGCGTAATAGCACCTGTGCGGGACCGCGGCGGCGCGCCGCTCGGGCATATCGTACTATACCGGAACGTGACCCACGAAGTGGCAGTGGAGCGCGCGAAGTCCGAGTTCGTCTCCGTGGTCAGCCACGAGCTCCGCACCCCGATGACGTCGGTGAAGACGTCGTTGTCCCTCTTGCTCGCCGGAGCCGCGGGGCCGCTCGAGTCCGCGCCGCGAGAGCTGCTCGAGATCGCCCTCCGAAACGCCGACCGGCTGATCCGGTTGGTGAACGATCTGCTCGACCTCTCCCGTCTCGAGGCTGGGCGTATGGAGTTCCGACTCGAGCCCGTGTCGCTCGAGGAAAGCGTCGCGGCCGGGCTCGAGACGGTGGCGGCGTTCGCGGGCGAGCAGGGCGTGATGCTCACTCCGCGGCCTCCCGCGGAGCCGCAGGTCGTGCTGGGCGTGCGCGATCGCGTGCTGCAGGTGTTCGTCAACCTGCTCGCGAACGCGATCAAGTTCTCACCCCGCGGCGGCCAGGTGGAGGTGCGGTGGTGGCGCGAGGAGGGCTGTGCCGTGGCCCAGATCTCGGACCAGGGGCCGGGGATCCCGAAAGATAAGCTCGCCGCCATCTTCGAGCCGTTCACGCAACTCGACAGCTCGACGACGCGGGAGCACGGCGGCGCCGGGCTGGGCCTCACCATCACCCAGCGCATCGTCCAAGCGCTCGGCGGCCATCTGTGGGTGGAGAGCGAGGTCGGCAGCGGCGCGCGGTTCTTCGTCCGCCTGCCGCTCGCTTCGCCGCAGCAGCTCGCCCGGGCAGCGGTCCCCGCTGCGACGCCACCGCCGCAAGAAGCGCGGGTGCTCCTCGTGCACGGCGACTCGGACTGGCGACGCCTGACCGCGGCACGCCTCGCGGTGGAGGGCTGGTGCGTCTCGCCGGTCGCGACGGGTGCGGAAGCGCTCGCGTCGCTGGAACGACAGCCCGTGGACCTCATCCTCGCGGCGCTGGAGTTGCCGGATATGCACGGGCTGGACCTCGTCCAGCGGGTCCGCCGGGGTCCGGCGACGTTCGACACCCCCCTGCTGGTCGTATCCGACGCCGACGCGACCGCCGCGGCCCTCGAGTACGGCGCCGAGGGATGGGTACCGGCGGACCCGCAGGCGCTGATCGGTCCGGCCCGAGGGCTGCTGGCGGCGCAGGGGCGACCCGTCGTGCTGCTGGTCGACGATGACCCCGGGGTGCGCGACGGCTTGACGAACTTGTTGCGCCGCGCTGGGTACGCCTGCCTCGGCGTGGGCGACGCCGTCGCCGGCCTCGCGTTCGTGCGCACCCGCCGGCCGAGTGTGATCATCACCGACTTTCAGATGGCCGGGATGAACGGCCTCGCCTTCCTCGAGGAGGTGCGCCGCCAGCCCGAGCTCCGGGACGTGCCGGCGATCCTGCTCAGCGCCCACGGCGCCGATGCCGGATCCGAGCGGGTGCGCCAGCTGGGCGCGTTTTTCGTCGCAAAGCCGTTCGACACCAAGGCGCTTCTCAGCCAGCTTCGGGAGATCGCGGCGAAGCCCTAGTGGCGGTCGGCGGCCGCGCGAAGCCCCACCGCTCTGTCCTGCAGGAACCGCCTTGGCGCCCGCGCTCAGGTGCCTGAAGATAGCGTCAGGCGGCTCAAGTCGAGTACCAATCCGTTGCACCGCCTAGCCAAACGGCTGCGTCGCTCGGCTGCGTGAGGTGCGCTCGTTCAAGGCTGTGGGAGAGGACGCCACATGGCTTATAGGAAGCCGACGCTAGTCGAAACCTATGCAGAACTTCATCTTGTGACCGGGACTCTGACTGAGGCTCGGTTCTTTGACGTCGTCCCGAAACTGAAAGAGTTAGGATTCACAGAGGTCGAACTCGCCACAGCTGGCCTAAGTTTTGATATCAAGCCTGGCCGATTGGGAATGCCCCGCGAGACGCAGCGCGTTCGTTGCTGGAAACCAGGCAGGCAAGAGTTGGCGCAGGTTGGTGAGGACCTATTTGTCGTAAACCTCACGGGCGAATACCCGGGTTGGGACAGCTTCGTCCGCCTGTTCAACGAAGGTCTCGGAGCTCTGGAAGCCGGTCTCGGTGGATCTAGTCTGCGGTCCCTTAACCTTCTGACTCGAGACCAATTCCAGGTGCCTCGAGAAGGCTTTTCGGTAGCGGAATACCTAGACGTTGGAGGGCGTGTCATTCCGAAATGGTATGAAGATTGTCACGAGTCCCTCGATCTCAGCATCGGGCGAGGCCTACTCGAACCCGACGGTCATAACAGGCAAATCCAGGTAGGTGTCCGTGCCGCCGCGGACCCCGTGACGATAGCATTCCAGGCAGCTTTTCACGATCTTGTTCAAGAAGGTGCAAATCCTCGGGCGATGCTAGAAGCCTTGCACAATGAATCAAATGACACCTTTGAGTCGTTGATTACGAACCGTACGCGCGACCAGGTTATGGGAGGACGAGCAGCATGACGCGATTCAGCACCATTGACCCACCGGCAGCGATCTCCTTTTTTACGCCCACGGGGGCGCAGCACGGGTACTCGGTTGTGGTGACGAACGCACGCTCGGACGTATCGCTTATCGAGGCACGCATCCGGTCGGCCTTTGAAGGCGCTCAGCGAGAGCTTGGCAGGTACGGAACGTACTCTGCGCGATGGGACGGCTATCGGGCTCAGCCGTTCTCCCCGGAGGTCCTGAACGGCGCTACGCAGATCTTGGGTTATTCGCAGTGCTTGTTCCTCAACGCTGGTATCATTCCAGAGATGGTGACGACGGGGCCGGCTAGTGATGGCTCGGTAGACGTGGAACTTCGAGTTGCGAACAGGCGCGTCTTGATAACTTTGTATCCTGAAAACCAGCAAGTGCGACTGTCGACCTTTGATGCCGAAGAGGCCAATGAGCATTTGGCACCGTTGGGAAGACAGACTTTGGAGGAGTGGTTTGCTTGGCTTCATCACTCGAAGCCTCTTCCAAATAGCATGGATCAAGATCCGGCACGTCCCCGACCAAGAGAGGTTGTGGAGGGCGGTTAACAAGCCGGATCAGGTCTACAAGAAGACTGGAAGTCCTAAGCCGTCCTTTTTCAGGGACAAGACCGGCCTCAGCTGCAACCTCGCTCGGTTCAGCACTCTCGAACGCTCCCGCGTTGGGTACGGGGATAAGGCCTATCCGCCAGAGTCGGGCTTGGTCGAGTTTACTGCCGCGCTAGTCCGGTCGGCGGGGTCCGATGTTGCTCACAAGCCTGTGAGGGTCCCGCGTCGCAACTACGCTCATGCGCAACTCCCCCCCGGCTTGAGCGGCCCGGGCGAGGATCTCTTGGCGAAGCAAGCGCATGTTCGAATCGCACCGCGATTCAAGGCGTGACCCGGGGGGAGGGTTGTTTTCGTCCGGTTTTTCCAGCCCCCTAATCGCGCGCGTCCATATATCATTCACCCCCACGCGAGCGTGCGCGCGAGGATAAGACCGGCCTGAGGGCGGGCTAGACGGCGCGGCGCCCCACTGAATTGGAATCCCCTTCAATACTTCACTATGCCCCAGACGATCTATTGTGATGAGGCCGGATTCACGGGCAACAACTTGCTCGATGTCCAACAGCCGTTTTTCACCTATGCTGCTGTGGCCATTGATCCCGCCACGGTTAAGACCGTCATCGACGAGACAATTCGGGAGTTCGGCATTGGGGGCAATGAAGTCAAAGGCCAGCGCCTCTTGGGCTTTAACCGCGGGCGCCAGGCGATCTCTCACATCCTAGGGGAACTTGCTAGCCACGCACTTGTGTCTGCCTTCCACAAGCGCTACTCGCTCGCATCAAAGTTCTTCGAATACATTTTCGAGCCTGTTCTGGCGCAACAGAACTCGATCTTCTACAGCGCCGGGTTTCACCGATTCATTAGCAACGTGATCTACTTTGAAGCTCTTCGCAGCAACGATGAGGCTTCCACTGCGCTTAGTACGTTCCAGGCGCTAGTTCGTGAACGTGACGCTACCCGGGTTCCCGTTCTCTTCCCGACCCAAGGCCTCTCGCGGAACTACTCAGAAGTCCTCCGTGACATCGAGACCTTCGTTGTTTGCCATCAACAGGAGATCGCTAACGAAATAGCGTCCTTCGCCACAGGTGACCCGATCTACTCGTGGATCCTCGATCTATCGGTCAGCGCCCTCTTCGCCCTCCTTACAACGTGGGGCGAGCGCTTCGACAACCTCGTGGCCCTGTGCGACGATTCCAAACCGCTTCGGGATCACCGCGAACACTTCGACATGATGATTGGCCGTACTGATAGAGCCTATGTTACGTTCGAGGGCAAGAGACAGTCTCTAATCTTCAATCTTGCGGAGCCGCTCCAATTCGTCCGTTCGCAAGACCACGCAGGTATACAGGTGGCTGATGTGTTTGCAAGCGCTCTCGGCTATGCGTTGAAGAACCCCACCGAGAAGGTATCCCGTGACTGGATAGGCAAGTTGGAGAATTCCATCAGCGAATTCAGCGTGTTTCCCGACGACGACCTTGTTGATCTCGAGACGGAGAAGGGTTTCGTAAACAGGGCTGTCCTTCGTGAACTCGTCGATCGGAGCGTCAAGCAGGCTAGCCTGTTCGACGGTATGCCTCGGTTTATCGCATTCCAGAGATTGCATTACGCCAGCGCGCTCGGCCTCCTCGGACGCTGACAGTTCTACGGATGCCTTTGAGCCCGTCGGCGTCCGACCACGTTCGTGGATGAGGAGCACCTTAACCGCGAGGTATCGCGCTCGCGATCGCACGCGAAAGTGGGCGCGGACTGAGCGACGGCGGGTGCACCCTGAACTGCACCCTGGATAAAGGGATTCCAAGGCACTCCCGCGGACGCGCGCGGAAACCGTATCGCGCGATCTCCGGCTTCCGCGGACAGTTACGGAGTCGGCGGGTCTTCGGGGGCCTTGGGAGGCTCGCCTCCAAAACCGGGGGTTGCAGGTTCGATTCCTGCTGGGCCTGTTCGCTGAACATGAAGCCTCGTAGCGCTTATGTCGCTGGGGCGCAACGCCATACTGGCCTCGCATCAGTCCGCAACACAAGTTTCGGTGCGTCCGCCCAATATCGGAGACGTCATGCCCGAGCTCGCCGGCTGGGACAGGCCGGGTAAACTAGGTCATGTTGACTCAGAGGCCGGTAAACTTACCTGCCACGGCATAGCTCGTGTCAGTCACTCTTCCCCTTTCCATTACCTCTTTCAACCTGCGCAGATTTGCAGACACTTCTTGGGCCGGGAATTTTCCAATCAGAGCAAGTGCCGCGCGCCCTAGTCTCCCGAGAGGTGCCTTACACGCTTCCGCCCGGAGGGGCTCCCGGCTTTTCCTGCGACTCAAGTTCGTTCAGCGCCGTCCCGACGGCGGCTGCGCGGCCCCGCTCCGCGCTGCGGAACACGTCCTGGACACCGCTGCCCCGCACCACCCGGTATTCGCGTGCGCCAACTCCGGTGCGCCGGACGTACTGCCGCACGTCCCAACGCTCCCTCCCCCGGCACCGCGGGTAACAGTCCGCCATGTGAGACAGCTCCTCGTCCGTAACAACCGCGCCCTGGAGTCCCAGGAGGACGCGCACTCGACTCTGAAAGTCGCTGGGCTCCATGGCCATGTCACCCCTGATGCTTCCCGCCTTTGGGCTGCGAAAAATGCAGCGGGTCTCTGAGGTTCTGTAACTCCCGGTAATAATAGAGGGGCGTCGGCCGCTTGCCCTTGAACTTGAGTCGCCTGAGAAACTCGACGTCGTCCGCGGTCGCCGTGCCGCTCAGGGACGGATCCTGAAGGAATTCCTTGAGCCCGGGCTCTTCGACGAAGTGCTGGTCGGATTCCAGTTCGATAAACTCGAATCGTTTCACGTTGCCAGCGACGAGTCTGTCGTTTAAGACAATCTCCAGAGCAAACGTCGTAAGGTCGATGTCCCAGAACTCGATCAGCGGATCCAGGAACGCGACGCAGTTCTCAATGGACACATGGAAGATGTCTGTATCGAGGAACTCGAGCACGAGAACGCGCATCTCTTCATAGCTTCGGCCGCCGAGGTCCGCCACCGCCCTGAGCCACGATTCGTTTGCCAATTCTTGTTGGGCCAGTCCCTTGACCACATCCAGCAGCTTCTGGGTCACCAGGCGTTCGAGTTCGCCGAAGGGCTGCTGCTCGAACACCGCGCCGATGTGTCTCGCGGTGTCGGGTTTGCATTTGCGGAGGATCAGCTCGCGGACTTCCCGAAACAGCGGCGCGGGCTTGTCCCCCAGCTCTCTCTTCAGCTGCTCCTTCCGCTGGTGATCCGCCAGCTTCGCGAGCTCCCCGGTCGGAAGCTTCAAGAACTTGTCCATCCTGTCATAGATGTCCGTACGGTTGGGGGCGGGGGGCGCTCGCTTCCCCGTGAGCAACTGGGAGATGTAGGACTCGGTCACTTGGGCGGCCTGGGCGAGATCGCGTTGCTCCAGCCCGAACTCGTCCAGCCGGCGCCTAATCAGCAGCGAGACATCCATGGGATTCCTCCAGGGCTCACTTGACAGAAATAGGTTAACCGCTCTGGCAGTAATCTACAAGATACTGTTATGTACTTGACACGTTTAGTACATCGCCATACGTTGGAGTCAGGTCAACTGGAGCGTGTTAACCGCACCACGATCAGGCGCAGCAGGCGAGGAGGTTGGGTATGTACGCACGAGAGGTGTCGATGCATCTGAAGGCCAATACCGCTGGTGAGTTCACCCGCACGATCGAGAAGGACATCCTTCCCCTGCTTCGGAAACAGAACGGGTTCGCAGACGAGCTCACGTTTCTCGCCGCCGACGGCAAGGACGCCATTGCGATCAGCTTGTGGGACCGGCAAGAGAACGCGGAGGCGTATAGCCGCAACGCCTATCCCGAAGTGCTGAAGGACCTGGCGACCGTGGTTGAGGGAACGCCTGAGGTTCGTGCCTACGAGGTCGCCAACTCGACGTTCCACAAGATCGCGGCGCGCAGCTAGGGCCGACCGGCTCTCTCAGGAGTCAGCGGTCTGTTGAGCGGAGGGGGGCGGCTGGGGCCGCTCCTTTTCTTGTCCGTGGAGGGGGGGCGTGCCGGGAAGGAGGCGGACTACGATGAACGAGATTCACTGTCACCAGTGCGGTGGGTTCATTGGCGGGGACCCGAGGAGCATCGCGTATCGCCTGCCGGCAGACACGGTGCTCATGGTGGCGCCCCACAGCGGCCGCTGCGCCTGTGAACCGCCTGTGCTGTACCAGGCGCCACCGGGGTACCTGTCGTCGCCGGGGATGCCGAGCCTCGGTAACAGCCGGGTCTGAGGGCCGACATGACCATCGATCCCCGCGACTTTCAGAGCCGCCTGAG
>WNGN01004675.1_pt1 | contig 10182 bp, 18 predicted proteins | sample 5400561 | NCBI WGS metagenome assembly WNGN01 (sample SAMN13153379, study PRJNA577476) | soil metagenome | isolation source: 115 cm soil or saprolite under Garry oak tree replicate 2 | place: USA:California | collected 2016-06-15 | reverse complement strand
GGCCCGCTGGGTCACCTGGGCCAAGGTGATCAATGCCGCGCTGGGCGACCCGCCGTGGGACTACTCCGGGCTGAACTACGCCGCGGCGCACGGGCTGCAGCCGGTCACGTGGGTCGCCGCGTACGGGCCCCGCGAGCCGGACCCGCCGCACCAGCTGTGGTCACCGCCGGGATGTACTCCCTCGCGCAGCTCGCCGCCAAGCTGGGGACCGTGCCCTCGGCGCTGCTGCGCATGACCGCCTGCCACTACAAGAGCTTCGGCGACCCGCTGGCCGCGTACGAGAACGCGCTCCATTCCGGGGCCCAGCCCGCGTCCGCGCCGCTGCCCAAGGGCACCCGGTTCTGGGTGGACTGATTCATCGACGCCGTCTATGCTCCTGGACCATCACTCATCGACGGCGCCTATAAGTAGTACGCTTGACCCCTCTCGGGGTGACGAACAGGCCCTCGCCCATCACGGGCGAGGGCCTGTTTTTGCGTTCCGGGCGGCGGTTACCGGCCTAGGGCGGTTCCGTAGCCGGCGACGGTACCCCAGGCGATTTCCCAGTCCTGCCCGTCACCCCTGCCGTCCTCGCCCCAGGTGACCAGGGTCGCCGGACCGTGCCCGTCGCCCTCGTCGGTCCCCTCCGCGAACTCCGCGTCGATCTCGGCGGCGTGCCGGAAGACGGGGCCGTAGCCATCAACAGGATGGGGCGTGCGCTCGCAGCCGTAGGCGACGCCGCCCAGCACGTACTCATGGCCGCAAACGGCCTCGTCAGCTGGCACTGGTTTCCCTTTCCGTATTCCGGGCCGCCGCCTGGAGCCTGTGAGCTGGCGTGTGACTGTAGCCGCCGCGCTGCCCCGGGAAGACGAGCCCGGCGAACGCCGTGTCCCGGTCCCGGGCGGAGTTGACCACGTGCGGCGGTATCTGCGGCTGGTAGCTGACCACCAGGATGCTCACTCCCCCGTCTTCGAGGCAGGCGTCCCGGCACGCCGGGCACAACCGCTCCCCCCGGAAGGCGCACAGGCCGCCGAACAGCAGCCCCCGGTGCTCGTACGGCACCCCCTGGCGGCCGCAGCCGGTGCAGGCACCGAAGCACGCCGGGTCGGGGATTGCCGTTAGCGGTACGGTCATGTCCGATCACCCTCGGCCCCGGCGGCCCGCCGCTGCTCGTACGCTGCCACCGACTCCGGGGTGATCCGGGCCAGCGCCCCCATGTCCTCCCGGGTCAGCTCGCCGGCGGCAGCCAGGCGGACGACCTTCTTCTGCGAGCAGCGCAGCCGCACCGCGACCTCGGGGATCGTGAGCAGGCCCAGGACCCGCAGGCCCGCGGCGGACATGTCGCCGTGGGCGGTCATGACGCCTTCGCCTGGCCGTCTGCCTGCGCGGCTATCAACTTCTTCACGTACGCCTCGCATTCGCTCAGCGCGATCCGCTTCTCCTGCGGGCCCAGGTCAAGGTTGTGAAGCTCGCCCCTGCGCAGCAGCTTGTACAGCGATGACCTCGATATGCCGAGCTTCTTCGCCGCTTCCCGGTGGGTGAGCATCAGCGGCGCACCGACATCCCGCTCAGGCTGCTTGCCGCCCATGCCGCCGTCTCCTCTTGCCGTCAGGTGCGGTTACCCACGAAAGGATACATCTCCTGATGACTCCCCACAACGTCCCATCGTTGCTAGCCGGTTCCAACCGCTGTACGGTCTTTCCCATGGGACGGACCCGCAGGGGCAATCTGGAGTCGTGGACCGCCGCCGAGCCGAACGCCCGCGGCTACTACGAGGCCAAGGTGTGGATGGGCCTCAAGGCCGACGGGTCACCCGACCGGCGGCACGTCCAGCGCAAGTCCCTGGCCGGGGTGCGCCGCGAGGTGCGCCGGCTTGAGCGGCTCCGCGACACCGGCCGCGCGGGCAGGCCCGGGAAGGCGCCGACCGTGCAGCAGATGCTCGAGCGGCACCTGACCGTCGTCCTCCCCCAGCGCGGCCGGGCACCCCGCACCATCGCCGACTACTGGTCCAAGTGCCGGAACGACATCTTCCCCCGGTGGGGCGCCCAGCGGATCGACCGGCTCACCCCCGAGCACGTCGAGGACGGCCTGGCCGCTATGCTCGCCGCAGGCCACGCCCCCGCCCACGTCCGCAAGGTGCTGGCCATCCTCTCGTCGGCCTATGAGGTCCAGGTCAAGCGGGAGAACATCGCCCGGAACCCGTGCCGGCAGGTCGAGCCGCCCGAACTCGGCGAATCCGACCGCGCCTCGCTCACCCGCCGCCAGGCGCGCGCCGTGCTCGCGGTGGCCCGGGAACGCGGGCAGCTCGCCCGGTGGGCGGCCGGGCTGGCGTGCGGCCTGCGGCAGGGCGAGGCGCTCGGACTGCGGTGGCGGTCCCTGGACATCGACGAGCCGGACGGCGAGCCCGGCGAGGCGCGCGTCTGGGCGCAGCTCCAGCGGCTCACCTGGGAGCACGGCTGCGACGACCCGCACGGCTGCGGGAGCAAGTACCACAAGACGCGGCCGTGCCCGGAGAGGTGCTCGCGGCACACCCGGGCGTGCCCGCCGCCGTGCCCGGACGACTGCGCGGACCACGCCCGGCACTGCCCGAAACGCAGGCTGCCCCGCGGCGCCGTCCGGCTGTCCGGCGCGCTGGTGCTCCGCGAGGTCAACAAGGAGAAGAAGCGCAAGACCCTCCCGATCCCGCCGGAGGTGTGCGAGATACTCCGGCAGCACCGCTCCGCGCAGTTCGAGGCGCGGATGCTCGCCGGGCCCGAATGGGCAGACCACGATCTCGTCTTCACCCAGTGGAACGGGACGCCCGTCGACCCGCGCCGCGACTGGCAGGAATGGGCGGCCATCCTCGAAGCGGCCGGGATCCCGCACGCCGGGGTCCATGCCGGGCGGCACACCGCAGCGACGATCCACGTGTCGATCGGCACGGCCGAGCACGCCGTGCAGGAACTCCTCGGCCACGCCGACGTGAGGACTACGCGCGGTTACGTCCACGCCTCCTCCCCGGCGACCCGGGCCGCCGCGAAAGCCATGGGCCGGGCCCTGTTCGAGGAGGACGAGTGAACCGCTCTCGGCCGGTTCTGTGCCCACAAATGGTCCCACCGGCACTCACCGGGAGCGGTGACAACCCGTCTGACCTGGGAGCCGCCTCCCGGAATCGAACCGGGGGCCTACGCATTACGAGTTCTCGGAACACCAATCCAGGCCAGTTCTCACGGGTACATACTGGCAGGTGGCGAGGGGTATATGAACTAGCCGGCACCCGCCGGCGCTTGCCGGGATTGTGCCCAGAACTGTCCCCACGACCTACGCACGCACTATGCGCCGTTCGACTACAAATATCGGTCACGATCTGTAGCGAGGTAACGATCCATGTCTGAGCACGCAGCCGCCATCCTGCTCGACAAGCTGATGTCTGACGCCGACGGGATAAGCGCGCTGCACCTGGCGCGCACCGGCCTGCGAGAGGATCGCTGGGGCCGGGAGTACGCCGAGGCGATCGGCCAGTCCAGCCGGTACGGCACAGGGTGGCCGATGGAGCAGCTGGCCGCCTTCACCATGACCCACGCCCTGATCTACGGCGGACAGGCCGGCCTCGTCCTGATGCAGGCCGGCGGTGAGCCGCAGCCCGACCGGGAACGCGAGGCGAACGCGGCGGCCCTCGCCGTACTGCCGCGCCCGTTCTCCGCGACGGTGGACATGCACCAGAACAATGAGCGGGGCGACGGGATGCTCAGATGGGGCGAGCCGGTCATGGTGCAGATGGCCACCGGGCTGATCGACCGCCGCGAGGACGGCTCAACATGCCCGCTCCTGCTGCATTTCAGGATTCCCCCGGGGCGGGCACGACATTCATGCACCTGTCCATGGACGGAGGCGTGGCGCGGTGGCCTTACGGGTACTCGCGCATCCACCTGTTCGTCAACCTCGGCCCGCACATGACCGACCGGCTAGCCGAACTATGGGCGGATCCGCGGCGCCTGCCTGTAGGAGCACACTGCTAATGCGGTTGGGTGTAACCACCCTCCGGGGTTCAAATCCCCGATCCTCCGCCACTGACCTGGGATAACCCGCCGGCCGCCTCGCGAGGGCGGCCGGTTCACTGGTTCCGCACTCGCCAGCCCGCACAATGCCCGCACGGCCGGTCTGGGGACTACACGCGCTCCGGCCAGTGCCAAGTGCCGCCCGGATACGAGCGGGCGGTTACTTCCTGCCCGGCGTGATCATGGCCGGTGTCGCCCTCGTGATAGAGCACGCCCCGGTTGAAGAACATGCCGGACGGATTCAGGACGCACAGGCCGACCGAGGTTGACCCGTCCAGCTGGTGGATCGCGTCGACCTCGGTCACGACCGCCGCCCGGCACTCGCTCTTGTACTCGCCGCCCGGCGTCCCGTAGCTGACATAGTGGACGATCCGGCCTACGCTCGGCTCCATATTCACTGCCCGCCTTTCATCTTCCTGGTCATGCCGCCGAATACAGAGTCGGTGGCTAGCTGCCTGAATGTTTCCTGGCCTTCCGGGGACCGCGCCCACTCATCCGACTCTTCCCTGGTGGCGTCGAAGTCGCCGTCGATCACCCGCTGGGCCATGGCCTCGAGTGCGGCCCTTGCCTTCGGCCCGGTCGTCGGCTCTGCGGCCAGCTTGCGCAGGTCGGTGACCAGCTGCATCTCGGGGAAGGTCAGCGGCGACAGGTAGTCGTGGTAATAGCCGTCGATGGCGCGGCTGATCATGTCCGGCGGCATGCCGGGGATCTCTTGCAGCGCTTTCGCCAGCTTGACCGTGGTGTGCTCGCTCATGTCAGAAACCTAGCCTTCTGATCCGTAGTCCTGGGCGGCGGCGGACAGGCGCGGACACCAGTGCGGAAAAACCAGGTAAAGGCACACATGTCGGTTCCTGTCCGCTGGAGTCCATATCTCCGGTTGCTGTCAGCGTTGCAGTCACGGGGCCGCGGTGCCTTGATGTCCGGATACGCCACCGCATACCCAGCGCTGACAGGCGCCGGCACCTGTCCTCCGACAGCAGGCCCTTGTCGCGCCGGTAGCGCTGGGTCTTGACCCACCAGCCGAGCCGCACTCCGTCCGGTGTCACGTAATCCTGCCTAACCCGCAGGTCCCCGTTTGCCTCACGGTAGGCGGCGGCAGCCATGAACACCTCTTCCCAGCGGGCGTCGCGGCCGTCCCAGGCCATGCCGAGCTTCTCCAGTGCCTCGGCACGGTCCTGCGGCAGGCGCCCCCTGGCGCGATCCTGGCGGGCGTGGCTGATCCAGTGGCCGAGATTGAATCCGTCCGGGTCGGCGTAGGTGCTGGGCACCAGCAGGTTGCCGTGCTCCTGCTGATAGGCGGCTGCCCGCGCATAGCCGTCCCACCAGGGCGATGAGGCGTGCTGGACGATCGCCAGCGACAGCAGGGCGGCTAGCCGGTCACCGAACGTCCCGGGCATGCTGACGGTGATCCTCGACGGCAGCGGATCCTCATTCACGGTGTCGCTCCCCGACCGGGCGCGGCTCCAGTTGGTGCGGGCGAAGTCTAGGCTGGTCGCGAGAGTCTCGTCGTGCGCCCGCATGGCCCGCACGACCCGCCATACCGTATCGAACGCGCCTGATTCAAGGTCCGTCTCGGCGTCGCCGGAGACGACGACGGGCACGATGATCGTCGCGGTCCCGGTGCCGTCATGATGCCGGCGCAGGGCCCGGCCGACCGCCTGCGCCACGTCGACCACCGAGTCGCGCGGCGAGGCGAACAGCACGGCGTCGATCGCCGGGACGTCGATGCCCTCGGTGAGGCACTTGGCGTTGGACGCCACCGACCAGCCGCCGTAGGGCGGGTCGCGCAGGGTGTCCAGGATGCGGTGCCGCTGCTCAGAATTCATGGTGCCGTCGACGTGGCGGGCGCTGACCTGGATACCGGGCTGCATGCTGGCGGGGATGCGCCGGATCGTGGCTTCCAGGGTCCGGGCGAATTCGGTTGCCGCCGCGACCCGGGAGTGGAATGTGATGGCCCGGCGTATCCCGTGCTCCCGCACGGCCCGGACGAGGGCCACCTGCGCGGCCATCGTAGTCAGCAACAGGCCGCTCTGGGTGTCGGCGTAGTCACGGTCACCGTCGTCATCCAGCAGCGCGCGGATCTCTTCGTCGGTGATGCCTATGACGGCTACCCGGTAGTCGTCCAGCCACCCGTCCGCGATAGCCTGCGCGAACGGGTAGTCGTACAGGACCGGGCCGAACAGGCCCTCGTCGTCCATTGACAGGCCGGGGGCAAGCTCGCTCCAGCACAGGCGCGGCGTGGCCGTCAGGAACAGCCGCCGCTTCGCGGGAACGCGGGAATCGTCCAGGGCTATCGCCGCGGCTTTCCCCGCCGGGCCTGCGAGCCGGTGCGCCTCGTCGCAGATGAGGAAGTCGGCCGTCGTCCCGGCTTCGCGCATGGCCCCGGCCAGCGCCGGGAGGGACTTGTAGGTGCCGACGATCACCCGCCGGCCGACACCGCCCATCCAGCCCCGGATGACTTCCGGGTCCGTTGACACCAGGTCGTCGACGGCAAGAGCGGGCGCTCCGGTGACCGTCTCGTCGGAGCAGACCGCCCGGCTGTCGAACGGCACCAGGGCGTCGGCCTCCCACGCGGCCAGCGTCTGCGCCACGAGCGGGATGGTCGGGGCGAGCATGATGATCAGGCCGCGCCGGGGAACGAGCGACTCTGCTGCACGCAGGGCAACGAGGGTCTTGCCTGTCCCGCACGCGGCCCGGACCTGACCCCGGCCGCCCCGGGCAAGAGCCCGGACGATCCCGGCCACGGCATCTTCCTGGTAGCCGCGAAGGCAGGCTGTCATCGCATCGGCCTTTCCGTGGTTTCCTTGACGATCACGTCACACCGTCCCGGGCTATGCGGCACGGCCGTACCCGTCGAACCCGCGCAGCGCCCCGGCCAGCACCGCGCGCCGCCGCGCCTGACGCCGCCGCTCCCGCTTCGCCGGCCACGACCGCCGCTCCCGCTCCACCGCCGCCGCCACCGCCAGCACCGACCGGCACGGCCCGTTATGACCCTCCGGCCGGCCGCACACCGGATCCTCCAGCAGCGCGCCCCACACCGCCTCGAACCGGAGCATCGCCCGGCCGCACCGCGGCGTCACGGAAGCCCCAGCGGCGGCAGCAGGACCGTGCTCGTGCCCGCCGGGACCGCCTCGCGGGGATACTCGGCCAGCAGGCCCGCGAGCAGCTTCAGGTCCCGCTCGTACTCGCACCGGCGGCCGTCCGCGGTGAGCTCGGAGACCGTGGCCGCCCGGCCGTTCAGCAGCGTGTCACCCATCGCCGGCCTCCAGCTCGCATCCGAACTCGTTGCCGCAGCAGAAGTGCGGCACCCGGATCCCGCCGGTGACCTTGCATAGCCCCCAGTGGTGTCCCTGGTGCGAGTTGCCGGTGTGGTGGCCGCAGCGAGGGCAGACGACGCAGCGGCACACGGTGGTCCCGTCCGGCATCGGCATGACGCTCGCGGTCGCGCTGTCGCACGCCGAGCCGGGCACGGGCGCGAGGCCGATGACCTCGCCCAGCACGTACCTGTTCAGCGGTTCGTCACCCATCGCCGTCTCCCTTCGGCCGCAGCGCGGCCAGGCCCAGCCCGGCGCCGGTCACCACCGTGAACATCGCGGCGAGCCACACGGGCATCCAGAAATCCTGCGGGCCGGCCGCCGCCCACAGCACCGCCGAGAGCACCGCGGCCACGATGGCCAGGACCAGGACGGCGGCGAGGACGGCGCGGGCTGCCGCGGCCAGGACGGCGCGGCAGCGGCGGTTAGCGTGCCGCAGTTTCCAGCGGCTGCCGAAGCCGAGCCACGTCAGCCGGAACATCGATACCGGCCATTTCTGCACCGGGCACATCGGCGGGCACGGTATCTGGCGGCCGTCGTAGTAGTGCTCGCAGCTGATAAGAGCCGTCACGGCGTCACCTGCGCCGCCGCGCGGATCACGTCATGCGCCCATGCCCCGGACACCCGCCCGTTCCACCCGCAGGCCGGGCACCAGAACGCGTCCAGCCCGATTTCCAGGTCCGCGATGGCCGGGCATCCCGGGTGGGCGACGCCGGTTTTCGCCTCGCCGGGCTGCGGGTACACCTGCCCGCCGGGCGGGATGACCAGCTCGCACTCCCGGTTGCTCACCGGGTCGGTGAACGCGGCCCGCACCTCGCCCGCCGCGGTCACAGCGGGCAGTCCTTCGCCTGGTGGCCGCGCCGGAGGCAGCGGCGGCACAGCGGGCCGCGCTTGCCGACCTTGCCCGGAGCGCGGCGCGGGTCCCGTGCGGCGGCGGCCAGGTGGCGGGCGTAGATCACCGACGCGTCGGAGGCGGTGAGGCTCGTGCACGGGCCGCCGAGCGCGGCGAACAGGGCCAGGTCGTCCCGGCCGGTGCTGCCCTTGAACTTGTGGGCATCCTCGGGCTGGCCGCAATTCCCGCAGGCGTTAATTGCCTGCTGCTTGGCGGCGTCCATAATGCTGCGCTCCTGACGGGCAAATGGCTTTCACATTTATTGCGGTCCCATTTATGAATGACCAGCCAGCAGCGAGGGCAAATGCGGTGCTGCGGCAGGAGCTGGCCGTCCGGGTGGCAGGCGCAGCGAACGGGACCATCGGGCGTATTCAGGTGGCGCGTCCGTTTATCGCATTGCCCGCACCATTCGGGCGGCTGGCCATCGTCTCGCTTTTTCATCGTGCCTGTGGACAACTTCGCCTCCTTCCAGCTGCAGGTGTGCGGACGGCAACCTCGTGTTGTGGCTTGGGTAGGTGGTTTAGGTACTGGTATGGGTGGGGTGATCTCAGATCACCTGTTCCGCGCACTGAGATCACCTGTTCCGAGCATTCAGATCACCTGATCTGAGATCACCTGATCTGAGATCACCTGATCCGTTGAGGTTATCCACAGGGTGGCGGTAGTCCGGATCGAGCATCGGAATCATCGCGAGAGCGTCCGCCGGTATCGTCAGCCGGTACACGTCCGCCATTCCCCGGCGCCCCTGCAAACGCCCTTCCGAATACCGCCATATCAATCCCCATTCCCTTATCTGGGCGAGCGCCTTCAGCACCGTCCGCTTGTCCATCCCGCCGGAGGTGACCGCCAGGATCTCGTTTCCCGGGCGTATTTCCGCACCCGTGGAATAGTCCGCGAAATGTGCTGCCATAACGCCGACGAGCTTTACTGAGGGCGGCGCGATCACCCGGGCCCACACGTTCATCCACTCGCGCGGGCCGACCGCCATGAGCCCTGGAGGCGGGTCGGGTGGACTGATCACTCAACGGTTCCTGTCTCCTCGGTTAGCGGATGTCAAGTAGCTCGCGCTGGATGCGGCCGGACTCCAGGTCGGTCGGTCGCCATACGTCCCAGCTGACGCCTGCGGTGCGTAGTATCGAGCCCCACCGTTCCTGGTCAGCCGTGAGCTTGCCGCGCTCGGTCTTCGCCGTGAGAAGTACGGGTGATACCAAGCGATGCCGAGCAGCTTGCACATGGCGACCACCGTGTCCTGGAACTGCTCCTCGGTCACAGGGCAGCTGCGTCGCCATATCCGTAGTCCTCGGGGTTGACGATGATCGCGCGGAGCGGCTTGTCTCCGGCCAGGTCATCTGCCCGCTTGAGGTCGTCCACCCGCTTCTGGATCCCGCTGTGTGCGTTCGCCAGGTTCCGCTCAAGCTCCGCGATGGCCTTCAGCCGCTCGTCGTGGCTAGCGTCCAGCGTGCTGACCTTGCGCCCGAAGCCCAGTTCAAGCTCCCGGTCAAGCCCGAGCTTGATGAGCACGTCATCGGCAAGCATGCCCGGCTGAATCCAGCGGGTCGCCGCCGCGAGCGCGGCCTCATCCCTGGCCTGGTCTTGCTGCTCCCTGGTAGTAAGACGGTCATATGCGGCGACGTCGGCAATCGCCAGGGAGCGAAGATAGGGATCGCCGTCCCGGTGCCGCCTCTCGATCTCGTCCGCGCCGTGCTCCAGGAACTCAGACGGCGAGGCATCGCCGGCACTGCGCTCCGCCCGGAGACGGGCCACCATCTCCCTGAACCACTGGGGGCGGCCGGGCAGCTTCTTTCCCATTTACTACCTCCTGAGTTGGATCACGGCTGGTTCGCTGTCAAATTCGGGTGTCAAATCCTGCCCCGTTACGGGGTGACTTTTGACAGGCGTTTTTGACAGCTGCACGACGTTCGGTCGCTCGCGTCGCCATCGCGCTAGGTCATTCGCGACC
>WNGN01004591.1_pt1 | contig 10186 bp, 12 predicted proteins | sample 5400561 | NCBI WGS metagenome assembly WNGN01 (sample SAMN13153379, study PRJNA577476) | soil metagenome | isolation source: 115 cm soil or saprolite under Garry oak tree replicate 2 | place: USA:California | collected 2016-06-15 | reverse complement strand
GAGGAGTTTGCGATTCTTGACCGGCATATTTTGCGAAACCTCAAGAGGCTGGAGGTGATCTCTGAGGTGCCGGTTTCGATCACGAAGAAGCGTTATCTAGAGATCGAGGAGAAGCTCCGTCGATTCTCACGGGAAATAAGAATACCGTTGGCTGATCTTGATCTCTTGTTCTGGTCGCGAGAAACAGGTTGGATATTCAAGTAGGTAGATGAGCTACGGGAAAGATTGGTGTTATGGCGGACAAGGAGACAGCGATCTACTTCAAGCTCGGCGGGGTCAAGAATAGCTGGGTTGTGAAATCGGAAGATGAGGCGGTCAAGACGTTTGAGGACATCAAGAACAAACAGACAGTCTCCCTCGTCATCGTTACCGACACAGTCTTCGACTGGATCAAGGACAAGGTTGGACAGGGGAAGAAGGAGATCGAACTCCCACTGGTTGTGTCGATTCCAACAAGGCGTGGCGGCAAGTCTCAGGTTGACCTCTTAGCTGATCTGATCAAGAGGACTGTGGGCGTGGAGATAAGGGTCCAATAGCGACCACCAAATCGCCAATAACCAGCCCTGATCTCGAATCTGGGACGCCTCCAGACTCTCGCCCGAGAATCGTTCGGGAACAGGCGAAGAAATCCCGACTTTTCGCCTTGCTATCCAAGCCAGGATTACGCCCCGAATCGCCGGACTCGCCTAGAGTCAGGGCCAGACAGAAAATCCTCCTGTCAAAAAGTGGGGTATGATTCAAGCATCTCGCGTCGCATGAGCGGTTCCCGCAGAATCTGCTGCGATGGTCGAGTTTTTGGTTTGTCCAGTTGAAATCATTGTACGAGAACCCTTAATTCCACTGGAAGCCGGCTCGCAGAAAACCGGGCCGTTTCAGACTTGTCGCAACAGGGATTGGATCTAATCTTCGAAAGAGTCCTGTCAGGAGGAGAGGTCTTCCGTGACCGAAACCTTCTCAGGCACGACTACATGCCCGCGACCCTTCCGCACCGGGAAGAGCAGATCCGCCGGCTTGGGTCAGTGCTCGCTCCCGCTCTAACAAAAGATCGAGTATCAAACCTGTTCGCCTACGGCAAGACTGGAACAGGCAAGACAATCGTAACCAAGTTTGTCCTAGATCGTCTGCAGCGGAAGGCTCGCGAACACGGACGAGCTCTCGACACGAGCTACGTCAACTGCCGTCTCGCAGGAACAAACTATAGAGTCATCGCCGACCTCTGCCGATCCCTCGGTCGAGAAGTCCCATTTACGGGACTCGCGGTAGGCGAGCTCCTAGACCGGTTCCGAAGCGCCCTCCAATCCCGCGGCTCCGCCTTCCTCGTCGTCTTGGACGAGATAGACGCATTGGTCAAGAGAAGCGAAGACGACAGCCTACTCTACGAACTAACCAGAATAAACGAGAAACTGACAGACGGCTGGATCGGGCTCATAGGAATTTCCAACGACCTTCACTTCAAAGACTTCCTGGACCCAAGAGTCCTAAGCTCGCTGGGAGAGGAAGAAGTCGTGTTCAAACCTTACACCTCAGACGAACTATATGACATTCTGAAGGAACGTGCCGAGCTCGCCTTCCGTTCGGGAGTTCTGGATGAAGGAGCTCTCCATCTGTGTGCAGCCCTAGCCGCCGGAGAACATGGTGATGCGCGACGTGCCCTTGACCTCCTTAGAGTGGCCGCTGAGATTGCCGAAAGATCACGCGAGCTAAAGGTCGAAGAAAATCACGTCCGAGAGGCACAACAGAAGGTCGAACATGACCGTGTCACAGAGGCCCTGTCATCGCTCCCCCTCCACTCCCGAGTCCTTCTAATCTCCGTCATGCAGCTTGAGAATACCCGGAGAGAGAGCTCTGTAACAGGCGACGTGTACGAGGTGTATCGAGAACTGTGCGCTGCAGGCTCGGTTGAACCTCTCACTCAGAGGAGAGTCAGCGGGTTGCTCAACGAGCTGGACATAATGGGCGTTCTAAACGCGCGCGTAGTAAGCTTCGGCAGGTACGGTCGTACAAAGAAGATCCGGCTCGGCGTAGAAGCTCGATCAGTGACCGCTTCGTTCAGCGGGGACGAGATGGTTCGAGGGCTGCTTAGCTATGCTCCACGGAGCGTCCTCAGACATCAAACCAGTCTCTAGATGTATCGGGATAGATGATGGGCCGTTTCCGCCGAAAACGGATGATAGGGTCAGGCATGCTCCTCTCCTAGCTGTCTGGCTGAAAGGGCCTCGTCTACATCAGCTCAGAACTGAACGGATCACCGTTGACGGATTGGACGCAACCAGAAAGACCGAGCTTCTCCTCAAAGGATCCGTGCACGTTCCAGTCTTGTTATCAGGCGTGACGCTTGGAGGGTTCAATCTCATCGACCCTTGGAAGATCCAGAAATTGTGCAAAGCACCAGTAATAGTGATTGTTGGATCCCGACCGGATAACAGGGCTGTGAAGCGTGCCCTGTCCAGACACTTTCCTGATTGGAAGAAGAGATGGGATCTGATCAGGTCACTCGGCCCCTTACACAAAGTCCGGACGATGGCTGGTGAGGGTCCAGTGTTCTTTGAACGGTTCGGCTGTTCAACTCGACAGGCGGGGGTGATCCTGAAGACTTCGGCGTTCGTCTCGCGGATGCCTGAACCATTGCGTGTTGCGGGAATCCTCGCTAGAGGCCTGTTCTCTTCGGAACCTCCTAGCTAGGATTCTAGTTACAGGAGGCTTTAGTCGTCCCCTTGAGCTTGCTGTGGACAGTCAACGGAAGAGTTCATGGATTTTGTATTGGTGAGTTTGGGTATGACTGGAAAAAAGGCCAACAGAGAAAACCAGCTGAACGATTACTTCCGCAGACGGTGTTGCAATTACGAGAACTCCACATGCGACCGGGTCTGGGAGTGCGCATTGTGCGCACGCCAATCAGTGAAGATTGAGCCGATAATGAATGACTTTGAATCGACTACCGTGACTTCTCGGAGGAGGTGAGTTGAATGGAGACTTTGAGAGAGGAAGAGGTTCTACGTCTTGAAGAGGCGCTTCTGAGGAAGATGGAAGAGAGGCTTACCCCTCTGATGGAGCAAGCCGCACGGGACGCAGCGCGAATGGCTATGCAAAGACTGCGGTTGGATATGATGGCTCATATCAGTAGGCACGAGGAGACGATACAGCGGCTCGCCAAAGCGGCATTGGCTGCTAACCATATTCCAAGATAGCTGCATGTTTCCAGTCCCTTATAGACGATGGAGGCAATGCCTGTCCAGTAGCTGCGACGCAAGCTCGGGCGATCCTGGGAAGTGGTAGGAGAAGTTCAGCCGCCTCTATGCATTCTTGCACGTAGGACAGAGCGGAATCTTGTTTACGATCCCTTTTGTCACAACACAGTCAGTGCAAAGATGCTTGCGGCAGGAGTTGCATGTTCTCTCATGTTCAGTACAAACGGTCCCACCACAGACCTCACAGATCGCTCTGGACTTGTGATCGCAAAGCGAGCACTTCTGAGTGTCGTCCCAGATCATTTTCCCAGTGGCTGCTTGGAGAATCTTCCGATAGGACTTGCCGGCGGCAAGCATCTCCACCGTCACTATGGGTACGTGCAGCAGTTGAACTCCCGTCACCGTTGACTCGTTTCTACCGCTGACGACCTCTTTGGCATTGGCTCGGATCATATCCTCAGTAACTCCTGCTGGCGCAACGGTGACTGTGTTCTTCATCTCGAGTTCTGGAGGCAACTTCGGCATGGACCCTGTTGAGGGTTCGATCTCAAGGCAATCGACAAAGAACCCTGTCGATGGAAGCTCTTCCAAGTGACCTTCGAAGAGAGCGGCGTCGCATACGCGCCCATCGACCCCGTCAAACACGAGAACTCCCTGAGCAAGTTGTCTCTGGCCATCATCAATCTGGAAGCTGGCAAAGAAATAGGGTCGAAACTCAAGCTTGGGCATAGAGGACAATTTGAGGAAAGTGCCATTGACTAAGCCATGAGCTAAGATACGAGATGCAGCAGCCCTGGCGACTGGCAGTGTACCAGGAACCCTGTGCCTCTCCGGTGCCCTGATATTTTCAACTCTCTCCTTTAGCTTGGCTAGGTCCCAAAGCTCGACGCCGAGTTTGCGAGCCATGAATTCGGCGTTCCCCCCAAACCCCCTGGGAGAGACGTAGATCCCGCTCTGAATTCCTAGACTCTTCAATCGGGCGGCGAATTTTTCGACTTCTCGGCCCTCGACCTGGCTAGTTCCTTCCCAGCACTCGAACGCGACTTTCTGTACTTTCTTGCCTTTTTTTCTGGAAGCGAGAATGTCTACAAAATAGCTTGGCGAATCTCCAGTTTGTGCGTTCTTTTCGACTTCGAAGCCTTCAACTCGGCAGACGTCACAAACCATGTCGACTACGAAGTTGCCTGACTCCGTTCTTGGTTCTGTGGTCATGTGAGACCCGCGTGTATTCAATTCGAAGGTGTCAAAATTGTGGAATAAGTGTGGTGTAACCTAGCACTGTCGTTGAGCGTGGGTGAGCAAGACTCAATAGCGATGGATACAAAACCGTATCCATGGAGAATTTGGACGCGCTGAAAGGTTGGCACGAAGCGACCCGCTCCGTAATGGACGAAACTCTTCGGGATCGAATACTCTCCGCACTGTTGCGGCGCAGCAATCTCACGAAGATACAGTTCGAAACGCTCCTTGTAGACCAGCTTGGTCATGATATAGCGAATAAACGCCTAACGAGGAGTGATATGGCTCAGTTGAGGCGCGATCAGAAGGGAATAAGCCGTGGGTCCTTCAATAGAACCCTAAGACAGGCGCGGGAAAACGTTGTGGAGGCGATTCACACTGTTCTGCTTCTCGGTTACTGTGGGCTGACGGAGTCTCCGAGCATCGCTCTATTCTTAGAGGCCTCCGAGCGTCTCAAGGGTCAAACCTCCCAAATTCGGGATGCAACCCAAAACGAGCCCGAAGCCTATCGGAGAACAGTGGATTCTATAATTGACGATCTTGATCAGGCTTTCAGAGCAATGTTTGGGAGAAACCGTGATACGTGACGTCACGCAAGGGATTGTTGCATCACACGCATCACACTCATAATAGGTACATACGCAGCTGGAGGTCACTCGCTGGCTCGAGCGTGAATGCCACTAGTCTTGTCATGCGCTTGACGTCATGATGCAACGGGGAAGTCACACCTCCATCACTCGTGACGGGTTACCGCTGAATTCGCGTCACAAATAGCTAGTGTTAAATGCATTCGTAGCTCTTACCGTGACGTCACAGCTTCGATGGGCGTGATGTCACAGAAATGTTTGGGATAGGAAAACGGCTAGGCGAAAACGGGGCCAGGGTTTCCTTTGAGAATCAAGATATTGCGAGGCTGTTCTTTGATGCATTCTCAAGTAGGCTCGGCTCTTTTGAAGCGAGTTTGAGGGACTTGTCCGTTGAAGTTGAGAGTCTCAAGATTTCCGGTGATCAATCCAAGCTATCCGACTTGGTATTGCTGGAGCGCCTTCAGAAATCGGAGAAGCTTCTGGGCGAGTCGCTAAACTGGATCAAACAGGTCGCGGATGTGGTCCTCCACGTTCCAGCGTCGCCCTCGACTAGAAGTATGATGAGTGAAGATGCGTCCGAGCCCGTAAAATCCAGCTTACAATTGACCGTGAATCAGCCTCCGCTCCTGACAGATCCTTCGATCGTGCAGCTAGGTTCCTTGAACTCGATAACAACCCCCACCGAGCTTCAAGTGCTTACTCTTCTCGCGGACGAGGGGCCAAAGTCGGCACCTGAAATAGGAAAGTTTGTAGGACGTTCCAGGGAGCATACCGCTCGTCTGATGAAGAAGCTGTTCGATGAAGGGTATGTTCGACGGGACCAGACCAGGATTCCCTTCAGGTACTCGACGGTTGAGCGTGTGAAGCAGAGTTTCACGAAGTCTGAAGGGAAGAACCGCGAGCGAGAGACTGTTTCTGCTCCTCAATCTTGACCCGATATACTAAGCCGAGTGTTTCCTGCTCTCTCTCGAGGACTCCTCGATCCGCTAGCCTCGTTAGGTACGTGGATACTGTGCTCAAAGGGATCATTTCCCGAAAGGTGGTTTCAAATGCCTTCCTCGCTTCCCCTGAGGTGAAGCTTCTCCCTTTCAGCTGGGATATGATTGTGCTGGTTAGCTTGTCGAATTTTCTAGGGGAGAGAGCAAGAGCGGTCGGCGATGTTTGAGGAGTTCCCGCCATCAGCTCAACGAGGTCCAATATCCTGGCTACCTTTTCTTTTGTCACGGGACCGTCGATGGCGATGGAATGTCGAACCCCTTCCGAGTCGTAGAATTCTACCTTCAGTCGTCGTGGTCTCATCTTCATGCCTCGAGAAGAACTGGGGGCTTCACAGTTCGCAGTTTACAGGTAGAAAAGGCTCACGCATTATTGTTCCCCTCAGGCGTGCGGGTATCGTACGAGTAGTTCTGACAGGTTCCATAGGTTCCAGTGGAAACGAAGGGGTCTCTGAACGATTTTACAGGTAGTGAAGCCATTCTAGGGCCAATACTGGAAGCAACCCACAAGATGGCGCTGTATTTGAGGCGAAAAATGGTAGTTCTACAGATTGTGAATGCGGCTCAAGGATTCGCCGGCCTCGGAGTATCCGCAGGTTTGTCGGGTCCTGCTTGTGCAGGCTGAGGCGGTGGCTTGCTTCGAGCTTCCGCGGGGGTATTGACCCAGGGTTCAGGGTTCTTTTTTCGATGTCTGCTAACAAGTTTCAGGGTTTCAATGATCGGTGTGAGTAGAAGGGGAAGTAGGAGGAGATAGGAGTAGGGTTGGAGGTCGGTAAAGGTCCGTGTAAACTGCGTCCAGGGTCCGCTTGATGATGAGACAAGCGGCTCGTCTGTGGTAACCGTGTATCGTATCTTTGTTCCGTTTGGCGCTTGCCAGACAAAGTCTGCAGTCGCTGGCGATAGGACGTAGATGCCGCTGCTTTGCGTTGTTGCTGTATAGCTGAGGAATTGCGTTTGGCCTGGGGGGAAACTAGCGAACTGGCCGGTTTGCACGCCGCTTGGCGATATCTGGAGCGTATTCTGATACACGGATGGTGCCTGGTCGTCTGTGACGTTGAGGTTGGTGACAGTGACGTTGTCGAAGTTCTGAATCATGACAACGATATTGTGGCTGGTTCCGAGGGACCCGCTCGAAGGGGTCACGGTTTTCTGTAAGGTTATGTTTGGGGCGAAGGGATACGTGAAATTCGCGGCAAAGTCCGATCTCGGTGTAACGGTGGCATTGTATCTGTAAGTTGCGGTGAAGTTGTTGTAGATTGGATTGAAGGGCGGCATTTGGCCGAGCGGGCTGTGGAGAATTGTTCCGCGTTGGAAGGAAATGGAGACAATGGATGCGTTTGAGTTGGTATCTCCCACGATTCCAGTTTGGAATCCAAGGAGTGTTTTCAGGCTGAGATAGTGTTGTCCCGCCTTGTAGAATTCTCGTGGAAACTGAGTATTGAGAGAGAAGCTGAAGGCTTGTGTTGGTGTCTTGTTGAGTGGAGGTGGGAGGCTTATTGTCGCGAGGCCTATTGCAGCAAAGTAGTGTAGGTTTTGGAGGGTGGCTGGTTTGATGAGAGTGGAGAAGCTCGAGCTGGGTAGCAGGCCGAGCACTCTTGTTAGCGCGTCGTTGTTTGTGAGTTCGGGGTTTGGCGCGTAGATCGTGATTGTTCCGGGCCCGTAGGGAAGGGCGAAGGCTTTGGTGAAGGTGACACCTAGGGCTTGGGAGAATTGCGACGCGACGTTGTCTGATTCTCCGCGGGTTATTGCGGGGTCTCCTGTGTAGAATGTGATGAGGGCTGGTTGTGAGAATAGTCCGAGGATGAAGCTTGGAATGCCGAGACCCGAACTAGCGCCGAGGGGTTGTGAGTAGTTGTTGTCGATGACGAAGATTGAGAGGTTGTTTCCGGCGTAGTTGTTGTCGAGAACGAGTCCTCTGCTTGAGAGGTCGAGGTTTGTCATTCGTAGGCTGGCGTTGGGGGCTCCGAGCATGTCTAGTCCGATGGCAAGGCTTTGCTGGTAGGGTCCGCTTGGTGGCGCTTGGATTATTGCTGGGGGATGAATGGTGTGATAGCTTGGAATGAGTAGGAGGATTGCGAGTGCGAGTAGGAGGATTCCTTTCTTTGGTATGTTGTTGGTGCTCGCGGCTCGCTGCACGCTGGTTTTGTTGGTCTTTATCATTCTCCAGAACGTCTTGAGGATGAAGACGTCTCCTTGCCAGAAGAGTGAGGCTGCTCGACCGGATATTGTGGCGACGGCGAAGACGAGGCCAGCGTTTCTGATCATGGTCAGAATGATGTCCTGAATGACCATCTGGCTTGTTGGAGATGAGCCTTGTATGAGGATGGGGATGATGTCGCCTGCTACGGGTCCGGTGGTGGCGCCTATGATCGAGAAGCCTGGTGGTGGAGGCGGAAGATTCGAGAGCGCGGACAGATTGACGTTCTGGTAGATTGCGAGGGCTGCGAGTCCTAGTGCTCCGAGGGTTGAGAGGAATACTGTCATGCCAACTAGGAATCCTCGTCTGATTTTTCCGCCTGCGATTAGGCCGCCGAGGAATCCGGCGAATGTCCAGAGGTAGAGTAGTGGTGGGTAGGTTAGTGGGTTGGTGAAGACGAGGAATAGGGCTACTATCATGGTGTTGAAGTGGACTCCTAGGACTGGTGAGAGCCAGTCGCTTACTTCTCGGAGGCCTGGTGATAGTTGGGTGTAGCCGATGTAGAGAACGAGGAGGTATGCTGCGATCCATCCGAGGTAGCGGCCGAGGAATATTCCCTCGCTTGGGTGTGGGAGGAGGTAGATTGTTTTGGGGTCGTCAGGGGTCTGTTTGACCATTACGTTGCCTATTCGGGTGTAGAGGTAGAGGTATAGGATGCCGGGAAGGATGCCGCCGACTATGAATCCTAGGATGGCTGTGGTGAAGGTGGAGCTGCGGGCTTTTTGGAACTGTCGCTCTGCGATCTCTTCTCTTATCCGGCTCCCTTTGTTTGAGACGATGATGGTTCCGATTGCGAGGACGAGTAGTGCGACTGGTAGGGTCTGACGGGCGAGGAGGCCTGGGACCCATGTGGGGAGGGTGGCTATGATCAGGGTTGTGAATAGGATTCCGAGGGCGCGTGTGAACGAGCTGGAGACTTGGGCTACCGTGGTGGCTCGGCGGATCTGGACTGGGGCGTCTTGTTCGGAAGCGCGGGGCCGGCCTTTGGTTCTGGGCGGGTTGGTGGATGGCGCGGCGCGCGACTTGAGTAGGCCCCCGGGGGGCCCCGAAAATTCACAGTTACCGATTTCAAAAGCTGTTTCAAAAACCGATTCAAGAACTAGGTTTCAATAAGCGATTCTCTCTCGGTTTCAAAGACCGGATTCCAATAACCGTTTCCAGAAATCGATTTCGAAAAAGGCGGTTTTTCTAATTGCTTGTTTTCATTACGTTAATCGCAGGATGTTGGCGTTTTCGCCTGATCACTTTCGCAAGGGTCCGGGTGAGCCACTCATGCCGCGCGGGATGCCCCAGGGATCCCAATTTTTCTGGGAGGCTGTTTCTGTCCGGGCTGGATTATGGGCTTGTTTCTTGGAGGCAGGCTTGTTATCGGCTTATCTTGTTGTTTTCGATCCTCGTGTAATCCCCTAGGGACAAGCGTGGAAGATCGTGTTCTGGAAATCGCGGGCACGGATTCGGGATCAGAGCTGATTATAGGCGATTTTTCTGCAAGGAGCTCGCCAAGACTATAGAGCTATGTGTTTAGTTCGAACTGATTGCTTCTTTCCAGGTGGACCCGCAATAGCGGCAGTCGTGGTATCTGAAAGCAGCGTTAGACTCGGGACCGGGGTAGATGCAGGGGCTTATGCTCCCGCATATGGGACAAGTATGGCTCATACCCTACTGCCTCACCGTCGGTGTAGCTGTTTCCGAGGGGCTGGTTCCTAGCGCGTGATCGATGCGTTCCCTGTAGGCCGAGGCGGGATAGGCGCCTATGAGACTGTCCTTGACGATTCCGTTCTCAAACAGCATGCTCGTGGGTATGCTCAAGATATCGTACTTCATAGCCAGCTGCTGGTTGTTGTCAACGTTGATCTTGACGAACTTGACCTTGCCCGCATACTCCTCCGACAGGGCTTCGATGGTGGGCGCGATCATGTTGCAGGGTCCGCACCAGTCAGCGTAGAAGTCGACAAACACTGGAACTTGGGATCGGAGCAC